>Ga0307374_10011551_pt1 | contig 12538 bp, 10 predicted proteins | sample OX3MG_FD_202532 | JGI IMG/M metagenome (GOLD analysis project Ga0307374, IMG submission 202532) | Soil microbial communities from Risofladan, Vaasa, Finland - OX-3 | ecosystem: Environmental > Terrestrial > Soil > Coastal area > Acid sulfate soil | place: Finland: Risofladan, Vaasa | collected...
GCGCCTTGCGCAGCGTGCCCACCAGTCCCGCCATAAGATCAATTTCCTTGCGTGTGAGGGTGCGGTTGTAATCATCCAGCGAAAATTCGCTGGGCACGTCCACATCGAATTTGAGGGCCGTAAAGCCGCGCCGCTTCATGGCGACGGCGTGCCGGGCGTAATCAGCGGCGCGAATCTTGGGCGCCTCCGATTTCTGCCCGCCGTGATACTTGGGGCTCAACTCGGCCCGCTCGCGCTTGGTTCGTCCGGGCTTCTGCGCCCAGCCGGGCGTACGCGGCAGCAGCACCGGCGAAAGGCTGGAAAGACCTTTGCCCGCGTGGCAATCGGCATAGATGCGAACACGATCGCGGTATTTGCCGCCCAGGAATTGATAAACCGGCAGGTTCGACGCCTTGCCCACAATGTCCCACAAAGCCGTCTCCACGCCGCTGATGGCATGGAAGCCCATGCCGGCGGTCCCGGTGGCGCCCATCGCCGTGCGCATCAGGCGCGTCAGGCGGTCCACGTCGCGCGGGTCTTCGCCGGGCAGGAACTCATTGAACTCGCGGATCACGCCCGTCAGGCCGGGAGCGAAAAACGCCTCGCCCCATCCGGTGATGGAAGTGTCCGTGCTGACTTTCACAATCGTCCAGTCGTAATTCGCCTCAATAACCGCAGTCTCGATTTTAGTGATCCGCATCGTCTTTCCTGCTACCCTTTCCTGTTTTCAAGTTGAACCTTAACGGGCGGCGAGCACCGCGCACCGGCGGAGGCACGCCCGTGTAAAAGCCTTGCACGAAACACCGCACAAGATCAAGGGATGGAATGAAATACTCTATGCAGGTGCCTGAAAAACACATGCCCCGTGTCACTCCCAGGAGCCGCAACTGTCATTCCGAGCAAAGCGAGGAATCTGGTTCTGAAACTAAAGGCAGGGCGAGATTCCTCGTCGCCCTTCGGCTCCTCGGAATGACACGGCGGAGAACGGTTTCCACACAGACTCTGAAGGCCTGAGAAAATTAACCCGCGCTCGAACGGCAGGGCTGAAGCCCTGCCTGACGGTCCGAATCATTTAACGAATTTCTGTGGTGCGACGCTAGAGAGCGCCCAGATCTTTCTGAAGCTTGCTGATCGCGTCCTTGGAAAGTTCTGACGGCACCAGGTCCGTGGAGAGCCGCGCGTAAACGTGATCGCCCACCTGGGAGACCTGCACTGTCTCCGTTTGATTGTGGTCGCCATACTGGACCTGGAAAGTGTATTTCGGTTTGGTGAGCCCGTAAGCCGCCAGGTCCGTGGGGTTCTTCGTGGGAAACGACTGGGCGCTCAGGTCTCGAAGGTCCTGCAGCAGCGATTGCATCTTATCGCTGGAGACGACCATGCTGGCCGGCTGGGTCTGCTCCCACTTGCCGTCTGTGTGCTGCACGAGCGTCCGGCTCCCCTTGGGGCCCTGCACCGTGACTTTCTTCGCCTCGTAAGTTGAAAAGGTGAACAGGTCCTTGGAGCGCAGGTCGGAGGGGCCCTTCTGGAACTGGGTAAGGAAATCCGAGCCGAGCGTAAAGACCGGGCCCACGGCCGTATTCATGGCGTAATAGTTGCTTCCGTCTTTCTTGCCCAGCACCAGCGTCTGGCCGCCCTTCGCGCCGCTGAGGTGAAGGGTCAGCGTGGGATTTGAGAAGCCGTACTGGCCCAGGTCCTTCTTGCTTTCCTCGACAATGCTCTGCATGGAAGCACTGCCAAGCTCGTCGACCAGGCCTTGAACGGTAAAGCGGTCTGCGCGGACGGGAGGGGGCAGCATCAGGTCCCAGATGCCGTCGGCATTCCTGGCAAGCTGGTAGCTGCCTTTGTTCGAAGAGACATCCAACCGCTCGATGTCATCCGACGCCAGGGTGACCACTTTCTTGTCGCGCAGGTCAAACAGGTTTTTTTCCAGCGAAGCTTTCAAAAAGCTGGCCAGCGTGATCACGCGCTGCTGGCCCGCAACCTGCGCGTAGATGCCGCTGTCCGTGGGCGTGGAGCTTCCCAGGCGCAAAGTGAATTCCGCGGGGGTGGCGTTCGTCTTGACCTCGAGGGTCGTCTGTGGCGGGTCCAGGCCGAATTCCTTCAGGTCGGTGGGATTTTCGCTGACCACTTCGCCATCGGTGGCGCTGGTCAGGCTGCTCAGTAAGCCGTCGATCGCAGAGGAGTCGGCGGCCAGTTTTTCGGGTTCCGTGATCTCCCAGGCCTTGCCGTTCCGGGTGCAGGTCACCGCCTTGCCGCCGTCCGGGGTCAGGGTAAAGGCGACAACCTGATCACTCTTTGCCGGAAAGATTTTTTCCGCCGTGGCGCTCTTTGCCTTCGAACCCGGCGCGCTTTTCTTGCGCCCGACGTAAACAAAAACGCCCCACAGTCCGGCAAGGACCGCCAAAGCAATTAAAGTCTGGAGATATTTCCTGTTCATCACCGGCGTCGCCACCAAACTCCGGCTCCCACCAGAATAATAGCCAGCGGCAGGCCAAAGACGCCCAGGTACAGCAGTTGCCCCATTTGCCGCTGGTTCATATTCAGGGTCTGATGTTCCTGGGATTTGGGCCGGATGGAAATCAAGCTTTCCTCAGCCGAGAGCCAATTGATCATGTTCATGACCAGGTCCTTGTTGCCCTGAAATCCCAGATAGGCGTTGGCGCCCAGCAAGGACGTTCCCGTCACCACCAGACGGCCTACCGTGCTTTTGCCGTTGTCACCCAGGCTGCCGACGGAATCCGCCGCGGCAACCGTCAGCGGCCCTTTCATGTCTTTCCCCGGCCGGTAGGAAACCTTCTGCATGCTGGAGTTAAAACCTTCAACCCCGAAGCTGTCGCCCGAAGTCTCGCAGAGCATTTCAGGCATCGCGCCGCCTGTCGCGCCCTTGCTGATTTCAAGCGAGCGGGACAGCGGGAAAAGGGTTGCCACCTGCTTCATCGGCTCGACGATGGGATTGGTGCCGTACTTGATGATCAGAGGCATATCGGGAGTGGTCCCGAACAGCCGGGCAACGGGGTTCAAATCCACCACCAGATCGTCGCGCAGACTTATACCCCATCCGCTGAGCATCTGGTCAAGGTTGGGCAGCTTGACGCCCGGATCCAGCATGAACAGCGCGCGCCCGCCGCCTTTAATGTATTGGCTGATGGTCGCGATTTCCGCCGGCAGATAGTCATGCTTGGGACCGGCGATCACCAGCACTTCGCAATCCGGCGGAATCTCGTTCTTCTGGAGAAGCATCAAGGTCTTGGCCTGGTAGCTCTCATTGTTCAAATCGTTCTTGAAATTCTGGAAGCCATCGCGTCCCGTGTCGTCGATACTGCGCTCGCCGTGACCCTGCATGAAATAGACGGACTTCTCTCCCATCAGGACGCGGATCAGGGCATTCGTGACTCCCTCTTCGCTTTGACCCTGGGCCTGGATGTGCCGTGTTCCTGAGACCACTTCGATGGTGCCGTAGCTTTGTACGCCAAACTGCTTCGCCAGGGAAGGCTGGCGATCGGGATCGATGTACCGCACGGCAATACGGTGAGATCCGTCCGCATACTCTCCCAGCAAATCGCGGCGCTGGCTGAAAGCCTCCTTGCGGTCAAAGGCGTAGATCGTAACGTTCTGCTTCAGGTTCTTAAGGATCTTTTTGCTTTGGGGCGACAGGCTGTATTCGTGGTTGGGAGTCATATCCCAGCGCTTGTCGTGGCGGTTCACAAACCAGTTGACCAGCACGATGATCGCAATGCCGATCAGGGTGTACAGCGCCAGGTTCGCGCCCTGCAGAATCCTCCGGCCGCTCCCTCCTTTCGGTCGATCTTGTTGCGCCATCGTCAGGCCCTCCCCTTCAAAGCTTCAACGGACCGCGCCGTCAGAAATATTCCGAGGACGATCACGGACAGATAGTAGACCAGATCCTTCAAGTCAACGACGCCCTTGGCAAACGCGTCGAAGTGCGTGGTCAGCGACATATAGGCCATCACCCGGCTGACCGCTCCGTTCGAATAGGCCGTGACCCAGTTCAAAACGTAAAACAGCAGAAACGCGGAAAAGGAAACCACGGCGGCGATAATCTGATTCTTGGTGAAGGTCGAAATCCACATGCCCAAAGCCAGCAGTGCGCCGCCAAACAGGAGAAAACCCAGGGCCTGCGCTATCAGAGGCTTGGCAAAAGGATTGCCGTAAATAAACAGGGTGCCGATAAATCCAAACGTGATCACGATCATGGTGCCGAAAAGCAGGAACGCGCCCAGAAATTTGCCCAGGATAATCTGCAGGTCGGTAATCGGAGAAGTCAGCAGAAGCTCAATTGTGCCGGAGCGTTTTTCCTCGGCGTAAAGACGCATCGTGATCATCGGAATCAGCAGCAGCAGAACAATTGACAGAACGCCTTGGAACAAAGGCCGGATGACATAGTCGTTGATCGTCATGTTGGGCATGCCCGCGCCGCCCATGGCCTGCATCCGGAAGGTCTGCACCACATAGGTGGCCGTAAAGCTGTAGAAGAAGAACCCGCAGAGCACCGAGTAAACGGCCATCACCAGATAAGCGATGGGCGAATGAAAGTAGGACCGGATTTCTTTGCCTGCCATTGCCAGAATATTGCGCATTTCAATTCCTCCCTCTGAAGGGTTAACGGATGTCCGGTTCCAGCCGGACCTCTGGCGCTTGAACGCGCCAAGGTCAATTGACGGCGATGGATTCCCCGTCTGCGGCCGGGGGCTCCTGCTGCGCAGCCGCTTCCTCCGTCAGATCCCGAGTCGTCAGTTTCAAGAAGATGTCTTCCAGGCTCATTCCGCTGGTCTTCAGTTCGAGCAAGCCCCATCCGGACTCCACCACCGCGCGCGCCAGCTCCGCCCGCACGTCATGGTCCTTTTCGGTATGGACCTCCAGCGTGACGCGAGCGCCCACCGCATCGAGCGGCTCAACCAGATTCACTCCCGCCACAGTCTGCAGTTTGCTCATGATCTCCGGAGCGGGGCCCTCGGCGGTCACCAGCACCGTTCCATAACCCTGCAGCCGCGCGGTCAGTTCGTCCGGAGCGCCCACGGCCACCACGGTCCCCTTGTTGATCACCACCACGCGCTGGCAGGTCTTTGAAACCTCCGGCAGAATGTGGGTGCTCAGAATCACGGTGTGCTGGCCTGCCAATCCTTTGATCAGCTCGCGCGTCTCGATGATCTGCTTGGGGTCCAGACCGGACGTCGGCTCGTCGAGAATCAGCACGTCAGGATTGTGGATCAGCGCCTGCGCCAGTCCCACGCGCTGACGGTATCCCTTGGAGAGCTTGCCGATCTGCCGGTTCTGCACGTCCGTGACCGCGCATTTTTCGCTGACTTCTCCGATCCGCTTCTTGAGTTCGCTGCCCCGCAAACCTTTAATGCGGCCCACAAAGGCCAGGTACTCATTCACCGTCATATCGGTATAGACCGGAGGATTCTCAGGGAGGTAGCCGACCCGCTTCTTGGCTTCCAGCGGCGCCTCCGCCACATCAAAGCCCGCCACACGGACCCGGCCGGCGCTCGCCGAAAGAAAGCCCGTAATGATGCGCATCGTGGTGGTTTTCCCGGCTCCATTGGGACCCAGGAAACCAAGGATCTCTCCCTTTTGAACCTGGAAGCTGACGTCAGAAACCGCCAGCGTCGGACCATATCGTTTGGTCAGATTTTCGACTTCAATCATACGAATGCATCCTCATATTCTGAGCGATGTGCCCCTGCAATTGAATTTGAGTTCTCCCCATCACACATGCGAACTGCGAGTATAAGATTAATCTATAAGGATTACCAAAAAACAACAAAGGTTGCCAACCCCTTTATTTTATGTTCTCCTAAAAACTTGTTTTTCACCGGATTCAAACCGGACTTTCTACATCAAAAACGACCAGCCTATTCTGGAGGAAACCATGGTACTCAAAGACCAAATTGCATTGATCACCGGAGCTTCAAGCGGCATCGGACACGCCACCGCGATCGCGATGGCCCGCGAGGGCGCCCGTGTTGGAGTTAACTATCATAAGAACAAAGCCGGCGCCGAACAGGCCGTCGAAGCCATCCGCAAAGCCGGCGGCGAGGCCGAGGCGATTCGCGCCGACGTCACCTCCGCGGCCGAAGTCCAGGCGATGGTGGACAGCGTCCGCAAGCGATGGGGGCGCGTCGATATCCTGGTGAACAACGCCGGCGATCTGCTGAGGCGGAGCATGCTTTCCGACATGACTGAAGAGTACTGGGACCAGATCATGGACCTGAACCTGAAGAGCGTGTTCCTCTGCGTGAAGGCCGTGTGGGAAGAGATGGCGTCGCGCAAAAGCGGCAGTATTATCAACGTCAACTCGATTGCCGGGCGCAACGGCGGCGGGCCGGGAGCCGGAGCCTACGCCACCGCGAAAGGCGGAATGATCACTTATACCAAGAGCTTGGCCAAGGAACTGGCGCCCTACGGAGTTCGCGTGAACGGCATCGCCCCCGGCGTCATCGCCACGCCTTACCATGAGCGCTACAGCCCTCCCGAAGTTTTCCAGAAGTTCATCACCAACATCCCTCTCGGGCGCGCCGGCACTTCCGAAGAAATTGCCAGCGTGATTGTTTTTCTGGCATCGCCCGCGGCAAGCTACATCGTGGGAGAGACCGTGGAAGTGAACGGCGGCATGCTGATGGATTAATTTATGACTAAGGTTCAACGCACGATTTCCAGGGAGCACCTCTAATGAGGAGGGTATCCTGGCTAATTCTCGTCTGCGCCATGGCCGTGGGATGCGCAAACCTGTCCAGGAGGCCGGGCGCCAAGGCCAGTGGCCCGGATGGGGACTGGCCCTATTACGGTCATGACCCGGGAGGCACCCGATATTCCCCGCTTACCCAAATCAATCGAGACAACGTGTCCAGTCTCAAGGTTGCGTGGGTTTTTCATACGGGCGATATTTCCGAAGGAAACGAGGGCCGACGACGCAGCGGCTTTGAAAACACTCCCCTGATGGTGGCCGGGACTCTCTACCTGTCCACTCCCTTCAACCGTGTCATTGCTCTCAATCCTGCCACGGGCAAGCAGCTTTGGTCGTATGATCCTAAGACTGATCTCACACTCTCCTACGGAGACGGCCTGATCAATCGCGGGGTCGCGACGTGGCTGGATCCCGAGCGGCGTCCCGGCCAGCCTTGCCATCGGCGTATCTTCGAGTCAACCCTGGATGCGCGCCTGACTGCCCTCGACGCCGCCACGGGCGAGCCGTGCAGGGATTTTGGGATAAACGGCCAGGTCAGCCTTCAGCAGGTCTCCCGGTATCGCCCCGGCTGGTATCACATGACCTCGCCCCCCACTGTGATTGACGGTCTGGTGGTGGTCGGTTCAGCCATTGATGATAACGGCCGCGCTGACATGCCGAGTGGAGTGGTCCGCGCCTACGATGCGCGTTCGGGAGCTTTGCGCTGGAAGTGGGATCCGATTCCACCCAACTCTTCCAAAGGTTCAGACCAAAAATGGCGAAGCGGGGCGGCCAACGCGTGGTCCATCCTGACGGCTGATCCCCAACGCGACCTGGTGTTTGTCCCCACCGGCAGCGCCAGCCCTGACTTCTATGGAGGGGATCGGCCCGGGAACAACAAGTGGGCAGATTCCGTGGTGGCTCTCGAAGCCAGGACCGGCAAATCTGCGTGGGGGTTCCAACTGGTGCATCACGATCTGTGGGATTATGACACCGCATCCCCGCCCCTGCTCGCCACCTTGCGCAGGAACGGGAAAGAGATTCCGGTCGTTATCCAAGGCAACAAGACGGGAAATCTGTACGTGCTGAACCGCGAAACAGGCGTCCCAATCTTCCCCGTAGAGGAACACCCGGTTCCCCAGAGCGATGTGCCCGGAGAGGTGACGTCACCCACGCAGCCGTTTCCCGTAGCACCTCCGCCGCTGGTGTTGCAACATTTGAGTCCGAACCAGGCGTATGGCTTGACCCCTGCGGATCGCCAGGCCTGCCAGAGTGCTCTCAAGAAATTGCGGGCGGGCGGGATTTTCACCCCGCCCAGCCTGCAGGGGACGCTGGAAATCCCAGGCTCCGTCGGGGGTATGAACTGGGGTGGGTATGCCTTTGATCCCGAGGATCAGACCTTGTTCGTCAACGTCACCAACCTGCCTTTTATGGTGAAACTCATCCCGCGCGACAAGTTTCAGATGGCCGAGAAAACCGGACCCCCAGGTGAATATACTCCTCAAATCGGAACTCCTTACGGGATATATCGCAATCCGCTGTTCTCACCTTCCGGCCTGCCCTGCAGTCCGCCACCCTGGGGGGAATTAATCGCCGTCGACATGAGCACCGGGCAGATTCGCTGGCAGGTCCCGCTCGGCTCGATGGCCAACTTTTCGCCCAAATGTGCAGTGTGCCACGGAACTGCGGCAGGTAAAATGACGGGACTACCCCGGTCGATGCCTGAGCATGGTCCCCATCATCCCGCAGCGCCGCTCGGCTCTCTCAGCTTTGGCGGGCCGATTGTGACAGCCGGCGGCCTGGTCTTCATCGCCGGAACAACTGACGGGTACATTCGTGCGTTTGACGCCAACACTGGAAAGGAATTGTGGAAGTCACGACTGCCCACCGCAGGCTATGCCACGCCCATGACCTACCAGCTCCCGAGCGGTAAGCAGTACTTGGTCATCGCATCGGGTGGTCATTCCAAGATCCGGCAGAATAAACTGAGCGACGCATTGGTCGCCTTCGCGCTGCCCTGATTTCCAGCCGGCTCCACTTTGACCGCATCAGATCTTTCTCCGGAACGAATGCGAGCTGCGAAGGAACTTATCGATATCCCGGAGAACCTTTCGCATCATGGCGCGCGTCAGCTTTCCGGTCTGGGTATTCTGCTGGCTGGGATGATAGGACGCGAACAGCCGGGGCAAACCACCGGGAAATGCGTAGCTGGCGCCGTGGGCAAAGGGCATCTTCGAGCGCGGCGGCAGGTCCACCGTTTCTCGAATCACGCTGAGGTAGCGGTCAAAAGCGATCCGGCCCAGCGCCAGAACGGCGCGAAGCCCGTCCAGGAATTCAAGCTCATCTTCAAAATAAGGCTGGCAATTTCTCAGTTCCTCCGGCAGCGGCTTGTTGCCGGGCGGCGCGCACCGCAACGCCGCCGTGATGTAACAACGATGAAGCCGCAATCCGTCTTCCCGGTCGCGGGAATCGGGCTGGCTGGCAAACCCCGCCTCATAAAGAGCGCGAAAAAGGAAATCGCCGGAACGGTCGCCGGTGAACATCCGCCCGGTACGGTTGGCGCCGTGCGCGGCGGGCGCCAGCCCCACAATCATCAGTTCGGCCTTCGGGTCGCCAAAACTCGGCACCGGCTTTCCCCAGTATTCCCAGTCGCGAAACATCCGGCGCTTTTCCCGCGCTACTTTCTCGCGATAAGGCACCAGGCGCGCGCAACGGGTACACCGGATCACCTGCTGCTGGAGCTTTACAAGTTTGTGTTCGGAGGATGCGGATTCAGCCATGGTGCAATGCCCGGGAACAATCTGAAGAACCTCGATGTCCGCTTACCCTTTGGCCAGGGCAATCAGCACTTTCCACTGTTTATCCGATACCGGCATCACCGACAGGCGCGGCAGCCGGACCAGGTCAAAGTCTTTCAGCTCAGCGTGCTTTTTGATTTCATCCAGACTGACGGGCCGCGCGATCTTCCCGCGCGCGGCAAGGTCCACCACCACAAGGCGCGCTTCTTTCTTTTTCGGGTCGGGGTAGGGATCGCTCAGCACTTCTGCCAGCCCCACCACAGCCCGCTCCCCGCCCGAGTGGTAGATCATCACCTCGTCGCCCCGGCGAACGTTTCGAAGATGTTTGAGAGCCAGATTGTTCGCGATCCCATCCCACACGGTCTTCTTGTCGCGTGCGAGGTCGCCGTAGGAATAATGTTCGGGGTCGGACTTAAAAAGCCATTGATTCGCCATCTCTTCCTCCTGCCATCCGGGCATCCTGGAGGCTCATCTTGAAGAGGCCATTCCACTTACGCAGCGTTTCCGTTCTCTGCCCCGGCGCCCGCTTGCCGAAACTTTTCGCTTCGGGCCGCATCAATTGAATTAGCAGCTCACTTTGAGGAGACATTAACAAATGGGAAACATCAAGCATCTTAACAACGAGCAATGGCAAGCCCTTGAAAAAGACCCCAAGCCCACCTTCGTGGACTTCTGGGCCGAATGGTGCGCGCCTTGCCGTGCCATGGAACCCGCCTTTGAAAAGCTGGCAGAGAACTACGCCGGCCAATTCAACTTCGGCAAGGTCAACGTGGACGAAGCGCCGGAACTCGCCGGCAAGTTCGGCATCCGGTCCATTCCCACGCTGATCCTGTTCAAGGACGGAAAGATTGCTGAACAGTTGGTCGGATCCCGATCCTACGACCAACTGGCCAAGGTCCTTGAGGGCCACACGGCAGCCGTCAGCAAGTAACGCCCGCCGCCTGGCACCCCCAAACCACGAAGGCGTCCGCTAACAAACGGACGCCTTCTTCTCACGCCATCCACGGCGGGGCATGCAGTCCGGACAATTTACTCAACCTTATCCCGCAACGGCTGAATCTCTGATAGGCTACAGAAAAAACCTTTGCGCAACGTCATCCTGAGCGAAGCGAAGGATCTGCTTTTTTTGTTATTATGAAGATCCAGCAGATGCTTCGCTGCGCTCAGCATGACGGGTGACTTTTTCACTACCAGTTACGTCGGCCGGGCGGTCAGGACATTCGGCGTGCTCTGGATGAATCCTTTTGGCGCGCTGATGTACCCGCTGATGCTGTTCTTGTCCAGTTTGTTCACAACCAACTCCAGAGTGCTCGCAGCCCCCTGGACGTAGAAAAAGACCGGCTGATCCAGCGCCTGGTCTTTGCGCTGGGTGCGTTTGTCATCGAAATAGAGATCGATGGTGTAAAGGTTCTGCTTCCGGTTGGTCTTCAGCAATTCGATCATGACGCCGCCGATTTTCTTGCGCTCGTGCCTTTTCTGCAGTTTGAATTCGAAATAGTCGCGGTCCGTGCGATGGGCAAGCGCTACCAGCTCATCATGCGTCCGGGCAATCGCGCCGGAGAGTTCCCCTTTGGTTCCCAGCAGGGCTTCTTTGGTGGCTTCAAGGTCTTTCTTGTTGCCCGCAATGTCGCCCGAAAGGTTGCCAAACTTGCTGTTGGCGTCGGACTGGAGCTTGTTCAGGTCCTGAGCGCTGGCCTTTTGTTGAATGGCCGTGTTCAACTGGGTGACGGCCTGCCGCTGCTGTTTTTGAATGTTCGCCGTAAGCTGGCGGGCGCGCGCCAGTTCCTGCTGGGTCATGCCCAGCTTTTCGCTGGTCACGTCAAACTGCCCCTTCAACTGCGCGTACCGGTCATCGCTTGCATCCATCCGTCGCGTCAGCAGAGTCAACTGGTCGCCGTGCTTTGCCTGCATTTTCCGCTGGGTCATGGCCAGGTAAAGGTTCACCCCGACAAGAATCACCAGCAGCGCCAGCAATCCCATCACGATCTTGCTGGTTGAAGAAGCTGCTTGCGGAATCGGCAGCGGCGCCGGGGGCGGCGGTGGCGCCTGAACGTAAATATATTGAGGTTGTCCCGGCGGCCCTGGAGGCGGCACCGGATAGCCCTGGTTTGCTCCTTGCGGAGGTCCCTGCGCAGGCCCGGGTTGGGGCGTGCCCGCCGGCTGGGCTGGAGACGGCTGGCTGGGATCACTCCGGGACGGCTGGGGCTCGTTAAACCCAAACATAGCGTGCCCGATATCGCGTTTATCATCCTTGTCCGGCATACATTCTCCTCGTACTAATCCAAATCGCGAGGGGCGCCCTCATCGCTTTCTCAATTGGAAATCAAACACCCCTCAGCAGTCTTAGACGTCTGCCGCGCCTGCCCAGTTTCAACCTCTGCCCCGGGCAGGGCGGCTATGAAGCTAAGTATCCCCTCGAATCGGGATTAAGGCAAGATTTAGCAGGTCTCTGGGAAAACGTTTTGGAACCACGCCATTCCAGACGCGTTCGCCCGCCGCCTGCGAACGGGCCCGGAATGACACGGATCCAGAATGTTTTTCAGGAACCCGCCAGAAGGTGGAAGGCTAAGGGCCGGGAGTGCCGTCGCCAGGGAAGAGCCGGTCAAGCCCTTGCAGAATATCCTGCTCTTGAGGCGAAAAACGTTTTTGGAATTGGGGGCTTTCGAGGAATTTCTGGCGCTGGGCAGGGCTCATCCCGCGCATGCGCTGAAGCGCCTGCCGAACCTTGCGCCTTTCGGCCGGCCGCAATCCACGCCACTGCCCGGACATCTCCCGCACGTTCTGGCGCTGATCCGGAGAGAGCTGCGAAAAAATTTGCTCCCGCTTTCGGAGCTGCTCCTTCTGCTGCTGTGGCAGTTGGTTCCAGTGCTGCAGGTTTTCCCGAATCTTCTGCCGGGCCTCGGGAGAGAGGCGCTGAAATCGCTTGTCGTTCAGGAGAACGCGATCCTGCTCTTTGGGCGGCAAGTCTCGAAGCCGCTGGAAAAAGTCGGGGCGGCGCGCCGCTTCCTGCAGGAGCCGCTGCCGGGCGCGCAGCCTTCGGGCCTGGCGGGCTTGGCGGACCGGGCGCGCGCGC
>Ga0307374_10011552_pt1 | contig 12538 bp, 13 predicted proteins | sample OX3MG_FD_202532 | JGI IMG/M metagenome (GOLD analysis project Ga0307374, IMG submission 202532) | Soil microbial communities from Risofladan, Vaasa, Finland - OX-3 | ecosystem: Environmental > Terrestrial > Soil > Coastal area > Acid sulfate soil | place: Finland: Risofladan, Vaasa | collected...
TGGACCCTGAGCGGGCAACGCTCCAGTAGCACTGCCGCGTGATCGGCGCCGGCGCTTGCGGGCGGGCGCGACAGTCCCCAGGGCCAGCCCCGGCTCCCCTCCCCCCGCAGCGGGTGCCACCGCCAGAGAGATGTCGACGGCAACCGCTTGGAGAGATAAGGCGGTCAGCGGCTCACCGGTCGACTCCGCGGCGCCCGCGGTCGACCGCGAGGCCCGGCGCCGCTTCTTGGAGACCGGGGCCACCAGGCCGTCGATGGCGGCGCGAGCCGCCCCCTGCTCGGCCACCTGCTTGGTGCCTCCCCGGCCCTCCCCTAAGACCGGGCCCCCTTCGACCGAGACCTGGGAGAGGTACTGACGGGGGCGGGTGTTCCCGGCGGGCTGGGTGCGGTAGAGGGGGGGCATCCCGAATCGCTCCTGGGCCAGCGCCTGCAGCCTCCCTTTGAAGTTGGGGTCCGTCCAGGAACTGAGGTCCCCGATCCGGGAGAGAAAGATCTTGCCGGCCTTGCGGTAGCCCTGGTCCAGAAAGGTCGCGCCGATGATCGCCTCGAAGGCGTTGGCATGTAGCGATGTCAGCCGCCGGGCCCCGGACTTGGTCGCCCCCCGGCCTAGCCGGAGCGCCTCGCCGAGTCGCAGCTGCTCCCCGATCCCGGCCAGCGCCACCGTGCTCACCAGCGAGGAGCGCATCTGGGTCAGCTGGCCCTCGTCGTAGTTGGGGAATCGGTTGAAGAGGTACTCGGCGGCGACCAGCTCCAAGACGGCATCACCAAGGTACTCCAGCCGTTCATTGTCGCGGCCCTCGGCGCCGCGCTCGTTGATCCAGGAGGTGTGAGTCATCGCCTCAAGCAGCCATTCCCGGCGCTTGAACTTGAGGTCGAGCCGCGCCTCCAGCTCCACCAGCCGGCGCTCGGCCTCCTGTTCCTGTTCGGCCTGCTCCGCCGCGTCTGGTTGCGAGCGCCGCCGCCGCGTGACCGGTCGCGCCGGCGCGGCGTCCGCTAGCTGGTCAGATCCAGATGATCCTTGATGTAATCCCAGGCTTGCCCCACCGTCTGGATCTTCTCCGCGTCCTCGTCCGGGATCTCCATCCCGTAGGCCTCCTCGAAGGCCATGATCAACTCCACTAGGTCCAGCGAGTCGGCGTTCAGATCCTCCACGAAGTTGGCTTCCGGAGTCACCTGATCTGCCTCGACGCCCAGTTGCTCCACCACTATCGCCTTGAACCCTTCCCAGCTCGTGTCTGCCATCTCTTCCCCTAGTTGAGCGACCTGCGGTCGCCTGCTCTTGCTGATGTTCGGGAACCGGGACCGGCGCCCCCTGTGCCTTCGCTGGCGGGTTGGCGATCCCGGGTCGATCCAGCTGACCTGGACCCGGTATGGCCCCCCCGCCGGCGCCGGCGCCGCTGAGGCGCTCGCCGGGCAATACGGTAAAGCTTGAGGAGGCACCGCCGCTGCCAGGGGCCTCAACTGGGCCCTCCGAGGCGCCGGCGGGCGGGTTCTCGCCAGTCTTGGTGCCGGCCAAGCGGCGGACAAAGGATTTCACAGCCCGACTGCCGAGAAGGGCGGCGGGGCCGCTGACGGGTACATTTGCCGGGGCAAGCTGGGGGCCATTGTAAGCCGGGGCCGAGAAGCCTAGGCGCCTCCCCCGAGCACCGCCCGCTCGCCGGCTGCTGGGCGTTCGGCGAGAGCCCGCTGGGCGCTCGCTGGGGAATCCACTGAGATGGTTTCGGCCGTCGGCAGAATTCGCCGGCTCAGACCGGACAAGGTGGTACCCGGGCCGCACTCCCAGAAGGCCTCTGCTCCCACCTCAGCCAGTGCCTTGACCGTGGCGACCCAGCGCACCGGGCCGGTCAGCTGGGACTGAAGTCCGGCCCGGACCTCAGCCGCGGTGTTGGAGATGGTCCCGGTGACCCCGGCCACAATCGCAAAGCCGGGCTCCTGGAGCTCGACCTGATCTAGTTGACTGGCAAAGGCGGCCGCCGCCGGAGCCATCAGCGGAGAGTGAAAGGCGCCCCCCACGTTGAGGGGCAGCACCCGGCGGGCCCCGGCCGCCCTGGCTAGTTCGGCCAGCCGCTCCACCCCCGCCCGACTGCCCGACACGACCACCTGTCCGGGGGCGTTGTCATTGGCCACAACGCAGCACTCGCCATCGGTCTCCGCCTGCTGACAGAGAGCCTCCAGCTGCACCAGCTCAAGACCCAGCACAGCCGCCATCGTCCCGTCCGGGGCGCTGGCCATCAGCCGGCCCCGCTCCAGCACCAGGCGCATGCCGTCCTCGGCGGTGAGCGAGCCGGCGGCCACGACCGCGCAGTACTCGCCCAGGCTGTGGCCGGCGGCAGCAACTGGGGCAAGCCCTCCTTCGAGCAGAATCTGGGCCAGCGCGACCCCGGTGTAGTAGAGGGCAGGCTGAGCCACTTCGGTTGGCCTCAGCTCCTCCGCCGTGCCGGTCACCAGGAGCCGCTGCAGGGGGATTCCACCCTGTTCGGCCAGCGCCAGCAGAGCCAGCTGGTACCCACCTTGCACCAAAGCCCGGCCCATTCCCGGGGTCTGGGACCCCTGGCCCGGAAAGAGCAGGGCCGCCATGGCGGCGCTCACCGCCGGTGACACTCGCTGATCAGCCCCCGGACCCCCCGTTACTCAGTCGCTATGACCTCGCGTCCCTTGTATTGGCCGCAGTTCGGGCAGATCGTGTGCGGCCGGCGCGGCTGGCGGCAGCGCGGGCAGGGAGAGAGCGACGGACCCTGCAGGGCGAGATGGGACCGACGCCGGTCGCGACGGGCCTTAGGGATGCGTTCTTTGGGTAGTGCCATGACGGTTTCGGAGTTTATCAGGCGCCTGGGATTGCCCTAGCGCCGCCGGCCCTTCCCCTTGGGCTTCTCGTCGCCCTCCTGGCCCGGGTCCAACGTCTCCAGCCCCCGGCGCACCTGGGCCAGCGCTGAGGCCAGCTCGGTCTCCAACTCCTCCATCCGGTCACGGACGTAGTCGTCGGTGTCCCGGCGCATCTTGCGGCTGCGATCGCGGGCCTCGTTCAGGAGCCGGTCGGCCTCGGCGGTCGCCCTTCTCGTGACCTCGTGGTCGTCGGTGAGCCGGTCGCTCCGCTCCTGAGCGGCGAGTACGGTCTGCTCCGCTTGGTCGGCCGCCTCCCGCAGCCGGGCATCCCTGGTCTCCAGCACCATGCGGGCTTCCCGGATCTCATCTGGCAGCGACACGCGGATCTGGTCCAGCGCCTCCAGAATCTCCTCCTCGCCGACCACGATGCTGGACGTCAGCGGTAGTCGGCGGCTCTGGTTGACCAGCGCCTCCAGCCGGTCCAGGACGTCGAAGATCGAGATGCCTTCGCCGTCGGTCTCCAGCTCGTCGTCGTCATCTGCCATGGTCTCTCCTCTACCTGGGCCGGACCGCTGCGGTGCCGGCCGGGGCTAACTTCCTTTGGAGCGCGCGCTCGACGGCCGGGGACACCAGCCCCTCGATGCTACCGCCGTGAGCGCAGACATCCTTCAGCAAAGTGGAGCTGAGATAGACGTTGGAGAATCCGGTGGTCAGGAACACGGTGTGGACCTTGGGCTCCAGCCGCCGGTTCATGAGGGCCATCTGAAACTCGCTGTCCAGATCCGACACCGCCCGCAGTCCCCGCACGATCACGGTGGCGCCCTCGGCCGCCGCGAAGCCGACTGCCAACCCGGAGAAATGCCGCACTTCGATGCCGGCTTCAGCAGGCAGGCTCTGGCGGACTAGTTCCGCCCGCTCTTCCACCGAGAAGAGGTATCTCTTGTGCTCGTTGTCCAGCACGCCCACGACGACCCGGTCGAAGATCTCGCGGGCCCGGCCAATCACGTCCAGGTGGCCACTGTGGATCGGGTCGAAGCTGCCGGGATAGACCGCCGTGGTCATGGGAGCCTCCGGTAGAAGGAGAGCACCGTGGTGCCGTACCGCGCGGTACGCACGCAATTTAGCGCGCCGACCTCGGCTGGCACCGATAAATCGCGGTGATGTTCTGCCACCACCCAGGGATCCCAACCATTGCTGGCCTCCGCCGCGACGCCGAGCTGGCGCAGCGCGCCCAGGCAGAGTTGGGGTCCTGCTTCCCGGTAGGGCGGGTCCAGCAAGACCAGCCGACAGCTGGTCAGCGGATCCCGCTGGCGACGCAACCAGGAGATGGCGTCCGCTACCACCACCTCCGCCCGGTCGGCCCAGCCGAGGCTCGCCAGGTTGGCGTCGATGAGCTGGGCCCGCTGCCGACCCACCTCCACGAAGGTCGCGAAGCTGGCTCCCCGGGAGAGCGCCTCTAGGCCCAGGCTGCCGGCGCCGGCGAAGAGGTCCACCACTCGGGCTCCCACCACCAGCTCGCCCAGGATGTTGAAGCAGGCGGCCCGCGCCAGGCCCGTGGTGGCCCGCAGGTCCGGGACTGCCTCAGTCAGAAGCCGCCGGCCGGCGGCTTCGCCACCAGTCAGGCGAGCACCCGCGGCGCGAGGTTTTCCCGAACGGCGAGGGCGAGTTGGCACTAGATCTCAAAGGATCGCAGGACCACACCTGCACGGGCACGGTCCCGGGACCGGCTCAATCGAATTCGAAGACCACCTGGTAATTGCGCATCTCCCTTCGGATCAGCGGATCTCGCAACTCGGGGTCGCGGTCCAGCAGCGCTTCCGCCGCGGACCGAGCTCGCTGTCTCAGCGCTTCGTTGAGGAGGTCGCCCACGCGCATCTCGGGAATGCCGTGCTGGCGAAGACCGTATGGGTCACCCGCCTTTCTTGATTTGAGGTCCATTTCAGCCACCTCGAAGCCGTCGGAGTGATCCACGAGAGCCTGGAGCCGGAACCGCGCGCCCTGGTCGTCGCCCTCAGAAAACAGCAGGCAGTACGACTGATGTGGACCCCGGCCAATGCGGCCGCGGAACTGGTGCAATTGCGCCAGCCCGAAGCGCTCTGCACCCTCGACCGCCATCACCGTGGCGTTCGGGATGTCGACGCCAACTTCGATCACGCTGGTGGCTACCAGGATGTCGACTGCTCCCTTGGCAAACGCCTGCATCCGCTCCGCCTTGTCACGTGCTGCCAGCTTTCCGTGCAGCAAAGTCAGTCGGCGCTCGGGGAAAACCTCGGTCCGCAGCCGCTCGAATTCGGCGGTGGCCGACCGGGCTGCGACCGCCGGGGAGTCTTCCACCAAAGGGCAGATGATGAACGCCTGCCGACCAGCTTGGACCTGCGCGCGGATCTCCTCGTACGCCTGGGACCGCTGCTCGGATTCCACGATCGACGTCTTGATGGGAATCCGGTTCGGAGGCTGTTGGTGGATTCGGCTCACGTCGAGATCGCCGTAGAGCGTGCGGGCCAAGGAGCGCGGGATGGGGGTCGCCGTCATTGACAAGACGTCCGGATTCAAGCGCGCTTTCTCCAGCAGCCGGAGCCGTTGCTCAACCCCAAAACGGTGTTGTTCGTCCACGATGCAGAGCCCCAGATCCGGAAGGCTGACGGCATCTTCGATCAGGGCATGGGTGCCAACCACCAGCTGGACCGCTCCGGCGGCGAGCCCTCCAAGAATCTCTCGGCGCACCGCGGAAGTGGTGCTGCCCACCAGCAGCCGGGGCTCGAGCCCGAAGCCCGAGAGAAGGTCCCCTAGTGTCTGGAGGTGCTGCCGGGCCAAGATCTCGGTGGGGGCCATCAGCACCACCTGGTGGCGCGCGGAGATTGCCATCTGGGCCGCCATCGCCGCCACCACCGTCTTCCCCGACCCCACATCGCCCTGGAGCAGTCGGTTCATCGGCGAGGGCCGGTCCATGTCGGTGAGGATTTCGTGCGCCGCTACCCGCTGGTCCTTGGTCAATTTGAAGGGAAGTCTGGCGACGAACTCCCGGGCGATCGCGACGCTGTAGGGGCTGCGCACGCCGGAGCGGCGGAGTCGCTGGCGACGGGCCATCAGCGCTGCCAGCTGGGGATAGAAGAGCTCGTCGAAGCCGAATCGCTCCTCAGCCAGTTCCAGGGCGCGTTGATTCTCGGGGAAGTGAATGCCCCGGATCGCTACCGAAGTCGGGATGAGGTTCTCCCGCTGGCGAATCGCATCCGGCAGCGGGTCCTCGATACGGACAGCGAGCGGCAGCAGCTGGGCAACCTGAGTGCGGAGCCAGCGCGAGGTGACCCCGTACGTCTCCGGATAGGTAGGAACCACCACGCCTACCTTCGCCTGGCCAACCGCGTCGAGATCCCAATCCACTTCGGGACTGCTCAGCTGCACCTGGCCCCGCCGGACCTGGGCCTTGCCAAACAGGGTGATCTGATCACCAACCTTCAATTTTCGGAGGCGCGGTTGATTGAACCAGACCACGGCGAGTTCTCCGGTCCGGTCGGCCACCCTGGCCTCTACCAGTTCCAACCTCCGGGATCTGGCGGGGCGCACGCTCACGTGGACGACTTCCACCTCGACGGTGCCCACCTGGCCTAACTTGAGCTGAGCTACCGTCACCCGCTGGCGCTGGTCGTCGTACCGTCTCGGCCGGTAGAAGAGAAGCTCGCGGACGGTGCGCAGCCCGAGCCGCCTCAGCGAAGCCACTCTCTCCCGGCGCTTCCTCTGGTCCCGCTGGGCCGCGATCGCAGGTAGTTCGGACAAAGGGGAGTCGAGCTGTAAGCCGGCGAGCCTGGGAGTCACCTTTCCGGCGTCGCTGCGGACCAAGGTGCGGGAGCGGCTAGGGCCTGGCTTCAAGGTAGCAATAGGCGATGGTTCCCGGCCCGCAATGACTGCCGATCACCGGACTCGCATGCTGGAGCAAGATGTCCATCCCGGGGAACGTCCCCCGGGCGTCGCGCAGCAGGCGCTCGGCGTCGGCGGGATCGCCCACGTAGAGCACGCCACACTGCGCCAAGGGGCGATGTTCCACCAGCAACTCGCTGAGGCGGCGGATGCCGACCGTCCGGCTGCGGACCCGCCCGATCGGAACCACCGCTCCGTCCTCGCCGAGGCTGATCAGGGGCTTGATCGAGAGCGCACCGCCGAGCATCGCCTGCACCCGCCCGATCCTCCCTCCCAGCTGGAGGTAGCGCAGGGTGTCCAGGAGGCAGATGATCCCGGTGCGCCGAGGCATCCACGCCAGCTCTGTCACGATCTCCTTGGCGGAGCGACCCTGTTCGGCGAGCTCGACCGCCGCCAACACCTGTAAACCAGTGCCCAGGCTCACCGTCCGGCTGTCGACCACCTGGATTCGCTCCGGGCCGACTGCTTGCGCCGCCACAGTCGCCGACCCGACGGTGCCGCTGAGGGCAGCGGCAATGTGGATGGAGACCACCTCGTCAGCGGGGTCCGCCAGGAGGCGGCGATAGACCGCCTCGAAGTCGCCGGGCGGGGGCTGCGAGGTGGGGGGCGGTGCCTTGGCGGCGCCGAGCCGCTCCAGGAACTGCTTATCGTCGAGATCGACCCGGTCCCGGAACTCCTGGTCTCCGAAATGGAGTCGCAGGGGGACGGTGACCACGCCGGCGGCCTGCCGTCGGCTCTCAGGCAGGTCGCAAGTGCTGTCGGTGACGATCCGGACGGTCACCCGAGGCTCCCGTTACTCCGCCGAGATGATGAACTGGTACAGCGCCTGGCCCCCATCGTGCCGCTCGACTTCGAGACCGGGAAACCGCGCCCTGATGGCCCGCTCGAGCCCCTCGCTGGCGTCCGTCTCCACGTCGGCCCCACGGTACAGGGTGACCACCTCGACCGAACCCTCCGGGAGCTCGCCCATGGCCTCCAGGACCACTTGGTTAATCTCGCTGCCGCAGCTGACCAGTTGTCCGTCCAGGACCCCGATCAGCGCCCCCTGGTGGACCTGCCGGTCGCCCAGCTGGCTGTCGCGGACTGCCCTCGTCACCTCGATCGCGTGCACGCCCTCCATGGCGCGCTCCATCCGGTAGCGATTGACCTCCAGGGGCGCCTCCGGGTCGAAGGCCAACAGAGCCGCGATCCCCTGGGGCAGGTTGCGCGACGGGATCACCGCCGACTCCCGGCCACAGATCCCGGCCGCCTGCTCGGCCCCGAGCACCAGGTTGGCGTTGTTGGGCAGCACCAGCACCTCCTCGGCCCCGGACACTTCGATCCCTTGCAGGATCTCCTCGGTGGAGGGGTTTTGGCCCTGGCCTCCCTCCACCACCGCGGCTGCTCCTAAACCCACGAGCAACTCCCGGAACCCGGCCCCCTGGGCCACCGTTACCACCCCGAGCGGCAGGGCGGCCGGGGCGGGGGCGGGCGATCCCGAGCGCTCTTGGGCCTGGTGGTGCTGGGCGGTCATGTCCTCGACCTTGAGCCGCTCGATCTGGCCCAGCTTGGAGGCTCGGGCCAGGAGCTCCCACGGCTCTTTGGTGTGGAGGTGGACGTGGAGCAGTCCGGGCTCGCCGACCACCAGAGCGGAATCGTCCTCGGCGTCGTCGCCCAGCTGGGAGCGGATCTCGATCGCTCCCAGCTGGGCCCCGACTAGGGCGAACTCCGTGCAGTAGCCGAATCCTCCCTTGGGCGCCACTGCGGCGGCGGCTCCTCGAAGGCCCACGATCGTCGGCTTGGTCGCGCCCTCGCCTCTCCCCTCCGGCTCCAGCTCGACCTTGCCCGGGAGCTGTCCGGTAAGTCGCTCTGCGATCGCGGTCAGAATCACCGCCAGCCCGAACCCGCCGGCATCGACGACGCCCGCCTCGCGGAGGACGTCCATCTGATCTCGGGTGCGCTCCACGGCCGCCCACGCCTCCGCCACCACCGCTTCCGCCAAGCGCGTCAGGTCATCCCCTTGGTCGAGTGACTTGCGGGCCGCGCGGGCGGCGTCCCGGGCGACTGAGAGGATCGTGCCTTCCACCGGCCGCTTCACCGCCAAGTAGGCGACCCGCGAGCCCTCGGCGAGTGCCTCGCTGAGCCCCTCCGCGTCCAGCGACTCCCTCTCCTGGGAGCACGCGGACCAGCCCCGCAGGACCTGGGAGAGGATGACCCCAGAATTGCCCCGAGCGCCCATCAGCGAGCCGTGGGCAGCGGCCCGGGTCAGCGCGGAGACCGAAGCCTCCACCGGAAGCTGGCTCACCTCGAGCCAGGCCGCCTCCAAGGTGAGGTGCATGTTGGTGCCGGTATCCCCGTCCGGAACCGGGAAGACGTTCAGCTCGTTGATGTGGCCCCTCTGTTCAGCCAGCCGCTGCAAGGCCCGTTCCAGCCCCTGGCGCAGAGCCCTCCCGGTTACGACCAGAGGCGCACCGGAGGCGGCACTCTCAGCCGCCGCCATCCTGTTCCTCAGGAGGCCTGATCCCCTGGACGTTGACGTTGACCTGGAGCACCCGGAGGCCAAGGTGGTGCTCCAGGCTGTAGGCGACCGCGCTCATGAGGTTGTGGGCCACCTCCAGGATCCGGACGCCGTGGTCGACGATGACGTAGAGGTCGATCCCCAGCCCCTCGTCCTGGACCCGGAGCTCGATGCCCCGCTCGGCATTGTCCCGGTTGAGGAGTTCAGCCAGGCCATCGCGAAGACCCCGGGCGGACATGCCGACGATGCCGTAGCAATCGCCCGCCGCCTTGGCGGCCAGCATGGCCACCACCCGAGGAGAAACCTCCACGGAGCCCAGCGCATAGGTCTGCAAAAGCGGCCGGTTGCTTGGCAAGGTGGCTTTCCTCTAACTGCGCTCTGGGCGATCATCCGGAGCGCCGGCTGGCTTCCTGGGGCGTGGCTGGTAAACTGCGGCCGGAATCATATTCGGGGTTCGGTCCCAGCGGAGGGACCTTCAACTTCAGCTTTCTTCGAGGTCGCCATGGCGAAGCGGTGCGAGATCTGCGGTAAGGGACCCGTGGCCGGCAGCAATGTGAGCCACTCCAAGGTACACACGCGCCGGCGCTTCATGCCCAATTTGGTGTCGGCCCGGATCACCCCGAAAGGCGGGGGACTGCCGCAGCGGATGCGAGTGTGCACCCGCTGCCTGCGCACCTCGACCAAGACCGCCTGACCCGGGACGCGGAGATTTTGTCAGGCTGCCCGCCGCCCAGTTGGCTCTCGTCCGTTCTGACTCAGGGCCAATCCTGCCGGAGCTGCCTCAGCACCGAGAACATCTCGAGAGCGGTTTGGGCGGCCTCATACCCCTTGTTACCGAGCTTGCCCCCGGCCCGCTCCTCCGCCTGAGCGACGGAGTTCACTGTCAGCACCCCGAAGCCAATCGGGAACCGCCGGGCCGACAAAGCCGCGATGCCCGAACTGACCGCCTCCGAGACGTACTCGAAATGAGGGGTCTCGCCCCGGATGACCGCCCCCAGAGCGACCACCGCATCGCAGCCACCCCGCTCGATCAGCTCGGCGACCGCGACCGGGATCTCGAAGCAGCCCGGCACCCAGACCAGTCGGGTGTCGTCGGCCTGGACCCCATGCTGGCGGAGCGCCCGACGGGCTCCCTCCACCAGCCGCTCGACCACGGTCTCGTTGAACCGGGCCGCCACCAGGCTCACCTTTAGTCCTTGGCCCTCCAATACGCCCTCCACCGACTTCACGAACTTCCTCTCTGAGCTGAGTCGGCTTGTTCCAGCACATGGCCGAGCTTGTCCCGCTTGGTGGCCAGGTAGCGCTGGTTGTGACGGTTGGCCACGATCTCGATGGGCACCCGTTCGATCATCTCCAGCCCATGCCCCCGGAGGCCGTAGTACTTGTGGGGGTTGTTGCTCATTACCCGGAGCTGGCGCAGCCCCAGGTCCGAGAGGATCTGGCTGCCGATCTGGTAGTCGCGGCTGTCGGCCGGATAGCCCAACTCCAGATTGGCCTCGACCGTATCAAGCCCCTGGTCCTGCAGCGCGTAGGCGCGCAGTTTGTCCATCAGGCCGATGCCTCGACCCTCCTGGCGCAGGTAGACCACCACCCCCTCACCGGCTTCGGTGATCTGGCGAAGCGCCTGGTGGAGCTGCGCCTGGCAGTCACAACGCTGGGAGCCGAAGACGTCGCCGGTGAGGCACTCGCTGTGGACCCGGACCAGCACCGGGCGGTCCGGTTCTGGTTCGCCGAAGATGAGAGCCAGGTGGACGGCTCCCGTGATGCGGTCGAGGTAGCCGAGCGCTCGCCAGCTCCCCTCTTCGGTGGGGATCACCGTCTCCGCGCCCCGCTCCACCAGCTGCTCTCGCTGGCGCCGGTGGGAGATCAAGCCATTGATGCTGATGATCGGGATCTGGTGCCGGGCCCCGAACTCCTCCAACTGGGGCCGGCGGGCCATGGTGCCATCCGGGTTGGCGATCTCGCAAACCACCCCGGCCGAGGCTAGCCCAGTCAGTCGGCAAAGGTCGATCACCGCCTCGGTATGACCGGCCCGCTCCAGCACCCCGCCGGAGCGGGCGCGGAGGGGGAAGATGTGCCCCGGCCGAGCGAAGTCCGCCGCTGTGAACTCAGGATTGGCCAGCGACCGGATCGTGAAGGCCCGGTCCTGGGCGCTGATCCCGGTCGTGACCTCGTCGCCGGCGGCGTCGACGGAGACCGCGAACGCGGTGCGGTAGCGGGACGTGTTGTGCTCCATCATCGGCGGCAGCTCCAGCTCGTCGAGGCGCTCCGGCTCCATGGCGACGCAGATCAGCCCCCTCGCCTCGGCCATCATGAAGTTGATCTTCTCCGGGCTGGCGGCCTCAGCCGCCAGGCAGAGGTCGCCCTCGTTCTCGCGGTCCTCGTCGTCGACCACGATCACGAACTCGCCCTTGGCAAACGCGGCCAGCGCCTCCTCCAGCTGGGCGAACTCCAACTTAGCTGCCTCCCGGCAATTCTGGAGCCGGCTGGGCGGGACGCTCCGCCACCGAGCGGAGGTGCGGGGCCAGGAGCCGTTCCAGGAGCTTGGCCACCGAGTCCGCCTCCAGGTTCACAACCACCCCGGGCAGGTAGTGGGCCGCGACGGTGGTCTGCATGGTGTGGGGGATGAGCGAGACCGCCACCTCCGACCCGCCGTCGCGGGAGTCCTCGACCGCGACAACGGTCAGCGAACAGCCGTCAATCGCGATCGAGCCCTGGGGCACGCAGTACCGGCCCACCTCTGGGGGCACCCTGACCGTCAGCCAGACCGCATTTTGCTCCCGTTCCACCGCCGTGACCTCCCCGGTGGCGTCGACGTGTCCGCTCACCAAGTGGCCGCCCACCGGGGCCCCGAGGGCGAGCGCTGCTTCCAGGTTGACCTGCGCTCCCGGCTGCAGATGGGCCAGGTTGGCGCGCCGCATGGTCTCGGGCATCACCTCGAGGGCGACTCGGGTCTCATCCCTTCGCACGACCGTCAGGCAGCAGCCATTCACGGCTACGCTGTCCCCGACCGCGAGATTGCCCCAGCCCGGTGGATGGGCAATCACCAGCTCTCCCTGAAAGGCCTTCGGGGTAGCTTCAATCTGACCTTGGGCGGTCACGATACCCGAGAACGTCCCTACACCTCCGCCGTCAGCAGGAGGTCCGGCCCAACCGGCTCCGCTTTCAGTCCGGCGAGGCGCCAACTGCGCTCCAGCGTGGCCGCGCCCAAGCCCCCGAACGGTCCCGGCGCCCCGGCCCCTCCCACCAGGACTGGGGCCACGAAGGCGGCGATCCGATCCCCCAGCCGCTCTTCCCACAGAGA
>Ga0307374_10011555_pt1 | contig 12535 bp, 13 predicted proteins | sample OX3MG_FD_202532 | JGI IMG/M metagenome (GOLD analysis project Ga0307374, IMG submission 202532) | Soil microbial communities from Risofladan, Vaasa, Finland - OX-3 | ecosystem: Environmental > Terrestrial > Soil > Coastal area > Acid sulfate soil | place: Finland: Risofladan, Vaasa | collected...
CATGATCAGCGGCTATCTTGCCCGCTCTCGCGTACGCCGCGGCGCGGTCGGGGCGCTAATCCAGCCACATGATCAGCGCATCCTCGCCATTGTCGTGGTAGTAGCGGGGACGTATGCCGGCGGAGCGAAAACCGAAGCGCTCATACATCGCGATCGCCGCCAGGTTCGAGACCCGCACCTCGAGGGTGAACGGCAACTCACCCCGCGCCTCCTTGAGCAGCCTGGCGATCAGCCGACTGGCCACCCCCGAACGGCGGCTCTCCGGTGCGACGGCAATATTCATCAGGTGCCAGACCTGGTCATAGCGCGAACAGACGACGTAGCCGAGCAGCTCCTCCCCAGCGGTTGCCGCGAGGCAGATCCCCGAAGGCTTGGACAGCTCCAGCACGAACATCGCCAGCGACCAGGGGGTGGGGAAGGAGCGCCGCTCGATCGCGATCACGGCGGGCAGGTCGCTGTAGGCAAGGCGCCTCACCCCGAACTCGCCGGATACCTCACTCGGCTGTCTGGACAGTGTCTCGCTCACGCCACCGCACCGCGTCGGGGGGCCTCAGATAGATCGGGGAGAGCGGGCCCGCAGCCTCCACCTTCCCGGCCGCTGCAAGCGCGCAGATGTGTCGCGCCGCGACCCGGTGCACGGGATCGGCGTCGTCGGGAATCTCGACGCCACGCCCGGCCAGCTCCTGGCGAAATCGTAGCGCCCCGGATCCGGCGGCCAGCGGCGGGCTGGGCAGCTCCCCCACCCGCGCCGCGAGATCGGCGGGAGAGGCGACCAGCGGCTCCCAGAGCCGGTCGCCGGTCGCCGAGTAGAGCGCCGCGAAAACCTCGCCCCGGCGGGCGTCGAGGACAGCGAGGAGCTCGCCGCTCCCACTGCCGCGCTCGCCCAGGGCGCGGGCGATCGCGTCGAGCGTGCAGGCGCCCACCGCCGGCAGGCCGGTGCTCTGCGCCAGGCCCCGCGCCGTGGCGATCGCGATCCTCACCCCGGTGAACGAGCCGGGCCCCAGGCCGGTCGCGATCAGGTCGACCTGATCCCAGCCACCGGCTGCCGCGATCGCGCGCTCGACCTCCACCAGCAGCGCCGCCGAATGCCGCGGCCTGCCGTCCGCCGACACGCCGAGCGAGGATTCGTGCAGCACGGCCCCGTCGCGGCTGGCGCAAACGGCGGTGTCACCGGTCGCAGTGTCGAAGCCGACGACGACCAGCTCGCGACTACCTCCCGACGGTGAAGTAGGAGGAGCCGACGCGCTTACCGTTGACGAACCAGCTCACCCTGTGTTTGCCTGGAATGTCGGAGGTGATCTTGTTCACGTACAGCGTCCCTCTGATCGCTTCCTGTTTTTGCGCGCAGAGGTTTTTCCCGGTTGGGAACTTGACGCAAACCGAGTAGAAGACGTCGCCGTCGAAGCTCTCGAAAAAAGCGCCCTTTTTGCTCTTCCGCGGACAGGTGTGGGCTTCCGCCGTGTGTTCGGAGATGCCGCAGCCGACGTAGTGCTTGTAGGCCGGGGTCCCCGCCCCCGCCGTGGCAGGCGCTGCGCTAGCGAGCAGGGCAACCCCCAGCACCGTGGCCGCCAGCGCATTCAGTCCCTTCATGCGGAAATCCCCCCTTCCGGTCGAGTTTGGTGGCCGATGCTACAGCGCGCTTTCACATTCCCAAACACGCCCAGGAGACCGTGGATGCGCCTATCGCGGGAGTATGCTGCGGGTCCCTCGTCGCGAAAGGAGACCTGAGTTGAGGAGATTCGCTCACCGGGCGCCGCCACTGGTCGCCACGCTGGCGCTGGCGGCGATCTGCATGCTGGTCGCCGGCTGTGGCGGCTCCAGTACGGCCAGCAGCATCACCAACCAGGTCAGCAAGGCCAAGGAAGATGCGAACAAGGCCTTGCAGGAAGGTCAGAAGCAACTGAACAAGGCGACCGTTCAGGGTCAGAAGGCGCTGCGAGAAGTTCAGAGCAAGGGCAATCAGACAATCGAAAAGGCCAAGAAGGAGCTGAAGGGCAACAAGGTCAGCAACGAAGCCGGGAAGAAGCTAAACGAAGCCAAGAGCAAGGTCAGCGAAGCGCTGGAAAAGGCCAAGCAACAGCTGAAGGGCGCGGGCTGAGGGGGATCATCCGAACTCGATCTCCCGTCGATCGCCGCCGGCGTGACTGAGTCGCACCTCAAGCGCCGGCCGGTTGAGGCACGGTTCTGCCACCGCCGGCCACTCGATGAAGGCGACACCATCAGGGCCGAGGTAGTCCTCGAGCAGAGCGGGGTCCTCATCCTCCAGGCCGTCCAACCGGTAAAGGTCCAGGTGGGACACGGGCAGTCGCCCACCGCGGTAGCGCTGTCCGATGGTGAAGGTCGGGGAGGTGACCGGCCCCTCAACCCCCAGCGCCCGGCAGGCGCCACGGATCAGGGTCGTCTTGCCTGCTCCGAGCTCGCCGCTGACCAGGATGACGTCCCCGGGCCCCAGCCCTGCGGCGATCCGCGCTCCCAGGGCTTCGGTCTGCGCCGAGGAGCCCGAGATCACCCGCCGCCGCCTCCTGGGCTCAGGCTCACTCGCGCTCACTCATGATCACCGCAGACCTTGCTCGAAAGAGCGCGACCGGGGTGGCTTAGCGCCGGCACTTCCACTCAGCCGAAGATGTCGAGCTGGTCGGCCGGGGGAGGCGATGGAGGGTCGGTCGCCTCGATCTGCTCCTCCAGGGCCGAGCCCAGCGGCGCCGGCGAGGGGCCGGAGAGCAGGGCTGGGATGCGCTCGAAGTCGCTGCGCAGGGTCTCCTTCACTGAGGGAGAGCGCAGCGCCGCCGCGGGGTGAATTAGGGGAAGCAAGAAGACGGTGTGAGAGCCCAGCTCGTGCACCTGCGGCGTCCCCCGGACCTTGGTGATCCCGGCGGGGCTGCCGCTCAGCAGTTTGGTGGCGAAGTTGCCCAGGGTGCAGAGGACCTTGGGCTCGATCAGGCGCACCTGCTCGAACAGGTAGGGCCGACAGGCTTCTATCTCCAGCGGCTGGGGGTCTCGATTTTCCGGGGGCCTCGACTTGAGCACGTTGGCGATGAAGACGTCCTCCCGCGCCAGGCCGATACCCCCCAGCAGCTCGGTCAGCAGCTGGCCGGCGCGGCCGACGAAGGGCAGGCCCCGTCGGTCCTCCTCGGCCCCCGGCGCCTCGCCGACGAACATCAGGTCGGCGTCGGCGTCGCCGGCCCCGAAGACCGCCTTGGTGCGCGTCTCGTGCAGGGGGCACCTGGTGCACGCCCCGACCTCCCTGTAGAGGTCGACAAGGCTGGCACGCCGTTGCTCGACCGAGGGGCTCACTGCGAGCCCCCGCCGCGCCTGGGAGGTGGGATTTCCCCCCTCGCCCGCTTGCGCTTCGTCTCGGCCAGCCGCTCACCGTGAGCCGCTTCGCGCTCTCCTCGCATCGACTCGTTGGACTTCACCCGCCCACCCCGAGGCTGGCGGCCCGGCGGGGCTACCTGAGAGATCACCCGTCGCGTCCGTCGCGATTGGCATTTGGGGCAAGGGGGACCGTCCGCTTCCCGGGAGAGGAGCTCCTCAAAGCGGCTCCCGCATTCCTCGCACTCGTACTCGTATATCGGCATCTGGTTCTTTATAATCGCTCGAAGGCCGTGACCCCAAGGGCATGGACCCCCATGGACTCCAATTACAGCGAATCCCTGCTGGCGACAAGAGGCGGCGTGCCGACGATCCGCTCCAAGGCGGAGTTGCGCGATGCGCTGAGCGACACGCGCGCCGACGGGCGCTCGGTCGGCCTGGTCCCGACCATGGGCTGTCTGCATCAGGGACACCTCTCGCTGCTGCGAGCCGCCCACGCCGAATGCGATGTGGTGGTCATGAGCCTCTTCGTCAACCCCACCCAGTTTGGACCCGATGAGGATCTGGATCGCTACCCGCGCGACGAGGAGCGCGACGCGCGGCTGGCCGCCGATGCCGGCGCTGCCCTGATCTATGCGCCGGCTGTGGAGGAGGTCTACCCCTCGGGTTTCGCGACCCAGGTCGAGGTGAGCGGCGATCTCAGCCAGGTCCTCGACGGAGACCCGGCAAGACGGGGCGCCCGCCACTTCCGCGGCGTGGCCACCATTGTCGCCAAGCTCTTCAACACCGTCCAGCCCGACGTCGCCTACTTCGGCCAAAAGGATGCCCAGCAGGCGGTGCTGATCCGTCGTATGGCGCGCGACCTCGACTTCCCGGTGCGAATCGAGGTGCTGCCCACGGTGCGCGAGGCGGACGGCCTGGCGATGAGCTCACGCAACTCCTACCTCGGAGAGGAGGATCGGCGGCGTGCCGCGGCGCTCTCGCGAGCGCTGCGCGCCGCCGAGCAGGGGGCGCGGGCCGGCTCGCTGACCACCGGCCTCGCCGCCGCCCGGCGCCAGCTGGCCGCGGCGGGTATCGAGCCCGAGTACCTGGAGGCGCGCGACGCGGAAGAGCTCAGCCCGGCGGTCGAGCTCAACGGCCGGCCGATCCTGATCGCGGTGGCCGCCCAGATCGGCGGCGCCCGCCTGATCGACAACGTCCTGATCCAACCCTGAAGCTGCAAGAGGGGAGCCATATGCAAAGACAGATGCTCAAGTCGAAGATCCACCGGGCCACGGTGACCGACTGCGATGTCGATTACATCGGCAGCATCACGGTCGACACCGAGCTGATGGCCGCAGCCGACCTGATCACCAATGAGCAGGTCCACGTCTGGGACATCGACAACGGCGCTCGCTTTGTCACCTACGTGATCGACGGCGAGGCGGGCTCGGGGACGATGCAGGTCAACGGCGCCGCGGCCCACCTGACCCGGCCCGGCGACAAGATCATCGTCGCCTCCTTCGGCGCCTATGACGAGAGCGACCTCGAGCGCTACTCCCCGGTCGTCGTCCACGTCGACGACAGCAACCGCACCATCGCGGTGGATAGCCATCCGGAGGTTCTTCTCTCATGAGTTCGGGCCTGCGCCAGCAGACCGTCACGGCGACCGCGGAGCGCCTGCCGATCACTCTCCCCCGGCTCGCCGAGATGAAGGAGGCCGGCGAGCCGATCGTGATGGTCACCGCCTATGACTATCCCTCGGCGAAGGCGGCCGAGGAGGCCGGCGTTGACCTGGTCCTGGTGGGCGACACCGCGGCGATGGTCGTCCTCGGGTACCCGGGGACCGAGCCGGTCTCGATGGACGAGATGGTGATGCTGGGAAAGGCGGTCCGCCGCGGCCTGAGGGCGCCGCTGATGGTCGGCGACATGCCGATGGGCAGCTACGAGGCGAGCAACGAGCTGGCGGTTGGCAACGCCCAGCGCCTGGTCAAGGAGACCGGCTGCCAGGTTGTCAAGCTGGAGGCCGGGGGGACGTCGGTCGAGCGGGCGCGGGCGATCGTGCGGTCGGGGATTCCGGTGATGGGCCACGTCGGCCTTACGCCGCAGACGGCCACCGCCCTCGGCGGCTACAAAACCCAGGGCAAGACCGCCCCGGGGGCGATTCGACTCTGCGAGGACGCCCTGGCGCTTCAATCGGTCGGGTGCTTCGCGATCGTCTTCGAGGCCGTTCCCGCGGCAATCACCGAGGCGATCGTGGAGAAGCTTGAGATCCCCACGATCGGCATCGGCGCCGGTCCGGCGACCGCCGGCCAGGTGCTGGTATTCCACGACCTGCTGGGGATAACGACCGGCCGGATGGCGAAGTTCGTCAAACGCTACGCCGACATCCACGCGGCGATGGTGCGCGGGTTGAGCGACTACACGAGCGAGGTGCGCTCGCGCCATTTCCCCGAGCCCCAGCACGTCTACAGCATCGAGCCGGCCGAGCTGGCGGAGTTCAGGCGCTACCTGGAGCAGGAGAGCCTGGCGTCGCAAAAGGCCTGGGATTGGGAGCCGCTGCCCTAGTCTGGGGTTTGGGTCGGGGCTCCGCTAGCCCTCCGGCGGGCTCCATCTGACCTGCCTCAGGATCCTGGCCGGCGCGCCGGCGGCGATCACTCCAGGCGGCAGGGAGGCCGTCACCACGGAGTTGGCGCCGATCACGCAGCGCTCGCCCACCGTGACGCCGCCGGTGACGACGCAGTTCACCCCGAACCAACAGTTGGAGCCGATCTCCACCGGGCCATTGGGGGTGAAGCCCTGCTGGGTAACCGGGATGCGAGGATCGTCGAATCGGTGCTCGGCGTCGCCGATGAAGCAGCCATTGGCGAGCATCGTGTGGTCGCCGATCGTGATCCGCTCGTAGGCGGCGAGCATCGTGTTGCGGTTGAGAAAGCAGCCGGCGCCGATCTCGATCCTCGCCTCTGGAGCGAGGGTCAGCCAGCAGCCCGGCTCCAGCAGCGTGCCTTCGCCAATTCTCAGACGCCCCTCCCCGAGCGCCTCCAACACCTCGCCCTCGATCGGCGGGCGGATGAAGAAGCCGCCGCGGGCGGCGTGGCTGGCGAGTTGCCAGCGGCGCAGGGCCCGGTGGTTTCGCTCATACCAGCGGCGCTTCGCCCACCAGACCCGCCACCCCCGCTCCGTCATCCAGGACAAGGTTACGACGTAGACTGCCGACGTGGCTGAGCTGCGGGGGGGAATCGATCTCGGCGGGACCAAGATCCAGACGGCGATCGTCGACGGCGGCGCCGGGGTCGTGGGGGAGGCGCGCCACCCGACGCCCACCAGCGGCGGCCCGCAGGACGTGGCGGGCGCGATGGCCGCCGCGCTGCGCGAGGCGGCCGGGGCAGCGGGGGTCGATATCGGCGCGCTTGAGGGCGTTGGCGTCGGCTCGCCCGGCGAGGTGGACGGGACGACGGGCGTCGTCTCCGCTGCTCGCAACCTGCCCGGCTGGGAGGGCAGCTTTCCCCTGGCTGAAGTCCTGAAGAAGGACCTGGGCACCGAGGTGCGGCTCGGCAATGACGTTCAGGTCGCCACCGAAGCCGAGTTTCACCTCGGCGCGGGCAGGGAGTTCCACAGCCTGATCGGAGTCTTCTGGGGGACCGGCGTCGGCGGAGGGCTGGTGCTCGACGACAAACCGTGGCTGGGCCGCGGCGCCGCCGGGGAGATCGGTCACATGGTCGTCAAGCGCGGCGGGGCGAAGTGCCCCTGCGGACGCAAGGGCTGCCTGGAGGCCTATGCGGGGCGGGCTGCGATGGAGGGCGAGGCGCGGCGACAGCACGAGGAGGGAGTCAAGACCGACCTCTTCAAGCTGATGGACAAACACGGCCGCGACCGGTTGACCAGCGGCATCTGGGAGCGAGCGCTCGACCAGGGTGACCAGCTGGCCGAGGACCTGATCCAGCGCGCCGTCGAGGCCCTGGGCACCGGGATCGCCTCGGCCGTCAACCTGCTGGACCCCGAGGCGGTGATCATCGGCGGTGGGCTCGGGGGCCGCTTCGGCGATCGCTACATGGAGCCGCTGACCAAGGAGATGGGCAAGCACCTCTTCCTCGACGAGCGCCCTCCCGCCGTACGGGTCGCTTCCCTGGGCGACCTGGGGGGAGCGATCGGCGCCTCCCTGCTGTTCGCCCGGTCCCGATAGGGCCCTTCCTCGACCTCAGGCCGCCACCGGCTCGCGGCGCTTTCGCTTCTTCGCTTTCGGCTCGAGCAGGCCGGCGAGGAACCTGCCGGTGTGGGAGGACTCGACCGCAGCGACGTCCTCGGGGGTGCCGGTGGCGACCACCTCTCCCCCCTCCTCCCCTCCCTCCGGGCCGAGATCGATCAACCGATCGGCGGTCTTGATCACGTCAAGGTTGTGCTCGATCACGACCACCGTGTTGCCGGCATCGACCAACCTGCCGAGCACCTCGAGCAGGCGCTGCACATCGGCAAAATGCAGGCCGGTGGTCGGCTCGTCGAGGATGTAGAGGGTGTCGCCGGTGGCGACCTTGGACAGCTCGGTGGCCAGCTTCACCCGCTGCGCCTCTCCACCGGAGAGCGTCGTCGCCGCCTGGCCAAGGTGAATGTAGTCAAGCCCGACGTCGTGCAGGGTGCGAAGCCGGCGAGCGATCTTCGGCACGTTCTCGAAGAACTCGACCGCCTCCTCGACCGACATCTCGAGCACGTCGGCAATGCTCTTCCCCTTGAATCGCACCTCCAGTGTCTCGCGGTTGTAGCGCCTCCCGTGGCACTGCTCGCAGGGAACGTAAACGTCGGGCAGGAAGTGCATCTCGATCTTGATCTGGCCGTCTCCCTTGCAGACCTCGCAGCGGCCGCCCCTGACGTTGAAGCTGAAGCGCCCCGGCTTGTAGCCGCGCGCCCTCGCCTCCTGGGTCTGGGTGAAGAGCTGGCGGATGTGATCGAAGACGCCGCTGTAGGTGGCCGGGTTGGAGCGCGGGGTGCGACCGATCGGCGACTGGTCGATGTTGATGATCTTGTCGATCTGGGTGAGACCGTCGATACCGTCGTGAGCCCCCGGCCTCAGCTTCGCCTGGTGCAGGCGATTGGCGACCGCGTGGTGCAGGGTCTCGTTGACCAGCGTCGACTTGCCCGAGCCCGAGACGCCGGTGACGCAACAGAAGACGCCGAGCGGGATGACTACGTCGATCCCCTTCAGATTGTGTTCGCGGGCGCCGCGCACCTGCAGTGCCCCGCGCGGCTCGCGCCGCCGGGGCGGGACCTCGATCCTGCGCTTGCCGGAAAGGTACTGACCGGTCAGAGAGGCGGCGTTGCGTGAGATCTCGGCCGGGGTGCCCGCGGCGATCACGTGGCCGCCGTGCTCGCCGGCGCCGGGGCCCAGGTCGACGATGTGGTCGGCGGCCATCATCGTCCCCTGGTCATGCTCGACCACGATCACCGTGTTACCGAGGTCGCGCAGCCGGTCCAGAGTGGCGATCAGCTTCTCGTTGTCTCGCTGGTGGAGTCCGATCGAGGGCTCGTCGAGGACGTACATCACGCCGACCAGGCTGGAGCCGATCTGTGTCGCCAGCCGAATCCGCTGCGCCTCCCCGCCCGAGAGGGATCGCGACGGGCGCTCCAGCGCGAGGTATCCGATGCCGACGTTCTCGAGGAACGCGAGTCGTTCGGAGATCTCGCGCACGATCAGTCGCGCGATCGCCCGCTCGGTCTCAGTCATCTCCAGGGCCGCGATCCACTCCGCCGCCGCCCTGGCCGACCTCGCGCAGTACTCAGCGATGCTGATCCCTCCCACCTTGACCGCGAGGCTCTCCGGCCGCAGCCGCGCTCCCCCACAGTCGGGGCATGGCTGCTCGGCCATGTAGCCCTCAATCCGCTCCCGATTGGTCTCGGAATCGGTCTCCTCGTAGCGGCGCTGGAGATGGTTGACGATGCCCTCGAAGCGAACGCTGTAGGAGCGGCGGCGACCGAAGCGGTTGGTGTAGGTCACCTTGTGACGGTCGCCACCGGTGCCGAAGAGGAAGATCTCGCGTTCGGACTTCTTCAACTTGACCCACGGCCTGTCGACCTCGACGCCGTACTCCTCGGCGACGGCAGCGATCAGCCTCCGCCAATAGGCGGTGACGCCGCGGTTCCATGGCTGCAGCGCTCCCTCCGCCAGCGACAGGGTCGGGTCGGGGACGACCAATTCGGGATCGATCACACGCTGGAAGCCGAGCCCGTGGCAGCGCTCGCAGGCGCCGTGGGGCGAGTTGAACGAGAAGATCCGCGGCTCCAGCTCGGGGATCGAGGTGCCGCAGTTGAGGCAGGCAAATCGCTCCGAAAAAAGCATGACCGTGCCGCTGCGTTCAGCATCGCTGCCGCCATCGGCGGGCCTTGGGCCAGGCCGAGCGCGCTTTGATCCCCCCCGCGCTCGGGCGGGGGGTGAGTGTGGCGCTGGCGTGCTGGCGCGGTCCTCCTCGAGCCCCCTGCCGAGGATCTCGACTTCGATCAGACCAGCGGCCAGGCCCGCGGCGGCCTCGACCGACTCCGAGAGACGACGGCGAAGGTCGGCTTTCATCACCAGACGGTCGACGACCACCGAGACGTCGTGTTTGAACTTCTTGTCGAGGATGATCTCCTCATCCAGGCGGCGCAGGTCGCCGTTGACCTTGGCCCTGGAGTAGCCCTCGAGCCGCATCTGCTCGATCAGCTTTCCGTACTCGCCTTTGCGCCCGCGCACCACCGGCGCCATGACCATGAATCTGGTCCCCTGCTCCAGGGTCATCAGCCGATCGACGATCTGCTCCTGCGTCTGGCCGGCGATCTCGTCGCCGCACTCCGGGCAGTGGGGAACGCCGATCCGCGCCCAGAGCAGCCGCAGGTAGTCATAGATCTCGGTCACCGTGCCGACCGTCGAGCGCGGGTTGCGGGAGGTCGTCTTCTGGTCGATCGAGATCGCCGGTGAAAGTCCCTCGATCGAGTCGACGTCGGGCTTCTCCATCAGCCCGAGGAACTGGCGCGCGTAGGAGGAGAGGGACTCCACGTAGCGCCGCTGCCCCTCGGCGTAGATCGTGTCGAAGGCGAGGCTCGACTTCCCCGAGCCGGAGAGTCCGGTGATCACGATCAGCGCGTCACGGGGCAGCTCGACGTCGACGTCCTTGAGGTTGTGCTCGCGGGCACCGGAGATGACGATTCGCTCAGAGGCAGCCACTCGCCCGATTCTACGCAGGCGAACGGTTGTTCCCCTACGCCTCGCCCCTCCACGATCCGCTGGCAGCGGATCAGTCCAGGGAAAAAGGCGCGCCGTTCACCGCCCCCTCGCACGCCGCTTGATCTCCCAGCAATGCGCACCGGGGTGAGCTCAGGCAAGCGATCAAGCAGACCGGGCGCCGCGGGTTGCTCCGGTCGCCAGGGCCCTCCATTGCACCCAGCGGCGGGCTCCCGTGCGAGCGCCCCTGCTCGGTGACCAGCCGCCCCAGCTGGCGAGATCCGCATTTAGGTGAAGCTACATCCGGGCCGGATAAACAAGGAATCACCCAGCGGCGGTGCTAGGTTGGATCCGGGCAGGAACCCAAGCGCTATAGAGGAGGAGAGATGTCCAACATCGATACCGCGAAATCCGCCTACGAGGCCTTCGGGCGCGGCGATCTGGCCGCCCTGCGGGAGGATTTCTCCGAGGACGCCGTGTGGCTGACCTCGGACGAGCTGCCACTCGGGGGAAGAACCAGCGGCCGCGAGCAGATCATCGCCAACTTCGCTCAGATCCCCAACTACTGGACCTCGTTCAGCGTCGAGCCGGAGGAGTTCATCGACGCCGGCGACTACGTTGTGGTCAGGGGGACGCAGCGCGCCGGCAACGACCGCGGCAGCTTCGAGGCCCCCTACCTGCACCTGATGAAGTTCGACGGCGGCAAGGTCATCCTGGGCGAGTTCCACACCGACTCGGCCAAGGCCGCGAAGCTGCAGGCTTCCTAAGCCCGCATCCCGTCAAGGTCGCGGCGCAGCTCCTTCAGCTCGTCGCGGATCCGGCCTGCCTCCTCGAAGCGGAGATCGTCAGCGGCAGCGAGCATCTCCTCCTCGAGGTCGACGATCGTGCGCTCCAGCTCCGCCGGGTCGGCAAAGTCCTCGCTGCGCCCCCGGCGGCGCCGGCGCGGCGCCCGGTCCTCCATCGCCAGGAACTGACTCATCTCAGATATTCCCTTGCGCACCGTCTCCGGCGTGATCCCGTGCTCCTCGTTGTAGGCGACCTGGATCGCGCGGCGGCGGTCGGTCTCGCCGATCGCGGCGCGCATCGAGTCGGTCTCCCGGTCGGCATACATCAGCACCCGCCCGTTGACGTTGCGGGCGGCGCGGCCGATCGTCTGCACCAGGCTGGTCTCCCCGCGCAGGAAGCCCTCCTTGTCGGCGTCGAGGATCGCCACAAGGGAGACCTCGGGCAGGTCGAGACCCTCGCGCAGCAGGTTGACGCCCACCAGCACGTCGTACTCACCAAGCCGCAGATCGCGGACGATCTGGATCCGTTCCAGGGTGTCGATCTCCGAGTGCAGGTAGCGAACCTTGATCCCGTACTCCAGCAGGTATGCGGTCAGGTCCTCGGCCATCTTCTTGGTCAGCGTCGTCACCAGCACCCGGTCGCCGGCCGCGGCCCGCGCCCTGATCTCGTTCATCAGGTCGTCGATCTGGTTCTTCGTCTCCCGCACCTCGATCTCGGGGTCGACGATCCCGGTTGGGCGGACGATCTGCTCGACGACCCGGGTCGACTCGGCCCGCTCGAATGGCCCCGGTGTCGCCGAGACCATCACCAGCTGCGGCACCCGCTCGAGGAACTCGTCGAACTTCAGCGGTCGGTTGTCGATCGCCGAGGGCAGTCGGAAGCCGTAATCGATGAGCGTCTGCTTGCGCGAGCGGTCGCCCTGATACATCCCGCCGATCTGGGGGACCGTCTGGTGGGACTCGTCGGCGAAAACGACGAAGTCGTCGGGAAAGTAGTCGATCAAGGTGTGCGGCGGGCTCCCCGGCGGGCGCCCATCGAGGATGCGCGAGTAGTTCTCGATCCCCGAGGTGAAGCCGAGCTCCCTCATCATCTCGAGGTCATAGGCGGTGCGCTGTCGCAGCCGGTGCGCCTCGAGCTGCTTGCCTTCCGCCTCCAGCTCGGCGGTCCGCGCGTTCAGTTCGGCGCGGATCTCCTCCACCGCGCGCTCCAGCGTCTCATCGCGGGTCACGTAGTGAGAGGCCGGCCAGACCGAGACGTGCTCGATCGTGTCCA
>Ga0307374_10011557_pt1 | contig 12534 bp, 10 predicted proteins | sample OX3MG_FD_202532 | JGI IMG/M metagenome (GOLD analysis project Ga0307374, IMG submission 202532) | Soil microbial communities from Risofladan, Vaasa, Finland - OX-3 | ecosystem: Environmental > Terrestrial > Soil > Coastal area > Acid sulfate soil | place: Finland: Risofladan, Vaasa | collected...
AATACGGTGGAACTGAACTAGCGCGATCCTTCCTGGGGCTGTATGTTTGATAGCCAGGGAGCTGGCGCTTTTTGGGCATCGGTCGCCCGTCGCCGGCGAGGAGAGGGGCGGAGATCATGACTTCCACGGTCGAGCGGATCCTGGCTGACGGGAAACAAGCGGCCCTGGATGGGCTCAGCCAATTTCTGCGTTGGCGAAGCGTGAGCACGAATCCCAGCCTGGCGGGAGAAACCCGCGATTGCGCCAACTGGCTGGCCGAGGAGTGCCGGCGCTCCGGCCTGGAGAACGTGCAAATCTGGGAGACTGCCGGCCATCCTCTCGTGTACGCCGATTGGCTGCACGCCCCGAACGCCGCGACAGCTCTGATTTACGGCCATTACGACGTGCAGCCTCCCGAACCACTCGACCTATGGGAGAGCCCGCCCTTCGAGGCTACGATTCGAGACGGCAGTCTGTACGCCCGCGGATCGGCCGACGACAAGGGGCAAGTGTACATGCACCTGGTGGCTATTCGCGCGCTTTTGCAAGCGGAGGGCTCGCTACCGATCAATCTCAAATTGATCCTGGAGGGCGAGGAGGAAATCGGCAGCCCTCATCTGGAGCCGGCGATTGAGGCGCATCTGGCTGATCTGAGCTGTGACCTTGTGGTGATCTCGGATACCTCCATGTACGGGCTGGGACAGCCTGCCCTGAACTACGGCTTGCGCGGGCTTGCCTACTTCGAGATCGGGGTCAAAGGGGCAAACACCGACCTCCATTCCGGGGGCTTTGGCGGGGCGGCGCCCAACCCGCTCCAAGCCATGGTCACGTTGCTGGCCAGTCTGAAGGACGGGCACGGACGCATTACCCTGCCCGGATTCTACGATGATGTACGAACGATTCCCTACGATGAGCGGGTCGCCATCCAGGCGCTTGGCGACGATGAGGACGCCCTACGGGCCGAACTGGGTTTGGACGCCCTGGATGGTGAAGAAGGCTATAGCCGCCTGGAACGCACCTGGACCCGCCCCAGCATGGATATTAACGGCATTTGGGGTGGCTATAGCGGGCCCGGCAGCAAGACGGTATTGCCCGCCAACGGCGGGGCCAAACTGAGCTTTCGCCTTGTGCCCGACCAGGATCCGGAGCGGGTCGCCGCGCTGCTGGAGGCCCACTTGCACGACAACTGTCCCCCAGGCGTTCGCTTGACCGTGCGCCAGCTTGCGGGGAGCGCGCGCCCATGGCTTGCTGATCGGGATCATCCGGCGATGGCGGCCGCTGGGCGGGCCCTTGAGCGCGCCTTTGGCCGCGAACCGGTACATATTCGCTCCGGCGGCTCGATTCCGGTGGTGACGACCTTTGACCAACTACTCCAAGCGCCCGTGGTCATGCTTGGCGTCTCGCTGCCCGACAGCCACGCGCACGCGCCCAATGAGCGCTTCAACCTGGACTGTTTTCATAAGGGCGCCTTGGCAGCCGCGTACCTCTGGGGAGAACTGGGCCGACCTACTCCGTAGCCGGTTTGCCGCCGCGTGCTTGCCTCGCCATCTCGTCCCACTGATCCGGTCGCAGGTTGCGCAGATGACTGAACTGCCCCGCGCCCTGCAGCCACTCACCTCCGTCGATGGTGACCACTTCCCCGTTGATGTATCCCGCATGATCGGAAATGAGAAAACTGGCCAGGTTCGCAAGCTCGGAGTGCTCGCCAAAGCGGCCTAACGGCACCGTTTCCTCGCCCCTGAGCGCTCCCTCCAGGGATGGGACGAGCCGTTGCCAGGCGCCCGGCGTGGGGAAGGGGCCGGGAGCAATCGCCACCTGACGGATCCCGCGCGGCCCCCACTCTACCGCCAGCGAACGGGTAAGGGCGAGCACGCCCGCCTTTGCCGCCGCCGAGGGGACGACATAGGCTGAACCCGCTCCCGACGAAGCATAGGTGGCGACGATGTTCAGCATCACCCCGCCCACCCCAGCCTCCAGCCATCGCTTCCCCACTTCGAGGGTGCAGTAAAAGGTGCCGTGCAGCACGATGTTGAGAACCGCGTCAACCGCGCGGTGCGAAAGCCGTTCAGTCGGGCTGGCAAAGTTGCCGGCGGCATTGTTGACCAAGACGTCAAGATGGCCATAGTGATCCCACACGGCATCCGCCATCCCCCGCACCCGCTCGGGATCGCGCACGTCGCAGGCGACCGGCAGCACCTCTCCGCCCCCGGCGCTCATTGCCGCCGCGGCTTCCCGCAGCACGTTCTCCCGGCGTCCCGCGATGGCCAATTTCGCTCCCAAGGAGAGGAAGCGTTCGCCCATGGCGCGCCCGAGGCCGGTGCCGCCGCCGGTAATCAGAATCACCTTGCCGCTCAAGAGATCAGGCTGAAACATCGGCGGTTCTCCACTGCAAGCTGTTGGGGCGTGAACGCACGCCATGTCACGTCTCCTGCCAACATAGCCGGTCACCGCCTCGCGGGGCAATGCCCGAAAGCACTATACTGGGCACGGTGGTCAGGAATGGGCAGTTGATTAGGAGGGATACCGGTATGGCAGCCTCGCAGGGAGGACAGAGTGGGCTCGGGAGTGAGCCGGCGGTACTCGTGACGCTACTAGATGGACTAATCGACCGAGCGCTGCGTTCGCCGCTCATGCGCCGCCCCCCGGCCCAGTGTACCCCCGAGGAACAGCAAGCCCTGGCAACCCTGCTCGGCGATTTGCTCGCTCTGCGGCAGGCGCGTTCCACGATTGAAGGCTCGTCGGGACCAAGGCTGGATCAGGTCGCGGCCTACTGGCCGGAACTGGCTGCCCTCCTCGGCGCCCCGCGCCGCGTTACCACTGGGGCCCGAACGCGCGGTCGCGAAGCCAGCCCAGCGACGGACAGCGGCAATCTCTTCGAGAGTGTAACGCCGGCCGACCCGGAACTCCCTGCCCCCGCCGCTTCCCAGCTTGCTGCGCCGGACCCGGCGACCCCAGGGATCAAGGCAGGAGACGGCGGATCGCCGGATCTCGCGCATCTGTTGCTGGAAGCCCTGACCGTTCAAGGCCGGGCGCTGAATACCACCCAAATGCTGGCCTGGTTGAGCGAGCGCGGAACGCAGGCAACCCGCGAGGAAGTGACGACTGCCCTGTTCCGGCACGAGGAGTTATTCCGAAAGCGGGGCGCCGGGCATTGGGTGGTCGCCAGTCAGGAGGTCACCTGAGCCGGCGCCTCGTGCTCCTCCTCCACATTGATCATGAAGGTGGCCCCGCGCTCGAAGTAGTCGCGCATCGCGGTTCGCGCCGGCTCGGCGATCCCTACCTCGTCAATCGCGGCCAGCATATGACCCATCCAGACATCTCGGGCTGCTCGGTCGATGCGAAAGGGAATGTGACGCATGCGAAGACGCGGATGCCCGCGCTGCTCGCTGTAGGTGCTGGGACCGCCAAAGTATTGCATGAGGAACAGGGCCAGCCGGTTGATCGGCCCCGCTAGGTCGGCGGGGAACATATCTCGAATCGCGGGCTCCGTGTTGATTCGTTTGTAGAAGGCCCCCGCCAGATCAAAGAAGGGCTTCTCTCCGCCCACCAGGTCGTACACGGTCATGCTTGCCAGTTCCATCCACCATCTCCTCGTCCTAACTCTATCTGGACGGTACCAGAGCCTCTTTCATGCGCCAACCGCGAAAGTTCACTCGTCTGGACTTGCTATCATTACCCGCGAGCGCCGTAGGCAAGGAGAAAGCGTTTTTGTCCATGCTCGATGCAAAAGTGGTGGTGTGCGGCACCTTGGTAGCGGACGTGCGGGTGCGCCCATTTCACCCGGTAGGCCCCGAGAACCCTGGCGGCTTGCGGCATGTCGAGGAGGTCCGTCTGGCGGCTGGAGGACTGGTGGCGAATACGGGGATGGCCTTGGCGCGGATGGGGACGCCCACGCTCGCCCTGGGCCGCCTGGGCGATGACCCGATCGGCACGGTCATTCTTGACGAGCTTGCGCGGTCGGGTCTGGGCGTGGATCGGCTTCACCGGCAGCCAGATTGCCCAACCTCGACTGTTCTGGTGTGCGTGGACCCAGAGGGAGAGCGGACGTTCCACATCGCCCCTGGCGCCAATCCGCTGTTTGATCTTCACGATCTGGAGCGAAATTGGGATGCCCTCTGTTCCGCCCGGGCGATCGTTCTGGGCTATCTCGGAGAGCTGCCGGCCCTGGATCCGCTTCTTCCGGACCTGCTGGCTCGCTTACGCCGCGAAAGCGACGCCCTGCTGGTGCTGGAGACCGCTGGGCCGCAAACCCATACCCGGCCTCTGCTCGATCAATGCTTGCCGGCGCTCGATGTGTTTTTCCCCAGTTGGCGCGAGGCACGGGAACTGACTGGCTGCCAGGCGCCCGCCGAGGCTCTGCGCGATCTCGCGCGGGGCGGCAGCCCCGCGATTCTCGGGCTCAAGCTGGGGCACTTGGGAAGCGTGCTGTGGGCCAATGGCGAAGCGGTGATGATTCCCCCAATCCCCGTGCCCGTGATGGACGCCACTGGGGCAGGCGACGTGTTTCTGGCTGGGCTTCTGGCGGCGCTTCTCGACGGGCAAAGCCCCCAGGTTGCGTGTACGATAGGAAACTACTCGGCCGGGTTAGCGATCAGCACGAGGGGCGGGGCGGGGCGTATACCGCCGCTGTCGGAGCTTCTCATCCGATGCGGGGCCGCGTGAGGGCCACCAAGTTCTCGCTTCCCCGGGGACGCGACACATGGCCGCAAGGATTTTCCCGGGCTGGGCTGGGCCGGGATTCGAATGTTGACAAAGTAGATAAAGGAAGCAACAGATGAGTGGCAAGCTGGTCAGATTAGGACGGCTCTTCAACGCGGCGAGCGCCCGGTCGCTGATTGTCCCTGCTGATCATGGATTGAATCTGGGTGCGGTATCCGGCCTGGAGGAGCCCCGGTTGCTGCTGGAGCGCCTGGAAGGGCTCGGGGTGGACGCCACGCTCGTCAGCCCGGGTATCGCTCGTGCCACGGCCGATCTATTTGCCCGCCGAACCGCCCCGGCGCGGGTGCTCACCATCGATCTGCCGTTACTCTCCAGCGTGCCTGGGGCGGACGGTGAGGTACGTGCGTATGCACTGATCGCCTCGGTACAGGACGCGCTCCGCCTCGGCGTGGAGTGCGTGAAGGTTTTGCTGGTCTGGGGCATAGAGTCGGCGGTTCAGATGGAGAATCTCCGCCTGGTTGCCGCGCTCGCCCGCGAGTGCGAGGTGTCGGAGATGCCGCTGATGGTTGAGCCGGTGCTCTGGGGGGCGGCGATCCCAGAAGCGGATCGCGCGGATCCGAGACTGGTGGCCAATGCCTGCCGCATCGCGGTGGAGTTGGGAGCGGACGTGGTGAAAGGACCATACGTGGCCGATCCCGACGCGCTCGCTACCCTGGTCCGCCGGACCCCGGTGCCCCTGGTTCTCCTCGGCGGCCCCCGCCTGGATGACGCCAGAGCGGTCCTCGATATTGCCGCGAACGCCATGAACGCGGGGGTACGAGGGATTGTCTTTGGCCGCAACGTCTTCCAACGACCCGATGCCGACGCGATGATTCGCGCCCTTCGGAGTATCGTCCACGATGGGGCCGATGCCGGTCAGGCGGCCAAACTAGTTGTCTGATCGGTCGGATGGGACGGATCGGTCCGATCCGTCCCATCCGACCGATGCGAGAGGGCAGGGCGCCATGACCGTGGCGCCCTGCCCTCTTTGCTTGACCCACCAGCCTTCGTGGTGGATGCTAACCGCTGATCGTGGCGCCGGCGACCGGAGTAGGATCACTATCCGCGGGCACATGACCATTCTGGCCATGCGCCTCAACCCCCAAGACCATGAGAATCTGTTTCTCATCCAGGGACTCCTGCTCCAGGAGGGCGTCAGCGAGGGCGTCGAGCCGTGGACGGTTCGTCTTCAGAGTCTCCAGCGCGATATCGTAACACTCGTCAATGATGCGCTTGATCTCCTCGTCAATTTTGCCGGCGGTCTCGTCGCTGTAGTTCCGCTGGGTGGCCAATTCGCGGCCCAAGAAGACCTCGTCGTCCGAGCCGCCGTAGGCGACCAACCCGAGCGTGTGGCTCATGCCCCACTTCGTCACCATCTGGCGTGATATATCGGTGACCTGCTTGAGGTCGTTTTCCGCCCCCGACGTGATGCTGCCGAAGACAAGCTCCTCCGCCGCTCTTCCGCCCAGGGCTCCGATGATTCGAGCCTGCAGATAGCCAAAAGAGTAGTTGTAGCGATCATCAAGGGGCATCTGATAGGTCACGCCCAATGCCTGACCCCGCGGCACGATGGTCACCCGGCGGACTGGATCGGCCTCTGGAGTGAGCACGCCCAATACCGCGTGCCCGCCCTCGTGATAGGCAACCCGCCGACGTTCCTCAAGACTCAGCATAATTCGTCGCTCAACCCCGAGAATAACTTTTTCCATGGCGTCGGAAAAGTCTATCGGGGTCACGTTATCGCGGTTCTTTCGCGCGGCCAAAAGGGCCGCTTCGTTGACGAGATTTCGCAGTTCGGCCCCCACAAGACCGGGGGTAATCTGCGCGATCTCACTCAAGCTCACCTCGGGACTCAGCGGTACGTTGCGCGTATGGACCCGCAAGATCGCCTCGCGCCCCGCCCGATCAGGACGTTGCACGGTAACCCGCCGGTCAAAGCGTCCGGGCCGCAACAGGGCCGCGTCCAGCACATCCGGCCGATTGGTGGCGGCCAGCACGATCACCGCCTGACGCCCGTCAAAGCCATCCATTTCGGTGAGAAGTTGGTTGAGCGTCTGCTCGCGTTCATCGTTACCGCCTCCCAAGCCGGCTCCGCGCTGCCTTCCCACCGCGTCCAATTCATCCACGAAAATAATCGAAGGGGCGTTCGCCTTGGCCTGCGCGAACAGGTCGCGCACCCGGCTTGCTCCCACGCCGACGAGCATTTCCACGAATTCGCTGGCGCTCATGTTGAAGAAGGGCACATTGGCTTCGCCGGCCACGGCCTTCGCCAGGAGTGTTTTGCCCGTACCAGGTGGTCCAATCAGCAAAACGCCCTTCGGGATGGTCCCACCGAGCCGCTGGTATTTAGCCGGGTTCTTGAGGAAATCCACAATTTCGATCAACTCGTCCTTGGATTCCTCCACGCCCGCGACGTCCCCGAAAGTCGTCCGGGGACTCTCTTTGTCATAAAGGCGCGCTTTACTGCGCCCGAAGCCAAAGATTCCTTGCTGCTGGTTGGATGCTCGGCGACTAAGGTAGTAAATGCCCGCGATTATCAAAATCGCTGGGCCAAAGCTAAACAGCAGGCCGAGAAGCGGGCTGGTATTGTCGCCTGGCTTGGCGGTAACCACCACCCGATACTTATCCAGAAGAGGGCCCAGGTTATTATCGGTATAGGTGGGCATGCGGCTGGTGAAATCCTGAATGGTCGCCGGTTTCCCGTCAGTCGTGGTGACGGTCACCGGGCGCGTGAAATGCCCGGTGATGAGGTCGGCCTGAGTGGACACGGAGGCGACCAGATTTTGGCTTACCTCTTGCTTGAAAGTGCTGTAGGGGATCTCGGTATGGCTTCCCGAGCCGCTGCCGAAGAGGGGAGCGACAATGATGTTTCCCAAAATGGCGATCCCCAGAAGGATTACCCACATCAGCGAGATTCGGATACCACCCTGCGGTCGTTTTTGTTGAGGCGAGTTATTGGGCGAGTTGGGGCCCCGGCGATTATCCATGGACATGTAGGGTTGCGCTCCTCTCGCTTGTGACAGCGAATGGCCGGCGTCTCTCGCTCACCCTCCGCGTTTGGGGCTTGCCCAGGCCCCAGGAATGGGCAAGTTCCCTAAAAGTAGGCCGGCGCCGCCAGTCCATCTATACTTGAAGATACCTACCCTACGACTTGCCCGCAAGAACCAGGGCGTTGGGTCGGCGCGCCTCACATTGGTACTCCTAGTCCGGGCTGATTCAAGCGCATCCACTCAATTGTCACGCGCGCATGTCCGTTAGGCAAGGATTGGACAAACGGCGCGATATACGCCACGATCACACATGGATCATTCCGCGTGCCGGCTGCCCTTGATGAGGACGCACGCCAACTGGGTACAGTGATGACTGGGTGATAATGGGTTTGGCGGGGGCGACACGATAGATGCGGGGTGAGAGCGGATTCGCATACCTCCTGCGGTCACGCATGCTTCGTCAATCACGACGAATATGGCGCCGGATCGGCTCCTCTCAATTTGGCGGCCCCGAAATTGGTTCGCGGTTCGTACTCCTCCTCTTCGGCGTGGTGGCCATGACGGCCTCACGGGCCCTCACTTTCATAAACCTGGTCCAAGATCGCACGCTGCCGCCCATCCCACCGCTGCTCTGGGTATTCCATCGGGCGGATACGCTCTTTCTGCCGGGCATGGATCGCCTTCCCAACCTCAGCGCTATCCAGGATATCCAGGCGGTGGCCTTGGTTATCGCCCTTTTCTGCTTGTACCTTGCGGTCCGCTGTACCATACCCCGCTGGCTGGCCCTCCACTATCGCCCATTCGCCTTCGCGGCCCTGGTGGTCGCGGCGCCGCTGGTCGTGGTCGATGTGCAGGGAGTCGCGCCGTATCCGGCCGCCCTGGGCACCCATCATTATGGGAACGACGCGGTTACGGTGACCAGTTGCGCCGTCGATTCGTTTCTCGCCGGGCGGAACCCCTATCGCACGTTCCGGGTGATCCCCTGTTTACATGAGAACGGGATGCAAGGTCAGAAGACAACCCCACTGCAGGCCGGCGCGTTTAAGCACACTCGTATCTACCCCAACCGAAACCAACTCGATACCGAATACCAGGCGGCCCTCACTCATCATTGGGCATTCCCGGCCGAGTTCGAGTCGTACTATAGCTATCCCGCCGCCTCCTTCCTGGTGCCCGCGCTGGCGGTCGCTGTTCACATCGAGGATCTGAGTATTGTCTATCTTGCCTTCTATTTGGGCATTGTCGCCCTGGTCTTGTGGCGGGCGCGCGACCGGATCGCTCGCAGGTTAACCCTGGTCGTGCTGGCCGCCAACGCGGCCCTGTGGCCCACGATCGAGTCGGGGGCCACGGATGCCTTGTACTCGTTGCTGGTCATGGTGGCCTGGATGAGCCGCGATCGCCGCTGGCTTTCGGCGCTTGCCCTGGGACTCGCGGTCGCCTCGCGACAACAGGCCTGGTTTTTCCTGCTCTTCTACGCCATTCTGATCGAACGGACGGAGGGTCGGCGAGAGTTGCTATGGCGGCTTGGGATCATCGGGGCTATTTTCCTGGGGACGAATCTCCCGTATATGGTGGACTCGCCGGGTCAATGGCTCAACGGAGTCCTTGGTCCCATGCACGACCCCATGTTCGCCCGTGGCTCCGGCATCGTGGCCTTTAGCACCGCGGGCGGCGCCTGGGCTCTACCGCTAGGCCCCCGGTGGCTCTATGGCGGCCTTGAGGCTCTTGGCGTGCTCGCCAGTCTCGGTATCTATTGGAAGGAGTGCAGGAAGCACCCAAACACCGCCCTGGTGTTGGCTCCTCTTGGCCTCTTCCTGGCCTGGCGAAGCCTCTACTCCTACTTCCTGCCTCTCACCCTGCTTGCGTTGTATCCGGCCATGGTGGAATATATCCGCCCTCGCCGCGAGAAAAACGCCGGTTCGCGCCGCGAGTTGGGTCCACGCGACCAAGCGGCGTAATTTCACCCGCTTTGAGCGCGGGATCGGGATCATTTCCAGATCGTGGCCCGTGGATGGCTCGGTTGCGCGGCTCCCCAAGGCTCTGCTAGTGTTGGAGTCTCTCTCCGCTTGGAAGTAAGGTTTTGGGGGATGTTCCGATGGCGCTGGACGTGATGGCCGCCAGTTCACAGGTGCAAACAATGGCCGGCGCGCTCGCGGCCCAAGCGGCCCGCATGCGCGTGGTGCCAGGCTTCGCCGCTGAGTTGCTACGCACCTGGCACGCCCGCTCCGAGGAAGCGCAAGCCTATCTCGAAGGTCTGGAGACTGGGGGTATCTGGCCTTTCGCCGTGCCGCTGGAACCACTGCTATCCGCGTTCTCGGTGCGCGGCGAGCCGCGGGATTACGCGGTGATGGCGACCGATGGGAGCCAAATCGACGCCGACAGCCATGGCATGGTGCGCTGTCTCCTGATCAACGTGGGTTGGGCGGTCATTACCTATGGGGTGAAACCCCATGCGTGGCTGTCGAGCCGGCCCACGGTCCATTTCCGGGATGAGGATCTCTACCGCGAGGACGAGGATGGCCAGCAGCGGGAGATGGGCGACCAGATGCTCGGGTTGCTCCGTACGGTCGCGGAGCTTGAACGCCTGGCGGATTTGGCGGCGGAATGGCGAGAGAGAGAGGATCTTGTCGCGGTGGCGGACGGGAATCTCGTGCGGTGGGAGTTCGGCGGCCGGAACGCCGGTAGCGCCCGAACCGCCCTCTTGACCCGCTATACCAGCGCCCTCGCCCGTTTTCGCCGCTTGGGCGTTCCGGTGTGCAGCTACATCAGCCGCCCGAATAGCAGGGAAGTCGCCAATTCCGTATCACTGTTGGCCCTGCGCGACTGTGGACACACGAGCGACCGTTGCTCCCAGTGCGCCGGCAGGCGGCCGCCGTTGTGTGAATCCCTGCGCGTGCTGAATGACGCTCAGTTGCTCACCCATCTGCGTTCGGGCCAGCGTTCGGCGCTCTTTCGCAGCCTGGCGCCAATTCTCCAGAACTACGAGGCGGCTGATCGAGTCCTCTTTTGCTACCTGAAGCTGGAGGACGAGACGGCGCGCATCGAGATCCCGCGCTGGGCTGCCGCCCCGGAGTATCTGTCGCGCGTGTTGTCCGCGGTCTATGGGCAGTGCTTGCGTGGCCGCGGCTATCCGGTGGTGCTACAGGAAGCCCACGAGCAGGCGGTGATCCATGGTCCCGCGCGCGAGGCTTTTCGGCGCTTGGTCCAGACCGCGTTGGTGGGCGAGGGCCTCGAACCCGCTGTTTCCCTGAAGCGCCTCAGTAAGGATTTACGGGCAGTGTAGGGCATTCTGGGGGAAACCGCGTATACAGGCGCTCTGTCGGGGGGTACGCTACACACGAACATGGAGTAGGCGGGTCGGGAGCAATGGCTTGAGCGATGGTCTGGTACCGGTGGGTGAAGTGATCGCGGTATCAACCGCCCACTTTGAGGCGCAGAGTTATGAGCTGAACCAATCACCCTCTTTCGGGAGTCTGGTCCTGACTCACGGTCCAGATGGGTCAGGGCATTTTGGCCTCTGCTCCGGGGCTGAGACGGCGGGCATTGAGCCTGGCCGCATGCCCATCGCGTGGGGCGCCGCCGATGACGACGACGAGGATATCTACGACCGGCAGCCGCAGTTGCGCCATGTTCTCCGCACAACCTTCAGCTGTGTGCTGGTCGGCTACCTCGGCCCACAAGGAGCGCTGCTGCAGGGCATGCCCTCCCATCCTCCCCGCATTCATGAACGGGTATGGCAGGCGGGTGACGCCGAGATTCGCGCCTTCTTTGTCTCCCAGCAGTATCTTCGTTTTCTCTTACGCGCCGATCTTGAGCACGTTGAAGACCTGATTGCCGCCGCCATTGGCCACGCCTATCGGGCGCACGGCGGGGACCGCGCCTATCTGGTGGGGGCGGGACGCGCGGTCGCCCGTCTCCTGGCGGGGGACCATGAGCGGCTTTCGGCGGTGCTGGAACTTCTAGCTTCCGCGGAGGAGCGACGATGAACGAACTGGCCCGCTTTACCGCCCAATTCGCCGCCGAACCGCTGGATTCGGAGCAGCCCAGCCCGGCCCCTTTGGGGATGGTCACGCATGGCTCGCTGCTGAAGGGCCTGCGGGTCCGCCTTGAGCATGGCACCACGGTGGAGGACATGCGCGTGGGCCGCTTCATGGTCATCGAGGGCCAAAATAACCGGTTCTTTTGCCTGGTGACGGACATGGAGTTGGGGATGGCAAGTGAGAGAATGCTGCTGAACCCTCCCCACCGCACTCATCCTCTGGTGGCGGAGATGCTGGAGGATATCGCCACCTTTGGCGTGGTGGATATCCAGCCCATGCTCATGCTTCCCCGGTCCGGCGAGGCGCAAATCGCCGGCGCCTTGACCACTGGCCATCTCGAACCGGTGCGCACCATCCCCGTACATTTTTCCCCCGTGTACGATGCCACCCAAGCTGACTTCGCCAGTGTGTTTGGGGCCGAGGACGACCGCCATTTCGCGATTGGCCAGCCGCTGAATATGGATATTCCGGTGTGCCTGGACCTGGAGCGGATCGCCGAGCGGAGCAACGGCGTATTCGGCAAATCCGGCACCGGAAAGTCGTTCCTGACCCGTATTCTGCTGGCCGGCGTGATCAGCCGTGATATCGCCTCCACCCTGGTCTTCGACATGCACTCCGAATACGGCTGGGAGACGCAGAGCGAGGAGGGGATTGGCCAGCGCAAAGTCCTGCCCGGGCTGCGCCGCCTTTTCGGATCCCGCGTACATGTTTATACCATTGACCCCGAAAGCTCGCAGGCCCGTGGGGTACGGGTCGATGGCGAACTGACGGTTGGTCTGAACCAGATCGACATCGCGGACATCGCGCTCCTGGAAGAAGAATTGGAC
>Ga0307374_10011558_pt1 | contig 12533 bp, 8 predicted proteins | sample OX3MG_FD_202532 | JGI IMG/M metagenome (GOLD analysis project Ga0307374, IMG submission 202532) | Soil microbial communities from Risofladan, Vaasa, Finland - OX-3 | ecosystem: Environmental > Terrestrial > Soil > Coastal area > Acid sulfate soil | place: Finland: Risofladan, Vaasa | collected...
CGCTGGTGAACGTAATGGTGCGGAAGGTATTGCTGTCAATCGGATTGGTCAGCGGCGCAGTGGAGGTGATGGTGAGCAGTCCGGTCGCGCTCGAGGGGCTCAGGATCTGCACATTCGACAGGTTCACGCCCTGGCCGCTGATGGCCACGGTGGTGGCGCCGGCGCCGGAGCAGGATGGGGTCGAGGTGGCGCTGCACCAGTGGGTGAACTGCCCGGTGAAGGTCACCGGCACAATCGCCCCCGGCGTGCTGTTGCCGGGCGACATTTGCATGGTCGCCGTCTGCGCGTAGATGGAGACGGTGGCGTTCAGCACCTGGCCGCCGGTGGCTACCTGCAGGTCATGCCCGCCCACCGTGGCATCGCTCGGGACCGTGATGTTCAGGGTCATGCTGGTGGGCGAATTGACGGTGATGCGATTCACGAAGAAATCCGACGGCAACTCGCTGACGTCGTTGGCGGTGGTGGTGCCCTGCACCCAGACGGTGCCGACGCCGGTCACGGTCAGGGTTTGAGGGAAGCCCTGCGGAATGGAGTTGGGCGTGACGCTGATCGAGGCCGGCGCGGCATCGACGGTGAACACGAAATCGAAATCGGTTCCCCCCGAGGTGAGGATGACGTTACGGCCCCCGGTGGTGGCCGTGGTGGAGATGGTGATGTTGGCGGTGACGCTGGTCGGATTGTTGACGGTCAGCGTGTTGAGGGTGATGTCGCTGCCCCCGAAGCTGAGGGTGGTCGTCGGCTGCTGGAAATTGGTATACGCGCCAGTGATATTGACGTTGAGCGTGGCGCCCTGGATCCCGACCGTGGGCGTGACGCTGGAAAGGTGGGGGCTGGCGGCGGTGACACTGAACGCGCCTGGCAACCCCACCACCTCGCCGCCGGTGGTGACGGTAAGGGAGTGGGCGCCGACCGCGGCCGCCGCGGTCACGGCGATGTTGGCGGTGAACTGGGTGGGGGAGTTCACCGCGATGGCGCCGACGTTGATGCCGGCGCCCATATTCAGCGTGGTGGCGCCTTGCACGAAATGGGTGTTGCTGCCGGTGACGATCAGATTCGTGAGGTTGGTTCCCTGGGCGGCGCCCGTGGGGCTCACCGATACCAGCGCGGCAGCGCTGGCGGTGACTGCGAAGCCGTTCACGGCTTGCGCGTACTGCCCGCCGGTGACCACCGTGACCGTGCGCAACCCGACGTTCGTCGTGGACGAGATCGAGATGACCGCGGTGGCGTGGGTGGCGTCGGCGACCGTCAGCGACTGCACGGTGACGCCCGCGCCGAAGTTGCCGTAGCTGACGCCCGGCTGGAAGTTGGTGAGGTTGCCGGTGAGGGCGACCGTCAGCGATGTCTGCCCGAGGGCGCCGCCGTTGGGCGCCACCCCGGTGATCGCCGCCGCGTTCGAACTGGAAACCACGAACAGGCCCACGCCCCGGGCCACTTCCGACCCGGTCGTGATCGTCGCCCCCCAAGCGCCCACCGTCGCGCCCGCTCCGATATTCAGCGTGCCGTCGATCTCGTTTGCGCTGGGATAGCTCACGCCGGAGAGCGTGAGCGCGCTGCTGGTGACGCCGCCCTCGGTCTGGAAGGTCACGGCGGAAGCGGTGTTGAAGTGGGTGAAGCCGTTGCCGAGCAACTTGACGGGCACCGCGGTGCCCAAGGTGCCGGCGCCGGGCAGGAACTGCGTCAAGCCCGCCGGCGGATTGATGGTAAGGCTGGCCGGGCTGGCGGTCGTGAAGGCCGGAGTGGCGCCGGTCTTACTGGCCACGGTCACGCTGCACACGATCTGCGAATTCGTAGCCAGCGCGGCGGGAACCGTAAAGATCACGGTTCGAACGGTGGTGGAGTTGGGGGCGTTCGGCGGGACAACGACCATGGCGGGAACAGTGACGGCGGTACCGTTACCAGGCGGCGGGGTCACCGTCACAAGCAAGTTGGCGCCAATGATGACGCCAGCGGGATAGCCGGTGCCGGTCAGCTGGACCACGCTGCCCGCGGCCGCCGCGGGAGGAGTGGTGCCCCCACTTAAGACGACCTGGGCCGAGGCGCTGGTGGCCCAGCCCAGCCCCAAAAACGCAAGCGCCAACCATCGCGCCGTACGAACTCGCATTTGGCTTTCTCCTATCCCCCTGCCGGCCCTGGAGCCGGCTCCCGATGCCACCCCGCGGTGGCCAAACCCAACACTGCTTCCCCTCGCAAAAGATCAGCCGCGGCCACTGCCAACGGGCGCATCCCCGCAAAAACGACGGCGCACCAACGCCAATCCGGCGAGGCCGGTGAACAACAACCAAGCTGTCGAAGGCTCCGGCACGGGGCTCCCGCCTCCGCCTGGGGAGCCCGACGCGTCGGTGACGAGATCGGTCGAAGTGCCATAGCAAAAACCCTGAGAACAATCGTCGAGCCCCGTCAGCGTGGCGCTAAACGACCCGGAGGAAAAATAGTTCGTGCTATCGGTGAGCAGCAGCGGACCGGAGGGCGAAAAGGTGCCGGTGATCGTGGCCGACAAGACGGTCACCGTGCCGCCCATCAGTGTCGAAAAACCAGGAACCTGAAAGGCGTAAGTGGGATCGCCATAATCCACGCCGGTCGTGCCGAGATAATTGTTAGTCGGCGAGAACTCCGCGTCGTCGGACGAGGGGGCGCTGATCGTCAGCACCTGGGTTGCACCGCCGTTCACGCTGGAATCGCTGTAGTCCACGGTCAAGGTGACACCGTCGAACACCAGCGGGGTGGTCACCGGATAACAGTAGGTGTTTGGCCCGGTGACAGATCCGGCGCAACTGGCCGCGCTTCCGGTGAAGTTGTTGATCTCGAATCCGGGTAGGCCAGCGCTATCGGAAAAGATGAAACTGGCCGATCCGACTGCGATCGGGTCGGCCCGCAAGCTGTTCGGCAGGGCGACGGCGAACAAGGCGAGCAGAACCAGCCAAGGCGTCCATCGCTTGACGGTGGAGCATCTGGGGGGGGGGAACTGCATCGCAAACTCAGTGGGCATCGGGTTCTCCTTGTGCATGGAGGCGTAAACACGAAGCGGATCCTGAAGCCGCGCGGTGGAATGCGCGTACGCCCGGCGCGGCGGTCGTTGCAGGATTGGGGTCAGTCACCCAGGAGGGCCAGGCGCTGATGGCATCGTTATCCATGGCGGCGGTCTGACTCGTGCATGTGCGCTGCCATCGCCAGCTCCGCGGAGTGATTGGCGCCGCCGCCCGGCGGCTTTCAGTGCGATAACTGGGGAGTGACATGATCTGACTGCGAAATGACCCCGCAGATTTTGCCGTTGTTGCCCGGCAGGCAGGCGCGGACCTCTCCCGCAGGTGGCCGCCAGCGGGGCGGCCGCATGCGGATGTGGATATAATGGATGCCGATTAAGTCAGGTGCCGGTCATATGCCCAACGCCGCCCCCACCGCGCCGCGATGGCGCTTTGATAACTTTGAGTTCCGTCTTGAGGGAAGAGAACTTCTCGAGAACTGCAAACCGGTGCATATCGGGGATCAGTCGCTCCAGCTCCTGCAGATCCTGCTCACCCGCGCCGGCCAGGTGGTCACCCGTGAGCAGTTGCGGGCCGAGTTGTGGCCGGACGGCACTCACGTCAGCTTTGACATCGGGCTGAACAGCGCGGTGCGGCGGCTGCGACGCGCGCTGCATGACGACACCAAGCCGCCACGCTATATCGCCACCCTCCCTAGCCAGGGCTACCGTTTCATTGCGGCCGTGGAGCGGCTGCCGCCCGCTGCCGCGCTGTCCGTGCCGGACCCGGCACCCGGGCGGCGCGGCCGTGCGCCGCTAGCCGGCTGGCGGCGCCGACCCGTGGGCGCGGGCGTGGCGGTGGGGATCGCGGTTCTCGCGGTCTGGGCGGCGTTCCGCCCGCTGCCGCCACCGCGTCTCAAGCGCATCCGGACGTTGACCGAAGGCGCCCGCCTCGACATCGTCACCCGGCCCGCCAGCGACGGCTCGCGGCTCTTCTACTCGCAGCGCATCGGCGATCATTGGGAGCTGATACAAACGGCCGGCGATGGCGCGATCGTCCAACCGGTTCCCATGCCGTTTCCCAACCCTCGCCTTTTGGATGTTTCGCCGGATGGATCAGCGTGGCTGCTCGGTAGCCTCACTAGGCGGGACGAACCGCTGGCGCTGTGGTACGAGCGCGTGCCCGGCGGAGCGCCCAGCCGGTTGGCCGGCATCCAGGCCTGGGATGCGGTGTGGTTCCCCGACGGGCAGCGCATCCTCTACGCCACCAGCACCGCGCTCTGGAGTATACGCGCCGACGGCAGCAATCAGCGCGAGTTGGCCCCGCTCCAAGGCGCCACCAGCTGGCTGTCCTGGTCGCCCGATGGGCGCCGCCTGCGGTTTACGCGCAACGATGCCTCCGGCGCTTCGTTGTGGGAATGGCGCCCTGACTCGGCCCAACCGCCCCAGCGTCTCAACAGTCCGGTGCAGATTTGCTGCGGAGCATGGACCCCTGACGGCCGCTACTTCCTCTACAGTGCGCGGCAAAACGAGAGTTGGAACTTGTGGGCCCAGCGCGAACCAACCTGGCTGCGGCCTTGGTGGCATCCATCGCCGGTTCAGCTCACGGCCGAACCCGAATCTGCGATGGGCGCTTTCACCGGCTGGGGAAACAGCAACCAAGTGGTGTTTTATCAGCAGCAGTTGCGCGAGGAGCCGCAGCGGCTCGATCTCCGCACCCACCAATTTCAGCCGCTTTTCCCCGGCCATAGCGTCTTCCAGTTCAATTATTCCCACGACGGCCGCCGCGTCGCCTACGTCGCCACTAGCGACAGCACGCTTTGGATCGCCGACGCTGGTCCCAACGCCACGATTTCGAACCCCCGGCGGCTGACCCTTCCCGCAGTGGCGGCCTCGTTCCCGCGCTGGTCGCCTGACGACCGCTGGATCGCTTACGACAGCCAATCGGCAAACCAGCCCAAGCGCGCCTATATCATCGCCACCGACGGTGGCTCACCGCAGGCGCTCGCCAGTGAGGCCGGAATCGGCGATACCGAGGTTGAGACCCCGGATTGGTCGCCCGATGGCAGCAAGCTAGCGTTGGCCTTGGATTTCCATACCAACGCCAGCACGGACCGGTACCTGGTAGCCGTGGCCTCGCGCGCGACCAAACATCTGGTCACGCTTCCCGGTTCGGAGGGGCTGGCCGCGCCCCGCTGGTCCCCGAACGGACGCTGGCTGGCCGCCTTCAGCAGCGATCAACATCGGCTCGAAGTTTATGATTTTGCCGACGCGCATTGGCAGGTGGTGACCACCGGCGCGGCCCTCTCCATCCCGCTATGGTCGGGTGACAACCACTACCTTTATTATCAGGACCTGCTGGCGCCGGGCCAACCAGTGTTTCGTTTGGTGGTCGGAAGCTGGCACCGCGAGCAGGTCGCCGATTTCTCCACCGTGTTGCATGGTGGTGTCAATCGCTGCGGCTTCCTGGGCGTGGCCCCCGATGGCTCGCTGCTCGTTTCCTTTAACCGCGGATACTTTAATCTTCACATGGGCGATCTCGATCTCCCCTGAGGGGGCCCGCCACTTTTCGGGCGGCGCACAATTCAGCGAGGTGGCAGCGTGCCGGCAGGCGAGCCACTCGCTCGGTCTGGCGCACCGACGGCCAGAAGCCGCGCCAGCGCACGGCCGAGCTGGTGGTGGGCGAAGTGGTCGAGCTGCGGCGGCGCGGCGGCCGGCGTGAACACCCTGATCCGCATCGCCTTCGCGGCTACCGCTTCCGGCCTACCTTTTGCTCGCGTCTCGCCATGGCTGGCGTGGACATCGCAACCGTGGGACAATTGGCAGGTCACCGGGTACTGCAAACCACCATGCGCTACAGCCACCTCAGCCCCGAGCACCAGCAGGATGCGGTGGAACGGCTGGCGCGGTTCGGCCAAGTGCAAACGGACACCATGGCGGACACCGACGCTTCGGACGACTCCGGCGAGTTGGCGCAAGTGCTTGCAGTTCAATGACATGGGACGGTAGCTCAATTGGTAGAGCATTGCCCTTTTAAGGCAAGGGTTCTGGGTTCGAGTCCCAGCCGTCTCACCACACCTTTGAAATCAACAACTTGCGTTGACCAAAGCGTCGTGTACCGCTGATGTGACAAGCGCAACCGGTGCGCTGGTCATGGCAAGAGCCAGAGGCCTGCGGCCGATTACAACCTCTCCGCGCATGGGCGGACGTTGGGGCGCGTCCTGCACGTGCTCGCCGAACGGGGGCAGACGTAGGTGGCACAACGGCCATCAGCTACTTCTCCGCCTGCGGCCTCGACGGGGGCGGACCGCCCGCAATTGACCAACGGGAGCGACCCCGCGAGAGGTGGCGAGCCACTTGCCATGGCGTCAGCACGCACGACGGCATCGAACCCGCCATGGAGATCTCTGCCATGAACCCTGCAATGAGACACCGGCACTGGGGCCGCATGTTGTGGCCTGATTTTATTCTGTTCGCGGGCACGCGCGTGGCGTTGGGCATGGGCGTCGGCCTCTTGCTGGCCCGGCGCATGAACAACGATCAGCGTAAGGCGGCTGGGATTGCCCTCGCCGCCACCGCCGGACTGACCACGATTCCATTGGCCATGCGTTTCGCTGCGTTCCGGCAGTGGCGGAAGGAGCGGGCGGGCGAGCACGGCGAGGGCCAGTGTTCATGCGGATGCGAGCACTGCTGCCCGCCGGAGCGGCAGTCGGCCTCGCCGGACGCTTCCGGCGAGGCCGCGCCAGCGGCTTAAGGCCGCGCTAGCGCGCTAGGGCGTGGCGATGACCACGCGCTGGAAGCTGGGCGGGAGCGGGTGCAACTCGGTTTCGCTGAAGCCGGCGGCGCGCAGCATGGCGTCCAACTCGGCGTAGGAGTAGACGTCGCCGGCCGGGGTGGTGGCCAGCATAATCAGGCCGAACAGCGCCGATTGCGGCGGCTGCAAGCGGTTGTCCTCGACGACGAACTCCAACACCGCGGTCTCACCCTCGGGGGCGAGGGCGGCGCGCACACGGCGCAAGAGGCCTGCGCAGGTGGCCGCGTCAAAGTGGTGGAGGAAGTTGGGGAGCAGGACCCAATCGTAATCTGCACCGAGATCCGCCTCGAAGGCGCTGCCGGGAATCCAGTGCATGCGGTCGGTCACGCCGGCGGCGGCGGCGTTCTCCTGGGCGACGGAGAGGACTTGGGGCCAGTCCAGGGCGTAGACCTCGGCCTCGGGGTTGCGCTGCGCCATGGCGATGCCAAACAAGCCGTGGCCGGCGGCGATGTCCAGAACCTTGCACCGTCCGCCGGGTTTGGGGAGCAGCAACTCGGCCAGGGCGTGCGCGGCGGGACGCTGCAGCGCCGCCATGCTGCGGGCGAAGTTGGTCCACACCGGGCTGTCGGGCTGCATGGCGGGCTCGCCGGCGAGCGCCGTGCCGCCTTGGCGTACGGCGGTGGTGAGCTTGGCAAACGCTTCCATGTTGACCGTCGAGGTCAAGAACTCAGCGATCGAGCCAAGATAGGCCGGGGAGCGGCGGTCGAGAAACACCGCCGAATCGGGCGTCAGCCGGTATTGCGCCCCGTCCTTATGCAGCAGACCCATGACGGCCAGAGAATCGGCCAGGATGCGCACGCCGCGCGCGGAGGCGTGGCAGGCCTCTGCCAATTTGGCGGGCGTGTCGGCGCCTGCGGCGATGTGGCTGAACACGTCGAGCTCGATGGCGGTCTTAATGGCGGCGGTGCGCTGGAAGGCGTTAATGGCGTCGAAGAGCGGGGCGGGCGATGGCGCGGCGGCTACCTCGGCTGGTGGCATGAAGGATTCTCCTTGGTTTCAGTATATGGGGTGGCACGGTTAATCTTCGCCATGTTCGCCATAAATCCGCCGCAGCAGCCACTGTGCGCCGGCGATCACCCCGCCCAAAAGCAGCACGGCGGCGCCGCTCTCCCAAAGGGCTAAGCGCAACTCTTCCATCCGGCAAGTGTACTATCGCAACATGAGAGCAATTGCCATCACTCCTGGCGTGGCCGGCGCGCATATCGTCGAGCGGGACGAACCTAAAATCACCACTCCCGACCAAATCAAGATGCGGGTGCTCCGCGTCGGCATCTGTGGGACCGACCGGGAGGAGCTCGTCGGTGGCCGGGCGGACGCTCCGGCCGGCGCCAAGGAGCTGGTCATCGGCCACGAAATGCTGGGCCAAGTGACCGAGGTCGGCGCGGCGGTGAAACGGGTGCAGGTGGGCGACCACGCCGCCTTCACCGTGCGCCGGGGCTGCGGAAAGTGTGCCAACTGTAATATGGGCCGCGCCGACATGTGTCAGACCGGTAACTACCGCGAGCGCGGCATCAAGGCGCTGGACGGTTACCAGACCGAGTTCGTGGTCGACCAGGAGGAGTTCATCGTCCGCGTGCCGCCGGAGCTGGCGCCGGTGGGGGTGTTGCTGGAACCGCTCTCGATCGTCGAGAAGGCGCTTGATGAGGCGTGGCAGATTCAATCGAGCCGGAATCCGCAAGCCGCGGTGACGCCGGATTGGCGTTTTGGGCGCCGTTGCCTGGTGGCGGGCATGGGCCCGGTCGGCCTGCTGGCCGCCATGATCCTGCGGCTGCGCGGCTGCGAGGTGTTTGGCCTGGATATCGTGGATGCCGCCAACCCGCGGCCGAAGTGGCTGGAGGCGATCGGCGGTAGCTACATCGACGGCCGCCAGGTCAAGCCGCAGGAGATCGCCAGCCACACCGGCAGGTTGGATCTGATCTGCGACGCCTCCGGGGTCGCCAGCCTCGAGTTCGATTTGCTGGATGCGCTGGGATTGAACGGCATTTATGTACTGACAGGCATACCCGGCGGCGATCATCCGCTTCAAATTGCAGGGGCGGAGTTGATCCGCCGGTTGGTCTTGGGCAACAAGGTGATGTTCGGCAGTGTCAACGCCGCCCGCGGACACTTTCAGATGGGAGTGGACGATCTGGCGGCGGCGCAGGCGCGCTGGGGCGGGACTTCCAATGTGGCGGCGGCGCTGATCACCCATCACCTGACGCCGGAGGCGTTCGTGCAAGCGCCCGACGCGCATCCTGCCGGCGCCATCAAAGAGGTGGTCGAGTGGGGAGGAGCCAGCAAGAAAGACTGACCCGGCCGCACGTCGAGGCGTTCACCATCCCCACCGCCGCCGGCCAGACCTGAAAGCCCGGCGCCTGGGTTGCCGCTGGCGCGCTTGCTGGGGGCGGTGCGGCAGGAGGTTCCCATCGGAGCCCGCCCTCAAGTGAGTGATGCTCACAGTGCGAGCATCACGGAGCGACCCAACGAAAAGTGGCGAGCCACCGCGCGTATGCCGCAATTGTCGCAACCCCGGTGGACAGGGCCCATGTGGGCTGTGGCCTGCGGGCCGTATCTGATTCTTGCATGTGCCGCCTGGCTGGCTGCGGGCCGCCAACAGCAGCACCGCATCGCCGGCCAGGAACACCAGTAGCCGCCATGTCTTGCACGCCTTGATCTCCCCCGGCCACACCGCCCAGACGTACACTCCCAGCAGCGCCGCGCAGCCGACGGGGGCGTGGGTCATAGCCTACAGCAGCAGGTTCACCTTGGGCGGGGCTGCGAACGCCAACGGCAGGGTTGCTGGTGGGGCTGGACGTGAGGTGAATGTGAGATAAAGATGGGAGGGTGCATGGCCTATATCCTTTCTCTCGATCAGGGGACAACCAGCTCGCGCGCCATCGTGTTTGACGAACACGGCGGCGTGGTGGCCAGCGCCCAGCGCGAGTTCCCGCAGATCTATCCCCAAGCCGGATGGGTCGAGCACGATCCCGAGGCCATCCTCGGCGCGCAACTGGAGGCGGCTGCGGAGGCGATCGAGCGGGCGATCAACAAGTGGAGGCAGCTTGGAGATGCCACGAGCAGAGCGGGCATCCCCTGCCGCCAATCGAAGCTCGCCCTCAAGCGACCAGCGGGAGCGACCAAGCGAAAAGTGGCGAGCCACGCGGGTGCGGCGGCGCGGCAGCTGGCCGGGATCGGGATCGCCAACCAGCGGGAAACGGCCATCGTTTGGGACCGGGAGACGGGGCAACCGATCTACAACGCCATCGTATGGCAGGACCGGCGCACGGCGGAGCATTGCGACCGGCTGCGGGCCGAGGGCGCCGAAGCGGCGGTGCGGGAGAAAACCGGGCTGGTCATCGATTCGTATTTTTCCGGCACCAAGATCAGCTGGATTCTGGACCACGTCGCCGGCGCCCGGCAACGGGCCGAGGCCGGCAAACTTGCCTTTGGCACGGTGGATAGCTGGTTGATCTGGAACCTCACCGGCGGCCAGCGCCACGTCACCGACTTCACCAACGCCTCGCGCACCATGCTGTTCAACATCCGCACCGGGCAGTGGGATGCCGAACTCTTGCGCCTGCTGCGGGTGCCGGAGAGCCTGATGCCGGAGGTGGTGGCCTCGAGCGGTCGTATCGCCACGACGAAGATGACGGCGACGGCGTCCTCCGGCTTGGGTGCGGTCACCCTGGCCGGTATGGCCGGCGATCAGCAGGCGGCGTTATTAGGCCAGCTCTGCCTCACCCCCGGCGAGGCCAAGAACACCTACGGCACGGGCTGCTTTCTGTTGAAGCATATCGGCGGGAAGTTCGTGCTCTCCAGCCAGCGGCTGGTGACCACGCTGGCCTGTAGTTTGGACGGCAAACTCGCATATGCGCTCGAAGGCAGCGTCTTTATCGGCGGCGCGGTGGTGCAGTGGTTGCGGGATAACTTGAAGCTGATCCGCAACTCCGCCGAGATTGGCGCGCTGGCCCGCACCGTCCCCGATAATGGTGGCGTGGTGCTGGTGCCGGCGTTTGTGGGGCTGGGAGCGCCGCACTGGGACCCTTATGCCGGCGGGCTGCTGATTGGCCTGCGCCGCGACACCCAGCCGGGACACATCGCCCGCGCGGCGGAGGAGTGCATCGCCTTTCAGGTCGCCGACGTGGTCGAAGCCATGGATCGGGAGACAGGAGAGCCCGTGGGGGAGCTGCGGGTGGACGGCGGCGCAGCGGTCGATGACTTGCTGCTGCAGTTCCAAGCCGACCTGTTGGGTATCCCGGTGGTGCGGCCGGCGAACACGGAAACCACGGCGCTGGGGGCAGCCTACTTGGCGGGGCTGGCGGTGGGCGTGTGGGACGGTGCCGGGGCGCTGCGGCACCTGCGCCGCGACGAGGTCCGCTTCACGCCGCGCCTGGACCGGGGCGTGGCGGCGGCCCTGCGGCGGCGCTGGCAGGCAGCGGTGGCGCGCAGCCGGGGCTGGGACCAGCCGTGAACCGCGAGCGGATGATGGCGCCGGAGGTGGCTCGCAGCATGGCAGTGGAACTGGATCGGGGTCACGGCCCAGTTAGCGGAGTTTGATGCATTGGCGCGCGGCTATTTGGTGGAGCAGCAGGAGGGGGCTCGATGCGGAAGCGAATCTGGGGAGAACTGATCGCCGAAGCGGTCGCGGTGTTCATCATCATTGCCTTTGGCGATTCCGCCGCGGGCATGTATACCTTGTACAATCCCAGCCCCTACCAGCAGGCGTACTGGGGAGTCTGCATCGCCTGGGGACTGGCGGTGACGGTGGCCATCTGGGTGACGGGCTCGATCTCGGGCACCCACGCCAACCCCGCCGTGACGCTGGCGCTGGCGCTCTACCGGCGCTTTGAATGGGTCAAGGTTCTCCCCTACTGCCTGGCCCAGGTGGTGGGTGGTTTTCTGGGGGCGGCGCTGGTGTACCAACTCTACGCGCCGGTGATCGATTACTTCAACCTGTCCCAGCATCTGACGCGAGCGGCGGGCGGTGCGGCGGGGGTGTTTTTCACCCACCCCGGCTTGGCCATCACGCCCGCGCACGCCTTTGTTGACGAGATCATCCTCACCGCGCTTTTGATCTTTGGCATCTTCGCCATCACCGAGCAGTACAACGAGATGGCGCCGGGAGCCAACTCAGGCGCCTTGATGATCGGTCTGGTGGTGGCCCTGATTGGAGCCTCGGCGGGGTACCTGGAGGCGTGGGCCATCAACCCGGCGCGCGATTTCGCGCCGCGGCTGTTCTGCTACTTCACCGGCTGGGGGGCGGCGGCGTTTCCCTCGCCGGGCCATTACTGGTGGGTTCCCATCGCTGGGCCGCTGCTGGGCGGGGCCGTGGGCGGGGCCGCCTACCAGCTTTTGGTGCGCCCCTTCCTGCCCGCGCGGCTGCGCTCACTGGCGGCAGCCTCGCGTGGCGAGGCCACCCTCGCCGAAGCCAGCGTTTAATCCGGGCAGCAGCGTGGCGAGCCACGCCGGCCCGTTTTACACTACCTCGATGGGCGTCCCCTGCTCCAGTCCGGCCATCACCCCGTTTCTGTGGTTCGATGATTGTGCCGAAGAGGCGGTGGCGTGGTACTGCGCCATTTTCCCCAACGCGCGCCGGCTCTCGGAGTTGCGCAACTCCGGCGATGCGCCCGGTCCCCGAGGCGGCGTCATCGTCATCGATTTCGAGCTCAGCGGCCAACGCATGAGCGCCTTGAACGGTGGTCCCGGACATCCCTTCACGCAAGCGATCTCGCTGGTTGTGACCTGCAATTCGCAGCAGGAGATCGACCATTATTGGACCCA
>Ga0307374_10011559_pt1 | contig 12531 bp, 11 predicted proteins | sample OX3MG_FD_202532 | JGI IMG/M metagenome (GOLD analysis project Ga0307374, IMG submission 202532) | Soil microbial communities from Risofladan, Vaasa, Finland - OX-3 | ecosystem: Environmental > Terrestrial > Soil > Coastal area > Acid sulfate soil | place: Finland: Risofladan, Vaasa | collected...
AGCCTCGCGTATCTGTTCGAGTGTGGCCACGCAGCTAATTTTTTCCTTCGTCATCCAAGAACGAAATGCGGTTTCGATTGCTTCGATTCCCTCCGGCGAGAGTAGATTCTTCGGTTTCTCCCTAACGAAAAAAGCCGAAGCATTCACAATTAGAATTTGGTTTGCTCTCGCGGCGGGCTTGTTGCGGTTCAAAACTAAAATGATTCCGGCTCCGGGTGTGTTGTAGAAGAGGTTTTCAGGCAGGAGCACGACTCCCTCGATTAAGTCGGCCTCGACAAAACTCCGCCGAATTTGCTTTTCCCTGTTTGATGACATGCTACTGGAGCCGCGAGAGGCTGCTCCGGTGTCGAGCACCACCGCAGCCCTCCCATTGCCGTTTAGCGAGGCAGCGATGTGCTGTAGCCAGCCCCAATCCGCCGACGAAGACGGCGCTGCGCCATACTCGAACCGTTTCCACTGGTCATTCTCGTACAGCGTTTCGTCATAGCCATCTTGATTCCACATCGGATTCGCCACAACGTAATCGAATTTCCGCAAACCCGCGCCCTCGGCGGCAAAGCCCGGTTTGGTAAACGTGTCCCCGATTTGGAAAGTCGAATCCGTGTAGTCGTGCAGGAACATGTTCATCTTGGCCATTGCGAATGTGACAGGATTGAACTCCTGTCCGAAGAGTTTCGGTGCCCTGCTCCTCTCTTTCGGGTGGCGTTCCTCGAATAGCAGGCGGCACTTAATGAGCAGTCCCGCCGAACCACAAGTTGGGTCATAGACCGTTCGGTAGGGCTGCGGGTCAATCAGATGCGCCATCAACCAGCCAACTTCCTTCGGCGTGTAGAATTCCCCTGCACTCTGGCCTTGCCCCTCAGCGAACTTCCGCAGGAGATATTCGTAAGCGCGTCCGAGGATGTCAGGCTCCGCGTTCCTTAGACCGAGACGATGGCGGCTGACGACTTCAATCAGGGAAGCCAGACGGTCATCGTCCAGCGTGCGCTGCCCGCTCTGACGCTCGTTGTAATCCTTGATGTCCAGCACGCCTTGCAGGTCAGGATTGAGCCGGGCGACTTCGCGCATCGCATCCGTGACGAACTGGCCTAGCTCGCCGTTCACCGCATGATTGCGGATAGCTTCCCAACGGTATTGATGAGGAACGAAGAAACGAACAATCGGCCTACGACCTGTTTTCAGAGCGTCTTCGTGGTCGGCCTTAATGACCTCGCGGGCGACTTCTTCATCGCCAAATTCCTTCACCTGTCCGGCAAACTCGTCATCGAACACGTCGGAAAGCCGTTTGAAGAAAACCAGCGGCAGAATGAAATCCTTGAACTTCGGGGCGTCCGCTGCCCCGCGAACCTTACAGGCCGCGTCCCACAGCCACGTTTCCAGCGACGAAATGTCGAGGTGCTCGCCGTCCAAAGCGGGCATCGGCAGCACGGCCGCGCCATTCTCACTCTTCCGTCTCGGCTTCCTTGCAGTCGTCCCCGCCTTCGCCATATCCCTCGCCCGAATTTTTTCTGGAATCCCGCACGAAGCGTACTCTCTGCCTGTACAGACGGTCAATCTGCGAATCAGGTAACGCACTTGACTCGTAACCGCTCCCGCTAGCCAGAACTCTTGATTTGGAACTTCCGCTCCGCGTATATTCTCCTCATGGCATCACCGGGTGTTTACGTTTTCAAGCGAAAGGGTCGCGTGGCTTACGTCGGTCGCGGCGACTACGATGTCGTGGAGCGGGAACAGAAGTCCTTTTGTCAAGCCCACTACGACCTGACGACGACCATCTACGAGACGCCATCCGCCCGCCAAGCCTATCTGCTAGAATGTCGGCTCTTCCATCGCCACCGCCCCTCCGATAATCAAATCCATCCCGGCGTGCCCGCCGGAACCAATTGGCGATGCCCGGTCAGCGGCTGCCCTTGGTCGTAGCCGTTCTGTCTGTTTATTGCAGTTCGCGGGATTCAAATCAGAAGGGTTGACGATGCCAAAGAGAATTTCACGCGCTAAATCCAAACGAAGACCCACAGCCAAGGTTCGTAGCCGCATCTGCACTAAGTGTAACCGCACGCTCGAAGACGAAGACCGACAGTGCCCCTTTTGTGGCGTGAAGGTCGTGACCTACTCGTTGAACACAAAAGAAGAATGGCGGCGGCTCCCGCACCGCTTTCCGCGCCTGCGGAAAGAGAGCCGTAGCCTTCCCCTCAAGTCCGAAGGTGTTCCAATGCCGGGGGAGTACAAAACGCCGCCGCAAGGATATTGCGAGGGGGACGAATTGAATCGAAGCGCCGAAAACATTAGGCACGCCGCGCCCTGAACGATTCCTCCACACGTTGTTCGACAGCCGTTTTGCTCTTCAGCCATTCGAATACCGCCCAAGTGGCTTGGAGGTCTTCCTCATTGTAGGCGAGGATTTCGTCCATCAACTCCAGCCGCCACGCCTCGTCGCAGGTCTCTATCGCCTCGATATACCGCGCCATCGCCCATTGACCATTGCCCTCGGGAAGCTTGCGTCGGTAACCGACATACTGCTCGATGACCTTCAGACTGAAGCTCGGAACCGGCAGGATCACGGAGTCTCGTGTGATCGGCAGGAGATCGAGCAGGTTCGCGATCACACGCGCCGCCACGCCGTCCACGTCTCCGTATCGCTCGATGTATCGCCTCAGGTATGTTTTCTCGTAATTGGCCCAATGCACGAACGGGATGTCGCCATAAGTGTCGAAAACTGTCTTCGCGTTTTGCAGGAATGCGAGCCACGACTCGCGATCCCCATCGGGACCGAATCCCGATACGGCCGGCAAGAACTCGCTGGGGTTCTCACCGAACACCTGCACGCCCCAGAGATAAATTTTGTCCATCTCGTCGAGGTGCGGCGGCATCCCTTCGAGATCGAACATGGCGTAATTCGGAAACGGAGGGATGACGGACGGCGCGAACACTCGTTCTTTTCCACTCTCCATCGCCTCGGCGAACTGGAGTATGCGCTCCGCTTTCTTGCCGACTTTCTGCTGCCGTGGCCCGACAGGCCGCTTGAATTCGCTCAAGGTGACAGAATCGAAGCGCTTCAACAGATCGCCACGAGTGCGGATGCCGATGCCGCACAGCGTTCTGGCAAGGCTCTGGTCCACATCGGGGACGAGCGCGACATCGCAGTTGGCTTCGGCTTGATTCCAGCACCTTTCGTTGTACCCGCACGGACCACATTTCGACCAGCCGACCGGCTCATATGGTTCCGTTTCCCGCCGCTTGATTGCCAGCAGCCGCTCCACGGCCGCGAGCGCCGCCGCGCCGCCGTCGTAAGGGACGGATACGATCTCCTTCATGCCGCTGAAGACTTGCAATGCCATGGGCGCGACGCCGGAACTCCGTTCGAGCAGCCAGCCGTAAAGCTGGACCTGAAGCAGGATTTCGGGATGGTTCTCGGCGTCGATCCTGCGGGCCATCTTGGAGTCGCGGATCACGTAGCCGTCGCCGTCCAAGATCAGGAAATCGGGAATCCCGACGATCTCCGTCTCGACGCTTCCGAACACGTGGACGACGCGGAAGGCCGCTTGGTAGATCACCGGCACCCGGTCGGCGATGGCTTCCCGTGTTCTGCGGACGCGCTGTGCCTCGGCGACACCGCTCAGGTTGAGGCACGGCCCCAGCGTGGCGAGATGCTCTCGCTCATGGCGGTCGCCGAGCCGAAACAGGACTTGTTCGAATTCCGTGGGTTCGCGCTGCGGCTCGCCTTGGTGCCGGAGCCAGACACGGAGATCGCAGGGGTTCGGTCGGTACCGTGTGATGATATCGGTGGCGATGAGGCGCATTGCAGGGGAGGTTAGCGCGATTCAAAGCAGAAAGGAATCCATCGGAGGTACTGTGGCTGCGCGTCGCGCCGATGAACTACAATCCGAAGACCCCAAAATTTGCGAAATTCCTAGTCTGATTGGCCAGAAAGGGGCTAACTGCATGGCAGAGAACAACGCGACTCGGGCGGGTTTCAGTTTCGACGACCCGCGACAGGAGCGAATCTATCGTCGCCTCCAGTTGGTCGGAGAAGGTCCTACTGCGTTTTACCGAGATGCTTGCCGATTGATGCGCGAGGAACCACCTCTGGCATCCACAACCCACTTGGTAGCGCATCTGCTGAGGGAAATTGAGAGCGGCCTGCGAGACATACTGGAAACGGTGACGCATCAAACGGATCGCCTGAAATCGAGTCGGCGGGGCGAAGACCGCCACAAAGACGAAATTCGGGCGATACTCCAAGAACTTAACATTCCAGAAAGTGACCCTGTGGCTGACGCTTGGTTGCGTCTGCCCGGCTCGGAGAACGAATACGGACTTGCTTCGAGGGCGCATCGAGATGCGCTAGCCGCACCTCGTGCTTTCAGCGCGGAGTTTGAAGGCTTCTGGGAAGAAATACAGGGAATTCTGCACGATGTGCTGCAAAAGTTTGAAGAACGATACGTGACTTGGCACAAGCAGATTGACCAGTTGGCGCTGAAGAGTCAGCCAACGAACGACGATGCTCGATTCCTGCGCTTGCACTGCCCCAACAACCTCATTGCGTTCAGTCAATTCTTTGACCAACTCTCGAATCCCCGATGGCTACAACCACTCTACGCAGAGCGGCTCTTCGACCATCCTCCAGAGCCGGAATATGACGAAGGAAGGGGAACGATTCGCCTGTCGGGCTGGCCTCAATCAAGATATCTGGCGCGAATTGCGGAGTCTGTGCCCGAGGAAGTCCTGAGGGTAATCCTCGCGATTCCAGATACAAACAACACGCGAGTCCACACCGATTTCGCCGAGGCTGCGCTCGCAATGCCCGCAACTTTGACAGCCGAACTCGTCCCCAAGTTCAAAGCATGGGCCGAGTCGGGTTACGGCTTGCTGCTGCCGAGGAAGCTGGGAGAAGTTATCGAACACTTGGCCCTTGGCGGGCAGACTCAGCCAGCGCTTGAGTTGGCGCGTTCGCTCCTTGCCGTGACCTCTCATCGGAAAATAACCACACGCTCGGCCGAGCAACAGAAGGAAGTTGTCGCCGTAACTAAGCCCTTGCTGAGGATTGATGATTGGGAATATCAGGAGATTTTGAAGCGGAACATCCCGTCGCTGATCGAAGCCTCGGGTGAGCAGGGTCTCTGGTTGCTGTGCGATTTGCTTAAGGAAGCGGTTAGATTGTCGATGCCCGCCACCGAAGAACTAAGTGCTGAAGACGTTTCTCTCACGTGGCGGCCAGCCATCGAGGAGAATGCCCAAAATTTTGCACATGGGCCGAGGGATTATCTGGTTGATGCAGTAAGGGACGCAGCACAACAGATAGCTCGTTCCGAACCACGGCGTGTACCTGCGCTTGTCAAGGCGTTCCGACGACGGCGATTGCGTGTTTTTCTCCGCATGGCGCACTACATTCTGCGATGTTTCCCTGAGGCAGCACCCGAGATGATGCGGGAAACGCTCTTAAGCCGTGGATTGCTGAGCAAATCGGCTGTCTGGCACGAATATTCCCTGTTGTTGCGTGAGTGCTTCAAAAGGCTTGCTCCAAAAGACCGGGCCAAACTCCTGAACTGGATTGAGCGAGGCCCCGACCAGCGTAAATACACCAAATGGCACGAAAAGACTTTCGGTGGACCGGCAACGAAGGAACAGCTTCTAACCCACGCCAAAGTGTGGACTCGCGACCGACTTGCCCTCATTTCCGACGACATACCTGACGATTGGAAGTCACGATTTTCAGAACTGACGGCCGAACTCGGCCATTCGGAGCATCCAGAATTTGCTGTCTTCCACACAGGGGTATGGGTCGGCCCTCAGAGTCCAAAGCAAGCGAAGGACTTAAACTCCCTCACGGTAGACGAACTCGTGGAATTCCTGAAAACGTGGCAGCCGTCTAACGATTTCTTGGCTCCATCGCCAGAGGGCCTAGGCCGGGAACTCATGTCTCTGGTCGTCGAAAACGCTACTCGCTTTGCGGAGCAGTCAGGCAAGTTCTGCGGTCTTGATCCAACCTATGTCCGGGCTGTGATTCAGGGATTAGAGGAAGCAACGAAGAAGAAACTCCCTTTCGATTGGTCACCCGTCCTGCGGCTTTGTCGTTGGGTCGCCGAACAGCCACGCGAGCTAGTTGGACGGAACACGAGGGTAAGGGATGCCGACCCACATTGGGGTTGGACTCTCAAAGCTATTAGTGGACTGCTGACTGCGGGACTGGAATCGAACTCCAACCAGATTCCTTCCCGCTTTCGTGCTGACGTGTGGGGCGTGCTTCAAAAACTCGCGGCGGACCCCGAACCCACGCCTGAAGACGAATCCGAGCACGTGGCTTGCAAAATGGACCCTGTCACCATTTCTCTGAATGCAGAACGCCCGAGAGCGATTCGCGCCGTAATCGCGTATGCCCTGTGGGTAAAGCGAAACTACGCCACCGAATCAAAAACTGCGGCGGCGGGTCCGTGGTTTGGGATCATGCCGGAAGTACAATCGGTTCTAGATGAGCACCTCAACTCGGATTCCTCTGTCGGTGTCCGGTCGGTTTACGGCCAATGCCTGCCTTGGCTCGTAGACTTGGATCAAACGTGGGTGAACAAGAATGCTTCGAGAATTTTTCCGTCGCGGCCGGAGCAGGCGGAACTTCTCACTGCGGCTTGGGACTCGTATGTCGTGTGGTGCCAACCTTCAGGCGCATTGCTGGAAATCGTTAAAGACCACTACATGGCAGCAATCGAGCGCATCTCACCCGAGCCTACCGAATCTAATTTTCCTCACGATCCATCCGAGCAACTATCCGAGCACCTTTTGCTGCTGTACGGGTGGGGCAGGTTGGAGATCATGGACCCGTTGTTGACCGAATTCTTCAAAAGAGCACCCGACCGGATTCGGGGCCATGCGTTCCGCCAACTCGGATTTGGGCTGCACCGTGCGCCGGAGGTTCCTTTCGAAATGGTTCGACGATTCAAGGCATTATGGGAGCAAAGGATATCACTTGCGCAAGCGGCTAAGAATAACAACGGATATCTTGAGGAAATGCGTGCGTTCGGATGGTGGTTTGCCAGCGAGAATTTACTAGACGAGGATTGGGCGCTGAGGCGGTTGCAAGAAGTGTTGGAGATTGCGGGAAAAATCGAAGTAGCTCATCTGGTCGCAGAGCGATTAGCCAAGACTGTAGAGCGTAAGCCCGAGCAGTCTGTCCGTTGCCTAGGTCTTCTCATCGAAGGCGCGAAAGAGACCTACGAAATCGTTGGATGGGACGACCACGCTCGCGCAGTGTTGTCTTCTGCGTTGAAAGGTGCGGACCAGAACGCAAGGAACCTTGCGACCGCGATAGTCAATCGGCTTGATGCCCGTGGTTATAGCGGATTCCGGGAGTTGTTGGGCTGACGGAATCGACTAGAAAACTCCACTGCGCTCAGCAATCGACGCCAACGATATCATCGTCGGAACCGCACTCGTGGTCACATGCAGTGTCCGGTATTGGTGTCTCCCGGCAAGCGGAGGGCGCGTTCCAGAGTCGCGCTAAGAACCGGCGCAGTTCGGCGACCAAGATCGGCTCGAAATTCACTCGATGTCCCTGTGAGAGGTTCTCGATCAACGAGTTGAGGTGCGGAAATCGCTGCTTGTAACCGACCGAACATTTGTCGCGGAAATACCTGAAGCTGTGGGCTCCCTCGCTAAGCAGGACATGCTCCCTGCAGTATTGTGGCGGTTCACCAAGGTCGTGCAGCAAGCTCGAAGGTGAGGGATGGAATCTCGCGTCCGCTTTCCTTTCGAAACGGCGACCGTCCCAGTGATAGATGCAATCCGGTCGAGTTCGATACCGGGAGTCCGAGAAATAGTCCTGACCGTCCAGCGCATCGGACACCTTCGCTGCGTAGACGAAGCAGTTGTCCCGGTAAAGTTCATTCCCAGCAAACCCGAGAATGAGGTCACCGCGCTCCGCGACAGAACGGATCGCGGGTTTGCAGATGGCTAGCGTAAGTAGGTCATCACGGACGCACGGCGCTCCACCGTCGTCTGAGGTCATTTTGTAGATGTATATTCGGGACATTCCGCTTTGTCGAACAAGCCGCCGACCGAATGCAGTGCGGTCATGATTTTAAGGAGTTCTTTCTTCTCCAGCCACTTGTGGACGAGCCAGCCGCAATCCAATTGCACGGCGTCGTACCTCGCGTCACAGTAGGTTCCCCGCGCCGCCTTGTAGGCTTCCGGTGCCGGGTAAAAGAATCTGGAGAGCGTCGGGTTGTCGCGGTTTGCCTCCAGCACCCGAGCGGTGCCCGCGCAGCCGTTCAGAAACGTCGCGATAAAGACGCCGAGATTCGGATTCTTGGTCAGCGTCAGGCATGAATCCTTCGCCTCCGCGATGTGCTGCTTCAGCCGAGCCGCGACATCGACAGCGACGCCGACATAAAAGGTTCGCCCGTCCGCCCACGGCTCTTTCAATCCGTAGACGCTGTACCTTTCACCTGACAGGATTCCCTCGCCGCCGTTGATTTGAAACAGATCGTACCGCGAGGCCGTCGATTTTTGATCGCCCCTGAGTCGCGACAGAGGATAGCCTAAGAGTTGTTCCGCCGCCACGTTGTTGCCGGAAGGTGCCGTCTGCGCCCCACTCGGATTTCGTGTCCGGGTTCTGCTCAAGCCCGCGAAATTTTGTTGCCATCAAAAATGGAGTCTGCTTGCCGCAGACCCCACTTGGGAGTGTGCCGGACAGGTTAGCGGCGGCCGGTCGCCAGACACCCCGCCAGCGTGGTCCATAAGCCCCGCAGAGCCTGTGCACCACCGGCTGCGACCGGAAGCCCATGTCCGCCGAAGGGGCGATTCTGCGGTCGTAGCGGGAGACCTAAACTTCCGCCCGCATGGTCACTTTCCGATAGAATCACCGTACGTCTGAGAGCGGTGTCGCCATGCCCCAACACTCGAAGCGTTCCATCGAGCAGTATTACGCCGAATTTCCCGAAGACGACCGGCTGCAATCCGGCATGGGTCAACTTGAGTTTGAGCGCACGAAGGGCATCGTGCGGCGGTTCTTGCCCGCTCCGCCCGCCGTGGTCGCGGATGTCGGAGGAGGGACGGGACCGTACTCGTTTTGGCTCGCCGGCCTTGGCTACGAGGTCCACCTCGTCGAGCCTGCCGTCAGGCTGGCGGAAATCTGTAAGGTTAGGATGCGAGCCGATCCCCGGCTGCCGGGGCCGCGAACCGTGGAGATCGGCGATGCACGCACGCTGTGGCTCGGCGACGCTTGCTGCGATGCCCTGCTGATGCTCGGACCGCTCTACCACCTCACGGAGCGCGATGACAGGGTTCGCGCTATTCGCGAATCGACTCGCGTCCTGAAGCCGGACGGCATCCTTTTTGCGGCCACGATCACGCGGGCGGCGTCGCTCGTCGACGCTCTGAGTCATGACATGCTCGGCGACACGGAGTTCGTCTCCATTGTGGAGGCAGACCTCTTGACAGGGCAGCACAGGAACCCCACGGAGAACATCTTCTATTTCACCGACGCCTACTTCCACACGCGGGCCGAGATTCGGGCCGAGTTCGAAGAAGGCGGGCTGGAGGTCGTGGCGCAACTGCCGGTGGAGGGACTCGGATATCTAGCGAAGGACTTCGACGCGGTCTGGGGCGATCCGCAAAAGAGGGAGACGTTGTTGCGGCTGATGGCACGCACCGAGCACATCGAGGAACTGAACGGCGCTTCCGCTCACCACATCACGGTTGGCAGAAAGGCGTAGGCCATGAAAGTCGCCGCGATCTACGACATCCATGGAAACCTCCCCGCGCTGGAGTCCGTGCTTCACGACCTTCGTGCGGCAGATGTGGACCAGATCGTGGTCGGCGGCGATGTGGTTCCCGGCCCAATGCCGCGTGAGACTCTTGAGCGTCTCCTCAGTCTCGATATTCCGACGCAGTTCATTCTCGGGAACGGCGAGGTCGCCGTGCTGGAACAGATGGCGGGCAGGGAGGCAGCCGCTATGCCGGAAATGTATCGACCGATCATTCGCTGGACCGCTCGGCAGCTTTCGCCCGAGCACGTGAGGCTTTTGGCTGAATGGCCCAAAACGCTTCGCATCGAGATTTCCGGTATAGGAGGCGTTCTGTTCTGCCATGCGACCCCGAGAAACGAGAACGACCTCTTCACGAAGCTCACGCCTGAAGAGCGCCTGTTGCCGACCTTTGACGGGCTTGACGCTTCCGTAGTGGTTTGCGGTCACACGCACATGCAATTCGACCGCATGGTCGGAAAGACTCGCGTCGTGAACGCGGGCAGTGTGGGGATGCCGTTCGGGGAGCCGGGAGCCTACTGGCTTCTGCTCGGTCCCGACGTTCAGCTACGTCACACTCTCTACGATCTCACCGACGCCGCAGACCGGATTCGACGCACTGACTACCCAACCGCGCAGGAATTCGCGGAACGCAATGTGCTGCGCCCGCCACCGGAGGCGGAGATGCTCGAAGCCTTCAGCCGCGTCGAAAGGATGTAAGGCGGTCAAGCTATTGCGGGCGTGTGTTGTAAAAAAACGAGACTCTTAGCTTCAGAAAATTGCCGTGAAACTTATGCGGTAACGGACTAAATGCGCAGACTCGCGGACCGCGAGCAGCGCGGCTTGGTCGAGCGCCTTGCGATGGGTACTTATTTCGAGCGCAAAGCCTTCTGGCGAAAGACTGCCATCTGGGAGAATTGCGAATATCACGCTGGCTTTGCAATTCATCTTCCGCCTTTGCTTCCTACACGTTTCAACAGTTGGTCCATCCCAAAGGACCGCTTTTTCCGATCCGACCCCGTCCGGTCACCCTGCAACCAAAGTTGAAACGTGCAGCGCCCATTGTTGTGTCAAGCCAGTCCTCTGTGTGGCGGGAGCGCGGGCAAGTATTCCTGCGCCCAGACGTGTTATCCGGTCTACGGAATTTCTGGCACTCCGGAACATTCCAGCAAACGCAAACGGTCCGCGGGCGAAGACCACGAATTTGGCCGCTTCCAGCAAAACGAGCGCGAAACATGACTCGAACCCAATTGCGAGTTCCTCTCGAACATTCGAGGCCAAGCCATGGCGTGCCAGAAAACGCCTGAACTCCCACAGGAGATACACGTCTGACTGCAAATCGGACAACGACAGCAGAGCAATTCTGCGTCGGTCTCGCCTGAGTTTTTCCCAAACGGGCTTCAGTTCTGGTCTCGTGCGCAGCGCTTGAAAATCGCTGGCGGCGAAAGCGATGTTAAGGAACTGCGCATTTGTGGTGGAAACTCCCGCGATTGAAGGCAACTCGGCAGGCGGGCTGTTTCGCGGCGCTCCTCTCGTTCCGAGAGATAGGAAGAGAAACCCGATTAGGACGAGAAAAAGAAGGGACCCAAATGCGGCGATGATGACGGGCGGTGCGCTCATTCGAGCCCACGTTTCAAGATGCCCGCAGTCGTCGAACGCAGGCGCTGCCATTGCTGTTTGCATTCCGTCAGATAACGTGGAGGGACCGGTGCGGGTACCGGCGGAGGGGCATACTGCCAAAACGCCCAGACCCAGCAGGTTGTCATTGCGAGGTACGTCACTGACGACAGCAATTGCCAAATCGCATGGAACCGAGGGACGATTTGAAGGGCGGCATAATTCCCGGCATAAAGGGTGAGATATACGCCAAATCCGCCGATAAGCCCCCGCATATTCCGACCGAGCGAAACGCCGTAGTATCGGGCCACGCCTGCGATAATCAGCAGCAGAAGCGAGACGGCGACGGTGAAGTATTGCTCAATAACTGACCACAGCCCCAAAACGGGGTATTGATCGAAGTTGGATCGGGTCCAAGCCCAGGCGAGAAACAAAAGAGTCGGGGCTAGCATGACCTCCGTCGAAATCACAGCTTTCGACGCAATCCGTCGGAGAGCGGATTCAGCGGGGAATAAATATCTCGCAACGTCCCATATGATCGCGAAGAGAAGTACGAGCGCGATGCCTTCCGTGTACCAATACGTTGTGGCGAACCGATCTCGTCCGAAATGGGAGACACCGACAAGAAGCAGGGTCCTTGCTAAGTCGTAAATTACAAAACCCGTGAAATATGGGTACCGGCCGGTCTGGCGGTGCTTGAACAAACGCCAAAGTAAGGAGCCCTCAAGCGCAATGCCGAGACCGCACAACTCATCGAAGGGAATGGCCACGAAGGCATTCTACTCAGGAGGGATGAAATTGGAAGGGGGACGATGCGGAGCGCCCCCTCCCAAGGATTCCGGTCAGTCAATGCTTCCATCTGGTGTCATGGGCGGGGGCACGGGGCCAATCGGACACATGCAAGCGGCTGCGAACGTTAGTTGGCTCATTTGGTGAGCCTCCTTTCTGATAGAGAACGGCGGGACAATAGCAGTCAGTAGCGGTAGTGTTCTAAATGAGCGAAAATGTTCAGTTTTCTGAAAACGACCCGAATTTGCACCCCATCTAGTTATCGGGAATTCGCGATATTGAGCACAATCGCAACTTGAACTGGGAAATTCCGGTGAATGCAGAAGAGGGCGCGGTGATCGCAGGCGTTTGGTGTTCAGTTTGCTGAACGACCAGTTAGAGATACATA
>Ga0307374_10011563_pt1 | contig 12526 bp, 12 predicted proteins | sample OX3MG_FD_202532 | JGI IMG/M metagenome (GOLD analysis project Ga0307374, IMG submission 202532) | Soil microbial communities from Risofladan, Vaasa, Finland - OX-3 | ecosystem: Environmental > Terrestrial > Soil > Coastal area > Acid sulfate soil | place: Finland: Risofladan, Vaasa | collected...
CTCCCCAATCAACTGGAGGGAGGCCAGAGCGAAGGCTGCTTCTTCCTCGTCAATCCTCGCAATCGCAAAGCCGACATGGATGAGCACCCAGTCGCCCGCCTCGAGCGCCTCATCCTGCAGCAATGCGATATTGATGACCCGGGTCACTCCGGAAACGTCGACGCGAGCCAGGTGCTCGTGCACGTCGGAGATCTCTGTGAGCTGACCGGGAATGCCGAGGCACATCAGCTGCAGGAGGCGCAACGCCCGAGCATCGCGAAGTGATGAGGATCGATGGTGAACCCGAATTGCGTCTTGGCCGCTCTGGCCAGGCTTGCGAAGAGCGTGTCGGGGGCTTCAATCATCTGGCCGCATTCCTCGCACACGAAATGCCCGTGCGCCGACGAGGCCAGGTGGTATGTGGCCGGGCCATGGCCGAGGTGTGCGTGCACAATGACGCCGAGCTTCTCGAGCTCGTCCAGGTTTCGATAGATCGTCGACAGGTGGATATCGGGGGCCTGGCGCTGCACCTCGGCTGCGAGGTTCTCGGCGGTGCAGTGGTCCTTGGCATCGAACAGGGCTCGGAGGAGCAGCCGGCGCGAGGAGGTGATCCTCCCGCCATGCTTGCGGACGATGTCGAGGACACCCTCAACGGATGTGGCGTCTCCCGAGTCGTCAACGTCTGGACTCTGGGGTTTGCCCACGCGCGTCATCCTATTGGCGGCTCGTCCATTTTCCCCGGGGAGAACTCCTCCTGGACCGGGGCCATCGCCCCGAATCGGGGCAAATCGCGTCTCTTTCCCTATTGCGAACCATTCCTATCTGCCTTACCATCAGGCCAGATGGACCAGGGCCGACGTCCTCAACGAGCTGAGAGGTCGCGTCGCCTGAGCAAAGTCCGGGCCAGCCTCACGCCGCGGGAGTGGGCGTCCGCCGGCGGGATGGCGGCGACCATCATCGGTCTCAACGTCGTCGGCTGGGGGATGCTGGCCGTCGCCGTCGGCGGGCGCTACCAGGTCAGCAAGTCCGAACTCTTCGGCGTCGGCACCGGTGTGCTCGCCTACACATTGGGCATGCGCCACGCCTTCGACGCCGATCACATCACGGCCATCGACAACACCACCCGCAAGCTGATTGCTGACGGCGAGCGCCCCCTTAGCGCCGGTTTCTTCTTCTCGCTCGGGCACTCGACCGTCGTGTTCGCCCTGGCCGTGCTCCTCAACTTCGGGATCCGGGGGTTGGACGCGCAGGTCAGGAACGGGAATTCGTCGCTGCAGCACACGACCAACATTGTCGGCACATCGGTGTCGGGGGTCTTCCTCTACCTCATTGCGGCCCTCAACATCCTTGCCCTCATCGGGATTCTCAACGTGTTCCGGGGGATGCGCGCGGGTGTGTTCGACGAGGACGAACTTGAGCGGCAGCTCAACAGCCGAGGGCTCATGAACCGGCTCCTCGGCTCGGTGGCGCGTCGGATCGACACGTCACGCAAGATGTACGCCGTCGGAGTGCTGTTCGGCCTCGGCTTCGATACGGCCTCCGAAGTTGCCCTGCTCGTTCTCGCCGGGACAGCTGTGGTCGGCGGCCTGCCGTTCTTCGCCATCCTCTCCCTCCCGGTTCTCTTCGCCGCTGGGATGACGCTGTTCGACACTTTGGACGGGTGCTTCATGATCGTTGCCTACGACTGGGCTTTCTCACGGCCGATCCGCAAGGTGTATTACAACCTCACCGTGACCGGGCTTTCCATCTTCGTCGCCATCTTCATCGGCACCGTCGAGCTCGTCGGTCTCCTGGCCCGGGACAGCCACCTCAATGGGCCCGTCTGGTCCTGGGTCAAAGACTTCAACATGAATACCGCGGGTTATGTGATCGTCGGCCTTTTCGTAGCCACCTGGCTTGTCGCATTCGCGATCTGGCATTTCGCCGACATTGAGGAGCGGTGGAGGCCGGCGGCGGAGAGCGCGGCCGGGGCCGAGCTGCACAGCGCCGGAGGATGATCTCGCCGGTATGCTGCACCCGGAATGAGCGCAGGTGCATGAGCTCTCACTATGTGAAGCGATCCTCCGATCCACCTCAAAGCACGCCGATGGACGCCGCGTCACAAAGATCACTGTGCGTATCGGCCATCTCCGCCAGGTGGTACCCGAATCGCTCCTCTTCAGCTGGGAAGTGCTGACCGATTCGACCGACATGAAGGGCTGCGAGCTGCTGATTGAGCAGGTCCCCGCAGTGATCGAATGTGAGGACTGTGGGGCGCACACGACGCTCGACATGCCGATTCTGAGCTGTGGATGGTGCGCCGGTTTCAAAGTGAGGCTGCTGAGCGGTGAGGAAATGCTCATCGTTTCCATAGACCTGGTCGAGGTCTGAACCGTGGGCCGCCTTCACGTGCATAGCGACGGCCCGCCGCACGGCCGGGACGGTCATAACCACGGCTACGACGTCGGCGATCACGGCGGCTACGCGCTGACGGGGACGCTGCGGGTCGATCTTCTGGAGAACCTTCTCTCGGAGAACGATCGGGTGGCTGACACCAACGCGAGCGATCTTGACGCGGCTGGCGTGCGTGCCGTCAACCTCATGTCGTCCCCCGGTGCCGGCAAGACCGCCCTCCTCAAACGAACCCTCGGCGCGCTCGGGGGCTCGCTTCGCATCGGTGTCCTGGAGGGTGACATCGCAACGAGCCTGGACGCCGAGGAGCTCGAGGGCGCGGGGGCCACTGCCATGACGGTGATCAACACGAGTGCGGGCTTCGGCGGCGAGTGCCATCTTGACGCCGTCATGGTGCGCGCCGGGCTCGCCCGGCTCCCGCTCGAAGACCTGGAACTGATCATCATTGAGAACGTCGGCAACCTTGTTTGCCCAGCGGAGTTCCGCGTCGGCGAGCACGCGAGGGCGATGGTCTACGCCGTCACCGAGGGCGAGGAGAAACCGTTCAAGTACCCGGTCATGTTCCGGGCCGCTGAAGTGGTCGTGGTCAACAAGATCGATCTCCTGCCGCATCTCGATTTCGAGCTGGACCGGTTCCTCTCCAATCTCCACTCGGTGAATCCTTCGGCAAGGGTCATCCTCGCCAGTGCCCGCACCGGAGAAGGAGTGGACGAGTGGTGCTCGTGGCTGACCGGAGGGGCCGGGTAGCTCAGACCAGATTCGGCGGCGTCCGTCCGGCCAGGACGTCGGACACACCCTGGCAGGCCAGGCGTGCCATGCGGGTTCGAGTGGCCACGGTCGCGCTGCCGATGTGCGGCAGCAACGTGGCTCGCGGTGCACGGAGGAGTCGGGGGTTGACCGATGGCTCGCCCTCGAAGACGTCGAGCCCGGCGCCGTGGAGCCGGCCCGCTTCCAGCGCATCGGCCAGCGCGTCTTCGTCCACGACCGGGCCACGTGCTGTGTTGATCAGCACGGCAGTCGGCTTCATCATGGCCAACTCGGCCGAACCGATGAGGTGATGGGTCGACTCGCTCAGTGGCACATGGAGGCTGACGATGTCCGAGCGCTCGAGGAGTTCCGCGAGCTTCGGGACGTAGCCAGGTAACCCGGTGTCGTGGCGGCAGGTGTGGAGAACGTCCATGTCGAAGCCGGCAGCCCGGTTGGCCACAGCGCGGGCGATGCGCCCGAAACCGACCAGCCCGAGCGTCGCCCCATGCACGTCGTGGGCCAGGTGCGTGGTGAAGCCCCACCCTTGCCAACGACCCTGCCGCAGGTCATCTTCGGCTTCCGTGGCCCCCCGGGTGGCGGCCAGGATGAGCAGGAAGGCCAGGTCCGCGGTGGTGGCGTCGAGCACACCGGGTGTGTTGCAGACCGCAATGCCCAGGGCGCGAGCCGCGTCGACGTCAATGTTGTCGAATCCAACGGCCGCGTTTGCGACCACCCGCAGCCGGCCGGCATGGCCCGCGTTGAGCACGTCAGCGGTGATGCCGTCGGTCAGCAGGCACACGATGCCGTCACAGGTGGCGGCTCCCTCAGCGAGCTCGTCCTCCGTGAGCGGCACGTCGTCGTCGCGCTGGACGATCTCGTGACCGGCCTCCACCAGCGGGTCCGTCCCACCGTCGGTCAGGCGGCGGGTGACCAGGACACGGGCCACCTAGTGCGTGGTGTAGTTGATTTCGCCCGCGCCCTTCACGCCGATGGCGAAGCAGAAGCAGTGGATCGGGGCATGGTCACTGATCGGCCGGAGCGAGTGGATCTTGTCAGGCGGGATGTAGACCAGGTCCCCCTGGACGATCGGGCGCTCCTCACCGTCGATGGTCATGATGCCCCGCCCGTTCATGACGTAATAGAACTCGTGTGTCGGGTGCGAGTGCGGGTCGACCAGACCTCCTCCGGGCACCTCGAACTCGTTCACCAGCTCCAGGTAGCCACCGTCGGTGATGTCCTTGAACTCGCGGGATTCGATCATCCACCACACCGGGACGGTGCCGTTGTGCTCGACGACTGGCGCCTTTGCCTCAATGCTACGCACGTCCATTTTGGCGACCTCGCTGATTCCCTAGACTGACAGTGACGTCAGGTTAGCGACCGGCAAGCAGAAGGTGCATCCGCCGGCGTCGTGTACGAAAGGGAACACGTGTCCGAGGCATTGCGGAAGGTCGCCCCCGAGCCGCTCAGTGAGGCGGCGTGGGCACCGTTCGGCTGGCTCCCCGTGGCTGATACCGATCCCCGTGATGGTAGGCAGACGATGATGTTCGCCTGGGGGGATGCCCACGTGAACATCATCGGCCATGCCCGCGACGAAGTACCGGCGACGTCCGACGGGCTGCGCTGCGACATGCTCTACCGCCATGACACCCATACCCAGTCCGTCATGTCCCTCGACGTGCCGGCGGTAATCGCCGTGGCGCCGGCCAGCGTGACCTTCTCTGAGCCGTTGGATGCGGCGTCCATCCACGTGTTCCGCCTCGAGCCGCTTGAGTCGTTGGTGCTCCACCAGGGAACCTGGCACTGGGGACCGTTTCCAGTCTCTGCACCCTGGGTGCGGCTCTTCAACGTGCAGGGACTCCGCTACGCCGAGGACAATGCGCGGGTCGACCTGGCGTCAAGGGGCATGTCCGTCGACGTGGTGCTGTCATGAAGGGCGCCCATCGTGGATTTTGACGAGAGCGAGCTCGGGACCGGCACAGTTGCGGAAATGGTCGAGGCCGTTTCGGCAACGGAAATTGAGCCAGGGCCCGACGGACGGGCGGCCTTCACCACGACGAGCCCGGAGTGGTGGCCGGGGGAGCGCACCTTCGGCGGCATGGTGGTCGCGCAGGCACTCAATGCCGCGACCCGGACGGTTGCCATGGGTCTCGACGTGCATTCCCTTCACGGGTACTTCCTCCGCCCGTCGCGCCCCGGCGTGCCCTCAATCCACCGCGTCGAGGCCGTCCGCGAAGGCCGTAGCTTCACGACGAGAGAGGTGACCACTGAGGTCGAGGGCAAGACGGTGTTTCGCATGACGTGCTCGTTCCACCAACCCGAGGAGGGCGACGAGTACCAGCTGCCCATGGCGACGGGTATCCCGGCCCCCGAAGAGGTTGAATGTTTCGAAGGCCCCTTCCCCTTCGACATCCGCGAGTTGGGCGCGACGGAGAAGCGCGACGACGGCACCTATCTCTCTACGCGGCGCTGCTGGTTCCGGACGCGCGAGAGCCTCGGCGACGACCCGGGGATCCACGCCTGTCTCCTGGCCTACCTCTCGGATATGACCGGCGCGGCCTTCCGGCCAAACAGCCTGGGCACGTGGGGCACGCATACCGACGCCAGCCTTGACCACGCGCTGTGGTTCCACCGGCCCGCCCGGGCAGACGAATGGCACATCTTCGACCTGCAGGCACTGGTCAATGCCGGCGGCCGTGCCACCGTCCGGGCGACCATGCACGATCGCCATGGCGTGCTCAACCTGAGCATGGCCCAGGAGCTCCTGATCCGAAGACTCGAGGTGCCGATCGTCTTTGACGCTCCGCCGTGGGTCGACCGCGAGCGCGAGCGGTTGCTCAATGGTGACAAGGTTGGTCCCGATGGGCCTGCTTGACGGACACCGGGCGATCGTCACCGGCGGGGGCTCGGGCATCGGTCGGGCCACTTGCCGACGCATGGCCGAGGAAGGCGCACGTGTCGCCGTGCTGGACCTCGACGGCGACTCCGCCACCGCCGTGGCACGTGAGATCGGCGGGCCCGGATTCGCGGTCGACGTCGGCGATCCCGACGGCCTCCGCTCGGTGGTCGACGAGGCGGTGGCCCTTCTCGGTGGCTTGTCGATCTTTTACAACAACGCGGGCACCTCAGCCTTCAACCGGCTGCACGCGTTCGAGCCCGAGGAGTGGGAACGCGTGTTGCGGGTCAACCTGACCGGCGTCTTCGCGGGCTTCCGCGCGGCCGTTCCGCACATCATGAAGGGCGGCGGCGGTTCCATCGTCAGCACTGCATCCATCAGCGGCACGAGGCCGGCCGCCGGCGAAGGGCCGTACACGGCGAGCAAGGCGGCGGTGGCGGCGCTCACCGCGTCGGCTGCCCTGGAGTACGGCCCCGCGATCAGAGTCAACGCCGTGTCGCCGGGGATGATCCGCACCACCATGACGGAACCGATGTTCGAGATCTTTCCGGGCCAGGTGGAACGGTTCGAGACGACGACCCCCGCCGGCCGCATCGGCGTACCGGAGGATGTCGCGGACGTCGTGGTGTTCCTCTGTTCGGACATGGCCCGGTTCGTGACCGGGCAGAACATCGTCGTCGACGGCGGCCTGACCCTTCACGGCTCAGGTGTGGACGGCATCTTCAACCTGGTCTTCGGAGCTGAGGGGCCGCACTGACGATCGCTGCTCTGCGCTGCCGCCGACGCCTGTCGCGCCGCGGGCAACGGCCGGGTCAGGGTGAACCGTCGAAGAGGGCGCGGTAGACCATGGTGGTCATGGTGTCGAGGGCCACGTCATCCACCGGCTCCCCTACGAACTCGCGCAGGTAGTGGAAACGGTCCAGCATGGCCAGGACCGCCATGCCGGCCGCGCGCGAATCGATGATGTGGCCTGAGGCGTCGGGCCCGATCTGTTGGGCCAGGGCGTCGGCCATCACGGTGAAGGTCTGACGGATCACGTCCACCAGCTCGGGGTCGATGGTGGCCAGGTCGGTCCATGCCCGGAAGAGCGGGGCGTAGCGGATCCACAGCGCGGAGTAGGCGCTGATCCAGCCACGGACGTCGTCCCACTGGGGTGTCCCGCCGAGTTCGGGCGAGGCGTTGAGCGAGTCATACAGGTGTTGCGCCTCGGTCGCGGCCTCGGACACCAGGGCGCGCAGCAGGTCCTCCTTGTTGGAGAAGTAGAGGTAGAACGTCCCGTGCGAGGTCTTGGCGATCTCCACCACGTCGTTGACCCGGGTGGCGTGGTAGCCGCGCTTGTCGAACGCCACCATTGCTGCGTTGAGAAGTTTGGCCATTGTGCGTCGGCCCTGGCTCCGCAGGACCCTCCGGCTGGCCGGCGCACCGACGGCGTCGACGTCGGCGAAGGGGAGGCCATTGCCCTTGGTCCGGCCGGCAGCCGCCGCTCTGCTGCGCGGCGCGGCCTTCTTGGCGGACACTGGAGCCGACGCCGCGTCGCGTTGGACTGGAGGCGACGCCATGGCCAGTGGATCGTAGTGCCCGGCTTGGCTGAAATGGCTAACCTGACACGATGGTCAGGTTTCTCTCGGGTCCGAAATGAGCCAGGAGCAGGGTGTTTACCTCCGGACTCAGACTCAACCCAGGCAACGTTGACCGCAGCGGGGGTCGCGCGGAGCGGCCCGTCCTTCACCACCCTGACCGATGCCGTGGCGCAACATGTGCGACCCGGGGATTCGGTGCACGTGATGCTGGGTCACAGCCGCTGGACGGCCGGCGCGCGGGAGCTCGCCCGCCACTTCTGGGGCAAGGATCCGGGGTTCACCCTGATCATGACCAGCCTGGGGGCGCTCGGCGCGCTCTTCTTCCGCGGTGGGCTCGTCCGCAAGGTCGTGACCACCTATTCGGGCAACAGCTTTCCGACGTACACGCCTAATCCGATCTTCAAGGAGGCGTACGAGTCAGGTCGCGTCGAGGTCGAGCATTGGTCGATCCTGACCCTCGCCCAACGACTGGAGGCGGCCGCACGAGGCCTCCCGGCGACGGTCACCGGTTCACTCGTCGGCTCTTCCATGGCGGAGAACGATGCGTTCTCCGTGATCGATTCGCCGTTCGGCCCCCTCGGTGTCCTGTCGCCGCTGGTTCCCGATGTGGCCCTTGTCCACGCCGCGCTGTCCGATCGCGACGGTAACCTCGTCTTCTCCGAGCCGCTCCTCGAGGGCGTCTGGGGAGCGTGGGCGGCCCGCCGCGGTGTGGTTGCGACGGTGGAGAAGGTGGTCGACGACCTGCATGGACTCGGCCACCGGGTGCGCGTGCCCGGGCACCGGGTCCTGGCCGTCGTCGAGGCGCCTTACGGTGCCCATCCCGGCGGCTGCTACGCGCCAGCCCTGCCGGTGCAGAGCTACGGCGAGGACATCGCGTTCTGGAATCAGGCCGCCGAAGCGGCCGCCAAGGGGACCTTTGACGATTTCGCCTCCGAGTGGGTGCTCGGCCCGTCCACTCATGAGGAGTACGTGGCTCGCCTCGGCACCGATCATCTGCGGTGGCTGGAGGGGCGATCACTCCCGTCGTCGTGGGAGGACGATGCGCGCGCCACGCCGGTTCCCGAAGACCCGGCACCCTCCCGGTGGGAGCACGCCGCTGCCTTCGGCGCGCGGGAAGTGGAACGGGTGGTCGCCACGGTTGGCGCCGATGCGGTGCTGGCCGGGGCGGGTGTGGCCAACCTCGCCGCGTGGGTGGCCGTGGCACGGGCGCGTGCCGAGGGCAGCAGAGTGATGCTGACGGCCGAGCTCGGACTGTGGGGCTACGAGCCCACGCCGGCCGACCCCTACATCTTCAATCACCGGGTCTTCCCCGGCACGCCGTACCTCTCGGATGCATCGGCGGTGCTGGGGATGGTGATCGGCGGGCCCGGGACTCGGACCGTCGGTTGTCTCGGGGCGGCCGAGGTCGATCGCGACGGCTGCCTCAATTCGACCGAGCTTGCTGGCGGCCGGTTCCTCGTCGGCTCGGGTGGAGCCAACGACGTGGCCAGCCGCGCCGACGCGTGCGTCGTCGTCACGCTGGCCCGACCCGAACGCCTTCCCGAGACCGTGGCCTACGTCACCTCACCCGGTCACCGCGTCGTCAGCGTCGTGACCGACCTGGGTGTGCTGCGACGCCAGGACGGGTGTCTCCAGGTGTCCGCGGTGCCGGCCGGACCCGGATCCGTCGCGGAACGGGTACGTGCGCTGGTCGAGTCGTGCGGCTATACACCGGAGGTGGCTCGCGACGTCGAGGAGCTCGCGCCCGTGCAGGCGAGCGAGGTCGGGGCCCTCCGGGAATTCGATCGTCAGAGGCTGTTCCTCAATTGAGAGAGGGGTCGATGCAGCAATAGGGCGATGCGTAGGCAGCAGGGCCTACAACTACAGTGACCGGCATCCCGGGGAGGGAGCCGCAATCCGAGAGACTGGGGTGTCAAGACACATGAAACGTGCAGTGAGCATTCTGACCAAGGCGGCCATGGCGGGGGCGATCGTCACCGGAGCCATCACCACCCTGGGCGGTCCGGCGAGCGCGGCGGGCAGCAGCGCGCCGGGCGTCACCGCGAATTCGATCACCGTGGGCAGCATTTCCACCCAGACCGGTGCGATCGCCTCGAACTTCTCGTCCCTCATTTACGGCGAGGAGGCGTATTTCGACTACGTCAACGCGCTGGGCGGCGTCAACGGCCGGAAGATCGACTACAAGTACAAGCTGGACGACGGTGGCAACCCCAGCACGTTCAACCAGCTGGCCAACACCTTGATCAACCAGGACCACGTCTTCGCGGTGACCGGCGTGGCCACCGCCTTCTTCACGCCGAACATCTTCGTGGAGGCGAAAATCCCCACCTACGGTTACAACGTGACCGAGAACTGGGCCGGGCCGGGAATCACCAACCTCTTTGCCGCTGGTGGCTCAGTCATCTACCTACCGGCCGAGGCCGTCGGGTTGGCCTACCTGGCTGACAAGGTGCATGCAAAGTCGATAGCGCTAGTGGCCTACGGGATCGCGTCGTCCTCCAATGCGTGTGCCGCGGGAGCTCTTGGTCTGGCTCAGGCCGGGTACCACGTGAGCTACACCGACTTCAAGATCAATTACCCGGGGACGACCGTCGCCACCGATGTGCAGCGGATGAAGCAGGCCGGCTCGGATCTCGTCGTCAGCTGCATGGATGTGCAGGGAAACATCACCATGGCGAGGGCCATTCAGCAGTACGGCGTGAAGATGACCCAGCTGTGGCTGAGTGGCAACGACCAGACGACCCTTGACCAAAACCAGAGCCTGATGCAGGGCGTGTACTTCGACACCTTCCACGTGCCGTTCAGCGCCCCGACCGCGAACTACCCCGGCCTCAAGCTGTACCTGTCGGTCATGAAGAAGTTCGAAAAGAAATACGTCTACGACGAGGTGGCGATCCAGGGTTGGATGTCGGCCGCGCTGTTCGTCCAAGGGCTGAAGGCTGCGGGTAAGAATCCCACCCAGCAGGCGGTGATCAACGCCGATAACAAACTGACCGCCTTTACTGCGAACGGGCTGACGACGCCGACCAACTGGAGGGACGCCGGGCACTTCGGGCACGCGCCCCCCTACTGCGGGGCTTACATCAAAGTGGTGGGCGACAAGTATGTTCCCGCACTGAACACCTCCAAGACGAGTGTCTACATTTGCTTCGGCACTATCAACGCCAAGCACCCCAAGCCCGAGCCGCCTCCGCCGGGGACACCGACCGGTTGAGCCTTCGCGGCCCTCAGAGCAACCGCACGTAGCCCGGCATGGAGCACTTTCTCGGGTTCGCCCTCCCGGGCGTGCCGTACGGGTGTACCTACGCGATCGTCGCGGCAGGCCTCGTCCTGACGTATCAGGCGACCGGCGTCTTCAACTTCGCGTTCGGGGCGCAGGCCTTCGCCGCGGCGTTCGTGTTCACCATCCTGACCCAGAACCACGGGTGGTCGGGCTTCCCTGCCTTCGTGATTTCAGTGGTGGTCATGTCTCCCATCATGGGGTTGGCCTTCGACCGCTTCTTGTTCCGTCGGATACCTAACTCGAACACGACGGCCAAGCTGGTGATCTCCATCAGCATGCTGGTCGGCATCCCGTCCATCCTGCCGGTGATCTTCGGTTCACAGCTCCTGGACGACACGGCGACGATCTTCCCGTTCTTCAACCCCAACGTCGTCTACTTCACCTTTGTGGGGACGCCGATCAACGGGATCTACCTGGCGACGGTCACCGTCACCATCGTGGTGCTCGTCGCGCTGACGCTGTTGCTCCGGTACACCAACCTCGGGTTGCAGATGCGCGGTGCCGTCGAGAGCCGCCGCCTCGTGCAGCTCGACGGTGTGAACGCGGGCGGCGTGGTGACCCTGGCCTGGGTCCTTTCCAGCTTTATGGCCGGTCTAGCCGGCGTGCTGCTCGCACCGATTTACGGAGCGTTCCAACCCGAGAACTTCGCAACCCTCATGGTGGCCGCCATCGCGGCGGCCGCCTGGGGACTACTCCGCTCCATTCCCATCGCGGTCGGGGTGGCCGTGCTCATTGGTGTCGTCACCACCACCATTCAGGGCTACATCCCACCGAACAGCCTCTTCAACGCGGCCATCCTGCCGTCGCTTCCGTTCTTCGCACTCATCGGCGCTCTGCTGGTCCTGCCCGGCATGCGGACCTTGGACAGCAACCGTGACCCGCTGGCCACCATTGATCCTCCCCCTCCGCCCACCGCGGTCGCGGCGCGGGTGCCGAGTATGGACCGCATCATCCGGCGCCTCTGGTGGGTAATGCTGGCTGGCTTCATCATCTCCATGCTCACGTGGATGCCAAAGGTGTGGGAGGGCGTGTTCAACGAGGGACTCGCGCTCTCGACCGTGCTGCTGTCGATCACCCTCATCACCGGGATGGCGGGCCAGCTCTCGCTCTGCCAGGGCACCCTGGCCGGCGTGGGAGCCTTCACTTCAGCGCAGTTGGCCCAGCATGTCGGTCTCAACATGTTGGTGGGTGGACTCGTGGGGGCCGCGCTGGCCGCGCTGGTCGCCGTCGTCCTCGCTCTCCTGTCGCTCCGGCTGCGCGGCCTCGGGCTGGCGCTCATGACACTCGCAGCGGCACTGCTCTTCGACAACACGTTCTTCAATGCCGTCTCCATCTCGGGAGGTTCGCAGGGGTTGACCCTGGACTCGAAATGGCTGGGAACGTCCGCCTTCTTTGACGCCAACGGTCACGCGCTCTTCGTCCTCTGCATCGGCGTCCTGGCCGTCTGCGTCTTCATCGTCATCCTGGTGCGCCTGGGGACGGTGGGGCGCAATCTGGCCGCAATGCGGGGCAGCGAGGTCGGGGCGGCTGGTCTCGGTATCAACCTCGCCAAGCAGCGCGTCGTGGTGTTCGCGCTCGCCGGTGCCATCGCCGGGTTGGGTGGGGTGCTGATCACCATTCAGCAGCAGGTCGCCAACTCGGCCAACTGGA
>Ga0307374_10011564_pt1 | contig 12525 bp, 11 predicted proteins | sample OX3MG_FD_202532 | JGI IMG/M metagenome (GOLD analysis project Ga0307374, IMG submission 202532) | Soil microbial communities from Risofladan, Vaasa, Finland - OX-3 | ecosystem: Environmental > Terrestrial > Soil > Coastal area > Acid sulfate soil | place: Finland: Risofladan, Vaasa | collected...
CCAGGGGTCCTTGGCGGGGATAATGGCCCAGAGGCTCATGGCGCGCTCCCCGACCCTACAAGCCGCGGCGCCGCTTCCGCCAGCACCAGGCGAGCGAGCGCTCGGCGATCGGCGATGGTTCGCATGAGGGTTGGCGCCACCACCGGGCGGGCGCCCGTTTCCGCCACCGCCGAGGCAAGATCCCGATCCGCCTCATCGATGAACAGAATTGGCCGCAGGTCCTCGTATTGGCGGGCTACTCCCACCACGCTTACGTCGTGTCCCAGGTCGCTTAGCATGGAGGCGGCGGGCCCACGCACCGCCTCGCCGGCGATGATTGGGCTGACCGCGATGATCGGGATTCCGCGATCTCGGAGGAGCGCGCGCATGCCCGGAATCGAGAGGATCGGGCCAATGCTGACCAGCGGATTGGACGGACAAAAGACGATTGCCTCGGCGCTCGCCACTGCCTCGCGCACCGCGGCCGGAATGGTCGCCTGTTCCATTCCCTGGAATCGCAGGCCCAGCACGGTGTCCTGGCAGTGGCGGCGCACGAAGTAGTCCTGAAAGGCCAGTTCACCGTCAGGCGTGTGTACAATCGTTTCCACGCGCTCGTCGCACATCGGGAGGAGATTGGCCTGTACGCCCAGGGCGCCCGCCAGGCGCCGCGTGACCTCGGTCATGGAGGCTCCGTCCTGTAGGAGATGGGTCCGCGTAATATGGGTGGCCAGGTCGCGGTCGCCAAGACGGAACCAGTCCGGTTGTCCCAGCCGCCCCAGTTGCTCCAGGAGGTTGAAGCTATCCTCCAGGATGCCCCAGCCGGTCTCCGGGTTGGCGATCCCAGCCAGGGTGTAGAGCACGGTATCCAGGTCGGGAGAAATGCGGAGGCCGTGCATGTCGGCGTCGTCGGCGGTGTTGACAATCACGGTCAGCGTATCGGGCGGCAACTCGGCATAGAGGCCATGGGCGAGCTTGGCCCCACCGACCCCGCCAGCCAGAGCGACAATCATGGAACGCCTCCAATGGTTGCGCGCGCCATGACCTGATCCACGATCATCTCCGTTCCCTTCGCCGGCTTGGTGATTCAGCCTACGGTCGTTCTCAACAACCCCAACCCAGTGATGCCAATTTCCACCACGTCTCCGGTCAGGAGCGTGTAGGTGTCGGGCGGCACGAGACAGGTTCCGGTCAGCAGCAGCACCCCAGCCGGGAAGGTATTGCTCCGCCCTAGATAGGCTACCAGATCCTCCAGGCGGCGATGCAACTTGGCGGTCGAGGTGGTGTCGCTCCAGACCACGGCCCCTCCGCGCTCGATCGCGCACTCGATCTGTAAATTGTAGGGGTCGGCGACCGATTCCGCCGGCACTATCCACGGGCCCAGGGCGCAGGCGCCCATGTAGACCTTGGCCTGGGGCAGGTAGAGAGGGTTTTCGCCCTCAATGTCGCGGGAACTGACATCGTTCCCGATTGTGTAGCCGGCTATCCTCAAGTGGGGATCGAGCACCAGGGTCAATTCGGGCTCCGGCACGGTCCACCGCGCGTCGGACCGGGCCATGATGACGCCCCCAGGCCCAACCGTGCGCCGGGCATCGGCCTTAAAGAACAACTCCGGCCGCTCGGCGTCGTAGACTCTGGCGTACATGTCCGCCGCGCTCTCGCTCTCCTGCTCTCGCGCCTCGCGGCTGCGTTCGTAGGTGACGCCGGCCGCCCAGACTTCCTGCTGGTCGATTGGACTGAGAAGCGAGACGCCATCAACGTCAACGCCGGGCGCCCGCCCGATCAGATCAGCCGCCAGTTGGGCGAGCGGCGCCTGGGTAGATAGCGCGGCGGTCAGGCTGGCGGCGCGCGGATCGCCGGTGGCGCTGAGATCGCGGAGTTCCGAGCCGTCCCACCAACCAAGGCGCGGCTGGGCGTCGTCTGCCAGGAAACGGCACAGGGCGGGGGTCGCGGGAAACAGCGCGGGATTACGCGGCATAGTCAGTGCCCCTTCTGGTAGCCAGTCAATTGCCCTTCATTGTAGCCGACATACCAGTGTGGCGGCCACGGCCGCGGAAGCTATAGGGTGCGCCTCGCGTTTGTGGAGGTGATGCCGACAGGCTGTGCGGTCACAAGCTAGTGCATTATCAAGCCGCATTGTTTGCTACCCCCGACTGAGGTCGGGTGGTAGCGCCGGGCCGACTGCGGTCGGGGTGGCGTCCAATCAAAGGAAGCCGATTGGAAAAGCACTAGGGGCGCGGGTCTCCAGGCCCGCTTGGTTCGGCGACCGATCGTTCGGTTGGGGTGCGCGGTGTCCGCCGACGGGTGGGCGTGCGCGCCCAGCGGGCCTGGAGACCCGCGCCCCTAACCAGTATCCAGCTGACCAAACCGGCCAATCTACGCTCTTGCCTCGCTCGGCGCCGTGCCGGGATGAAGGTGGCAGGCTACCATGCGATTCCGGGCAACCTGGACGAGCGGGGGATACTCGCTCCGGCAAATCGCCATCACATAAGGACAGCGGGTGTGGAAGTGACAGCCGGTGGGTCGGTTAATCGGGTTCGGCGGGTCGCCCTCCAGGGCCGGTACGGGCGTCTTCTTAATTGGCACTGGTTTGGGGACGGCGCGCATCAGGGCCTGGGTGTATGGGTGCAGCGGTTCCTGGAAGAGATCCTCGGTGGGGGCCAGTTCCACGATGCGCCCCAGATACATCACGGCTACCCGGCGGCTGATGTGCTTCACCACCCCGAGGTTATGGGCCACGAAGAGATAGGTGAGGTCAAGCTGTTCTTGCAAGCGCATCAGCAGGTTCAGCACCTGCGCCTGGACCGAGACGTCCAGCGCCGACACGGCCTCGTCGGCGACGATGAAATCCGGTTGCACGGCCAGGGCGCGCGCGATGCCGATCCGCTGCCGCTGTCCGCCGCTGAACTGATGCGGTTTCCGTTCGGCCATTTCCGGGCTGAGCCCCACCAACCGCAAGAGATGGTTGACTCGGTCCAACCGCTCGGCGGGCGGGCAAATCCGGTGAACCTTGAGCACCTCGCTCAGGGCCTGCCGCACGGTCATGGTGGGATTCAACGAGGAATAGGGATCCTGGAAGACCATCTGCATTTTCGTCCGCAGTTCACGGGTCGCCCTGGCGTTATGGTGGAGAATACTTACTCCGTTGTGGAAGATGTCACCCGAGGTTGGCTCGTAAAGACGGAGCAGGACCCGGCCAAGCGTGCTTTTTCCACACCCGCTCTCCCCGACCAGGCCGAGGGTTTCTCCCTTCTGAATGCTCAGGGAAACGCCATCCACCGCTTTCAGGGAATCCGGCGCGTCGCGGCGAAGGCGCGCTCTCAGCGCGCCTTCGATGGGGAAGTATTTGCTGAGGTTCCGCGCCTCCACCAGGGGCGGATTGGTCCGAGCGTCAATCATTGGCATATTCCATCTGGTCGTGGCGGATGCAGCGGGACAGATGATCCGGGCCCACCGGCAGCAACTCCGTATGCCAGGTCCGGCACTGGTCCATGGCGAGGGGGCAACGATCGAGAAAGCGGCAACCCGCCGGCGGGTCGATCAGGCTGGGTGGCGCGCCCGGAATGGGCGTCAGGTATTTGCCGGTGCTGGCCCCTGGGAGGGACCGGAGGAGACCCTGGGTGTAGGGATGTTTTGGCCGGGTGAGGAGGGTCACGGTGTCGCCCTGCTCCACGATTTGCCCCCCATACATCACGGCCATGCGGTCGCACGTTTCGGCAATCACCCCAAGATCATGGCTGACCAGGACGACGGTCATCCCGAACTCGCGTTGCAGATTGAGCAGCAGGCCAAGGATCTGATCCTGGATGGTGACGTCCAGCGCGGTGGTCGGTTCATCGGCCAGGAGGATCCGCGGCCTGCAAGCCAGGGCGATGGCGATCAGCACCCGCTGGCGCATCCCCCCGCTGAATTGGTGTGGGTAGTCGCGGATCCGCCGTTCCGGCCCAGGGATGCCCACCTCGCGCATCAGGAGGAGGGCCGCCGCCATGCGCTCACGTCTCCCCATGGAGGTATGGGCCTGGAGCGACTCCGCGATCTGATCCCCTACCCGCATCAGAGGGTTGAGGAAGGTCATGGGATCCTGAAAGATCATGGAGATGTGCGCTCCACGGACCATCTGCATCTGTCGTGATGAGAGGCCGACCAGATTGCGCCCATTGTAAAGAACGGTACCTTGAGTGACGGCGGGGGGCGTGGGCAGGAGACCAATCAAAGAGCGGCAGGTGACGCTTTTCCCGGAGCCGCTTTCCCCCACGATCCCGAAGGTTTCCCCGGACAGCAGATCGAAGGAGATTCCATCCACCGCGCGCACCACCCCTCGTTCGGTGCGGAAGGAGGTGCGAAGATCTCGTACCGACAGGATGACCGAGCCGGGCTCGGGCGCCTGGGTGCTGGGCTCACGTGGGTCGGAGGCGATGAGGGTCGCGTTCATCCCTGTGGCCTCAGAATATCGGCCAGCCCATCGCCGATCAAGCTAAACGAGATACCCACCAGGACGATCGCGATGCCGGGGAGAGTGGGGACCCACCACTGGGTGACCATGTAGGTCTGACCATCGGCAATCATGGAGCCCCATTCAGGGGTTGGCGGCGGTACGCCCAGACCCAGATACCCGAGGGCGGCTCCGAGCAGAATATTCCCCACCGCGTCGGCCATGGAAAATACCAGGGCGGCGGAGATGACCGAGGGGAGGATGTGGCGGATGATGATGCGTCGATGGGTGTAACCCAGGGTGCGCGCGGCCAGGATGAACTCCTGCTTCTTCACTACCAGGGTTTCGCCGCGGATGATCCGTGCATAGGACACCCAGCCAACGGCCCAGATGGCGATGAACATGTTGAGGAGGCTTGGCCCCAGCATGGCGATAATCGCCAGCACCAGAACGAGAAAGGGAAAGGCGAAGAAGATATCCACGATGCGCATGAGGATGCCGTCTATCTTGCCGCCGAAGTACCCGGCGATTAACCCAACGGTCGTGCCGACGATCACGGTGACACTGGTGGCGCCCAGCCCGATCAAGATATCGATCCGCCCGCCATACAGGATGCGGCTGAGCATATCCCGGCCAAAAGGCGCGTCGGTCCCGAGGAGATGCCCGGCGCTGAATGGGGCGGCGCCGGGGTTGTTAATATCCTGATACGACGGGTCATAGCTGGTAAGCCAGGGAGCGGCCAGGCATGCCGCCGCGATCACGAGAAGCAGGACGCCGCCGATCACCAACGGCCAACTGGGAATTAGCCGTTTGCGCCTTCGGGTAACCTGCTCCGCCGTGCTGGGCAGGGGGACGCTGCCCGAATCCAATGCTTCATACGCCATGGACGCGCGCCTCCCGTTCACCAGGTAGCCTGGAGTGAATCATTGTTGCACCCTCGGGTCCAGCAGCCCGTAGGCCACATCGGTGAGGAGGTTGATCACGATAACAAAGAAGGCGATCAGCAGGGTGATCCCCTGAACGACCGCGTAGTCGCGCTGCTGGATAGCGGAGACCAACAATTGCCCAATCCCGCCCAGCGCGAAGACGTTTTCCACGATCACGGTGGCGCCCATCAAGAACGCAATATTGACCCCAAAAATGGTCACCGTGGACAGGAGGGCATTCCGCAACACATGGCGACCGAGAATCACGCGGTTCGGCAGCCCCTTGGCCCGCGCCGTATCGACATAATCCGCGCGCAGCACGGAGAGCGTACTGTTCCGCAGGGAGCGGATCAGGACGGCCCCGAAGCTCAGGGCAATGGTCAGGGCGGGAAGAAAGAGATCCTCGATATGGCTGGGAATGGTATCGCCAAAGCCGCTGACTGGGAAAATGCTGAAGTGAATACTGAAAATGAGGACCAGAATAATCCCGACCCAGAAGGCGGGCATCGCCAGGGCCACGAGGAAAAATCCTCGGATAGCCTGGTCGATCACGCTGTCGCGCTTGAGCGCGGCCAGCATGCCGAGCGGCACCGAGATGATGGCGGACAGCGCGGCCGCGTACACGACCAGCCACACGGTCGGCTCGATGCGGCTGAAAATCAGGTCTCGTACCGGTTCCTCGTAATAAATGGAGTTCCCGAGATCGCCGTGCAGGAGATTGCCCAGAAAAATCAGATACTGGTTCCACAATGGCTTGTCGAGGCCGAGCGCGGCTCGCAAGGCATGGGCGCTCGCATCGGAGTAGTGGTTGCCAAGGAGGGCCACTACCGGATCTCCGGGGATGAGATGAATAAGGAAGAAGGTGATAATCGTAATCCCGATGGCCACCGGGACCAGTTGGATTAAGCGCGGTATGACAAACCCGAACCGCCCCACTGACCTACCTTCCCGTCCGCACCCGACCGTCAACCACAGGCACCCCATCCCAACTGGGGGATCACCGTCCCCGGCCCCGCGACCGCGGTCAACTCGTCCCTACCAGCCGACCATAGTCGGCGGCGTGACGCCTGGGCGCGGGCCGTGTCCGCGCCCAGGCGCCGGTTTACGATTTGGTCACGCCCTGAAGGGCGAAATAGCCCAGCGGGTTCTGGCTGAAGTTGTGTACGTGGTTGTTCACCCCGTTGAACAAAGGGTCATAGGTCAAGTAGAAGAACGGCACTTGCTGAGCGAAGATTTGCTGGATCTGGTAATAGATCGCTTTGCGAGCCGCCGGGTCGCGGGTCGCCTCTCCCTTATGGACCAGATTGACGAGGGTTGGGTTGTTGTATTGGGTGTAATAGGCGCGGATCGATGTATTTGAATAATCGAGCGCGTAGGCGACCAGCTCATCGGGATCGGGGATATCGTTGGTCCAATATTGATTAATCATGTCAAACTTCATGCTCTGGTTGGCGGTAGCCAGGGTGGTGGGATCCATCTGCTTGATCGTGACATTGATCCCAATTTGCTTCATTTCCGCCTGGAAGATAACTGAGATTTGTTGCTGTTCAAGATTTCCCGTGCCCAGGTCCAGAGTCATGTTGAAGCCATGCGGCGCCGATGACTTGGCCAGGTACTTACGGGCCAGAGCCAGATCGAAGGTCGGAGCGGGGATGTTCGGATCCCAATCAATCGCCCCCTTGGCCATGAAGGAATTGGCCGGACTGGCATATCCCTTGTACACGGCCTTGATGATCGCCGCGCGGTTGATCGCATGGTTAATCGCCTGCCGGACGTTCACATCGCCAAAGGGCGTTACTTTGTGGTTGGGCTGCAGATAGGTGATTTTGGTGGAGGGGAGGATCTGCGCCTTGGCGTTCTGGCTGGCATTGATCGTCGCCACCAGATTGGTCGCCAGCACGTTGTCCACGTCCAACTGGCCGCTCTCTACCTCAAGCAACCGCGTGCTGTCCGAGGGGATCACATCGAACTCCACATGCTGCATGGGGAACTGGTTGGCGAGAAAGTAGTTGGGGTTCTTCTTCAACCGCGTCATGCTGCCGTTCTTATACGCCTCAAGCATGTAGGGACCGGTGCCCACCGGATGCTGGGCCATGTACGCGGCGCCCACCTTCTTAAAGTACGCCTCGGGATACACGGCCGAGCCAAAAAATGCCACGTCCGAAAGAAACGGCGCCCAGGGATAGAGCAGGGTGACCTTGACCGTGTAGGTGTCCACCACGTCCACCTTCTTGATCGCGCCCAGGATAAAGGCCCAGACCTGGGAGGGCTGGCGGGCCCGGTCGAGCGAGAACTTCACGTCTGCCGCTGTCAGGGGCGCGCCATTGTGGAAGGTCACGTTGTGACGCAGGTGGAAGGTGTAGATCGTGCCGTCCTTGGAGATGTCCCAACTGGTAGCCAGATCGGGCTGCAGGGTGACGCCGTCGTTCGCGGTGCGGAGGAGCTGATCGTAGATATTGACCAGAACCCAAATGCTTGGATTGTCGGGCGCGCTGGGTGGATCGAAGGTCTGGGGGGCAATAGGCCACCCGATAGTGAGCGTGTCGTTGACGGCGTGGGCCTGCCTCGCCTGGGTCATGGAAGCCGGCAACATACCGGTGAGGGCGAGCACCGCGGCCAGGGTAATCGCTTTGAGGCGACGCGATCCAGGGACTCTCCACGTTCTACTCATAATGAATTCCGCTCCGGCAATAACTCTGTGCCGCGAAAAATATCGTTGGGCGACCGCTCCCTTGCCGACCCCCTTAACCATGCGATCAGCGCATCCCGCGCGCTGAAGCGGGCTAGCGGGAGGTCAACCACGGCCCTGGTGGTTGGGAGAAGTATAGCCGAAAGCGGGACGGAATGTGAAAGAGCCTACCGACGGTTACTCGCCCCAATCCTCCTCTTCCATCGGCGCCAGGGCCAGGGTAATCGGATCGAGGTTGGTGACTTCCAGATCGGCCCCACAATCGAGGCACCGCAGGATCTCGCCCTTCACCGGTCCGTTAAGGGTAATCGCGGCGGCGCATTCCGGGCAGTCAGTGGTCATGGTGTTTCTCCTCCTAAAAATATTTCGACTGGGCCTGTCAGCGGGGTTATCTCTATCATGCTTACGGGTAGTGCAGTTCTACCATCTTGAAACCCCGGCCTTCAGGCCGGGGAGCCTCATTTGCCCGCCTAGCCGTGGCCTTTAGGCCGCTTCCTCCGATCATCCGCAGGATCTCGGTGACCAGACACCAAGCGGGCTAAAGCCCACGCTAGCAGAGCAAATGAGGCTCCCCGCCATAAATGGCGGGGTTTCATGGGCGCAGTCGGGGGATCACACTATCCGATTTCCACCAACTGCATCGAGCGGGTCGGCAGCGTCAGGGCGAGTTCCGCCAGGGCGGTTCGCAGGATGGCGATCGCCTTGTCATACTCCTTCAGGTCAATGTGTTCGTTGGGCGTGTGATCCAGGCTCGCGTCGCCGGGCCCATAGGCCAGAAGCGGGCAGCGCCAGTGTTCGGCCACGACGTTCAGATCGCTCGTCCCCGTCTTCACCGCGTATCTCGGCCGGCCGCCCAAGGCGCGAATGCCCGTCAGCATGGCGCGGGCCAGCGGGGTGTTCTTGTCCACCCGGACAGCGGGCTCGTAGGCATGGAAACGAAGCGTGTCCTCGCCGGCCAGGGCGCGCAGAGTCTCCCGCCAGGCAGCAATATCAAACGGCGTGGGCAGACGGAAGCCCATGGTGAGGGTCGCGGAGTCCTCAAGGCCGTCACTGGTGGACTGCATGGTTCGCAGTGAACCCTGGAGCCGATCGAAGATCGTGGATGCTCGTTCGGCATTCACCGCATCAATAGCCTCGCCCGTTCGATGCCAGAAGCGGACAGCCCGATCGCACACGCTGGGGTGCTGGCCCGCCGTGTGGGCGCTCGGCTGGCGGCCCTGGTATTCGGCCAGGAGACGGCCCTTGTAGCCAACGGTCACGCGGTCCCACGCGCTGGGTTCACCAATGATCGCGGCGTCAGGCTGATATTGGGCCACGGCATGTCGGGCGCCCTTGGCGGTCGCGGACTCTTCCTCTACCGCGCCGATCACCACCACTCGACCTGGTCCCTCGTAGGCAGTGGCGGCGGCGATAAACGCGGCCAGCGGGCCCTTGGCATCGACCGCGCCCCGGCCCTGGAGTATGTCCCCGTCTTGCCGAACCGGAACCTCGCCCGGGGCGGTATCCATATGGCCAAGCAGCACGATGGTTGGTCCGGAACCTGCCGTCCCCTGTTCTCCGACCGCGTTCCCCGCCTCGTCAATGCGGGCCTGAAAGCCTCGCGCCCGCATTTCCTCGCGCAGAAACTCCGCTAGGGACCGCTCCTGGCCCGAGAGGCTGCGGATCTCCAGCATACGGCGCAACAGTGTACGGTCATCAAGGGTCGTGCCGCGTTCGCGCAGGTTGAGAGAGGATAGAGCGGTAGTCATGCTCGTTGTTCCTCCCGTGCGCCCACCGCGGCCACCGGCGTCGCGGATTGGTGCGCGCCAGCCGCGGCATGGTGAGAAACGGCCTCAATCCAGGTGCCGCCGCCGGCCAGCGCGCGGCGGAGCGGTTCGGGACCGCGCCCCAAGGCCAACACGGCGCGGCCGACTCCCCCGGCGATTGCTTCTTGCGCGCCGAGCACCTTCTTCCGCATCCCTCCGGTCGCCAGGCCCATGGCTCCGTCTACCTCCGTCGCCGAGAGCCGCTCGATCACGGTGCTGGGGTCATTCCGATCCCGGAGCAGGCCCGGTACGTCGGTGAGCAGGACGAGCGTCTCCGCGCCCAGGGCGCCGGCTACCGCCGCCGCCGCGCGATCGCCATCGATATTGATTGCCTGCCCCTCCGTGCTCAGGGCCGGGGGGCAGAGCACGGGCAGGTAACCGCCCGCCAGCAGCAAGTGCAACAAATGCGTATTCACCTCAGTGACCTTTCCGGAGAGGTCATCGCGAATGACCCGCCGCCTGCCGGCCTCCACCACCGTAATGGCCGTCTTTCGGGGACCGCGCAGCACCGCCCCATCAACTCCGGCCAGGCCCACGGCGTTCACCCCCGCCTGTTGCAGCGCCTCCACCAGGGTCACGTTTCGCCGTCCGGCGCATGCCATGGCGAGCATTTCCAGAGTCCGGCGGTCGGTATACCGGCTGCGCATGCCGCTTGCACTTTCCACGAATTGGGGCGGGTGCCCAAGCTGCTCGCCCAGTTCCGAGGTCTCATCGGCGCCGCCGTGCAGGACCACCATGCGCGTGCCTGCCTGCCACAGCGCCGCGATGTCCGCCACGCAGGCGGCGATATCCATGCCGGAACCGCCGCCCAGCTTCACTACTAACATCTACTTCCTTCCCTCTCATCTCTTTATTCTCTGATTCGGTAAGGCTCTACTTTGAAGACCCGGCCAGGAACCGAGCGGCCTAAAGACCGCGCTAGCAGAGCAAATGAGGCTCCCCGGCCTGAAGGCCGGGGCTTCAAGATGGTACAATTTGCTCTTCAATAAGGATCTGCCCGCTCCTATGAGCCTCAGCCGGAGGCCCTTTCAAGGCGATACAGTGTCTCACGGGTGCAGACCGGGAAATTCCAGTCCAGTAGTTTCCGGCCAGCCCATGGCCAGATTCATGCACTGGACCGCGTTCCCCGCCGCGCCCTTCATCAGGTTGTCCAGGGCGGACATGACCACCACGCGCCCACCCTCGCGGTCATGCGCGAAGCCGACGTCACAAAAATTACTGCCTGCCAGGATCTTTGGCTCCGGATAGCGGTAAAGTCCCTGGCGCTCCGCGACCAGACGCATGAATGGTTCCGTTCCATAGGCTTCGCGATACACCTGCCAGAGCCGTCGCGGCTCGATGTCCTCTCTCAGAAATAGATGCGCGGTGACCAGGACGCCGCGAACCGCCTCAACGGCGGTGGCGGAGAAGTGGATCTTGAGCGGCTGCCCGGCGACGGGCGGGAGTTCTTGCAAAAGCTCACCGGTGTGGCGATGACCGAAGGGCGCGAACGAGCGGAGAGCGCCACTCCGTTCCGGATGATGGGAATCGGAACCGGCCGTCACTCCGCCGGCGGACGATCCCACTTTGGCCTCCAGCACGATCGGATCGTTGGCCACCAGCCCACTGGCGACCAAGGGGGCGAGTCCCAGAATGGCCGTCGTAGCCAGGCATCCGGCGCCACTGATCCTGGTGGCGCCGCGCAACGCCTCCCGGTGCAATTCGGGCAGCCCATAGACAAAGCTGCCGAGGAGTTCGGGCCGGGGATGAGTGTGCCCATACCAGCGCGCGTAGGCTGCGGGGTCGCGGAGCCGGAAGTCGGCCGACAGGTCGATAATCAGGGGCGCCAGTTCCAGGTAGCGGTCGATGCTTCCGGCAGCCTCGCCATGCGGCAGGCACAGGAAGAGCATATCGCAGGGCTCAAGGTCGTCGCGCGAGGCAAAAGAAAGATCACAGCGCCGGCGCAGATTGGGGTGAGCAGCGTGCGCGGGAAGGCCGCGGCGGCTCTGGGAAGTAATTTGCCCAACCGTCACCTCGGGATGGCCCAGGAGGAGCCGCAGCGCCTCCCCTCCGGTGTAACCAGCGGCGCCCACGATGGAAGCCCGAAGCCTAGCCATCTCGGGTGCTCCCCTCAGTTGCTTTTTCTGTCGGCATTGTTTGATTCCCCCCGACCGCAGTCGGCCAAGCGCTACCTCCCAACCGCAGTCGGGGGGAATCAAACGCTGGGGCCAGGTTATGCACTGTTCCCGCGCCGTGCTCGGCCGCTGTAGCCGCGTACTCCACGATCAGGCCGGGGATATCGACCCCGGTCGGGGCGATACTATTGCGAAACTCCATGGTGGCGTTCACCTCGATTACTTGAAGCCCGCTTGCCGATTCCACCACGTCAACGGCCAGGATGCCGCCGCCTACCGCACGGGCGGCCCGCAGACAAATCTGGTCCAGCTCATCGCTGACCGGGCAATTGTCGGTAGTGGCGCCTCGCGCCGTGTTCGTGATCCAGTGCGCGCTGTACCGATAGATGGCGGCGATGGTGCGGTCGCCCACCACGAACGCGCGAATGTCGCGGCCCGGCTTGTCAATCAGTTCCTGGATATAGAAGATCCCGTGCTGGTAACTGCCCAAGGTCGCCTTGTGCTCCAGGATCGCTTCCGCCGCGTCACGGTCGTTGACGCGCGCCAGCAGGCGGCCCCAGGAACCGACCAGCGGCTTGAGAAT
>Ga0307374_10011566_pt1 | contig 12524 bp, 14 predicted proteins | sample OX3MG_FD_202532 | JGI IMG/M metagenome (GOLD analysis project Ga0307374, IMG submission 202532) | Soil microbial communities from Risofladan, Vaasa, Finland - OX-3 | ecosystem: Environmental > Terrestrial > Soil > Coastal area > Acid sulfate soil | place: Finland: Risofladan, Vaasa | collected...
GCACCGGTACGCTGAGGCGGACCGTTCGGTCGCCGGGAGGCTTCGCCTAGTCCGGTCTATGGCGCCGCACTGCTAATGCGGTTAGGGTTCGCGCCCTTCCGGGGTTCAAATCCCCGAGCCTCCGCCCCTGACCAGGGGTTTCCCGCGAGAAACATCTCCGGGAGACCCCTGGTCTTGCTCTCAGGCAGGCGATGTACGCACAGAGCTCGTGTTTCCGAGTTAGGCAGCGGGGATGTCGCAGGTCCAGGTGAAGTCCTCGATTTGATTGCCTGGCCTGTGGCCTGGGCGGATGGCGGAAAATCGGGCCTTGAGGAACTCGCGGCGGAGCTTGGCGAGCATGTCGGCGCAGGCGGGCTCATGCTTGGTGCGGTACCACGGGCAGAGCAGGCGGCGCAGGCCGATGTCGGCGGGGTCGTAGCCGGAGCGGGCGTACCAGCAGATCAGCAGCGACTGGACCAGGAACCCGAACGGGACGGTGCGTTCCACCGCCGCCTCCAGCCGGTTGCATGCCTGCCCGACGCCCATGATCTGCTTTCCGGTGGCGTTGGAGGGTTCGATGGGCCACCGCCAGGAGTACCGTTCGATGACGGCCGCGGTGGTGGCCGCGGTGTCGAGGGTGAAGATCGCCAGGTCATAGGGCCTGGCCGAGTCTGGCTCTTTCACCAGGACAACCCGGCCGGGAGCGTCGGTGAAGCTGCCGTACCACAGCGCGTCAGCAGTGGTGACCTGCATCGTGGTGGTCGTGCCGTAACAGTGGACGGTCACGCTCTGCCAGCCGGCGCTCTGCGCGATCTGGGCCGGGGTGCCCAGCCGGGCGCCTTTCTTGCGTGGCCGGCCGCGCTTGCCGGTCTTGGCGGGCCGGGGACCGTAGAGCACGGCGTTAGCCGGCAGCCGGGTCGTCCACGTGCTGTTCTCGCGGATCAATGCCTCGCCGTGGAAGGCGGCGTCCCCCACCCCGTGGATCACCCGGCCGGGGAACGCCGCGGTCAGCGTGGTGAGCATCTCGGCGGCCAGCTCCACCTGCGAGGCGGTGCCCTTGCCGCGCCAGAGCCGGAACAGCACCGGCAGCGCCGCCGGCGAGGAGCACATCGGGAGCTTGACCACGACCGCGGTGATCACCCAGGTGTTCCCGAACGCGATCTTCTTCCCGCCCTGCGCGGACCCGTCGTAAGCCCACCGGGCCTGCGCGACCTTACGGCCCCACCGTTTGAAGAACGTCCCATCCACCGCCACGGTGATGGGCTCACCCTCGGCCAGCAGGTATGTCACGATCAGGCGGGCCACCGCCACGCCCAGGTCATCGATGTCCCACACCGCGCCGGAGAAGAACCAGCACGCCCGCCGGAACCGCCCCGCCGCCGCGGCCATCGCCACCACCGTGCGCCGGCTGGCCAGGATCATCCCGCACGCCAGCGCCATGAACAGCACGTGAGTGGAACGGCGCCGGAACGCTGGCGCCAGCTCCTCCAGCAGGTCTCCCCAGGTCGCGGGCACGGCGAACCCCGCCCCCTGGTCACCGGCGGACCCAGGCGGCCCGGCGCCGGCGCCCTCACCGGCGGGGCAGCCGTCCTCCTGCACGGCCTCCAGCGGGCCATCCCGGCCAGGGCGGGACGGGAAGCCGCACCTCATGGCAGACTGGCCAGTCAAGGAAGCCTCACAGAGTCAGATGATCTAGACAGTCACCTGTCCTATGGGGCTTCCTTGCCGCTGTCCCGGCGCCACGCACCCAGCTACTGGATCGTGACCAGCTATCGCAATCCGCAATCAGGCCGCCACGCAAAGCCAGATGGCGACGCCCCGCAGGCCCGCCGCGCACCCGCCCAGCACACTCCGGCAAGCAAGAATGCCTTCACCCGCCCGCTGGACGAAACTCGGAAACACGAGACAGAGCCCGCACGATGGTATTCACCGACTCCTCCTGTTCATGCGCGGGACGACCGCCGCGGCGGCTTCGGCTGCGGCCTTGGCTACCTCTGGGAAGAGGGTCACGTACACGTCGTCGGTGAAGCTCGTGCGAGAGTGGCCCAGCAGGGCGGTGATTTGCTTCGTGTCCAGCTTCGCTGCTGGTTTTGCACAGCGAGGCAGCGCCGTGTCGCAGATCGTGGAACCGCACGGGCGGCAGGCCCGCCCGGTAGGCGAGGGTCTCAGACCGCACGGAGAGCCACTGCGGTGGCACGGCCGGGCCGTCCTCCCGGGTGAACACGAGACCTGTGTCCGTCCAGTCTGGGCCCCATGCGAGCCGCTCTGCGGGCCTGCCGCTTGCGCCTGGCCCGCAACGCCGCGACTACAACAGACGGAAGCGGCACCACGCGGACACCGGACTCACTCTTGGGGTCATCCCCGCTCCCGGTCTCGCGGACGTATGCGACCCCCTGGTCCAGGTTCACCTCTGCCCACGCTCCTGGCGCAACGCCAACGGCCGCCTCCCCGCCGTCCTGGCCACCCCCAGCGCCGCACGAACGCGCCCGCATCCGCAGCGAACGTCGGCAACGCTGGGGGACGGCGTTGCCTCAAGGCCGCCTGACCCTGCCAACGTTCGTGGTCACCGCGCTAGCCGGCTCGGGGGGGGCCTACTTCTGTCCCCCACAAGGGCCACAGCCGTCGCCCATCGTCACGGGCGTTGTTCCTGGTCAAGCACGGCGGGCGTCCTCAGGATCCCGTACGCGGCAAGACCCGTAGCCGACAGTTTGCTGCGTACTGCATACAGAGTTTTGCATGCAAACCCTTGACAGTGCCCGGGCGTGAGCCCTAGCTTTCCTGCAAGTGATCGCCATCGCTCCGTGAAGCTGAGGTCGCGCGGTGAACGCAGACAGCTTGTTTCTTTCCGGCCCATCGGCCCGGCCTGCTCACCGCTGTGCTCCACGGCGAGTGGCATGGGCGCATTCCTAGCTCAGCTTTGCAGGCCCGGGATCAGAGTGGTCAGGAGGACCAGTGGATATCGCCTTTCAGACCCTCAGCGACACCGAGCCGACACCTTACGGCCCGCATCTAGCACGATCAGGAAATTTGCTCTGGCTTGGATCTATCGATCCTGTCAGGTCAGCTGCTGATCTCAGTTCCGGGGTCTCAGCTATACGGCCAATAGAGGCGCAAGCGCGGGAGTCCCTGGAACGTCTGAAGGCAATACTCGAGACGGGAGGTTCGTCGCTTCGCGAAGTGCTGAAGGTGGATGTGCACTTGGCGGACCCGTCCGACTTCTATGAGTTCCAACTTGTCTGGCGGGAATACTTCCCTGCGGATCCGCCCGCTCGGACGGTCGTCGTGGTGGGCGACACGTTCCCCGCTCGTAACCAGTTGATGAGCATCGACGCAGTGGCCCTGACAAGCGCCGCTTCGTCCGAGCGCGAGAGCCTAAGCTCATCGGAGGTACCGGAGCCCGCCCCAGCTGAGTGGGCTCCATACGCGGTCAAGGCAGGACCGCTCATTTTTTGCTCCGGATTCCCTGCCACCGACTTCAAGACCGGGTTGGCGGTGGTCAAGCACCCCGACTTCCCGAACTATGGCAACGACGCCGAACTGCAGGCCGACTTCATCCTGGGAAACCTGAACAAGGTGCTGGCCAAGGCCGGCACCTCGCTGGTCGAGGCGCTGGAAGCTCAGCTCTACGAGCCCGACCTGTCCACATTCCACTCTATTGACCGGATATGGTCGCAGTACATGCCCGTACCGCCGGCGCGGTCTTCGATGGGAGTGCATGGCCTACTCGTTCCGGGCGCTGCGATGGTCGCGAATCTAGTCGTCCTGGCACCGGACTCCGAGCATCAGAAGGACGTCTCCACAAGAGGCATCCGCTGGCATCCCACCCAAGCCCGGGGGGTGCACTTCTCGCCGACTGTCACTGCCGGGCCTTGGCGCTTCCTCGCAGGCCAGATTGCGACGCCTGACTTCTCGTCCTACGTGAGCGCGCCTTGCGGCCTTCCGTACCACTTCTCGGATATCGAGATCCAGACGGAATTCATCATGCAGTTGCTCGCGGAGCAACTCGAAGCCAACGAGACCTCGCTGAGCCGCTGCGTTCATGCACGCGTCTACCTGATGTACCCACGCCGCGACATCGCAGGGTTCCTGCGCATATGGAAGAAGTTCTTCCCGAACCCAGAGAACGCACCGGTCCTCGCCTTTGTGCCTACCACGGGGATCATGTTTCCGGGACCTATCATCGAGATCGACCTAACTGCCGTCTCGGCCTGAGGTGCGACCCAGGTCACGAAACTGAGTCAATATTCATCTGGGTCGGCGAAGCGGAGGCCACAATGCTAACTTCCCGTGTCCACAAAAGTACACTCGGGGTAGGGACAGTTCTTATCCTGCTCACTGCCGCTGCCTGTGGGGGCACCAGCGCCTCGGGCGGCAGCTCCAAGCAGCCACTTACGGTTGTTGTATTCGATACTCTCTCCGGCCCAGAGGCGAACTTCACTCCAGAGGACATCGCTTCTGCCAATGCGGCAGCCAATGTCATCAACGCTGCCGGCCCCCCGCTCGGTCACAGAATTGTCGTGAGCGTCTTCAACAGCTACGACGACCCCGCGGACAGTACGACGGCAGCGAGACACATGATCGCAACCGAGTCGAACGTGCTGTGTGTGGTCGGCCCCCAGACGCTACCCGCCCCAGCGGTCGACCCGATCCTGAACAGCGCTGGATATCCGTTCTTCTCGGAGAGCGGCGATCCCGGAACCAACGTCAACCACTTCCCGTACTACTGGCGGAACCAGCCCGCAGACAACATAGAGGGCTACGCTCTGGCCATCTGGGGGCACCAGAAGGGCTACACGAGAGCGGCCGCCATCTTCAGTAACCAGGCCGGTTCAGGGGAAGTCCCCGACCTGGTCAAGGGGTTCACGGCTATGGGCGGCCAGGTCGTGGTCAATGACACAGTGGTCCTGGACCAGGTGTCGTATCGTGCCGAGGTTCAAAAAGTACTCGCCGCTCATCCACAAGTGATCTTCAATGAGCTGGACGCGCAGAGCGCAGCCACCTTCTTCTCTGAGCTTCAGCAGCAAAACGGCGGGTCGCTGATGCCCATCATCGATGACGGCTATCTAGTGAGTTATCCGCCGACCCTGGCATCCGTGCGCAAGGTAGTCGGGGCGGCACAGCTGGCCAAGTACTGGGAAGGCGTAGAGATAGTGGGCGCCACGTCGACGCCCGGATGGAAGCAGTACAACCAGGCCCTTGGCCGGCTAACCGTGGTGAAGGATCCTCTTCAGTACAACAACGACCCCTACGCCCAAGGCGGGTATGACGGGATTACTGAAGCGGCGCTTGCCGCCATCGCCTCCAAGAGCACCGATCCCAAGGTGATCAACCAGTGGATCCTCAAGGTGACGGCGCCCGGTCCGGGTAAAACGGTCGTCTACACCTATGCAGCCGGGAAGTCAGCGCTGGAGGCGGGCAAATCGATCCAGTACATAGGGGTTGGGGGCGCCGAGCTTTACGACAAGTACCACAACAGTCAGTTGCCGTTCGAAGTGGCAGCCGTGCAACCGAATGGCACCACGAAGGTAATCGCCCACGTCTCCCAGCGGCAGCTGGCACAGTTCGATCCTGCGGCCAGGCTGGGAGCATGAGCCGGAGCGGTCGGTACATGCTGAAGACGCCTACCATCCCCGCGAGTGCCGGTAACCGCAGGCGCCCTGTAACCCGGCTCGCCGTTGGCGGTAGTCCGTGAACGCGGCGGTGGAAGCCCTCGGCTTCGGGATCGTGACTGCTAGCATCCTGGCCCTCGCCTCGGTGGGCTTCACGCTCCAGTTCGGGATTACGAACATATTCAACCTGGCATTCGCTAACGTGATGGGCCTTGCCGCATTTGCTGCATACAGCTTGGATACTTGGACGAACGACATCTGGCTGGCGGTCGTCGTGGCCGTCTTTGTCGGCGCCGCGGTCTCTTTGATCGTGAATCGCCTGCTCCTGCAGCCCTTCATCAGGCGGGGACAAGGGGCATTCGGGATGATCATCGTGACCTTCGCTATCTCGCTCCTGATCCAGTATGCGACGGTGCTTGTCTGGGGCGACGGGCAGGTCTCGTACACGATCCAGCAAGGAGTGGGCGGCAAAAGGCTGCTGGGCTTCGTTTTCACACCGGCGCAACTGGTGATAGTGGGTGGCGCAGTCATAGCCATGGGCTCGATGCACCTCCTGCTCAGGCACACCAAGCTGGGCAAGGCCATGCGGGCGACCGCAGTCAATCCCGCCCTGGCTGGAAACTGTGGCATTAGGACCAAGCGGGTGGTCGATGTAGCTTGGGCTGTGTCGGGCGCGCTCGCGGGAGCCGCTGGCATCGCCTTCGGCCTTGATACCGCTTCCTTCTCGGCCTACACCCACCAGGGCCTGCTGGTTCTTATCGTAGCGGCCGCGGTTCTGGGAGGCATCGGCCAACCGTACGGAGCTATGGCGGGGGCGCTGGTTATAGGCATCTCGGTCGAGCTTTCGGCCCTCTGGATCAATTCCGCCTACAACGATGTGATCGCATTCGCAATCCTGGGAGTGATTCTGCTTGTGAGACCCCGCGGGCTCTTCGGTGGCACGTTCAGCACACAGGAGATGAGCGCGTGAGCAGCGCCGTCCAGTTCTACCTTGCCGGGGTTCTCGTGGTTGCCGGTGTCACCATCATCGCCTCCTGGGGCCTCGACCTGCAGCTGGGGACAACCGGGGTGCTGAACTTCGGCTTCGTTGTCTTCCAGGCGGCTGGCGCCTACACCACCGGCGTGTTGACCATGGGACCGGCTTCCGAGCATCCCGGTCTCAGCTACATTGCCGGGGCACACTTGCCGTTCATCCCAGCGCTGCTGGCCGGAACGGCCGTGGGAGGTCTGGTCGCCGTCCCGATCGGACTACTTGGGCTGCGGCGACTCCGCGCCGACTATCAGGCAATCGTCTTCCTGGTAGTGTCCTTGATCGCCACAGACGTCGTCGACAACACGCGCGGCTTCATGAATGGCGCTGCAGGCTTGTCGCTGGTGCCCCAGCCGTTCGTGTCGCTGCTGCCGGTTTCTCCAACCGGCTACTTGTGGGCGTATTCCGTGATTACTTTCGTGCTCGTGCTCGTGGTCTGGCTGGTCCTTCGCCGAGTCACAGAGTCGCCCCTCGGCCGGGCCCTGCGCGCGACCAGGGAGCAGGAAGAGGCAGCAGCCGCGCTCGGCAAGAACGTGAACGCTTTGCGCTTGCTTGTGTTTGTCATCGGGGGAGCGCTTGCCGGACTGAGCGGTGGGCTGTACGTCGGTTACCTTGGCGCGTGGGCGCCGTCGGGCTGGCTCTACCCCGAGACCTTCGTGTTCGTCACGGTGATAATCGTCGGCGGAAGAGGTAACAAGCTAGGTGTCCTCCTGGGGGCACTCATCGTTCCTGCCTTCGGAGAGGTCTCTCAGTTCCTGCCCAATTCGAGTTCAGCGCTCTTCTCAGGGGCGATTCAGTGGATGTTCGTCGGCGCCCTGCTCCTCGTGTTCCTCTGGTGGCGACCGCGGGGCGTTATTCCCGAGGCGAGACGCACGTTCCCGGCGCCAGCGTCCCTACCGGGCATCGCCAGTCGGGGAATATCCAGTGCCACGCCTGGCAAGCAGAAATTCGAGGGAGTCTCCAGTGAGTGAGCCGGGCGGGCGGAACTCCCTCGAAGACTCGCCGGATCTCCCGAGCGCGACTCGGTCACTGTCGGCGGCTCACGCCGGGGAGTCGGGCACCAGCGCGCCCCTGCTCCGGGTAGAGAAGGTGTCCCATTCCTTCGGCGCGGTCCGAGCCGTGGCGGGGGCGACGTTCTCGGTGTCGGGTACCGGGATCACGGGGCTGATCGGCCCGAACGGCGCCGGTAAGTCATCGGCAGTGGGAATCATCTGCGGAAATCTTCGTGCCTCCGACGGGGAGGTCCACTTCGACGGGAGGGATATCACCTCCAAGCCAGCCTACTTGCGCGCGCGATGGGGGCTCATCCGGATGTTTCAACTCTCGTCGGACTTCAGCCGCCTGACGGTGATCGAGAATCTGCTTGTCGCTGGACAGCGGCAGCCGGGTGAGCGCCTCATCGTTAGCCTCCTGGGCGGTAGGCGTGCGTGGCGCAAGCGCGAGGAGGAGCTGCTGGCTGCCGGTTGGGACCTACTGGCGAGGTTCGGTCTAGCTGACAAGGCGAACGACTATGCGCAGACCCTGAGCGGAGGCCAGAAGCGTGTGCTGGAACTCATGCGCGCTCTCATGGCCTCACCAAAGCTACTCGTGCTAGATGAGCCGCTTGCCGGAGTGAGTCCGGCGCTCGCCGACGAACTGACCGCCCATCTGCTGACCCTCAAGCAGGAAGGCATGGCAATGCTGCTCATCGAGCATGAACTCGATGTGGTGGAAAGGCTCTGTGACCACGTCGTGGCTATGGCCGAAGGACGGGTAATCGCGGAAGGTGCGATGAGCTCCCTGCGGAAGATGGATATCGTTCAGAAAGCATACTCCTTTGGCTGACATCGACCGATCGGATAGACCACCCAAGGTTCTCTCGGTAGAGCACCTCGTTGTCGGCTACGGTGAGATGATCGTGCTCCGTGACCTCTCTATACAGGTGGGTAGAGGCGAGATCGTCTGTGTGCTCGGCATCAATGGCGCAGGTAAGAGCACTCTGCTCAAGGCAATAGTTGGAGTGCTAACCGCCATGCAGGGAGAGGTGATTCTGGAGGGCCAGAATGTCACGAACTGGCCATCGGAGCGTCTCGCGCGTGCCGGCATCGGCTATGTGCCGCAATACGGTGACGTCTTTGACACACTCACGGTAGACGAGAACCTTGAGATGGGCGGTTACCTGCTGAAGGGCCCCGAGTTGGCTCGGCAGATGAAGGCGGTGTATGAGCTTTTCCCCCTCCTTGCGCAAATGCCAAATCGTGTCGCGGGGAAGTTGAGCGGTGGTGAGCGCAAGATGGTAGGTGTCGGTCGGGCGCTAATGGTTGAGCCGATCCTTCTCATTTTGGATGAACCCACTGCTGGGCTAAGTGATGGGATCGCCCGGCGCCTGCTATCGGAGGACATACGGCGCTTGGCCGACCGAGGATGCAGTACCCTCATCGTCGAGCAAAGGGCTGAAGCGGCGCTGGCCGCTTCAGACTGGGGATATGTGATGTCCGCAGGGCAGCTCCGGCGCGACGGAGCGGCGGTAGACTTGAGAAGCCTCGGTAACGTCGGGGCCCTATTGCTGGGGGAGCGCTGAAAATGGCCTGCAGCGTCTGTGCGCGGTGAATGGTGGAGAGCCTGAGAATCGGACGCATCCCGGAGTCTGCCACACTTCGCGTCTATGATCACGTGTACGCGATCTTGCGACGCGGCATTGCAACAGGGGAGATCCCCCCTGGTTCACGACTGGTGGAGACAGAGGTTGCCGATCAACTCGGGGTGAGCAGGACGCCGGTGCGGGAAGCCCTGCGTCGGCTGGAAAGCGACGGCTTCGTGGAACGTGTCAGTCCGCGGGGTCTGACGGTCACCCGCATGGGCCCGGATGAGCTAGGGGACATCGGACGACTGCGGGCACAGATAGACAGGCTGGCCGCCACACTGGCCACTGAGCGCGCCACCGAGGAAGACTGGATGTCCCTTGAGGCTCTGGTGGATAAGCTCGCCGAGGCAGGCACGAATGGGCGGCCGATAGGCGAGTTCCATCAGGTGCACGTCGACTTCCACCGGACCATCTACCGCCTGGGATTCAGCCCACGGCTCTCGACCTATTTGGAGAGCCACTTGCTGGAATACATGGAAACGTCGGGCCTGAACTACCTTGGGCCACCACTTTCCGTACTTGACATCATCGACGAGCATCGCGAACTGCTACGCGTTTTCACTTCCGGGAACGCCGAACTTGCCGCCGACGCGGCCGAGAAGCATGCGCGGGTCGCGGCAGAGCGAATGGTACGCGGGCAAGTCAGGCCTGGGGTTTCCGGTCTCCCGGGCCTCGGGCTCAGTGAGATGGCGGCGTCACCCGCTTGGACGGGTATAGGTGTCGGCCGGATCAGCTGATCGCGTGCCGCCCTATCCGTCCCTTACCTGGAGGAGTCTGCCGTGTTCCTGGACGTGCACAACCACGTCATACCAGCTGCTGTGCTGCGCTTGGCCGAGCGGGATCCGAGTTTCGGGATAACTGCCGAAGGCGGCTCGCTGCAGAGTCCCAACCACGTGCCATTCCCGGTCACCCAGTCCTTCCACGACCCGGCCGCCAAGCTCGCTCACCTCGACGCAGCGGGCCTCTGGGGAGCCGTCATCTCCCCGGCCCCGGTGCTGTTCGGCTACGACCTGCCACCGGACCCGGCGGCCGTGCTGTGCACCACCACCAATGAGGGATTGGCCGAGTTCTGCACGCACGCGCCGGACCGGCTGCACTGGCTGGCTAATCTGCCCATGCAGGCTCCCGGCCTAGCAGCGGATTTGTACCAGCAGGCCGTCTCGGCCGGTGCCATCGGTGCCGCGATCGGGACCTCCATCGCCGGCCGCCGCCTCGACGAGGACGAGTTCGGTGCCTTCTGGGCCGCCGCGGACGCCATCGGATACCCAGTGCTCGTCCACCCGGCCTTCAACAGCCCCCACCCAGCGCTCGGCGGCTGGTATCTGCAGAACGTCATCGGCAACCCGCTAGAGACCACGATTGTGGTAGAGCGCCTGATCTGCGCGGGCGTCTTTGACCAGTACCCGCGGGTGCGCCTACTGCTGATGCACGGCGGTGGCTTCCTTCCATACCAGACCGGCCGCCTCGTGCACGCCAGGGGCGTCCGGCCCGAGCTCGCCGACGCGCCCGGCGATGCATGGTCTTACTTCAGCCGCCTGTATTTCGACACCATCACCCACGACGCGCAGGCCCTGCGCTACCTCATCGATCGGGTAGGCCTTGACCACGTGGTCCTTGGCACCGACCTGCCGTTCGACATGGGCCTGCAGACACCAGCGGCAACCCTTAAGGAGGCCCTGGATGACGCCGAACTCCAGGCGGTCGCCGTCAGGAACCCACGAGCGCTCTTCGGCCTTGACTAAGCGAGCAGCGCGCGCCCTGCACAGGGTGCGGCTCGCCGGCCTCCAGCCGTGGGTGGACGGGGATCGGCCGCCACCGTGAAGCCACGGGCGCTGGTGGTTGGCGGCTCCATCGCAGGCCTGACCGCTGGCCTGCTCCTCACCGACCTCGGATTCGACGTTTCGGTCTACGAGCGGTCCGCCTCGCAGCTGGCTGAGCGCGGAGCGGGCATCGTCGCGCACGAGATGTCGCTGCGTTATCTGACCGCGTGCCTGGGCGCCGAGCTCGACGAGGTCAGCATCTCGTCGCGGCTGCTGCGCTACCTTGATGCCGCCGGGATGTGCAGTCACGCTGAGCCGAGCGGGTACCGGTTCACGTCCTGGCATGCGCTGCACGGCCGCCTCGCGGTGACAGGGAAGGCAAGTCTCGCCCGGAGGCTGGGGATCAGGATGGTCACCGAACAGGTCTTCCTGTACATGATCGATCACATGCGGGCGGCACATCAGGTCCCCGCCGTCCACACAGACATGTAGAGACCGCGGGCGGCGGCGAGACCCAGACCCCATGCGGGCTCCGGCCGGGGAAAGGGGGGTCGGTCGGCCCCGGAGGAGCGCGGCTGGCGACCCGCAAGGTCATGTGCGCACGGATTGCGCACGGACGCGCCCGCCACTTCGCGGCGAAGCCGGATCTTCCCGGCACGCCAGATGCCCGCCGACCTGCATTCCCGTCCGTTCTCGGCCGCATCCCCCCGGTGCCGGCATGCCCGGAGCGGCACTGCTAATGCGGTTAGGGTTCGCGCCCTTCCGGGGTTCAAATCCCCGAGCCTCCGCTCCTGAGCCAGGGGGCACGCACTCCGGTGCGTGCCCCCTGGCCCGTGTCAGTCATCATCACGGCCTCCAGGTGGCACGTCGGCGGCACCACCTGGGCCGGAGCTGGCGGTGAGGATGCGGTCAATGGTCGAGCGCCCGATGCCCGTGAGCTGGTTGACGCGGGGAATGCCCGGCGGGGCCCGTCGGTCGATGGTGGCGAATCAGGCGACCGCCGCGTTCACCACTTCGATCCGGTCCGGGTCGGCTTCCGCCGCCACTACCAGATTGAAGTTCTCAGTCCTGCGCTGTGTGGAAGGCGTGATGACTCGCATGTTCTGCCCCGCGTAGGCACTGATCTCGGCCACTCCGCCGGGGGTAGCGCGAAGCCAGATCTCGATCGCTTCACGGACAACCTCAGATGGCTTGACTCCGCGGCGCCCAGCCTCGGCCAGCACTTGCTCCGCCAGGGCTGTCGGCAGACGCGCAGAAATCACCTGGCTGCCTGATGGCCTGCTCTCGATCTGCTCCGGTTCTTGTTCCCATTCCCCCTCATCCTCGCTGTGTTCAAGGATGTCGTCCGCAGGTCGCTCCTTCTCACCCATCTCGGCTCCCTTCCCACCAGCTCCGCTCGGCTGCAGTCGCGGCACGTGCCGTGATCGCGCGCCACAGGCCCCTCTCGATGTCATCTTGCCGTATGAAGATCGCGAAGAAACCGCCACGGCCGTCCGGCCCAATCATCTGATGCGATGCTGCAC
>Ga0307374_10011568_pt1 | contig 12523 bp, 11 predicted proteins | sample OX3MG_FD_202532 | JGI IMG/M metagenome (GOLD analysis project Ga0307374, IMG submission 202532) | Soil microbial communities from Risofladan, Vaasa, Finland - OX-3 | ecosystem: Environmental > Terrestrial > Soil > Coastal area > Acid sulfate soil | place: Finland: Risofladan, Vaasa | collected...
TAATGCGCCAAAGAAGAAGACCGCGAACATCGAAGAGAACGTCAGACCTCGCACGATGCTCGAGGCACTGAGACTGCGCAACTGGAGGATCCGCATCGGCATGATGGGCTTGGCGACGCGAGATTCGACGACGACGAAAATACCCATCAGCATTACCGCGAGAGCGCCAAAGCCCAGCGTGTGGGTTGAGGTCCACCCGTAGGCGGAGGCCTTCACGATGGCGTAAATGCCCGTCACCAACGACGTCGTCATGAGCAGCGAGCCCGCGACGTCCAACCCTTCGCGTACGCCGAGGCCCTCGTTCTCTTCAATGAGCACCGAGCCGAGGAAGAGCGTGAGCAGCCCGATCGGCACGTTGATCACGAAGATCCAGTGCCAGTTGACGGCCTGGGTCAGTATGCCGCCCACCAACAGTCCGATCGAACCGCCGCCCACGGCGACGAACATGTACGCACTCATGGCCTTGGCGCGCTCGGCGGCACCCGAGAACTCCGTCACGATGATCGCCACGATGACCGACGTCGAGATGGCGCCACCCATACCTTGGAAGAAGCGCGCCGCGATGAGCATGCCCTGGCTCTGGGCCAGCGCGCACACCAGTGACGACGCCGTGAAGAGGGCGACGCCGCTCAGGAACACTTTCTTGCGACCGAGGAGGTCGCCCAGTCGACCCGCGAGGAGAAGAAAGCTGCCAAAGGCGATGAGTTAGGCGTCCACGACCCAGGTGAGGTTGGACTGGGAGAAGTGCAGGCTGCGCTGAATCGAGGGCAGCGCAACGTTCACGATGGATGAGTCCAGTGCGTTCATGAGCATCGCGAGACAGACCACGATGAGCGCGATCCAACGACGAGTTTCTGTTCTACCTGATGGAAGTGTGGAAAGAGATTGTATTGACGAAGTCCTCCGGATTAATGGGATGGAACGACTGTTCCGTGATTAATATCATCGAGAGAGTCGTATAATCACTATATCATGAATATCGCGGAGTCACTACCATTAATCTCGATGGAGGAAGATTCGTCCACTGGACCGATTCTGCTGCTCACCCAGCTCTCACGACTGGTGAACCGGCGAAGCACCCCCGAACTGCTTGGTCAGACCTTGAAAGAGCTCGCGGCGTTGTCCTTTTTGCGTGATTTCAACGAGACGACCCAGCAGGCCCTCACCGACGGACTGTGCATCGACGCCAACTACTGCGTCTTGTTGCTCAACGAACTCGAGGCCGACGACCTGGTGGAACGCCGTCGAGACCCCACTGATCGACGTCGCCACATCGTGTCGATGACCGAGCAGGGCCGCAAGGCACTTCACCAAGCCGAGCAGGCCCAGCAGAGCCTGGAGGACGAGATGCTCGGCGCGCTTAGTCCCAAGGAGCGCACGACGTTGGCTCATCTTTTACGCAAGGCGATCGACGGTCAGAACACGGGTACGGCGCGAGCCACCTGATTGCCAGTTGTCACGTGTCGGCTTGATCACTACGGGGCGGCGGAGAATGAGTAATGAGACACCTCGACGGGGATGATTTGGCCGCGGCCGGATGGGATCGGCGAGGGCCACGCGATTGATCGGAGCGGAAATGAAGTCACGGTCGTCAATCGCCCGCGTGCCTAGACCGAAGCCGTAGCGGAATTGGGGGCAACGTCGCCGACCACTGCTCGGACCTGGCTCGTTACAACAACGTCTCCGTGATGGTCTCAGCGGACAACGAAGTGCTCGAGGTGATGCTGCGCGTTACCGGGGTCCTGGTTAGTCCATCGAGTGCGCCAAGGTATTGGTCGACAGATCGACCACGTCGACTTCGTCGTCAGCGAGAGTTCGTCACGCCCGTGCCGCGCGACCAACCGAGTTCCTCACGGCGCCGCGATCGATGATTTGCGGCTCGCTCCTCAATCGGACGAGCGAGATGAGGAAATGAGACGGTCCATGGCGTAAAGGACGTCGACCGCTGAATTCAACCCCGCGCCGCCGTTCTCGGCCCTTGACGGGTGGTGTTGACTGGCCGCGGGCAACGTTTGGTTCTGTTGATGCCGGCCCACCACGAACCAGACTCCTCGAGCGGGCACGTTGCCGGCGTTGGCGTACATATGCGGACGATTCGAATCAAACTGTAGCGAGTCGCCGACGGCCAACGAGTACTTTTCGAACTCCAACTGGAGCGTCAACTCGCCTTCGAGGATGTAGGCAAATTCAAAGCCGTTGTGGCGCATCAGCTTGCCCTCGATCGAACTCGAGGCCCCAGGGGCGTAGGTCACCAACAAGGGTTGGATGAGGTCGCTGCCGCTTACGGCCAGTTGCTCCCAGCGCACCCCGTTGTCCATCTCCAAGCAGGGGTTGTCGGCGGCGTGCTGGACGACCGGTGCCATCTTTCCCGCGGATCCTTTGGGGTTGGCCGAGACCGACGTTGACGAGTTGACCACGGGGGATCGGTTCTTCAAGAGATCGTCGAGGGACAGGCCCAGGTAGGTGCTCAGGGCGTACAGCGTGGAGACCGAGGGCTGAGTCTTACCCGTTTCAACCTGAGAGATGAGGCTCGCCGAGACCCCGACGGCCGAAGCGAGGCTTCGCAGGCTCATCGACTTGTTTAGCCTCGCGATCCTTAAAAGAGCTCCGACCTCAGCCGTCATTTTCGAGTCTCCAATTGTGCTTGACAAATCGTGGGTTCGAGCGTGGGTTGGACGTGAAATCCGGCAATACCGGATTCTGCAAGAAAGCCCATCCGAATTTTTATTCTGGTTGATGCGGCCAAGCGATGCGGCACACGAAGATCACCGAACTCGTCCGGTCGCATTGAACATCGCTGGGACGAGTGTACACAGCACCGTATCGAAGTTGGTCGACGTGAGGGGTGACGGAGAGACCTCGTGCGAGCGTCACGCCGCTCGAGATTCGCCGTCCTCTTCTCTTGTGCGGGCGTGCTCGGCGTCATCAGTCGTCCGGGCCGATCTTCGACTCGAGGTGTTCCCATTCGCGACTGAAGCGGTAGGAGTGACGCGCCGGTGGTTGGGGCGCCTGGACCTCGATCCACCGCACCAGCCCCGCGCTACGGTTCTCGAATCCGTGGTCGGCGCCCACCCCGGCCCACAGGACGTCGCCGGCGTGAAGGACCATGAGGCTCCCCTCGACCAGCGCGTGGACCTCTCCCTCGACGAAGACGTAGGCCTCCTCGAAGGGGTGATCGTGCGGGTGGGCGATGGCGGTGGGCTGATAGTCCACGACGAACATCGTGTGCAGATGGGCCCCCACCTGCTGGTCGACCAGCATCTTGACCCCGATGCCGCTGTAGGCGAGGAGCGCCGTCGCCATGCTCGGCGAGACGGTCGGGGCGTTCACGTCCGATCCTCCGGCGAGACGGCGCAGGTCCATCGAGTCAGCGTCGAAGCGCACCGCATTGCGATTGCGCGGGTCGCGCATGTCGGGCACGATCGGTGTCGATTCGGTCAGAGTTTGGCCGCTGAAGAAGGTGTCGTGGCGTCGTCCGTCAGTAATTTCGGCCGGGGACGCCATCTGGAGGAACTCGACCGCCCCTTCGACTGATTTCATTGAGTACGTGGTACCGAGGGGCAGCACGAGGCAGTGGTCCGGCCCCAGCAAGGTCGTCGCACCGAGGGTCGTGACGGCGAGGGTCCCGCGGAACACGTAGAGACTGACTTCGAAGGAGTGCAGGACCGAATCGATGTGTCCGCTCTCGTCGAGGTGGCCGATCGACAGCGTCATGTGGGACGAGCCGGTGCCGCGATCGATCAAGATCTGTTGGCGGTACCCACGGGAGTGCTCTAGGTAGTGCGCTGGCGTTCGCGCCTGGGTGGCGTCGATGCTTGTTGAGTGGAACATCTCGCGGCACTCCCTTCTTCTCTAGGTCTCGTTCGGCGTCACTTCAACAACCAGCCACCGTCCACCGCGAGGTTGACGCCGTTGATCCCGTTGTTGTCGAGCAGGAACTCCACGCTGTGGACGATCTCATTCATGGTGACGAGTCGTCCGAGCGGCGTGCGGTTGATGATGTGACTGTTGTCCTTGTTCTCCCAGTACGGGCTGTCGCCGATGATGCCGGGGTGAATGGCGTTGACGCGCACGGGCGCCAGTTCGCAGGCCAGGGAGTGAACGATGCCGACGACGCCGCCATTGACGGTGGACACCGTGGTCGATCCGGGGTAGGGACGCTCTAACGCGAGTCCCCCAAAGAGGACGATCGAGCCATCGCTCGTGAGACGAGACCTGAGGGCGTGGACCGCTTCGGTGTAGCCCACCAACTTCAGCGTCACCAGGCGGATAGCGGCGGCCACGTTGTAGTTGTCGAGCGTATTCGAATCGCGTTCGATGGCCGAAATGACCAGATCGTCGACCGACTCGATGCTCGCCAGCGCAGCGGCGATGGTCGCGGGCTCGGACAGGTCGACGGCGATCCCGAGCGTCCCGAGGCCAATCTCCGCCGCCGCCGCTTGCGCGCTCTCGATCGTTCGCCCGGAGAGGACCACCTTGGATCCCTTGGATGCCAACGATCGGACGATCTCCTTGCCAATGCCCTGCGTGCCTCCCAGCACGACCGCCGTACGCCCCGCGCGTTCCGTTGACATCGAACCCCCTTCGCTCCGTTCAGTGACACAGAACATACTTGAAATCATGTCGCTGAGGAAACTGTGGTTTTCGGGGCAACTGGCGGGAGCGATTCAACGGCACCAGAGTGCCGCTCCCTCTGTATTCCCAAGTTTTCGTGCTCTTCGTGGACGTGGGCCGAGCTAGCCCGACGTCGGTACAACGTCAATCGGACGACGTCCAAGGTGATGTGAAGTGGACCTGTACGCTCACTTAACACGGTGCTAATCTCTCCGCAGGTTGAGGACCTAACGACGTGGGGGTGCCATGAACAGTCTTGTCAATTCAAAGGGGGAGTCACTTGAACACGGTCGTCCGCTGGTGTTTCGCCAAGGGCTCGTCATCACGATGGATGGCGGCCATCGCGTCCTGAAGGACTGCGACGTGCTGGTGCTCGACGGGGTCATCAAGGAGATAGGACCAAAGATCAAGGCGCCCGACGGCGCGCTCGAGATCGACGCCAGTGGTGGCATCGTGATGCCGGGGATGATCGACACGCACCGCCACATGTGGCAGACGGCGATGCGGGCCTATGGCGCGGACTGGACGTTGTCGCAGTACTTCGTCTGGTACTACCTAGAGCACGGGCGCAAGTTCCGCCCCCAGGACATCTACGCGGGGAATCTGCTTTCGGCCATCGAAGCCATCGACGCGGGCGTGACGACGTCGGTCGACTGGTCGCACGGACTCCAGACCACCGAGCACGCCGACGCCGCGGTGGACGCACTCGAGGCGGTTGACGGCCGCTTCGTCCTGGCGTACGGCAACATCCAAAAGGGTCCGTGGGAGTGGTCGGCCGACCCGGCCTTTCGAGACTTCTACCGGCGTCGTTTTGACGGCAAGGGCGACATGCTCGGCTTCCAGCTGGCCTTTGACGTGACCGGCGACCCGGAGTTCCCCGAGCGCGCCGCCTTTGAGGTCGCGCGTGACCTTGGCGTTGCGGTGACGACGCACTCGGGTGTTTGGGGCGCGACCGGCGATGACAGCATTCGTCTCATGCACGAGAACGACTGCATGGGACCCACCACGGTCTTCGTTCACGCCTCGACGCTCTCGGACGACTCGTATCACCGAATCGCGGCGTCGGGCGGTTCGGCCTCGGTCTCGACCGAAAGTGAACAGAGCGCGGGCCAGGGCTACCCCTCCTCGTGGAAGTTGCGCCAGTTCGACATCCCGATCTCGCTCTCGCACGACACGTCCGTGTGGTGGAGCGCCGACCTGTTCACCGCGATGCGCACCACCATCGGGGCGGACCGGTCTCGCCAGCACTTCGAGGCGAAGCGCGAGGGCGGGACCGTCACCCATTTGGACCTACGTTGCGAGGAGGTGCTTCACTGGGCCACGCGCGGTGGCGCGGTGGCCCTGGGCCTCGACAGCAAGGTTGGCAGTCTCGAAGTCGGCAAGCGGGCCGACGTCGTGCTACTGAAGAACGACCAGTCGCCCGTGATGTTCCCGATCCTCAACCCGTACGGGCACGTGGTCATGCAGGCCCAGCGCGCCGAGGTCGACACCGTGGTCATCGACGGCAACCTGGTCAAGCACGAGCACCGCTTGCTGGGCGTCGACCTGGCGGGCGCTCGCTCGGTCGTCGAAGAGACGGTGTCGTACCTCGAGAGCGAGCTCGGCAGCGAGGCGTGGCACGTCGGGATGAACCCCGAGGTGCCCGAACGTCAAAAGCGAGAGAACCCCTACACCTACGCGAAGTAGCCCCGGTCGGGGATTGTCGGGCGGTTCGTGCAGCCTCTCTTCACGGTGTGTTCGTGGCCGGGCCAGCGGATTTTGCCGTATTTTGGACTCGTTAGGCGCAAAATAGGTTCCACTGGTTCGGTCTTCGTGTTGCCAATCGACTCAGTGTTCACTATCCCTTGACAGGTTTGGTGAACACCATTAGAGTCCGCGTGAGTGCATGTCGTCTGTCTCTTCAGTGGGGCGTCGGCGGCCCGAGCCGCTTCCCTTGGAGTGGGCTGCCGGTTCGCCGATCGTCCCGTGCGGAGGGCGACGTTCATCGGTCGTGCGTAAGTTGCGCTCGACTTCTCAAGGGGGCAAAAGTGAGATTCAATTCTCGTTGGGTGACCGGCGTCGCAGTGGGGGCCATGTTGCTCTCCACCGCTTCGTTTGGCGTTGGGGTGGCGGCGCAAGCCGCGACGAAGCATAAGCACAAGACCTACAAGGTGGCGTACCTCTCGTACGCGCTGGCGAACAGCTACGACGCCCCGATGCTGGCGGCGGCCAAGGCCGTCGCGGCGGCTGATGGCGTCAAGGTGACCGTGTTCGACGCCAACAACTCGTACACCACCCAGGTCTCGCAATTGCAAGACGTGATCAACTCCGGTCAGTACCAGGGCATCATCGTCCAGCCGATCTATGGCGCGGCGCTGATCCCAACGGTCAAGAAGGCCATCAAGAAGAAGATCAAGGTCGTCAACATCGACCAGATCCTCGGCAAGAAGTACACCACCGACCAGATCCAGGTGGCGGGACTTTCGGGCAACGTCGTGTTCTTCCCGTCGAAGATCGGCACGCAGTTAGCGACGCTGGCCAATAAAGCCTGCGCCGGGGCCAACCCGTGTCAGATCGGCCTGATCCATAACTTCGAGGGTTACGAACCGGACGCGGCCGTTACGGCGGCCTTCAAGACGCAACTCGCCAAGTACCCCAATGACTCGATCGTCGCCGAAGCTGACGGCCTGTACACGATCTCGGCGTCGCTCACCGACGCCCAGGACATGCTGGTCGCCCACTCGGGGCTCAACGTGATCGTCGGATCGGACCAGAACTGCGAAGGGGCCCAATCGGCTCTGACCGCGGCCAAGAACACCACCGTCAAGCTCGTGTGTTACGGGGCGAGCGCGGCCGGGCTGGCGGCCATTAAGAGCGGCGCGTGGTTCGCGGACGTGGCCCAGGCGCCGGCGTCGGAGGGCCAGTTGGGCATGATCGCGCTCGTCAAGGCCATGAAGACCGGCAAGGGCTCGGGATCCCAGAACCCCGTCGCGGCTCTACCGAACCACGGCGTTCTCAACCAGGCCAACGTTGGCAAGTTCACGGCTGAGTGGCCGGGCTGATACCCGCGAGGTTGAGGAACGCAAGAGACCCCATCTTGAGAAGTCAGTTCTGACCACACATGTCGGCAGGGACGTTCGAAGAGCATCCCCACCGAGCCGCTGGCGCTACTGGTGACGATCTAGTCGTCGCCGGGGTGTCCAAGCGGTTCGGTGGGGTCCCCGCCTTGAGCGACGTCTCGCTCGCCATCGAAGCGGGCAAGGTCCACGCGCTGATCGGTGAGAACGGCGCGGGCAAGTCGACGCTTGGCAAGATCATCTCGGGCGTGATCGAGCCCGACGAGGGAACGCTCACTCTCGGTGAGCGGCACCTCGTCTTGCGTTCGCCGCGCGAGGCGCTGGCGAACGGGATCGTGACCATCGCCCAGGAGACGGCCATCGTGCCCGGTCTCACCGTCGCCGAGAACGTCTACCTCGGTTCGGAAGTTGCCACCATGGGCTTTGTCCACCGCCGTGAGGCGCGGCGCCGGTTCCGCGCATTGGCGCGTCACGTGGGCTTCGATCTCTCCCCGGACGTCCTCGCGGGAAACCTCTCCACCGCCGATAAACAGAAAGTGGACATCATGCGCGCGCTGTCGCGCAACGCGTCGATCGTGGTGATGGACGAGCCAACGGCCGCCCTTTCGAGTGACGAGACGGCCGCGCTGCACGAAATCATCCGCTCACTGACTCGTCGAGGCAGCGCAGTGGTGCTGATCTCCCACTTCCTCTCCGAGGTGCTGTCGCTCTCGGACCGGATCACGACTTTGCGCGACGGTCGCCTCATCCGCACCGTCGACGCCAAGAGCGCCACCGAGGAATCACTGATCGAGGGGATGCTCGGGCGATCGTTGAACGCCGCGTTCCCCCCCAAAGCACCCGTCGACCCGGCCGCGCCGGTCGTCTTGGACGTCGAGCACGTGAGCGCGCCTGGGGTCGTGGACTGCTCGTTGGTCCTGCGCCGGGGGGAGATTCTCGGCATCTCTGGCCTGGTGGGCGCCGGTCGGTCCGAACTCGCCCGCGCGATCTTCCGCGACGCCAAGGTCTCGGCGGGCACCGTCCGGTTGGACGGCGGCGAGCTCGCCGGACACAGTCCGCATCGCTCGATCCACCGAGGTCTCGCGCTCATTCCCGAGTCGCGCAAGGAGATGGGCCTTTTCATGGGTCGTTCGGTGAGAGAGAACGTCTCGCTCTCGCGACTCGACTTGGTGAGCCGACTGGGGTGGATCGCGGCCATCCGCGAGCGCCGCGCCGTGTCGAAGGTCCTGGCAAGGACCAACGTCAAGGCGGCCAGCATGGCGTTGCCGGCCATGATGCTCTCGGGCGGCAATCAGCAGAAGCTACTCTTTGCCCGGTCGGTGATGAGTTCGCCCTCGGTGCTGATCGCCGACGAGCCGACCCGGGGAGTCGACGTGGGTTCGAAGCGAGCGATCTACGACCTCTTGGTGGAGATGGCCCAGGACGGAATGGGCATCATCGTCATCTCTTCGGAGCTCGAAGAGGTCCTGGGGCTCGCCCATCGTGTGCTGGTGATGCGTCACGGCCGCATTTGCGCGGAACTCACGGGCGACGACATGAACCAACAAGCCGTGCTCGCCGCCGCCTTCGCCGAAAACCTCGTTGGCTGAGGAGACGCGATGACGAAACCGAATGCTGACAACGTCGAGGTGCTTGAGGAGGACGACCTCGGGCGCGTAGGGCTGCGCTCGGGCGCTTCGAAATTGGTGCAGTCGTGGCGAATGGCCGGCATCTTCATCCCCTTCGCCATCCTCTTCGTGATCCTTTCGATAACGAGTCAGCCGTTCTTGCACACGACGAACCTGATCAACATCCTCGACCAGCAGGCCGCGACCCTCTGCATCGCCGCGGCGGGCACGTTGGTGCTCGTCGCCGGCGGGATCGACCTGTCGGTCGGGGCGACGTACGGACTCGCCACCGTGGTGGCCGGCGAGATTGCGGCGCACCACTCACCCGTGCTCGCCATCGCCGCCGCCATCGCGACCGGGTTGGTCGTGGGTCTGGTCAACGGTCTCATCGTCACGGTTTTTAAGATCAATGCGCTGATCACCACGTTGGCGATGTCGTTCGTCATTGGCGGCGTGGCCCTCAAGGTGACTAGCGGGAACCTCATCGTCCTCTCCCAGAACTCGGGGTTCTACCGGTTCGCCAACGCGCAGTTCCTCACGGTGCCGAGCGCGGTGTGGATGACGCTGGTCTTCGTGGTGGTCTTGGGGCTGCTGCTCTCGCGTACGACGTTCGGTCGCTACCTGGTGGCCTCGGGCGGCAACGCCGAGGCCGCGCGCCTGGCCGGGGTAAGAGTGAATCTGATCAAGGTCGTGGCGTTCACCCTGAGCGGCGGCGCGGCCGGACTGGGCGGCGCCATTGACATCTCGCGTCTGCTCAGCGCCCAGGCGGCCAGTGGCGGCAGCGCGCTCTCCTTCACGGTCCTGGCGGGCATCGTGGTTGGGGGCACGTCGATCGCTGGTGGCCAGGGATCAGTCTGGCGCACGGGCATCGGCGTGCTCTTCATTGCCTTGATCGGCAACGGCTTTAACTTGCTCGGGATCGACCCGCTCTACCAACAGATCGTCCTCGGGCTGATCCTGCTCATCGCGGTGGGCCTCGACTCGTGGGTCCGACTGCGCCGGCGATAGCGCGGAACCGTTAATTTCAATACCGGGAGGGAAAATGGGAGTGCACACGTACGGCACCAACGCAGTGGACTGGGAGGCGCGAGTCGACATGCCGCGCCTGCGCGAGGAGCGTCTTTCGCGCCTGCAGGCCGAACTGGAGCGCTCGGACTTAGGCGCACTACTGACCTTCGACTTCCACAACATCCGCTACATGACCGGCACCCACATCGGCACCTGGGCCATGGACAAGTTGATCCGCTTCGCCCTACTACCTCGCGGCGGCAAGCCGATCGTGTGGGACTTCGGCTCCGCGGCTCGCCATCACCAGCTCTACAACCCGTGGCTCTCGGGAGTCCAACTCGGCCCCGACGGCTCGACCGTGCCCTACGAGGGTGCGCGCGCGGGAATCTCGACCCTGCGTGGCGCCATACCGCCCGGCGCGGACCGAGCGGGATCGGTAGCGCTAAAGATCAAGGAGGTGCTCAGCCAGTTCGGGCTCGAGCACGAGCCGGTCGGCGTGGACATCGTCGAGATGCCCATCCTCGCGGCGTTCGCGAAGGAGGGCATCAGCCTGGTCGACGGTCAGCAGGTGTTTCTCGCGGCTCGGCGCATCAAGACGGCCGATGAGATCAGCCTGCTCACTCAAGCGGCGTCCATGGTCGACGCCGCCTACGAAGAGTTGTACTCGTTCCTTCGCCCTGGGGTGAGGGAGAACGAGTGCGTTGGCTTGGTAAATAAGGTCCTCTATGACCTGGGTAGCGAGCACGTGGAGGGAGTGAACGCGATCTCGGGCGAGCGGTGTTCGCCCCACCCCCACGTCTACAGTGACCGGCTCATCCGACCCGGCGACCCCGCGTTCTTCGACATCCTGCACAGCTTCAACGGTTACCGCACGTGCTACTACCGCACCTTCGCGGTCGGCAGCGCGTCGGTGGCCCAGCGCGACGCCTACACCAAGTGCCGCGAGCTGGTCGACACCGCGATCGCGATGGTCAAGCCCGGCACCACCACCGCCGACGTTGTGGCGCAGTGGCCGGCGGCCCAGGACTTCGGGTTCGCCGACGAGGAGGCGGCGTTCGGGCTTCAGTATGGTCACGGGGTCGGGCTTTCCATCTGGGAGCGGCCGATTTTTAGTCGCATGATCTCCTTCGAGCACCCCGAGGTTCTAGAAGAGGGTATGGTCTTCGCCCTTGAGACCTACTGGCCCGCGAAGGATGGATGGTCCGCGGCGCGAATCGAGGAGGAGGTGGTGGTCACCGCGACCGGGTGTGAGGTCATCACGAAGTTCCCGGCGGAGGAGCTATTGGTTGCCGGCAAGCGATACTTCACTGCCGGTGGCGCGTTGACGGAACTTCGTGAGTCGCAGTCGAATCTGAACACTGCGTTGGGGCGAGGAGAGCCGGCTTGAGCCAGCCTGCTGGGAATTCTCGCTGAAGGCGAGACACAACTCTCCTTAACGAGATGTCAATGTCGCTGGACGGCGCTACTCGCGCTGGCCCAGCGCCTCACGACGTCTCACCCTTGAATGGTTTCGAAAGCCCGAAGGTCGCGAATCCTGTCCGGGCGAGGGCTCCTCAGGCGCTTCTCGCACAGTTCGGCGAATTCGACGTACGCGCGAAGAATGGCCCCGTGGACGCGCGCCGCGGCGACGAGCGGATTGTCGTCTTCGGGAATCACTTCGTCGATGAGGCGGAGATCAAGTTGGTCCTGGGCGGTCGATCGCATGGTCTCAAAGGTGGTTCGGATCTGGTAGATCACGGCTCCTCTTTGTGTCGTGAGAAATGACACTGAAACTCCGGTGTGGGCAGCGCCAACGTTTGGTGGGCCGCTCGAGTCTCGATCTTCGCACCTGAGGATTAATTGCGCGCCGTAACAATCCAGGAAGCCCCATTCATCTCCAACCCGTCTTCGACCTGGTAGGGCGCCACCGACGAGATCAAAAGTTGGCGGGCCTGACTTTGGATTTCGGAACTACTGTTCGCGTAGACCTCACCAGCGAGGCCCATGAGCAGTCGCTCATGTACCCAGTCATCAGTGCTGTGTCCAAGAGCCAACTGAAGGGTCCGAATCTCCGGCGTGATTTGAATGTCGTTGAACCCAGCGTCGGTCAAGACCCTACGAAGTCGATCGGGGTCGGCTAAGGAGAAAGGGCCGGGCGCGTCGTGCGGTGGCGCCGTCAGGTCAAAGAATTGCATCGCGGCCCGAGTGGGTAACGCCATCCATGGGTTCGCGGAGGGTACTTGCCAGCAGGCGAACGCC
>Ga0307374_10011570_pt1 | contig 12523 bp, 13 predicted proteins | sample OX3MG_FD_202532 | JGI IMG/M metagenome (GOLD analysis project Ga0307374, IMG submission 202532) | Soil microbial communities from Risofladan, Vaasa, Finland - OX-3 | ecosystem: Environmental > Terrestrial > Soil > Coastal area > Acid sulfate soil | place: Finland: Risofladan, Vaasa | collected...
CTGGTGATAGGGGCGGCATTCGCCGTGACCGGCTTCCTCCAGAGCGCTTACTCGAAGGGAGACTACCCGTGGCTGTTCGGCAGGCTCGGAAGGGGCATCGTGAGCATCGCTCTCTTCACCTACCTCTTTTCCCTGCTCCCGAGCTCCTTCGGCTCCGCGGGAATCCAGACCTCGGACCTGCTCTACCTCATCTATCTCGCGGTGGCGCTCTCGTACGGCTATCTCATCCTGGACTTCTTCGACGCGAGACGGTCGAGGACCTTCACGCCAAAGGAAACGGACAACATGTTCTAGGAGACGGTCCTTTCACTTCGCTGCGCGCTTCGCAGAGAGCTCCTCCAGGATGTCCTTGGCTCTGTCGAAGCGGATCTTCTTCTCCGCGATCATCCTTTCGGCGACCGCATCCACCATCCCTGCCTTGGCTCCCGCGCTCATCGCCAGGGAACGCGCGTGGAGCTTCATGTGCCCCTTCTGGATGCCCTCGGAGGCGAGCGCCCGAAGCGCGGCGAAGTTCTGCGCCAGCCCTACCGCTCCCATCACCTCGGCGAGTTCGATGGCGGTCTTGACCCCCAGTATCTTCACGTTGGCCCTCGCCGCGGGGTGCACCTTGGCCGCGCCACCCACGAGCCCAACGGCCATTGGCATCTCCAGCGTCCCGACGAGGTCGCCGTCCTTGTTCTTCTTCCACGTCGTCAGCGGCTTGTACGCGCCCGAGCGGGACGCGTAGCTGTGGGCACCCGCCTCCAGCGCCCTGGTGTCCTGGCCGCACGCGAGCGCGACCGCTATCACGCCGTTCATGATGCCCTTGTTGTGGGTAGCGCAACGGTAGGGGTCTGCCTCGGCGAAGGCGTAGGCGTAGACGATCCCCTCGACCACCTCCTCGCCCCCCAGCGCCTCTTTCTCGAAGACGGCGGTCGCCCTGACCAGCCTCCTGTCCGCCAAGTTCGAGATTATCCTGAGATACACCCTGCCCCCGCTGATCTTCTCGACCAGGGGAGCAACGGCCTCCGCCATCGTGTTCACGGCGTTCGCTCCCATCGCGTCGCCGCAGTTCACGAAGAGCTCGACTATCACCATCGGCCCCTTGAGCGTCTTGATCACCTTCACCCCTACGTCCTTCGCCCCGCCGGTGAGCGAGACCAGCATCGGGTCCTGCTCGTTCGCCTTCGCGAGCAGCGCCTTCTTCCTGGCGGTCAGCTTCTTCGCCGCGCCCCGGGGGTCGGGGACCCCGACGGTCTGGATCTGCCCGATCATCACGGGGCCCGTGTTGGTTACCTTGAACCCGCCCTTGACCCTCGCGATCTTCGCAGCGTTGCTCGCCGCGGCGACCACCGACGGCTCCTCCAGCGCCATGGGCACGACGTAGTCCCTCCCGTTGATCAGGAAGTTCGTCGCCATCCCGAGAGGGAGGGTCATCCCGCCGACGACGTTCTCTATCATCCTTGTGGCTATCTCGCCGGGCAGCCCACCGGTGTCGCCCAGGACTTTCACCTCCTCGTCCGTCAGGCCGGCCAGCTTCTGCAGGAGCTTTAGCCTATCCTCCACGCTCAGCTTGTAGAAACCAGTGAGCTCCGAATTCCCCTGCATCTGTTCTCTGGGGTCTCAACGCCCGACCATGTATTAAGTCAAACGCGGGGACGGCGCATCACGCTTCGTCTCCTTCTGCCGTCGGTCGGACCCGGTCGCTGATTATCCCGCGCGAGGCCAGCTCCCGCACGATGGCCTTAACGTCTTGCCCCCTGCCGACCGCGCTCCTGAGCATCGACTCGCCCTTCTTGACGTCGCCTTGCCACATGATTCCGAGCGCGAGCCAGAGCTTCAGCTCCGTGTTCTCCGGAGCGAGAGACACGGCCTTCGAGAACTCCCTCTCTCCGCGCGCGACCTCGCCCTTGGCGAGGAGCTCCTCCCCGCTCGCGGCTCTGGCGTAAGCCTCCTGGATCTTCAGCATCTTCTTCAGCTCCTTCAGCGGACCGTCGCTGGTCTCCACGCGGAGGTCTAGAAGCCTCCCCTCCCACGGCGTGTTGGTCGGAAGGGCTGCGACCACCATCACCGCGGCAGACCTCGCCGCGCCACCCCTCCTCGTCCCCTTCGAGGTGTGGTCTCCCGCCTCGAGCGCAGAGACCATCCTCTCCGCGAGGGTCCCCCTCCCGCCGCGGAAGGCGGCCGCCATCGACCTCCAGGCCCTCTTCGCGTTGACGAAGTTCGCCTGGACGCAGAACCCCCTCCCTGCCAAGTATCCGGCTTCGGGGAGGCAGCCCTTGCCGGTGTGCGCGGCGGCGCGTCCCCTCGAATCGATTATCATGACCTGCCTCACGGCAGGCCTGGGGTCGGTCGCGAGGAGGGACTTCAGGGTCTGTTGCGGGGTCTTCCCGCCTTTCAACAGGGCTAGCCCCAGGGGCCCGTATGTCGGCTCGACCGTCCCCTGCGCGACCACGACCCCGACGCCCGCCTCAGACCAGATGATCCTGGAGCCGACGGAGAACGACTGCGAAAGCACAGCCGCGCCCATCTCGCCCGACCTCTTGTCGACAGCGACTATCGACTGTGTCCCGCCCAGAGGCATCCGGACCATCGTGAAGTCGGCGCCGACATCGAATAAAAGCACTCGCCCCGGGTTTGCGTAAGGATAAAAACCGCAGCTTGCCGGCTGGCAATTCGGCGGGCCGGTCGTCTAGTCTGGTCAGGACGTCGCTCTGACACGGCGAAGGTCGAGAGTTCAATTCTCTCCCGGCCCACCACCTTTCCTTAGCGTTCCTGATTACGGTTAAAGCGCGGAGGCATCGAGCCCTCTCGATGGACAAGGTAGGCATACTCGTAGTCTCAAAGTGCCTGAGCTCGGCGGCGATTCTCGACACGTTCGCCAGGAGTGAGAGGTACGACCCTGAGTTCTACGTCGCCGAGAGGCAGGTCAACCCCTTGAACTTCAGGAGGGCGAAGGCCCACAAGGTCATCCCCGACCTGAACGTCGGGGACATCGCGAAGTTCGCGAGTAGGCACGAGAACGACATCGCCTTCGGGCTCACCGACACGGAGGACTTCGTCACGGCCGGAGGCAGGGACATCGTGGAGAGGGAGACCGGGATCCCGATGCTCTGCGTCACGAAGGAGTTCGCGGTCGAGGCGAGCAAGGCCGACCAGCGCCTGCTCTTCGAGAGGGTCTGTCCGGACGCCAACCCGCGCTACAAGGTCTTCGACCCTTCGAAGTACCCGAACGACGAGGCGGCCGTCGCCGACCTTAAGGTCTTCTCAAAGGAGCTGGTGGGCGGCGGGTTCGTGATAAAGCCCGACGCGCCCGCCAGGGGTACCGGCGTCGGGGTCTGGGGGAAGGACTTCCGGACCGGGGAGGAGGCCGCCGCGTTCTTCCGAAACGTCTACTCGAAGGGGCGGGTCGTCGTGGAGGAGCGGATCGAGGGAGAGGAGTCCAGCTTCCAGGCCTTCAGCGACGGGCGCCACTTCGTCGCCGCCCCCTTGACCAGGGACTACAAGCGCGCCCTCGACGGCGACGGGGGAAAGCTTACGGGTGGGATGGGCAGCTATCGAGGCCCCAAGGAAGTCGTCCCGTTCCTGCCTCCGTCCGAATGGGAAAAGGTGGTCCGCCTGGAGCGGGACGCCTTCGAGAAGTGGAAGGGAGGAGGCTCGAACCCCGGGTTGCGCGGGATCGTGCTCTACGACGCCTTGATGCACACGCGAGAAGGGTTCAAGATTCTGGAGAGGAACAGCAGGGGCGGAAACACCGAGCAGATGTGCCTCCTGACGACGTTGCTCGACGACTACGTCGACGTCTGCTACCGGATGGTCGACGGCGACCTGAAGGGCATCAGGTTCTCCGACAAGGCCTCGGTGGTGACTTGCGCCGTCCCGCTCGACTACGGGACCTCTGGCTCCCGACGCCCCGGGGAACAGGCCGTGAGCCTCGACCGCGCCTTCGCCCTCGAGAAGAAGCACGAAGGAGACCTCCGCGTCTTCCCCATGGACCTGAGGCTCGACGACACCGGCCTGACCATGATGGGCACCTCCCGGTCGGTCGCGGTCGCGGGCGTCGCGGCATCCATCGAGGAGGCGCACGACCTCTCGGTCGAGGGGGTGAAGGCGCTAGGCCCAAAGTTCCGCTTCAGGGCGGACGTGGGGAGCGAGGCGGACATCGCCAGGAGCCGGGACCATCTGCGCAGCATCAGGAAACCCGCAGGGACCTAAAGCGAAGAAGGGCCTAATGCGGAGTCCGGGGCCTTCGCTACTGGACGTATACGCCCATCTGCAGGCCGATCTTCCTCAGCCTCTCGACCCTGTGCTGCGTCGACGGGTGGGTAGAGAATAGCTCGAGCATCGCGCTCCCCCTGAAAGGGTTGACTATCCAGAGGGACGCGGTGGCCGGCGATGGGCCGCCCGGAGAGTTCCCCCCTTTCGCCGGCATGCCTCTCGTCTGCGCCTTGGCGCTGATCTTCTGGAGCGCCGAGGCCAGGGCACCCGGGTTCTGGGTCAGCTTCGCGCCGTACTCGTCCGCGTTGTACTCGAGGCCGCGGGAGATTCCGAGCCGGACGAAAGTGGCGCCGAGGGGGACGAGTATTATCGCGGCTACGAACAGAATGGGGTTGCCTCCCTGCCTGTTATTTCCGCTCCCCCCGAGCCCACCGAACATCATCGAGTAGAGCGCGATGTTCCCGATGTACGAGATGACGCCCGCGATGGTCGCGGCGACGCTCGACGTGAGGACGTCCCTGTGGACGACGTGGCCTATCTCGTGGCCTATCACCGCCTCGAGCTCCGTCGGGGTGAGCGTCTGGATTATGCTTGAGGTCGCCACCACGACGGCCTTCTGAGGCCCGCGTCCGGTCGCGAAGGCGTTTGGCTGCGGCGAGTTCACTATGCCGACCCTTGGCATGGGTATCCCTGCCTTGTTGGCGACCTCTTGGACGACGGCGAAGAGCGCCGGATTGTCGCTCTGCTGGATGATCCTCGCGCCGCTCATCTTCACCACTATGCTGTCGCTCCAGTAGTAGGTTACGAAGTTGAGGACCCCGGCGAAACCGAGGCCGAGGAGCATGAACCCGAGCGGGTCGCCGAAGTAGAGCCCGATGGCGTAGCCAACCACCATCAAGAGGCCGGTGAGGACGAAGAAGAGCGCGGCCATCCTTGCGTATAATCCCATGAGCCTGAGCACCGAGGATTTTTCGCCGAGGCGAGAAGCGTAAAAACCTTTTCGAAAGGGTTTATAGAATCTGATGGAATTTCTCCCCGACCGACAAGTTGTCATCCGCAGACGAGTGGTTCAAGCGCTGGGGGAAGATGATGCCGTTCGGCCCGTGGTCCTACGCCGACGTTGATGAGATGATGAAGGAGATGGAGAAGGAGTTCATGGCACTGACCAACGCCGAGGGTCAGCTCCCCAAGGAGCCCGTGAAGGAGAAGAGAGTGGAGGATGGCAGCGTGACGAGGGAGATCGGTCCGGTAGTATACGGGTACTCCATGACCATCGGCCCCGACGGGAAGCCGGTAATCCGCGAGTGCGGGAACTCGAAGCGCACTCCCAGCAAGGCGTGGAGGGAGGCGATAGGCGACACGCGGGAGCCCCTGGTGGACGTCGTGGAGGGCGAGAGCGAGGTCCGCGTGCTCGCAGAGCTCCCCGGCGTGAAGAAGCAGGACGTCGCTCTGACCGTGGAGGGAAGGAGCCTCGTGATATCTGCGGAGACCCCTGCAAGGAAGTATCGGAAGGAACTCGAGCTCCCATACTTCGTCGAGCTCGAAGGATCCAAATCCACCTTCAACAACGGCATCCTCGAGGTCACGTTGCCGAAGCGAAAGGGCAGGTCGTCGGGCGTCCGAATCAAGGTCGACTGAGAGGCTCAGCGGTAGGGTCCGCCCTGGCCTTCCGCCTTCAGAACGGCCAACGCGTTCAAGGCCGGATCCTGGAAGTCGTTCATCTTGGCCAGCCATCGTGCAAGCTCGAGAGACGTGATCACGCCCGCGAGCGACCCCGACTCGTTGATCACAGGGAGCTTCCGAACGCCATAGTCGCTCATGATCGTCGCGGCCTCCTTTATGCTCGCGGTCACGCTGACGGTGATGACGGGCGTCGACATGATGTCCCTGACGTAGACCTCAGTGGGATTCGCGCCGACCGCTATCACCTTCTCAATCATGTCTGTCGACGTGACTATCCCTATGACAAGGTCGTCCTTCGAGACTACGAGGCACTGCTCGCTCCTCTTGGCGATGAGGGAGGCGGCCATTGTCACCGTCATGTCGGGGTCCACCGTCTCAGGCTTCTTCCTCATTATGGAGTCTACGAGCGCTTCCATCGCTCCTTTCCCCGCACGTTGGGGATTAAACGTTTGGAGCGGCGACGTGGCTCAAGAAAACGCTTATTACTGAGAAGACTAGAAAATTCCACATGGCCAAGATGATGTCGTGCGAATGCGGTTGGACTCTCATCACCCCGATGGGCGAGGGCGACCTCAAGAAGCACGCCATGATGCACGTCGCTGACGCACATCCCGGGATGAAGGTCACCGACGACATGATGACGAAAATGATGAAGACGGTGTAGCCGCGGGCTACACCCTTCCCTTCCTTTTTTCGCGCCCATTCTACCTTGGGAACGCGGCTTCGAGCTTTGCCCTGTCTTCAGGCCTCAGCTCCCAGCCGCTCGCCTCCAGGTTCTCGATTACGTGCCTCGGCCTCGAGGCACGGGGGATCGCGAAGACGTTCCGTCCGGAGACGAGCCAGTTCAGCGCGACCTGTGCGGGCGTCTTCGAGTAAGCCTTGCAGATCGCCTCCATCTTCCCGCTCGGCCCCGAGCCCGTCAGCTTGCCATGGCCCAGCGGGTAATAGCAGATGATCGAGATCTTGTTGCTCTCGCAATATGGCAGGAGATCTGCCTCTATCTCCCTGTTCGCCAGTGAGTACTCGACCTGGTTCGAGGCCAGCTGGGACTTCTTGAGCGCGACGTTGGCGTCCTTCGTCTGCTGCAGGGAGAAGTTGCTCACCCCGATCGAGAGGAGCTTTCCCTTGTCCTTCATCTCCTCCATCGCGCCCATCGTCTCGGCTATCGGCACCTTCGTGTTGGGGAAGTGCACCTGGTACAGGTCAACGTAGGGGGTCTCAAGCCTCTTGAGGCTCTTCTCCAGGGCGCGGATCAGCGCCTCCCTCCTTAGGTGGTTGGGCCAGACCTTCGTCGCGATGAACAGGTCCTCCCTCTTCCTCCCCCTTATGGCCCTGGCGACCAGAGGCTCTGAGCCATAGAGCTCCGCGGTGTCAATGAAGTTCGACCCGGCGTCGAGCCCCGCCTTCAGGGCCTCGACCTTGGAGGCGGCTCCCCTCATCCACCCTATCGTCTTGGCCGTCGCGATCCATTGGGGGTCGTAATACGTCCCCATCCCTATCTCGGAGACTTTGACCGCGCTCCCCAACGGCTTGAAGTTCATCTGGCCCTACAGCTCCCTCCTCTCGGTAGTCCGCTCCTAGCTAGCTAAACCTTGTCTGCGAGCCGCGGCCGCGTCAGACGATCTTCCTCGACTTCGACATGTCAAGGACCTCCCTGTGATCCTCCCTAAGCTCCGGAGGCAGTTTGGCGAGGTCGAAGTAGTCGGCCTTGTCAAAGTCACCGTCGAGCTTACCCACGCCCTGGATCTCCGCGTGGAAGACAAAGCACATGTCCCAGTGCTTGTCGCCGTAAGACTGGACGTCCAGGAGATTCAAAGCGGTCGCGGATGCGCCAAGCTGCTCTCGGACGATCCTCAGGGCGGCGGCCCCGGGGTCCTCCCCGTAGTTGATGATTGAGGCCGGGAGGCACCACTTCCCCGCCCACCGCTCCGGCTTCACCCTCCTTACCAGAAGCAGCTCCGCTCCCTTCCTGACCAAGACGAAAGAGGAGATGTGCATGACCTCTTCGGGATGCGTGCCGTCGGCCTGTGGCACCAGTCGGGCAGTCTTCGGCGTGCTCATCTGCGGCGCGGAACTCCTGCCGGCATATAAGGGATGGACCTGCTTGGCTGACTTGACACGACTCGCATTGCACCAAACGGCCTCAGTCGCGACTACACTGTCTTCAGAAGAATCAACTAGTGGAAATTGGGCTAACCCTTTTCGAAGCCGAGGTAAGAAACCTAGCATGACAACCGAACAGGTTGGGCGGTTCAGATGCGAGGCGTGCGACATGGACTTCGATTCAATGAAGTCGCTAATCGAGCACAATGTTGAGCAGCCACCGGGCACCATGCCCGATGCCGTTCCAGCAGACCTTTGAGAAAGGGAGGCTTGATAGCGATGTCGCTCATCGAAGACATCAAGGACTCGTTCAAGAAGAAGGGATTGGAGTTCGTCTCCATAACCGAAGCGGCCGACAACCGCGACAAGTCGATATTGACCTACAGGGACGCGTCCGACGGGACCGTCACCAGGACCGTGGACATAAGGATCGACGACCTCGAGGAGGCGGTCGAGGCTGTCTACAACGTGGATCCTATGGACCTGGCAAACTATCTCCTGAGCGGCTCGAGGCCAATCCTGGCATCACCACCGGCCGCTGCCAACACAGCCTAGAGCGGCAACTGGGCGGGGAAGAATAGATGGACCGGGAGGGACTTGAACCCTCGACCTTGGGGAGCGCTGAGCTCTCTCCCGCGTGCAAGGCGGGCGTTCTACCGCTGAACTACCGGCCCATCGCCTGAGGAGGCGCAAACGACCGCTCTTATCTTTTCCAAGACAATCAAAGGCGGAGCCCTCCGAACGTCTTCACGACTAGCAGATTTTCCCCGAAGCGCCATGCCGGGGGGTTGTCACGCAGAATGCCGATGTTTACGCTTATAGACAGTTAGTCGTGCACCTGAGAGGCGTGGGCCGGTAGCTCAGAGTCAGATTTCTCCTGACGAGCAGTTTGGCTAGAGCACTCGACTGATAATCGAGAGGTCGAGGGTTCGAATCCCTTCCGGCCCACTCCCTTCCAGAGCACAAACCGTGATTTTATGCGGACCCCTCGCTAACCACACGCCATGCAGGAGTTCAAGGACTGCCGCACCAGGCCACCCAGGGCATTAAAGACTGCTACAGGAAAGCCACGAAATTGCGGCAGAGGCTTTCGCCTCCAATGCATGTGTTAGAAGTTACACTCCGGTTCCGAAGTCTTCGTATATTGTGACTACTGATTGACTATATGTGCAATATGGGCAACATAGACACTATTCATAGCGGATAAATACAAAAGAAGGCCCTCTCATGTCCGGCATGGACAGAAGGGCTAAGGTTCTCAAAAGAAAAATGCGACTTGCATCATTGATAATGCTGGTCTTACCACTACTTGCAATCCACGGAATAGCGACAGGTAGTAGCGCGGCAGGTAGTAGCGCGGCAGGTAGTAGCGCGGCAGGTAATAGCCAGGTTGAGCACGTGCTGCTGATCTCTGTGGACGGGCTGCACCAATCCGACCTCGAATGGTATGTCAATAACCATCCGGCCTCTCAGCTCGCCAGGCTGGTCTACGCCGGAGCGGAGTTCACCAACGCGCAAACCTCCGACCCGTCGGACTCCGATCCCGGCGGCACCGCGCTGATGACCGGCGGCGACCCGCGCGCGACGGGTGTATACTATGACGTCGAGTACAACCACGCCACCGATGAGGCGGGCGCGACGTCGTGCAACGGCCAGCCGACCGGTGGCGACGTCATCTACGACTCGCCCGACGACATAAACGTGACCCGGCTCGACGCCGGGCAGAACATCCCCGGGATCGATCAGAACCCGGCGCTGATCATGGACATGACGGGCAACCCGCAGACGCTGCTGAACGCGTCGACGTTCCCGGTCGACCCGGCTACCTGCCAGCCGATCTCGCCGCATTCGTACCTGCAGGTCAACACGATCTTCGAGGTCGCGAAGGCTGCCGGGCTGCGGACCGCATGGTCGGACAAGCATCCTGTGTACGAGTCGTTCAACGGCCCGTCCGGCAACGGGATCAACGATCTGTTCACGCCCGAGATCGACTCGAACGCAGTCGAGCCGAACGGGCAGCCATACCCGGGTGGCGTCGCCTGGACGGGCGACAACGCCGCGACCAAGCAGTATGACGGCTACAAGGTGCAGGCGATCATCAACGAGATCGACGGCTACGACCACAGCGGCCTGAACTTGGTCGGTGTCCCGGCGATCTTCGGGATGAACTTCCAGACCGTCTCGACCGCCGAGAAGCTGCTCTCGTCCCCGGCTACGCTGATTGGTCCGGACGCCAGCGGCAACTACACGCTCGGGCCGGAGCTGCTCGGCGGCTACTACCCGGGCACGACCACCCCGGGTCCGCTGCTGCAGAGCGCGCTTGACTACGTCAACGCGCAGCTACAGCGGATGGTCGCCGAGATCCAGCGGCAGGGCCTGACCGGCTCGACGGCGATCATCGTGACCGCCAAGCACGGCCAGTCGCCGCAGGATCCGAATCTGCTGCTCAGAATCAAGGATGGCCCGATCATCACCGCAACCAACAACGCGTGGGATCAGCAGATCGGCTGTACGTCGAACTGCACCCCGCTGATCGTCGCCGGAACCGACGATGACCTTTGGCAGAGCTACTTGTCCGTCAAGACCCAGGCGGCGGCGGACTTCGTCAAGGGCTATCTGTGGAATAACAGCGCGCCGGCCGTCACCTATAACGGTACGACCGTCTCGGTGCCCCACTCGGGTCTGGCCCAGATCTTCGCCGGCCAGGCGGCCGCCAACTTCTTCGGCGTGCCTCTCTCCGACCCGCGCCACCCAGACGTGTTCGGGGTCGTCCAGGTCGGCGTCGTCTACACCGGCGGCACCAAGATCGCCGAGCACGGCGCCGACAACCCCGGCGACCGCGACGTTCCGATCCTCGTCTACGCGCCGGGAACGCTGAGGCCCGGCTCGAACGGCCAGCCGGTCGAGACGACGCAAATCGCGCCGACGATCCTGACGTTGCTCGGGCTGAACCCGCTCCATCTGCAAGCGGTGAGGATCGAGCATACCCGGGTGCTGCCGTTACGCACCGATCACTCCTCCCAAGCCACCTCGCAGCCCATGATAGCGACGCAGGACGCGAGGGGCCAAGCGATCGCGGGATACTACGCCGTCCTCTCCCAGGCTACCTTCGGACTGCAGAGCCGGTGGACGACTATGGTGCAAGTCACTTTGCACATTGGCTTGATTCAGTGATCGCAGGTAGCCAGAGAACCGGCCCGTGCTGGGAATGCATTACACATCGCCACAGGTGGAGCGGGAACGACGTCCACTCCTGTCCTAGCAACATTCCCTAGCTGGTTGCCGAAGGATCGGCGATGGGCAGTTGCCGTGCTCGGTCTCCTCTCGGTCGCTGTCAAGTCAAGCAGGAAACAGGCTTTCGAGGAACTGACTCCGTCCTCCCTCTCCGGGTCTGCCTGAAAGAACACATCGGCGGGAGGAGACCCAAAAATGCTAAAGAGGCGGATGGCGAACTGCGTACGATGAGTTGACTCCGCTCCTTGGGGTGGAGGACGAAGCCAGAAGGTTGCTTCAGGCCTCCTCGGACAGGAAAATCGTGCTGAAGCTCATCGGCGGGGTCGCGGTGGCCATGAGATGCCCCTCTGCGAGGAGGGACGGCCTCCGGCGCAGCTACGTCGACATGGACTTCGTCGGGCACGAGAAACAATCGAAGGCGATCAATGGCTTCTTCGCCGAGATGGGATACCAGCCTCGCCCGAGGTTCAACGCCATGATGGGGAGCAAGAGGCTGATCTTCAACGACCTGGCCAACGAGCGGCGCGCCGACATCTTCCTCGACGTCTTCGAGATGTGCCACAAGTTCAATTTCGGTGAAAGGGTCGGGCTCGAGCCTCTCACCCTCCCGCTCGCGGACCTCCTCGCGACAAAGCTTCAGATCGTCCAACTCAACGACAAGGACCTCAAAGACTTGACCGCCCTCGTCTTGGACCATGACGTCGGGCCAGGAGACGGCGAGATGATAAACGGGCCCTATCTGGCGAGACTTTGTTCAAACGACTGGGGGGCTTACAAGACCTTCACCATGAACCTCTCGAGGCTCGAGACCTCGGCTGAGGGCTGTGGCCTGAAAGAATCGGAGACAGATGTGGTGAGGGGGAGGGTAAGGAAACTCGTCGACACGATAGAGAGAGAGCCAAAAAGCCTTGCCTGGAGGATGAGGGCACGGGTCGGAGAGAAGAAGACCTGGTATGAGCTGCCAGAGAACGACAAGCCCTTCGTCGTCGGCTCGCTTGACTGACCTACCCCGATGTCAAAAGGTACGACTTCATCTCGTCGCCCTCCAAGTCCGCCAGGAAGCCTCGGAGGATACCCTCGGTGTACTCGCTCCCGGGATTGGCGCACATCGTCCTCCCCAGCTTGACGATCCCGCGAGATTCATGGATGTGTCCGTGCAGCCCAAGCATCGGCTGATACTTCGTGATGGCCGCCCTGCAGGCCGTGCTGCCGGCCGAAACCATCTCCACGTTCCCGGCCTTCACCACTATCTTGAGCTTCTCGTCGACGCGAGGCGCCTTGTCGATGGGGGTGTCTATCGGGGGGA
>Ga0307374_10011571_pt1 | contig 12522 bp, 14 predicted proteins | sample OX3MG_FD_202532 | JGI IMG/M metagenome (GOLD analysis project Ga0307374, IMG submission 202532) | Soil microbial communities from Risofladan, Vaasa, Finland - OX-3 | ecosystem: Environmental > Terrestrial > Soil > Coastal area > Acid sulfate soil | place: Finland: Risofladan, Vaasa | collected...
CGCCAGCCTCTGCAAGGTGGCCCGCTCCTGCCCGGAAAGCAAAATCGGTGCGGCTCTTCGGCTCATGCGCAACAGGATATCCGAAGACCGAACATAAGTAAATCTATTTATGACGCATTACACTAGCTGGCCGCGGGATGAAGGGCACAGGCCGGGAGCATGGGCAAGCTCCGGAGGAGCGATAGAATTTAGCCCACGGCGCAAGCCGTGGGTCAGGAACCAGCCCCCTCACCCCAACCCTCTCCCGGTGGGAGAGGGGTCGCCGCAAGGCGGTGGGTGAGGGCCGTCCGCTCCCAGGGCTTGCGCCCTGGGCTAAAATCCTTCGCCCCTGCCGGGGCTGCCGAAACACCGGAAGCGCGGGGGTGTTTTCGAACGAAAGGCCCACGGCGGAAATTTCACCGCCGTGGCTTATCACTGCGGGAGGGAAACCGGCCGTCGAGACGCCGCGCTGGGGCGTCTCCTCGGGGGCCAGGCGGAAGAACCAGACGCTCCAGCGGGTTCCTGATTCACGAATCGCCCGAGGGCACGGAATTCTGACCAACACGTTGACAAGGGCAATTCATGAATTGCGAAACCCGGGCGCGTCCGGGGAAATGTTTCGAGGCTGGGCGCGGATCGAGAAAATGCTCCCTCCCCAGCCTACCACATCGAAATGAGACGCGTGGGACGCCTGGGACGCCGCCGAAAATATTTATAACCACCTTTAAATCAATAGGATGGCTTTCCAGAAGGGTCGTCCCGCGGACGCCGAGTGAGTCAAATTGTCCCACCGTGTAAGAACGCCCTGCCGAGGGGTATTGCCCTTTAGAAGATGGGTCCAGGACCTACAGGCATCTCAACAGTTCATCAACGACACTCTGGACGCCTTGGGAGGGATCGCCCAAGCCTTCGAAGCCTGAACCGCACGGTCGCGCGATTGATTTTTCAGCAGCCTGCGAAAACCCCATCCCAAAGGGTGATCCCGATCTTTCGCTTCACGGTTCAATGCTGACTTCCCGGAGAAATGCGGCATTCTCTTCGGGCAGGGAGGAATTGATGAACATCCCGGAGCCCAGCTCAAACCCCGCCACCCTGGTAAGTCGCGGAATAATGCTCACGTACCAGTGGAAATACTTCACGCCGCAAGACTCCCGGGGTGCGGTGCGGACCGTGTAATTGAAATCAGGATCCTTCAGTCCGTGGTAAAGCTTTGCCAATGTCCGGCGCAGGAGGTGAGCAAGGTCCGCGGCTTCCGCATCGCGAATTTCCGAGAAGCAAGCCATGTGGCGGCGGGGCATAATCAGCATGGAAAAAGGAGTCAGAGCGGCAAACTGCACGAACGCTACAAAGTGCTCCGTCTCCATAACGATCCGCGTCTGCTCCTGCAGCTCAACGTTCAAGACGCGGCAAAAAATACACTCCCCGTACTCGTCAAAATGCCTCAAGGCATTGATCAGACGGTCGCGTAGCTGCGAGGTAATGACGGGCGTCCCGATGATTTGCGAGTGGGGATGTTCGAGCGAGGTTCCTGCGGCCGCGCCGTGGTTCTTGAAAATGGTGACTTGCTCGACGCGCGGGTCCGCGGAAGCGAAATTGAAACGATTGAGATAAGTATCCAAGAGAGTCTCAACCTGCTTGTCCTCCAGCAAGGCCATCGTCTTGCTATGGTCGGGAGTTTCAACGATCACCTCATGGATGCCGACGCCCGTAACCGTGCGGCGGATCCCTTGAAAGGACCGCAGACGCTCACCCTCATACGACAGGGCGGCAAACTTGTTGGGCGTCACCCGGACTTTCCAGGCGCCGTCGTCAGGAATCACGAGCGTTGCCGGAGGGGTCATGGCTTCGTTGCCGGGGCAAAAAGGACACTTGGGATCAAAAGAAGGGCGTTCCTCTTTGCCGCTTCTTTCCTTGACGAACTCGTGGGGACGCTTCGCGCGCTCGGTAGCAATAATCACCCATTCCCGGGTTAAAACGTTATGGCGTAGCTCAGGCATGGCGTCCTCCTTATCGGATATCCCGCACCACTCGAAAGCCGTAATCCGCATACTCGAAAAGCGGCGGGATGCTGGAGCGCGCCGCGCAACGGCTCACTTTAATGTGGTGCCTCCAGGCGCCGCCGCGCGAGGTGCGCCGTTCACCCGAAGCAGGTCCAGAGGGATTCCGCTCCGGTGAATCCGGGTAATAGTCTTTTGAATACCAGTCTGCGCACCACTCGTGGACGTTTTCACAAATGTCATAGAGGCCAAAAGGATTCGGAGTCCCTTCTCCGACCGGCAAGGGGCCGCTGACTTCTCCACTCCAGCGGCGGAGATATTCTTCATGCGATTCGGGCGGCTCGTCGCCCCAGGGATAAAGCGAGCCTTCACGCCCGCCTTGCGCGGCCTTTTCCCATTCCGCTTCGGTAGGCAAGCGGTAATGCCGGGCGCGCGCTTGGCTAAGCCAGCGACAGTATTCATCCGCCTCGACCCAGCTCACAGCGACGACCGGCTGATTGGGAGCGTCGAATCCGGGTGCATTCCAATGGGACGGTACAGGATGGCCGGTGGCTTCCATGAACCGCGCCCAATCCTGGTTCCGAACCTGAAACGCCGCCATTTCGAACGAATCCACCCAGACTCGATGGACCGGCTGCTCGTCGTCCCGGCCCGTTGCGCAGCCCATCAGGAAATAACCGGCAGGAATAAGGACGCAAGCAGGCTCAACCGTTTCAGTAAAGCCCATTCAAATTTTATCCCGCGGAAAAAGCTTGATCGCCATCATATCCGCCTGCCTCAAAAGGTAACCGTCGCAACCGAGAAAGCAGACTTTTCATCTTTTCGAAACTTGGAGGGAAAACGCAGCCTCCTTCACCGCTTCAAGGCCTCACTCTTCAGAACTCCCAAATCCGCCAGAACGTTCCGCAGTTCATCAAGATCATTCGCCGGGAGAGGCGCCAGGGGTGGCCGGACGGGCCCCGCATTCATTCCGCACAGGTTCATCGCCTCTTTGATGATCAGCGTTACGTACCCAGGCTGCTTCTTCCGAAGGTTGAAAATCGGCACCGCTTCTTTTTCGATGACGTGCGCGGCCGTTTCCAGTTTCCCTTCCTGCAAATGCTTCAATATCCTTCGGCAGGTTTCCGGCATGAAGTTAATCAAGCCGCTCGTGAAGGCTTTAACCCCTAAAGCGAAATAACTGGGAGCAAGGATTTCTCCGACCCCGCACAACAGTTCCAGGCGGCCGCCCACGGCGCCCCATTGCCGCACAAACTGATGCATGTCCCCGTGCTCGTCTTTCATCCCCACAATGTTGGGAACTTCCGCCAATCGGCGCAGCAGAGGAAGGCTGAAGTTCATTGCGTGGGTTTGAAACAGGATCGCCCCCAGCTTCGTTGCCTGCGCAATCGAGCGGTAATAATCGAACAGGCCGTCGTCGTTGGCGCTGGTAAAGTAAGGCGGCAGGATCAGAACGCCATCAGCGCCATAAGCCGCGGCAGCCCGCGCCATCTCGCAAGCGATGGGCATGGAATATCCAATTCCCACCACAACCGGTTTCCGCCCCCGAACCTCTTCCACAACGGCCCTTCCGATCAGTTTGTGCTCTTCCGGCGACACCGAATACAACTCGCCGTTTCCCGCCAGCGGAACGATCACTTCGCAATGCTCAGCAAGAAATGCTGCGTTTTGCCGCAGCGCTTCGACATTCACGCTGAGATCTTCGTGGAACGGCGTAACGCCAAACCCGATGATTCCCTTGAGCGCCGACTTCAGTTCACCAATTCCCAGCGGCATCGGAAACCTCCAAGCGGAAAGGGAAGAGAGGGATCGCTTCCGCCGGTTCATCCGGCCAAGCTTATCGGGACCATCTTTTCACTTTCCTAAAGACGCCCATTCTATTACATTCAGAATTGAAAGGCGAACAACTCAGTACTCTGGCAGGAGTCTATGTCGCAGAAACACAAGGATAAAGTCGAAAAACAGTTTACCCGAACAGCGGAAGCGTTTGCCGAATTTGCGGTGCGCGATTCAGCCGAGGTCACGGCTGAAAAAGTCCAATTCGCCAAGCCGCAGCCGGACGCCGTAGTCCTGGATGTGGCCTGCGGGCCGGGAGCTTTTGTTCTGGCCCTGGCGCCCAAGGTGCAGTTTGCCTGCGGCATTGACCTCACGGCTGAAATGCTGCGCCGGGCTCGCGCCTTCCAGGTTGAAAAAGAGGTCGCCAACGCCAGCTTCAGCCGGGGCGAAGCTGACCAGCTTTCCTATCCCGACGCTTCCTTTGACCTGGTTTCCTGCCAGATGGCCCTCCACCACATGCCCAAGCCGGAATTGGCGCTCCGGGAGATGGTACGGGTGATGAAGCCGGAAGGGCGTCTTCTGCTCATTGACACCTTGGGGCCGGAAAGCGACTCTAAATTCGACCTTCACAACCAGATTGAAATCGTCCGCGACCCTTCCCACACCCTTTCACTGAGGCTGACCACTTTCCTGAGCTTACTCGATAAGCTTAAACTTGAAATGGTCTCCCAGGCCATCAAACGCCGCCGCCGCTCCTTCAACCACTGGATGCTGCGCGCCGGGCTCGCGCCGGGAGACCGGCGCTATCAGGAAGCGCGCAAGCTGCTGGAAGAATCGGTGCAGGGCGATCGGGCAGGCTTCTCGCCTCAAGTCGAGCAAGACGACATCCAAATCGTCCACAACGAGGGGATGTTTCTGCTTGCGCGGCGCGCGGACGGCTAGCGATTGCTCGGCGTAATGACAGAGCCTGCAACTTGAAGTAGTATCTGCGGCCGCCCTGAAATGTTCATCCACTGCTTTCGCTGGCTGGCGCAGACCCCGGTTCTGGGGGTCTGCGTTTTCCTCGAGAAGCGTAGGAGCAATTCATGAATTGCCCCTACCTCGCGAGATCGCAGACGCTCAACAGCAAGCGTCTGCGCCAGCCCCGGTGGGTGAGGGTCCTTCGTTCCCAGGGCTCACGCCCTGGGCCAACATCTGCCGCCCCTACCGGGGCGACCGAACCCAACGCCGACCTCTGACACTTCGTGAACGAACCCCAATTCAGCCGGTAGTGGACCTTTTACAGGCCGGAACCGACGAACCCGCCGCGCAAGCCGTGGTTTGATAAGCCCTTCCACGTGCACGAAAAAGTACTTGACAAAGTGTTGTATTAGTACAACACTTTATCTATGGAGTCTAATTCAAGTTCGGATGCGAGGACCGGCGACATCCTTTACAACCGAATTGCGGTTCTGCGGGCCGAGCGGGGCCTGAGCCGCAGTGCGCTCGCCGACGCTCTTCAAGTGAACTACCAGACGATAGGCTACATCGAGCGAGGCGACTTCAAACCCAGTTTGGAACTGGCCTTTCGCATCAGCGAGTACTTCGGCCTCCCCGTTGAGGCCATCTTCTCGCGCACGCCTTTCCGGCCGCTGAGCGAAGAGGTTTACGGCAACCGCAATACGCCGCCTTCCGGCGACTCGAAGTAAGTTGGGAGGAATACCATGTCAAACACGCCTACGATTTTGGGAATCTCGATGGCACCGCAAAAGAACCGTCGCATGCTGGTTGCGGTTACGTACACGATCCTTGTGGCATTCGCTGCGGTGTTCGTGATTATGCCCTCCTGGGTCCGCGAATTAGGACCCCTTAGTCGCCAGTTCTTTGTCCTTGCAGGCATGCTGCTCATTCTTGCCCCCCGGTGGTTCTGGTACCCTAAGTTGACGAAGCTTACGCCGTTTGGACAGCAGCGCTCGGTTGAGATGACGCGGCTCGGCCTCACGCCAGGGCCCCGCGATCCATGCGATCCCGATGAACGTCAGGTGGCGATACGAAACGCCGCGTACTACCAAGCCTCTCGTTTCGTCATATATTACTCAATCGGCCTTTTCTGGACTTTCATGTTCTCGGACCACCTGAATCGTGCCACCGCAGACAGAGTGATGACGTTCCTTCTGCTTTTGCTGTTTTTGGTGGCTTCGTCGCTCCCGCAAGCCATCATCCTATGGACGGAACCGGACGCGCCGGAAGAAGCCAAGTTTTAAACCGGCTCCGGAGGATGTTTGTAGGGGCGCCCCTCGTGGGCGCCCAGGGCGGGCACAAGGCCCGCCCCTACATCCCGATCTGCCGGGCTGCCTCCCGCGCAACAAACGGCCATTCGCCGCGCTTGCGCGCGCGCGCCATGTAAGCTGCTGTTCCCAGCGCAAAGATTACCAGCGCAAAGATCAGCGCGCCGCGGGCGGAGGTCACCAGGATGTAAAGCCAGCCCAGGAGAGAAATGATTCCCGGAATGGGATAGAACCACATCTTGAATGGCCGCGCCATGTGGGGCTCTTTGAAGCGTAGAACAAAAAATCCCACCGCCTGCGGCAAATATTGGAGGAGCACTCGTGTGGCGACCAGGCTGACGATGACCTCCGGCAAACGCAGCAGGCTGAACCCCGCTGCGATCACGCCCAAAGTGACCAGCGACACATGAGGAAAATCGTGCTTGGGATGCAGCCGGGCAAACACCCGGAAAAAGTTCCCGTCAGCCGCCGCCGCGTAAGGAATGCGCGAGTAGCCGAGCAACAAGGAGAAGGCGGAGGCGAAGGCAATCCAAAGCATCAGCAGGGTCATCAAGTCACCGGCAAAACGCCCCTGGAGCTTCTGAATGTATTCCGAAGCGATAAAGTGGCTGTGCTGCGCCTCCCGCCAGGGAATCACGCTCAGGATCGAAACATTCATCAGAATATAGATCACCGCGACGGCCACGATGGAAAACAGGATGGACAGGGGAATGATGCGCCCCGGGTCTCGAATTTCCTCCGCCAGGTAGCAAACGTTGTAGTAGCCAAAGTAGTCGTAGAGCGCGTAAAGCGTCGCGTGGCCAAGTCCCGCCCAAAACAGCACATTCAGATGGAAGGCATGGGGCGGAAAATCAAAAATACGCGAAGCGCTCACATGCGGCAGGCCGGAAGCGATGATCCAAAAGCATCCCACCAGCACGCCACCCAGCATCACCACGGAAAGATTGCCCACCGCACGAACGCGCCGGTAAAGGAAGAGAACCAGAACCAGAGGCACCGTGGAAGCAAAGATGCGCACTTCCCAGGGCGTCATCCCCGGAACGAGATAATGAAAGTAGTTGGCAAATCCAATGCTGCCGCTGGCCACCGATAGCGGAGCCGAAAACATGATCTGCCACACCACCAGGAAAGAAATCCAGCGGCCGGCGCCCGCGGGACCGAATGCCTCCCGCAAGTAGTAATAACTTCCGCCCGCCTTGGGCATCGCCGCGCCAAGCTCCGCCCAGACGAGGCCGTCGCAGAAAGCCAGTCCGGCGCCGACTAACCATCCCAGCATGGCCTGCGGCCCGCCCATCGTCGCCAGAAACAGCGGGATGGTAATAAACGGACCAATCCCCACCATGTCCGTGATGGCAAGCGACGTAGCCTGGAGAAATCCCAGCTCGCGCCGCAGACCCGCTTTGTGAGGAGCGTCAGCCATGCTTCACCCGGCAACGGTCAAAACACCCGCCGGCCCTCTGCCCGCACCATGACCTTGATTTTGTTCCAGGAGATTTTGAGTTGCCGCCCCAGGATTTTCAAGGCCAGGGCTCTCGATATACCCTTCCTGGATCGTCGAGCCCAGGTAAAGTTAGAAACCGTCCGTCATTTGCGATGGAGGAGCCGCAGGAGCTCGGACTTCACAGCCGGCCCGGGTTTCCGGGGCTTCGAACTCGAGAGCAGAAAAAAGACGGCTACAGCGGCCTCATGGAGGTGGTCAAGGCAGTACGGACACCCGCGTTCGAAGTGCTCATTGACCTCGTCCGCCTCCTTCGGCTTCAGCAAGCCAAGCAGGAACAGCTCATAAATGTCGTCTAGATATCGGCAGTCCATGTTCCCAGAACGGCTCGCAGGCGATGCCTCAAAAACCGGAATCCGGCCCGCAGATCACTTTCAACCCGGCCCGGGGGTTGCCGAAGCTGCTCGGCCATTTCGGCTTCGGTTTGGCCTTTGAAGATCGCAAGCTCCACCAAATGATTTTGGGAGCTGGGCAGGCGGCGGGCGATTTTATTGAGCAAGAGGCGCCGTGCGTCCACTCGGGAAATCTCTTCCGGTCGTGGCAGCCAGGACGTTGATCTCAGCAGCGACTTCAAGCCGGAATGGGCCGCCGACCGAAGCCCATCATCGAGACGCCGCCGGTCAATGGCTCTCGATCGAGCATCAAGCATCAGCCAGGTCAGCGCTCCCCCCTTCCCAAGATGGATGCGCCGTGCGTCCTTCCAAAGCCCGACAAAGACCTCGCGGAGAATCTCGATCGCCACATCGCTATCGGCGACGATTTCAGAGATGACGCCGAAAAGCCTCGGCGCGTATTGGTCGTAAAGCTTGCCAAGCATCTCCTCATCGTGCTCCGCCACTCCCGCCATCAATTGCTCGGCTGTTAATTCCTGGGCCATATCTTTCGAGCGGGGTCGCGCCCTGTCCTAGTGTGGTTCGCCTCAAGAGTAGCGCCGGGCTTTAACCCGGCATGCCGCCCTAAAGGGCGGCGCTACATCTGTAAACCTACTGGCGACGCGCTATCCTAGCCTTCAATGGTTTTGCTGGACTCATCCCACACGGCCATGTTTTTTTTGAAATAGGAGTAATTCGCCATGTGGCATGCGATCGACGCATGGTTGCCAAAGGTTGCGTCCTCGACCGACGGGTTTCGAGTTCGGACGGACTGGAAGTAATTCCAGAGGTGCTGCCGGTCTTCGTTGTAGCCCGGAGGAGCTTGATAGGTCGCCGCCTCAAGGGCCTGAGCGGTTCCGGGAGCGAGGGTGTGTTTTTCCTCCCACTCCTTAACAAACTCCGCGCGCAACTTCGGCGGATAGCTTGAGATGTAATAGCAGGGCGAATGGCCTTTCCCGTCCTGCGGCGAGACGCTCACCTGTTCGCCCCGGATTTCCACCGTGCCCCGCGTCCCCATGAAACGAATCTCCTCATCCGAGTCGTTGTCCAGAGTCACGCGGATCATCAGGCGGAAGTTCGGATACTCGTAAAGCGTCGACATCTGGTCCGGAAAGTCACGCCCGTCTTTAAATTGGAAGAGCCCTCCCGTCGAGTAGGCGCGTTCGGGAGGATGGGTCACACCCATAACGTAGTGAATGCCCGTCAGCAGATGGACGTAAAGGTCGCCCGGAATGCCCTCGCCGTAATCCTCATAAGCCCGCCACCGGGCGAAGCGGATGGGGCTAAAGGGGCGCTTAGGAGCCGAACCCTGCCAAGTCTCCCAGTCGAGATTTTCAGGAGAAAGGCCGGGCGGCGGCGGATAGACCCACGCCCCGCAGGGATCATTCCGGCCCATGGTGTCTTCAATCAATCGCACGTCGCCGATGGCGCCGGAATCGATCAGTTCCTTCGCCTTGGCGAAGATGATGGAGCTGCGACGCTGGCTGCCGATCTGCACAATGCGGTTGTTCTTCTGCTCGGCTGCGATAATCTCAAAGCCCTGGCTGACGTGGTGCGTCATGGGCTTTTCGCAGTAAATATCTTTCCCCGCGTTACAGGCATCGACGATGACCCGCATGTGCCAGTGATCGGGCACCGCGGCAACAATGCAGTCGATTTCCTTATTCTCAAGCAATTCCTGATAGCGCCGCGTGGTGGGGACGGTCTTACCGGTTTCTCCGCTGATAATCGAGTTCGCAAGGGTATGGCGGCCGTCGTAAAGATCGCAAGCAGCCACACACTGAACTCCGGGAAGCTTGATCGACGTTCCCAGCAGCCCCGAACCTTGCATGCCAATGCCGACCATCCCAAAACGCAACGTGTCGCTCGGTGGCACAGGCTGAGGCGATGCCGCGGCCGGGCCGGAATCGAGCAAGATGGATTTGCCAACAGCCGCTGCTCCCGCTGCGGTGGATGTTCTGCGAATAAAGTCGCGACGTGATATTTCCTCTTTTCCCATTCTGCTACACCTCCCGTCCTGACAATGGAACTCCTGTTAACCAACCCGAAAGCACTGCCGTGCGAATCTGCCTTGGGCTTGAAGCGGTTCGAATAAGGGCCAAGTGTGACAGAAACGGAGCTTGAGGAAAAGTCTTTTGTACGCCAAAAGTCCGGTTATTGTGCCGGCGTAGTTGGGGTCCCTCAGAACTTATGCAAGGAAGCGAGTTCCTTGAGGGCCTCACCGGAAACGCGCATGGTAAGCCACTCATCCAGAACGCGCGCACCCAGCGACTTGTAGAACTCCATCGCGGGTGTGTTCCAGTCAAGCACCTGCCACTCGAAGCGTCCGCAGCCTTCTTCGACGGCAATTTTGCGCCAAACGTGCAAGCAACGCTTTGCCGATTCCCTTGCCGCGAAATGCCGGCCGCACAAAGAGATCTTCAAGGTAAAGTCCCGCGCGTCCGAGCCACGTCGAGTAGTTGTAAAAGAAGAGCGCGAAACCCGCAGGCTTGCCCGCCCACTCGGCAATCAGCACACGGAACTTGGGATTGCCGGAGAAGCCGTCGCGGCGGAGGTCGCGATCGGTGGCCACGGCCTGCTCGGGCGCCTTTTCGTACTCGGCCAGCTCACGAATAAGTTGGCGAATGAGCGGAATGTCGTCTGGCGCTGCCGGCGAATGCGAAGCATTTCGGGAACTCCACAATGAATATACATGAACAATTTGCGTTGTGACCAACAGGCTGAGACAAAACAGATGTTTCTTTCCAGTTGACGGGGAGCGGCGCCGGGGGGTTAAATGGCGACTGACCCCAGGAGGTAGATCTATGCTGACACGGCGGAATTTTCTCGGTAAGGCATTTGCTGGCGCGACCGCAAGCGCCGCCATAGCCAAAAGCCAAGCTTGGGCGGCGGGAGAGCTGGCGTGGCCCAAGCCCATCGGACTCGAACTTTACACGGTGCGTGATCTGTTTGCCAAGGACCCGGTGCGAACCCTGAAACAAGTCGCCGCCATAGGGTACAAAGAAGTGGAATTCAGCCCTGGCCTCAAGCCTGCCACTCTACATGCGGACCTGCGCGCTGCCGGTCTCGGCGCCCCGAGCAGCTACGTTGAAATGCCTGAAAACATCGGGCAGTGGAAAAAATCCGTCGATCTGGCCGAGAGCTATGGCGTTCACTACCTTGTGGTGGGAGACAACCCGCGCCTGAGCGCCCAAGCCTGGAGACGCCGGGCGGACTTCTTCAACCAATGCGGCAGGATTTCACTGAGAGCCGGAATCCAGTTCTGCTACCACGCCCACTTCCACGAATTCGAGCGCGTCGATGGCACCACCGGCTATGACATCATGCTGACCCACTGCGAACCCAAGCTGCTAAAAATGGAAATGGACATTTTCTGGGTCACTTACGCCGGCGCCGACCCGCTCCATTACTGGCGCCTGTATCCGGGCCGCTTTCCCCTGCTGCACATCAAGGACCTCCGGAAAGGCGTCAGCATCAACCCTCACGCTGGGCCAGCAGACCACGGACCGAACCCCTTCGCGCCTGTCGGCCAGGGGCGGATTGACTGGCCGAAGATTTTCGCCCACGTCAAGGAGGCGGGCGTCGAGCACATCTTCGTCGAGCAGGACCGCTGCAATCGGCCACCGCTTGAAGCGGCCAAGATCAGCTTTAATTATTTGAAGAATCTTCGCCTGAGCTGAGCGCGATCTTGCCCCCATCGCGGCGTCAGGATTCATGTCGCCGAAGAGCTTTGTCACCCCACCAGAGCTTCGTGGACTCTGCCCACCATCGCTTCCGAAGGGACGAGGGTCTTGTCGCCCTCTTCCTTCCACTTGGACGGGCAAACTTCGTTGGTTTTTTTGGACATGTACAGGTTGGCTTTAAACTTCCTCAGCATCTCGTCGATGTTGCGGCCGAGGTTGTAGAAGTTGACTTCCGAGTTCACCAGCACGCCTTCCGGGTTGATGATGAAGGTGCCGCGGAGATCAAGCCCGGTGTTCTCGTCATAGACCCCGAACAGGCGCGAAACTTTTCCCGTTGGGTCGGCAGCCATGGGGTACCGGACCTCGGCAAGCTCCCCTTCGCTCTTCTTCCAGGCCAGGTGCACAAACTGCGTGTCCGTGCTGACCGTCACGATGTCGCATCCCATCTTCACAAAGCGCTCATGCCGCTCTGCCAGAGCAGCGAATTCGGTGGCTCAAACAAAGGTGAAGTCGGCGGGATAAAAAAACAGGATCGTCCAGCGTTTGCGCTCGATCTGGTCGGCTAAACGAAAATTGCTAAACTTGTCCTCGACAGGATCGTAGGTGTTGAGTTGGAAGTCTGGAACTTTACGGCCAAGTTGAACTCCTTCAGACATTCTTTCTAGTCTCCCTTTCGGTTAAGGTGAATGTGCATGAACAGGCGCACGGGTGCATGTGTACCTCTCCATCCTAGCCGAAAACCGGTCAAACGCTCAAGAGTGTGAACTCGTCCAGTAGATTAGTGACACTGGGGTTCCTTTCTTGGAGATGAGGATTGAGCGAGAAATTCCTGGGGAGTGAGATAGCCCAAAGCCTGGTGAGGGCGAATGGTGTTGTAGGTGTATTCCCAGGCCAGGAGTTCGCGGTTGAGTTGGGCGATAGGGAGTGAGAAGGGAGTGACCTCATAGAACT
>Ga0307374_10011572_pt1 | contig 12522 bp, 15 predicted proteins | sample OX3MG_FD_202532 | JGI IMG/M metagenome (GOLD analysis project Ga0307374, IMG submission 202532) | Soil microbial communities from Risofladan, Vaasa, Finland - OX-3 | ecosystem: Environmental > Terrestrial > Soil > Coastal area > Acid sulfate soil | place: Finland: Risofladan, Vaasa | collected...
GCCTTGGCAGCCTCGGCGCCGCGTTCAGCCTCGCACGCGCAGAGACCGTCGAACCGACCGGGCCGTGAGCGGGCGGCATGAGCATCGTCCACATCGAGCCTGAATCGCTCGGGGCCGCGGAAGCCGCGTTTCGCCGTGAGCAGCCGGGCTACGCCGCGACCGGGGTCCTGGACGAGCTTCGCGCGAGCGACTTCGCGCGCCTTGACCGGGGCGGCCACGTCTACCTCGATTACACCGGCGGTGGGCTCTACGCGCAGTCGCAGCTGACCGAGCACCTGGCGCTGCTTCGCGAGAACGTCTTCGGCAACCCGCACTCGGTCAACTCGACCTCGGCCGCGAGCACTGAGCTCGTCGAGCGCGCCCGGGACTACGTCCTTGGTTTCTTCAACGCCTCACCGGAGGAGTACGTCGCGATCTTCACGCCGAACGCGACCGGAGCGCTGCGGCTCGTTGGCGAGGCCTACCCGTTCCGCTCCGGCGACCGCTTCCTGCTCACCTTCGACAACCACAACTCCGTCAACGGCATCCGCGAGTTCGCCCGCACACGGGGCGCGGAGACTTCCTACATCCCGAGCGTCGCGCCGGATCTGCGTGTTGCCGAGAGCGTGCTGGCGCGCTACCTGACCGACACCCCTGGCGGTCACCACAATCTGTTCGCCTACCCGGCCCAATCGAACTTCTCCGGTGTCCAGCACCCGCTTGAATGGATCGAGCAAGCGCACGCCCACGGCTGGGAGGTGCTGCTGGACGCCGCCGCGTATGTGCCGACCAACCGGCTCGATCTGAGCCGCTGGCATCCGGACTTCGTGGCGCTCTCGTTTTACAAGATGTTCGGCTGGCCGACCGGCGTCGGCTGTCTGCTCGCGCGCCGCGACGCGCTCGCCAAGCTCGAGCGGCCGTGGTTCTCCGGCGGCACGATCGTCGCCGCGTTCGTCCAGCGCGAGTACTACCAATCCGCTCCCGGCGCGGCGCACTTCGAAGACGGCACCGTCAACTACCTCGACCTGCCCGCCGTCGAGATCGGCCTGCGCCTCCTCGACCGTATCGGTCTCGAGACGATCCACGCGCGCGTGAGCGCGCTCGGCGCCTGGCTGCTGCACGCCCTGGGCTCGCTGGCACACAGCGACGGGTCATCCGCGGCGACCATCTACGGACCGCGATCCTGGGAGCAGCGCGGCGCCACGATCGCGTTCAACTTCCGCCACCCCGACGGCCGTATCGTCGACGAGCGCTACGTCGACCGCATCGCCCGGCAGCACAACGTCTCGCTGCGCACCGGCTGTTTCTGCAACCCCGGCGCCGGGGAGGTCGCCTTCACAATCTCACGCGAAACGCTCGTCGGCGGCGAGTTCGGGGAGGGGATGACCCTCGACGACTACGTCCGCGCGATCGGGCTCCCTTCGGGCGGGGCCATCCGCGCGTCACTCGGACTCGCCTCCAACTTCCAAGACATCCACCGCTTTATGAGCTTCGCCGACGAGTTCGTTGATCTCGCAGACGTCCCCAACGACCTGCCCCCACGCATCGCCTGCTGAGACCTCGAGCCGCGCTGCGCGAACCGCGGCGAGCACTTCGCGGGGCCGGGCGCAGGGCCGGAATCAGCGCGCTACCCGAACCGAGCATGCGAAATGATCCGCGACGCGGTCGCTCACGGTGCTCGGCGCCGACGCACCCAGCCCGCCCGTTGATGCCGGTTCTCAGGCTGTGTGCTGGAAACCCGGGCTCGCTCGCGGTGAGCTTCAGTCGTATGGTTTGCCGTCCGCGCTGGCGGGCGGGCTCGGTGACCACGGGAGGGGCGGCTGCGATCAGGGTCGAGGTTCTCTATTTCGAAGGGTGTCCGTCGTGCGCGAAGCTGCTTCCGCGGCTACGTGAGCTGGTGAGCGAGGCCGGTGGCGACCCTGAGGGGATCGAGATGCGGATCGTGGACAGCGTGGGGGAGGCGGAGGAGCACCATTTTCTGGGCTCACCGACCGTTCGTGTCAATGGTCGCGATGTCGAGCCGGGCGCGGGCGGGCGCGGCGACTTTGGCCTGAAATGCCGCGTGTACCGTTCGGTGAGCGGCCAGGCTGCGCTGCCGCCCGAGGCGTGGATCCGTGAGGCGCTTGCCGATGCGAGGTCATGAGCGAGCGCCGCGAGGGTGGTGCAGACGGCGTTGAGATCCCGCCCGCATGCGGTACGGGCGCGTGGCTTTGGAAGGGGTGCGGTCGGCTGCTGGGGCGGGGGTCGCCGGCTACGACCCCTTTTGACCTTGGCGATCCAGCGGCGAGACGAGCTACGGTCGAGGTGGATCCGCTCGTCTGGACGGTTGCGGCGTTGGGGGTCTGTGGACCGGTAGGCGGACTGTGACGGTGGTTCCGTGTCCGATGCCGTGGCTGTGTGCGGTGACTGTCCCGCCGTGCGCTTCGACGATTGCGCGGACGATTGCGAGGCCGATGCCGGTGCCGCCGCTGGCGCGTGAGCGTGCGGGGTCAACGCGGTAGAAGCGCTCGAATAGGCGGTCGAGGTGTTCGGCTGCGATTCCCTCGCCGGTGTCCGCAATCGCGAGGTCCACACTGTCGCCGTTGCGGCGCGCGCACGCGCGGACGCTTCCGTGGCGAGGTGTGTGGCGCAGGGCGTTGGCGAGCAGGTTGGCGAGGACTTCGGCGATGCGCTCACGGTCTACGTCAAGATCCGGCAGCCGCGGGTCGGCGGACGCGGTGAGCGTAACGCTTTGCGTCGCGTAGGATGGTGCGGCCGCCCTGACGGCGGCCTGGAGGAGCGGGGGGGGTTGGGTTGGGGTGGGGTCGAGGTCGAGCTGGTGCGCCTGGGCGCGTGAGACCTTTTGCAGGTCGTCGACGAGGCGGTTCAGGCGCCGCGTTTCGGCACGGATAGCGTTCCAGTTGTCGCTGTCGGCGGGAAGCACGCCGTCGGCGATCGCTTCGAGGTAGCCCTCGACGGTCGCGAGCGGTGTGCGCAGCTCGTGCGCGACGTCTGCCAGCAACTGGCGGCGGGTGTCCTCGGCCTGGGCGAGTGACGCGGCCATCTGGTTGAACGCGCCGGCGAGTTGCGCGAGCTCGTCGGTGCCGCGCTCGGGCACGCGGGCGTCGTGGGCGCCGCGGGTGATGTGCTGCGCGGCGTCGGCGAGCGCGCGTACCGGTCGCACGACGCGAAGCGACACGAGCCAGCTCAGCAGGAGGGCTGTAGCGACGGCAGCGCCGACGGCGACCCCCAGCGAGAGGAGTGTCGCGTCGCTGAACGCCATGTCGAGGTGGCGGGCGACGTCGGGCGGCACGTAGCCGAGCGCGTCACGGACATGGCGGCGGAAGATTCCCGGGCCCAGCGACAGCGCGATCACCAGCAGCGTGCCGGCGCCCGCGAAGACGACGAGCAGCTGGCTGGCGAGCAGCTTGGCGGTCAGACTGCGCGACAGGCGCGCCCTCAAGTTCGGTCTCCGATGCGGTAGCCGACGCCGCGGATCGTGCGCACGTAGCGCGGCGCGCGCGGATCGTCACCGAGCTTGGCGCGCAGGTTGGCGATGTGCACGTCGACGACGTGATCGTCACCAAACCAGTCTGCTCCCCACACGCGTTCGAGTAGTTGTTCGCGGGCGAAGACAACGCGCGGTTCGGCGGAGAGGACGTCGAGCAAGTCGAACTCGATCTTGGTCAGCTCGATCGGCTCGCCGCTGCGGCGGACTTCCCGCGCGCCGGGGTCGATCTCGAGATCGCCGACATGGCGCACCGGGCTCGCGTGGTCACGCGTGGTTCGTGGCCGGCGCAGCATCGCTCGCACGCGTGCCATCAGCTCGCCGGGCGAGAACGGCTTGGTGATGTAGTCGTCCGCGCCGGTCGAGAGGCCGACGATGCGGTCGATCTCCTCGACCCGCGCGGTCAGCATCACGATGTAGGCGTTGCTGAACGAGCGGATGCGCCGACACGCCTCGATCCCGTCGATTCCGGGCAGCATCAGGTCGAGCACGATCACATCCGGGTCAAACTCGCGCGCGAGCTCCACGGCGCGCTCGCCGTCGGCGGCGCTGGCCACCTGGAACCCTTCGCGCTCGAGGTAGCTCGAAACCAGCTTCACCAGCGGCGGCTCGTCGTCGACGACCAGCGCGCGCAGACCGGCGGACGCCTGCCCGCCGGTCCGTGGCGTGTTGCCGGGTTGGTTCATGCGGACTTGGCGATGAACGCGCCGTGCCACCAGTGCGGCCAGACCGCGTCGGTCGTCGCGTTGACCGAGATCATGCCGCTGACCTTGCCGCCGGCGAGTGTCTCGAGCGTGTAGTAGCCGGGGAACGCGTCACCACCGGTCTCGACCTTCACGCCCGCCTCATTCGCGTCAAGCCAACGCTGGGCGAGCGTATGCGCGCTGGCCAGCGACACTGCGCCGCCGGTGGACCCGACGGTCGGGCTTGTGAAGGCCGAGCCGTTGTAGCCCGGCCCGCCCATCATCGGGGCGGCGCCGTAGCCGGCCGCGGGTGACGGGCCTGCGGTGGAGGCACCCATCATGCCCGCGCCGTTGGCGCGCATCATCGAAGTGCCATAGCTGCCCATCATCGTGCGGGCGGCGGCGCCCATTCCGTAGCGGGTGTTCCACATCATCGCCGGGCCGTACTCGATCGAGACAACGCCACTCGCGGGGTCGACCAGCACCTCGGTTGCGCCGTTGCCGTTGCGATCGACGAGCTTGACGTAGAAGTTGCGCTCGAACTGCAGAACCTCATCGACACGCAGACCGAGCCGGTCGGCGAACCGCTGCGCATCCGAGCGCGCGGCGGAAAGCGTCCGCACCGGCCCCGGGGTCGCCGGCTGGTAGACGTAGCGTCCGCCCATCATCCCGAAGCCCGAACCCCACGGGCCGCTGCCGGCGGTCGCCGCCAGCGCCACCGCGGCACCGACGACGGCGACCAACACCACCACAGCGAGCGCACCAACGAGCCTCTTAGTGCGCATCGCGATCACGACCTACCGGCGATCGGGCGTGGGTCGAGCTTCGCACGAAGTGCGTCGTAGGTCGGGGTGTCGATCTCGCCCCGAGCGAGCCGGCGATCGAGCAGCTCGCGAGGCGTGTCGGACGCATCACCGGCGTCCCGGCGCGCGTCCGTGCGGGTCGGGAACAGGCGCGCGATCACCCAAACGATCACCGACACCAGCACCACCCAGAACACCACCATCAACACCCAATCCCCCGCTCCCATCGCGTGAAAACCGTTGAACATGACTGGCCTCCGTTGCTTTCGTTAGCCACGATCATCGGGCTGCCAGATCAACTCCCCACCGCGACTGGGGTCAAGATTTCGTCAAGGCACCCGCCGTGTGGAGCGCGCCGCGACAGGGCACGCTCGACGGTTGGGTATCGGCGCCGTCGAGACTCACGATGGTGCTGGTGCGGCGTCGTGCCCGATCTCGGCGGCGATCGTGGTGGCCTGGTGTTGGCGGCGGAGTTTGAGCAGCACGTGGCCGCTGAAGATGAACAGCGCGGTCTGGATGAACGCGAGCACCGTGTCGACGTCGATCGTCTCATCGAACCCGTCGGCCGGGATCAGCCACGGATGGTTGGCACCGTTGGCGAGATGAAAGTTGATCGCCATGAACGTCGCGCCCAGCGCCGACAGCATCGTCACGACAAGAATCGCGCTGCGCCAGCGATCCGATAGGCGCGACCAGCGCGTCAACCAAACGACCGCGGCGACGATCAACGCAACGCCGACCACGATCTCGCCGACCTCGATCAGCACCGCGAAGACGCGCCCGTTGGGGATAATCGCGCCGTGCAGGAAGCTGCGATACCAATGCGCCGCATTCCGTGACTTGGCCGCCAGATCGCCGGCCAGCCCCGAGACGAACGTGCCGCTCGTAACCTTCGTGAGGCCCGACGCCAGCCACTCATAGCCGATCACGACCTGCACCGCCAACAACGTCACCAACGCCGCACCGGCACACACATCCCGCCGGGTGTCAGACGAACGAGCACCGTCAGACATGGTCAGCGACCTCCAGAGGTTCGGGCAGAAGTGGGGCAGAGCAGACCGGGGTTCACGTGCTTACCATCGCCGAACGCAACATCGCGCCGGGGCAGCGAGTCGCGCTCAGCCGGCCGTGACCGCGGCGCGTGGTGGTATGTGGTCGGGTGTCGCGGCGTCGGGGCGCGCGAGTGTCGCGCGCAGCTGTTCGTACTGCTCGACGGTCAGCTCGCCGGTGGCGAGGCGCCGGTCGAGGATCTTGCGCGCCGACCCGCGAGCCGGCTGCTCGCGGACGTGATCGCCGATCGCCGAGACGACCCAGTAGATCGCGAGGATGACCACCACGACGACGATCAGCGTGCCGAGGATCGAAAAGATCCACTCGCCAGCACTCATGTGGTCACCCCAGTACATCATCGCTGCTCACCTCCGCCACCGCCGCCGTGGGACATGCCGCGCATCATCATCGCCATCATCGCGGTGCACATCAGCGCGACGAAGATAAACCCGACGCCGGCGACGCCGGTCGCGACGAGGACGATCGCGATGATCAGCATCGGGATGCAGCACGCGATCATCATCCAGCCATGACCGCCATGACCGCCGTGGGGCTCGTTTTCTTCGGGTTGGTTGGTCTGAGGGGTTGCGGGCGGGCTCATGCCGGCCTCCTGAGTGATGGGGGCATGTGGCCGAGCTTGTGGTAGAGCGGGCAGTGTCCGAGTGCGCCGGTGACGACGAGGTCGAGGCCGGCGAGCACGAGCAGCGTTTCCAGTGTGACCGCGAGCGCGCCCCCTGCGGTGGCCAGGAGCACCAGGCCGGCGATCGCGGCCGCAGCGCCGATCGTGACACGCCCGGCACGCTCAAGTGGGGTGATGTTGATCTCTGGTCGTCTCATCGTCGCCCTCCTGACGTTTCATCACAGCGGTGGTTTTGCGTGGCTGCGAGAAAAGTAGACACTGATCTGACGCGAACGGTAGGCGTCGCTGGGCGCGCCGTCATCGGGGAGGGGCACGGTCGAGGACTGTGGGAAAATACCTAGGGGGGGTATGATAGGGTGGGTTGTGTGGATGGGGCTCCGACACGCGGCTACACGGCCTCCAAGCAGCAGCTGCTGAACCGCTTGGCGCGGGTTGAGGGCCAGGTGCGTGGTGTTGCGCGGATGGTTGAGGAGGATCGCTACTGCATCGACGTGTTGACGCAGATCGCGGCGGTCCAGGCGGCGCTTGAGAAGATCGCGCTCGGCCTGCTGGACGGTCACGTCCGCCACTGCATGTTGGGCGAGGGCGGCGCGCCGCCCGATCCCGACGAGCAGGTCGCCGAGCTGATGGGCGCGGTCGGGCGGATGGTGAAGCGGTGAGCTCGACCGAGACACCAGCGCCGGCCCGCGAAGCCAACGCGCCCGCGTCTGCGACCTCGACCGTGCGGCTGGGGATCGAGGGGATGCACTGCGCTTCGTGTGTTGCGCGGATCGAGCAGGAGCTCGCGCGCACCCCAGGCGTCGTGCAGGCCGCAGTGAACCTGATGACCGAGGAAGCGGCGATCTCCTATCTGCCGCAGACAATCGATGTGCCCGGAATGGCGGACGCGGTTCGCCGCGCCGGCTACACCCCGCGCTCGGCGCCCGGCGCCGGTGAGGACGTCGTGGAGCGCCAGGAGCGCGACCGCGAGCGCGAGTACCGCACGCTGATGCACAAGTTCTGGTTTGCCGCGGCGATCTCGCTGCCGGTAGTCGTGCTCTCCTACCCCGACCTGTTCGGCCTCGATCGCTTCACGTTCTTCGTCAAGGGCTCGGATTCGCTGTGGTGGGTGTGGCGTACGCTCGGGCTGGTCACGTTGCCGGTGCTGGTGTGGGCGGGCGGCCAGTTCTATACGGGCGCGTGGCGGGCGCTGCGCCATCGCGCCGCGAACATGCACACGCTGATCGCGCTGGGGATCTCCGCGGCGTGGCTGTACTCGACCGTCGCGGTGCTCTGGCCGAACATCTTCCCCAAGGCCAGCTTCGCGCAGCAGTACTACGACGTCAGCGCCGTAGTCGTCGCGCTGGTCACGCTCGGCATGGCACTCGAGGTCAAGGCCAAGGGGCGCTCCTCAGAAGCGATCCGCAAGCTGATCGGGCTGCAGGCCAAGACCGCGCGCGTGATCCGCGACGGACGCGAACGCGACCTGCCGATCGAACAGGTGCTCGTCGGCGACGTGGTGGTCGTGCGCCCGGGCGACAAAGTGCCGGTCGACGGCGTGATCATGCACGGCGAGTCGAGCGTGGATGAGTCGATGGTCACCGGCGAGTCGCTGCCGGTCGACAAGACGGCCGGTGACGAGGTGATCGGCGCGACGATCAATAAGACCGGCGCGTTTCGCTTCCGCGCGACCAACGTCGGAGCGGACACCGTGCTCGCGAGCATCGTGCGAATGGTCGGCGACGCGCAGGCCAGCAAACTACCGATCCAACGCGTCGTCGACCAGGTAGCCGGCGTCTTCGTTCCCGCGGTGATGATCGTCGCGATCGTCGCGTTCGTGGTCTGGTTTAACGTCGGCCCAACGCCGGTGCTCGCCTACGCCGTGATCGTCGCAGTTACCGTGCTGATCATCGCCTGCCCGTGCGCGCTCGGGCTCGCGACGCCGACCTCACTGACAGTCGGGATGGGCAAGGGCGCCGAGCAGGGCGTCCTGTTCCGCGGCGGCGACGCGCTCCAGGCCGCCCGTCAGCTGCAGGTGATCGTGCTCGACAAGACCGGCACGATCACCCACGGCCAACCAGCGCTCACCGACGTCATCTCCGCCGACGGCTTCGAGGAGGCCGAGGTGTTGCGCGTGGCGGCCGCAGTCGAACGCGACTCCGAGCACCCGCTCGCGCAGGCGATCGTCAGCGGCGCCGCCCAGCGCAATGTCGATGTTCCACAGCCTTCGCGCTTTAGCGCGATCCCCGGTCACGGCGTCCAGGCCGACATCGAGGGCCAGACCGTGCTGCTCGGCAACCGCAAGCTGATGGCCGATCAGGCAATCGCCACCGCCACGCTCGACGAGGTGGCGCAACGCCTCGCCGGCGAGGGCAAGACACCGATGTATGTCGCGATCGACGGCCGCGCGGCCGGGCTGGTGGCCGTCGCCGACACGATCAGGCCCGACGCGATCGCGGCGATCGCGCGGTTGCGCCGCGCCGGCCTAGACGTGGCGATGATCACTGGCGACAACGAGCGGACGGCGCACGCGATCGCGCGCCAGGTCGGCGTCGACCGCGTGCTCGCCGAGGTGCTGCCCCAAGACAAGGCGCACGAAGTGCAAAAGCTCCAGCTCGAGGGCAAACGCGTCGGGATGGTCGGCGACGGCATCAACGACGCGCCCGCACTGGCCCAGGCCGATGTCGGCTTCGCGATCGGCACCGGCACCGACATCGCGATCGAGGCCTCCGACGTCACCCTCGTCGGCGGCAGCCTCCACAGCGTCGCAACCGCGATCGAGATCTCGCATGCCACGATGCGCAACATCAAACAGAACCTGCTCGGCGCGTTCATCTACAACAGCGCCGGACTGCCGATCGCCGCCGGAGTCTTCTACCCGCTGACCGGCCTGCTGCTCTCCCCGCTGATCGGCGCCGCAGCGATGGCGGCAAGCTCGCTGACCGTCGTCTCAAACGCCAACCGCCTGCGCCACTGGCACCCGCGCGAGACCCGGCCATGAGCAGCGCGCAGATCCTCGTGACCGCCGGCGGGCTGCTCGCGGTCGCCGCCGTCGCCTGGTTCTTTTGGGGCCCGCGCCGACACGGCGTCACCGCCGCGACCAGCTCCTCCGGCTACCAAGAGGCGATGATCCTCGTCAAAGGCGCCTACACCCCCGACGTGATCGTCGTACAGCACGGCAAACCGGTACGACTCACCTTCCGCCGCGAAGAAACCGCCGCCTGCTCAGAGACGGTCATGCTCCCCGACTTCAACCGCTCCGCCGAGCTCCCCCAGGGTGAGCTCGTACCAATCGAGTTCACCCCCGAGGCTCCCGGGGAATACGAGTTCACATGCGGCATGGGCATGCTCCGCGGCAAGCTCGTCGTACGGTAAAGCGATGAGTACGTCGGCGCCTCAGTCGCGCAGGCCGCAGCCGCAGCCGCACTGACGGCTGTCTCGGGCAAGCGCCCAGATCGCCAACGCTAGGCGCGCCCGTCCCCGGTCGGGCAGCCGAAGCATTCGCGGGGACACCCGCACCAAGCTCACACCGCACGAGCTCAAGACAGTGCGGAACCCCCTGGCGTCGGCGAGCGCCACGTGTCGCAAGCGGCGGGTGCGCCGCCGCCGGCCGGTGGTGCTCGACGTTCGTGGCTGACTGGGCAGCGTAGCCGTGATGGCGTCTCCGTCGCCGCGATGAGGGCGGCCCGGGTCGCCGCTGTTTGGGCGGGGGGCTGCGTCTCTAAGGTTGACCCGGCTAGGGTGCCGATAGGGCGTTCGTGCTGATGCTTCGCCTGATTCGCTGGCTCTCGGGGTCGCCGGGACGCGTGTTCTCCGAGCTTGCGCAGCATCGCAATCGGACGGCCGCGATGGCGGATTCGTTGCAGCAGCAGCTGTTGGGGACGCGTGGGTTCACGCTGATCGAGTTGCTCGTCGTGATCCTCGTGATCGGGGTGCTCGCGGCGATCGCGCTGCCGTCGTTTCTCAATGCGCGTACGAAGGCCAGCGACGTGCTCGCGAAATCGCTCGTGAGTTCCGCGGAAACGGATGCGGAATCGTTTGCGGTCAGCGCGAACGGCAGCTATGCGACGCTCACCAAGGCCGCGTTGAAGTCTTTTGACCCCGCGCTCGCGATCGTCGCGAAAGGCAATGAGGCCTACATCAGCAACGTCAAAGGTACGGCGAGCACCTACACGCTCACCGCGACGGCTGTCGCCACTGGCGACACTTACACGATCAGTCGCGCCGCAAACGGGATTGCGTCGCGGACGTGCACCGTGAAGAGCACCGCTGATCGTGGCGGCTGTCCGCTTGCCACCACCACCCGAGCATCCCCGGCGTTCAAGTGGTGAGCGGTTCCTGTCTGCACTCAAACAAACGCGTGAAGCGCGCCTCCGGCGAGGGCACAAGAGCCGCACAGGCTCCGTTGGCAACTCGAGGGTAGCGTCAAGCACAGGCTAAATTTGTGCTGCGCGCGTGGCTAGGCGCCCGCCACGCCGACCGTCGGCCGACGTGGCGGGCGTCTTGCATGGAGTTAGCTGGAGGTCACGGTGCCGAAGAAGCCGCAGCCGTTGTAGGCGCCGAACGCGGGGGCGTGCTGGTATCCGATGCTGCCGGTCACGACTGCGCCGGTGCTGGTGGCGTAGGAGAACGTGCTCTGTCCGGAGTTCGGCGCGCCGAGCGGCGCGAAGCTGGTTGGGCCGAGCGTGTTGGTCTGGCTACCGAACGGGGTCGCTCCGTTGTCGACGCCGTTGACGGTCAGCTCGGCGTCTGCGCTTGCTGGACCGTTTGCTTGCAGGCTTGCATTGCCGGCGTTGTCGCAGTCGGCGAGGATCGTCAGCCCGTCGCCGCTGTAGAGCGTCTGGACGGTGGTGCTCGAGGCGGGCGTCGGCTCTTTGAGGGTGAGCTTTGTGACGGTCTCGCCGTTGACCGTGGTGGCGTTCGGGTTGACCGGGCCCGTCGCGCCGGTCGCGCCTTGCAGCCCGGTGGGGCCGGTTGCGCCCTGCGGGCCGGCTTGCGCGGTCGCGGGGAACGCGAGGGCTTGCCAGCCGCCGCTGCACCCGTGTCCGGGATGCCACACATGTACCTGCCCACCGCCTGGGGGAAGGCAGGTATTGATGTGGTTTGAGGAATCAACGAACCCCGAGTTGGTCGCGGCGTAGGCGACGCCACCCAGAGCAGCGAATACGGCGGCACAGGCAACGATCCGCAAGCCGCTGGATCTCATTCGGCGCATGGCGGTCTCCTTCATCGAGCTGCGGCATCCCACGCGGGACACCTGTGGTCGGGCGATCGGCGTTGCGGCAGATACCGCCGGATGGACACGTGGAGGCAGCCGCTCACGGGAGCGACATCAACGCCCGCCGCGACGTGATCGCATATCGGTGAGTAGGCCTCACCTTGATACCTACGAGTTGTCTAACCCGGCGCGTCGTGCGACAGTTGCGCCGCTCACGGACTTCTTACGATCCCCGCACACTCGGCCTCCAGGCGAGCGGAGTCGACGCTCTTGATATTCGACGCGCGCGGGCTCGCCGAAGCCTTGTCCGTCAGCGCTGGCGATCTTCGCGGCGTCCGCGATTCCTCAGCTCGCTCTTGGTGGCGGGGTGAGCGGTTTGGAGCGAGACGCGCGACGACGTTGCGCCCGGTGTTGCTTCGCCGGCGGGCGCTACTTTCGGCGGGCGGCAGGGTTGTGCGGAGTGGGATGAGCGTGCGGCGCTGCTGGCGGTGGACGGTTGCGAGCTCGGTGTCGCTTGCGACCAGCATGCGGATTGTGCGGCCCGCCGGACCGCTGGCGGCCTCAAGCGCGAACCCGCCGGACGGCGATGCGGCCGGGCTAGCGGTGCAGCGCCTGGCTGTCTTCGGCGCCGTGACCGCCGCGGACGACAGCCTCGGCGTGAGCGTACGCCGCGACGAGCTCGG
>Ga0307374_10011573_pt1 | contig 12521 bp, 8 predicted proteins | sample OX3MG_FD_202532 | JGI IMG/M metagenome (GOLD analysis project Ga0307374, IMG submission 202532) | Soil microbial communities from Risofladan, Vaasa, Finland - OX-3 | ecosystem: Environmental > Terrestrial > Soil > Coastal area > Acid sulfate soil | place: Finland: Risofladan, Vaasa | collected...
GGTCCTCCACCGTCGATCGTGCCACCGCGCGCGGGGACGCCATTGACGGTCTTGAAGTCGCGCGCGGTATCGAAATCCCACAAAACTTTGCCATCGGAAGTGGAATAGGCGCGGAGATGTCCCGAATCGGCGCCCGAGAATACAACGCCGGGCATGCCCGAAACGGCGGCCGATTGCGCGGGACTGCATCGCGGTGCGCCGCAACCGTCCGACGGCGGAGGGGTGTTCCAGAGCTGATGACCATCGGTGAGTCGAAGAGCAAACATGCCGCCGCCCACTTTTGGATCGGGAATTAATCCTTGCGGGCCTGGCTTCATTGCGAAATCAGAAAGAGCTACGAACGCGGTTTTGGAGTTCGCCGCTGGGCCCCATTCAACGCCACCGAGCGGACCGCCGCGACCGATGCGCGTTTGCCAAAGAATTTTGCCTTTGTCGTCGGGATCGAGACCGAAGACGATTCCGGATTTCTGCGCGACCACCAGCACGCGGCGTCCGTTCGGCAGATTGCGCAAAACCGGCGATGAACCAAAGTCCGAATCTGGGCCCTGCTTCGCGGGACAGTTCACCGGATCGCTGCGATAGCAGCTTACGTTGTAGGTATCGTCCGCGGTGATTTGTCGCGACCAGGCGATTTTCCCGCTATGCAGGTCGATGGCCAGGATCGCGTCGCTCATGGGCGTGGCGGGATCGGAATAGTTGTTGCCCGCGCCGATGTAAAGCACTCCACGCTTAGTGTCGATCGTGGGCGTGGACCACAGACCGGCGCCGGAAGGGCCGAGAAGCTGCGTGCCGATTTTGTTTTTATGAGTCGGACGAGCAGGCTCGGAGATGGTGTACGTCTTCCAGAGGATTTTTCCGGTGCGCGCGTCGAGAGCGGCCATGAATCCTCGAAACGTGCAGCAGTGGTAGTGCGCGTCGGCGGCCATCCATTCTTCGCGCGAGGAAACGGGAACGTACAGCTTGCCGTTATACAGCACGGGCGATCCGGTGATGCGCGCGTAGGGATGCAGGCTGAGCCGCGTTTGCCAAAGCGGGCGGCCGGTTGTCGCGTTCAGCGAATAGACGTTGGCGCGAAGATCGCCGAAATAGGAGTGGCCGTGGGGACCGATGGTGATCGCGGTGCGTACGCCCGCACTGGCATGAAACGTCCAGTAGGTGCAGCCAGTGGAAGGATTCAGTGAATATACGCCGCCGAGCGGGCCTCCGACGAACACGCGTCCGCCAACCACAATTGGTTGCGCATAGGAAGTGAAGCCTCCGCGAATTCCGAACGCCCATTTCAATTTTAGGTGCGGCACTTCGCTGGCAGAAAGCCCTGCGGCGGCGGCAGACTGAAAGCGCGTTTCTTCCAGATTTGTTCCCCAGCCGTTCCACTTTGGCCCGGAAAAATTGGAGGGCTGCGCCGACGAGCATTCATTCGCGGGCGTGGCGGCTTTTGGCTCACTGCCGATTTTCTTGCCGGTAAGAAATTCGGCGACTTCGATTTTCTGCTTGCGGGTCAGATGCGCACCTTGAACGTGCATGGTTCCCGCGGAGAGCATGTAGACAATGTAGTCGGGCGACGCGGCGCTTAGCACGTAGTGATTCAAATATGGAGGGCCGCCAGCCTCGTGGCACACAGCACAATACCTGGCGTAAACCGCGCCGCCGGGCATGGACGCGGCGCGCGCTTCCGCTCCTCTGGCCGCGACGGGGTTGGTAGAAAACGAAAGAATATATGCGGCGATGTCAGCGATCTGCGTCTGGCTATAAGTGGTCTTAAACGCGGGCATGGGAGTGCCCAGTTTGCCGTTGGCAATGGCGGCTTCCAGCTGTTTCACGCTTAGACCGAGATTGCGCAAGTTGGGCGCCTGCGCTCCCAAAGCGCCTTCGCCGTGGCAGAACGAACAAGATTGCGCGTAGAGTTTTTCTCCGGCTTGGGCGCGGGGGCCAAGCTTTTGACCGGGAACGTTTGTGGAGGATTGGTGCGTGCGCGCCGAGGCCGAAAAGGCGAAGATGCAAAGCACGCAGCAGGCGACTAGAGCGATGCATCCTGCCGTGAATCGCAGCACGCTGGGAAATGCCGGTGGAGTTGGATCCACTTTCTTACGCTCTCCGCTTATAGCCAGTCCATCCGCACCGTCGAAGCGGCGCCCGGTAGTTGGCCGACAGCCAGAATGATGCGAAATCAAGCGAACCGCAAGCCATACTTTGCCATACTTTGCCGGGAAAAGAAGGACATTGCAATTCGACATCAGGTGCGTGCGGGGCTGGGTAACGCCGTGGAAAGGACGGATTTCACCGCGCTCAGGAATTCCTCGATCTTAAATGGTTTTCGGAGAGCTGGACAGCCGGTGATGCGCAAGAACGGAGATTCGCTTTCTTCGCCGGCATTTGAAACGGTGAAGAGCAGACGGGAGGCCATCTCCGGCCGTGTTTTCTCGATCCAGCGATACAGATCGGCGGCCGAGTCCTGACCCTGCAATCTGGAATCACACACGATTGCGTCCACCGGCTCTCGTAGCAAGATTTCAATGGCCTGCTGCGCGCTTCGCGCCAGGCGCACGGATGCACCCGCGGCGCCAAGAACTTCCTCCTCGAGCTGAAGCACGGTTTCCACGTCGTCCACTAACAGGATTTTGCCCGGGATCATGGCTTTGGTGGCGGCAGTGCGATCGGTGGGCGGCCGAGAACCGCCAACCAGCAACGGCAGAGTGACGACAAATGTGGCGCCGCGCGGCGGCGAATTGTGAGCTTCGATGTCGCCGCCATGTTCTTTCACGATTCCGTAACAGATGCTCAATCCAAGGCCGGTGCCCTTGCCGACCGGCTTAGTGGTATAGAAAGGATCGAAGATGCGGTGGGGATGCTGGACACCTGGTCCGTTATCGGTGAACTCCACGCGGAGGTTGCCCGAAGCGGCTTCCGTACGAATCCAGATATCGCCCGATTCGCCGGTCTCGTGAATGGCGTCCATGGCGTTGTTCAGAATGTTGAGGAACACCTGCTGCAGCTGATTGAAGTCCGCAGAGGTTACGGGCAGATGAGGGTCGAAATCGCGGTGCACGCGAATCTTGCTCAATCGCAGGTCGTACTCGCGAAGAATCAGCGTGTCTTCCAGAATCTGGTGCAGGCTGACTGGAGAGCGCTGGGGTTTCCTTTGCCGAGCAAAACTCAGCAGGCTTTGTACGATGTGCTGGGTGCGTTGGGCTTGGCGATGGAGCTTTTCCAGGTATTCGGAGCTGCGCGCAGGGGGAAGGCCATCGGTTTTAAGCAGCTGGCTATAGCCCAGAATGGCCGTCAGGGGATTATTCAGCTCATGGGCGACGCCGGAGATCAGCTGTCCGACGGCCGCCATTTTCTCGCTCTGCAGCAGCTGTTGCTGCGTGTGACGCAAGGATTCGTAGGCTTCGCGCGTCTTTTCCAACAGGAGCGATTTGTCGATGGCCGTGGCGATCTGGTTGGCTACCGCGGATATCAGATTCACTTCCGCCGCGGAGAACTCGCGCGCATCGCGGCAGCCGATCACCAGCACCCCCATAATGCGATCCTTGGCCCAAAGAACCACAACTTGCAAGGCCGCGAGGCTCTCGCTGCCGCGCAAGAGACGGAATTCTTCGGGAAGGATGGGAGCAGTGCCGGCGATCACGGTGGCGTGCACGCGGCGGAGTTGGTCCAGCAAAGGCGCGGAGAGATCGATGGCCGCAAACCGATGGACATTTTCGGCGCGGAATCCCACGGTTACCGGCCGCACGAGCTTGGATGAAGGTTCGTCCAGAAAATATACGGCGCCCACATCCAGAGCAAAGAGCTCGGTGATCTTCAAAAGCGCGGCACGCAGGCCCTCTTCGAGAGCGGGATTTTGGCCGAGCAGATCGGCAATGGCGTTCAACGCCAGCAATTCCTGGTTGCGCCGGCGGACGTCCGCCTCGGCGTGTTTCAGTTCGGTGATGTCCAGCAGGAAACCCTGGTAGGCGACGGTTGCGCCGGACTCGTCGCGAGTGGCGAAGCTGGATTCGTGCGCGGTGCGAATTTCGCCGTCGCGCCGGCGAAAGCGGAACTCGAAGTCGGCTATTTCTCCGTATTCGCGGAGCAAACGGTGGCGGCGCTCGCGATCGGCCGGATCGACGTAAAATTGCGAGGATACGTCCGCTGCAACCAACTCCTCGGGTGATTCGTATCCGAGAATGCGCATGAAGGCATTGTTGAAGTCGAGAAAACGGCCGTCGGGCGTGGAAATAAAGACGCCCTCCTGCACTTTTTCGAAGAGCGTGCGGAATTTGTTTTCAGCTTGCCGGCGCGTGGTTACATCGCGCAGAACGTGAATGGTTCCAAGGCGCTTGCCCTTGGAATCGTGAAGCGCCGAATCGGTGGCCAGAAAATATCCGCCGAAGGACGAGTCGAACTTTTCCGCCTCGCCGGCGGCGCTTTCGCAATACGGGCAGCGGTTCCACGGAGCATTTCCCTGACGCAAGACCTCGCGGATGGCGTGCCCCACGATCTCGTTGGGCGCGGCGTGCAAGCGGGCCGCCAGCGCGCGATTGGTGCGAATGATGCAGCCATCCGCATCGTGGACGAGAATTAAGTCGTCGATGGAATCGAACGTAGCCTCCCACTGCCGTTGGGAAGCTGAAACGCTTTCCACCAGAGCCAAATTCTGCACCGTCAGGCCCAGGAGGTTAGCCACGTTCATTACATAATGATCTTCTTCGCTCTCGTATTTTCGGGGAGAGCTCGAACCGATGGCGATCAGCCCGATCGGCGCGTCCTTTCCAGGAATGCGCATCAAGAGCATCGCCAGCAACTTTTCCGCCTGCATCCAGCGCTTGAGGGACGATTCCGAGGTGCCTGCGTAAGCGACCGTGGGGCGTTCGCTCTGCAATATAGCTTGTACCCACGGTTCGCCTGGGGAAATGCGCCCGTTGGAGGTTTTCTCGGGATCGGAGAAACCGACGGCTCCGCGGAGACTGAACTTGGTGCGCTGCGGGTCATCGAACATCAGCACCAGTCCCTGAGAGGCATGAAGGCTTTCGAGCACCTCGACCAGAATGCGCCGAAAAACTTCCTCGGCCCGGGGAGCCTGCATGGCTTCCGCGCTGATAACCGCCAGGCGGCGCAGGCGTTCATTCAAATCTTCCGCACGGGAGCGACTGGCCTCTAGAACCAACACAGCCATCGACACGCCCATGGCCAAGCCGAGCAATCCGTGAAACGAGATGCGCAACAGGCCAATGGTCTCGGTGGTCCATTCTGGGCGATCCAGCCCGTCTAGACCGCGCAGGATCAGTGCGGCCGCGAGCAGCATCCATCCAGCGCCTCGATGGCGGGACTGCGACCGCCAAAGAATCCATCCGGCCGCTAGGTAGAGGCCGGAGACGAATATCGCGCTCGCCCATTTATCCGCGGACGGCAGCGCCGTGACCCAGCCGAGGGCGACGATACCGCTTTCGCCGATTACCGCCCAGGGCCACAGAAAGCCGATCACGTTGGTCTTGCCCGAACATTCCAGCGCGGTGGCCAAAACCAGTCCGGCGACCAGGGGAGAAATCAGAATTGCCACTCCCGACTCGCCCGGCCCCCCGCGCGCCAGAGATACGAGTCGCACACATTCCAGAGCGGTATAAAGGGTCCAAGCGGCGAGCCAGAAGCGGAAGAAACGTGCGGTAAAACTTGGCAACAGCAGAGAGTAAAGCAGCAGTAGAAGGAAAGCGGCGGAGCATTCCATGAAAGCCACCGCCAAGAATCCCGGGTTGGACAGAAAAGTCATAAAAATCTATAACTTGCGACACTTGACCGCTTGAGTGACGGAGCCCAGCGATCTTTTCGTGGATATCAGGAAGCCATTACAGAACCTAGCACACGGTTTCACAATACGGCAACTAAGGCGCGTAGCGCGTGTGCCTTGCCTTATAATGGCCCTCGCGACGGCCACCAATGCCAAAAGAAAAAATCCTGGTTGTAGACGACGAAGAAGCGATTCGCGAAGTGGTATCGACGCTGCTGGAAGCGCAGGGCTACCAGTGCGTGCCGTGCGTCAACGGGCGGGCCGGCCTGGAGGCGTTTCGAAACGATCGATTCGACCTGGTGATGAGCGATATCGTGATGCCGGAGATGGACGGCATGAAGCTGCTTGCTGAATTGCGCCGCTCCGATCCGGATGTGCCGGTGATCATGGTCACCGCCATGCACGATATCTCGATCGCCCTGGAAGCGATCCGCGCCGGCGCTTACGACTACATACTTAAGCCATTCGAAAAGGAACAGCTGTACCTGAGTGTGCGCCGGGCGCTGGAGCATCGGCGGCTGGTGATCGAAAATCAGGCGTATCAGAACGATCTGGAACAGTTGGTCGCGGAACGGACGCAGCAATTATCCGTCGCTCTGCAGGATTTAGAGGAATCGTACGATTACACGCTCGAAGCTCTCGGCGGTGCCCTCGACGCGAAGGACGCTGAGACGGAAGGTCACTGCCAGCGAGTCACCGCGTTTACCATCACTATCGCCAAGGGCATGAACCTCGATAAAGCGCTGCTGCGGCAGATCGCGCGCGGGGCATTTTTGCACGACATCGGCAAGATGGGTATTCCGGATCATATTCTTCGCAAGCCCGGACCACTGACGCCTGAGGAACGCGAAATTATGCGGCGACACTGCGATATCGGCTATGCCGTGCTAGCGCGCATTCCATTTCTGCGCGAAGCTGCCGAAATCGTGCTGGCGCACCAGGAGTTTTACGACGGCACTGGCTACCCACGAGGACTACGCGGCGAGCAGATTCCCTTGGGCGCGCGTATTTTCGCGGTGGCGGACACGCTGGACGCCATGATTTCCGACCGTCCCTATCGCAAAGCCCTGCCGATTTCGGCCGCGCGCGAAGAGATCAAACGCTATTCCGGAACCCAGTTCGATCCGCGCGTGGTTCAGATTTTTCTTTCCCACTCCGATCAAGTCTGGCTCGATCTGCACAAGCGATCCGCTGAACCGTTCATGCTGACCGAGCTCGAGCGCGTTTGATCCCGTTGACATTTTCGTAACGAAACGGTCGCTAATCGATGCGAAGGAGCTTTCACGGCCCCTGGCGCCAAATTGTTACCAACTTCGGCGGTATGCGCCTATAATTCCCCATTGTCGTAAATCGAAAGGAGGTCGCGCATGAAGCGATTGGTCACCGCCCTGGCTGGCTGCCTCGCGTTCTTTCTGCTGGCGGCGCAGGTCCCTGCTGCTCCCGCACCGGCGGCGCAGCAGAAGGACGTGATCGCCACGACGAACCTGAAAGTTGGCGAAAAGGCGCCGGATTTCACACTGCCGAGCGACCAGCAAACCGCCGTCAAGCTCAGCGACTATTTGGGAAAGAAAAACGTGATTCTGGCGTTCTACGTTCTCGCGTTCACACCCGGTTGAACGGACGAATTAAAAGCCTATCAGTCTGATTTGGCTAAGATTCAGTCCAGCGGGTCGGTGGTGTTTGGAATCAGCACGGATAGTCCTCCGGCGAACGCAGCTTTCGCAAAGCAAATCGGCGTCACCTTTCCGCTGCTCAGCGATATGAACCGCACAGTCCTGAAGGAATACGGAATTTTGAAGCAATACCCGATGGGCGGCGACAATTACGAGTGGGCGCGACGCACGACTTTCGTCATCGATAAGGAAGGCAAGATTCAGCACATTCAGTTCGACGAAAGCGCGATTAACCCGAACACCGCTGTGGCGATCTGCACTGGCATGGGACCTTCGAAGTAAGGCGTACGTCGCAGGGGCACGGCACGCCGTGCCCCTCTTCGCCGCCTGCCAGCGATAGGGTTCTGCGACGCAGGTTTTGGCTTACAAAAGAATCGCTGCGCGCATTAGCGGCTTGCGTTTCTCCGGCTATAAATCAGTCCGAAAATTCCCGCGAATAATCCCACCGAAGGAATCAGCAGAAGCAAGATTCCATGTTGCAAGGCCACCACGCTGTGGCTGCCGGACCCGGCAGCGCTCTGGTATCAAAGGGCGCAGCCTTGCGCCGCCGCTTGCGGTGCAAGAGAAAAAACGGCCGTCAAGGCGCCCAACGTTAGTTTGCTCGCTATGCCTGCTGCTCGCGTCGATCCGCGCCCGCGGCGGACCGCGCGGATCGCGCGCTTGATTGCGGTCATGACCGGCCTCCGGAGATCAGGAAGAAAAACAAAAACATCCAAATCGCATCCATCGCGTGCCAGTACATCGAGGCAATTTCCACCGCGGTGCCTCGCGCCATGCGCCGCGCTGGGCGAAACGCCACGACTAACAGCGCGATAATGCCGCCCGCCAAGTGTACGCCGTGCGCCGCGGTGATCAGGTAAAAAAAGCTGCTGCTTGGATTGGTCGCGAGATAAAGGCCGGCCGCGACGAGCTGGCGCCATGCCAGCAATTGGCCGGCGAGGAAGCATACGCCGAGCGCCGAAGTGACGATCCACCATTGGCGGAAGCCAGTCTCGTCGCCAGCTCGCGCGCGCGATCGCGCGTGCAGCATGGTGGCGCTGCTGCCCAAAAGCACCAACGTGTTCAGCCACAATATTCTCGCCAGCCATCCGGAGACGATCAGTGGCCGCCAGTCGCCACTCGGCGATCCTCTGCGCACCACCGCGGCGCTGATCAGCGCCATGAAGAACATGGCGATGCCGCTCAGGGCGATCACCATCCCGGTCACGTAGGCGCGCTGGGGCGTGTGCGACGCGCCCGAGTTTCCGCCGCTTCCGTTTCCATTGCCGCCGAAGCCGCCGCCATTTCTGCCGGTAACGCTGGCGCCGATTCCGGCGCGCTCCGCGATTGCAGTGTCAGACATTCGGAGCTCCTTCGGCGGTGCCGGCCACCTCGCTCGGTGGAAGATGCTGCGGCGAAAAATCTTCGCGCGCGCCCGGAACGCTGTACTCGTATGGGCCGCGGAAAACGTGCGGGAAATGGCCGGCGAAATTGTCGATGGGTGGCGGCGAAGCGGTGGCCCATTCGAGCGTGGTACCGCGCCATGGATTTTCCGGAGCTTTTGCGCCACTGGCGAGGCTCTTGAAGAAATTGTAGAAGAAGATGAGCTGCGCGGCCGCAGTGGCAAACGCCGCGATGGTCATGAACATGTGCAGCGGCCGCAGCGCAACCAGATAATCCGCGCCAGTAAAATCGGAGTAGCGGCGGATTCCGCCGTAGAGTCCCACGAAATGCATGGGCATGAAGATGCAGTAGGCGCCCACGAAGGTAAGCCAAAAATGGAGTTTGCCGAGTGTGTCGTTCATCATCTTGCCGAACATTTTCGGGAACCAATAATACGTTGCGCTGAAAATCCCGAAAATCGCCGCAACAGCCATCACCAGATGGAAATGCGCGACCACGTAGTAGGTGGCGTGCAGCATGTTGTCGAGCGCCGGCTGCGCCAGAAAAATTCCTGAGAGCCCGCCGGTGACAAAAAAGGAAATGAAGCCGATGGAGAAAAGCATGGGCGTGTCGAAGTGGATTTTTCCGCCCCACATGGTGCCGAGCCAGTTGAACGTCTTCACCGCGGACGGCACGCCGATCGAAAGCGTCAGCGCCGAAAAAGCCAGGCTGGAATACGGATTCATGCCGCTGACGAACATGTGATGGCCCCACAGCAGAAATCCCAGGAATCCAATGGCGCAAAGCGTGCCAGCCATGGCGCGGTAGCCGAACACCGGCTTGCGCGAAAAATTGGAAATGATGTGCGACGTGATTCCCATGCCCGGCAAAATTGCGATGTAAACCTCGGGGTGGCCGAAGAACCAGAAGAGGTGCTCCCAGAGAAGCGGCCAGCCGCCGCTGCGTCCAACTTGCAGTTCGCCGTTTACGACCAGACCATACGGAATGAAGAAACTGGTGCCCGCGGAACGGTCCAGGACCAACATGATTAGCGCCGCCAGCAGCGCGCCAAACGCCAGCAGGCTCATCACCGCGGTCACGAACCAGGCCCAGACGGTGAGCGGCATGCGCATGAGATGCATTCCCGGAGCGCGCATTTCGATAGTGGTGGAAATGAAATTGATGGACGCGAGCAACGACGCGAAGCAGAAAATTCCGATGCTGACGATCCACATCGTCTGCCCCATGCCCTCGCCGGGGCCGGTGATGCTGCCGAGGCCGCTCAGCGGCGGATAGGCCGTCCAGCCGCTGATCGGCGCTCCGCCCCGCACTACGAACACCGAAAGCATGCAGCCGAAGGCCACCAGCGTGAGCCAGAAGGACATCATGTTGAGCCGCGGAAAGGCCATATCCGGCGCGCCGATTTGAATGGGCAGAAAATAATTTCCGAAGGCGCCGAGCGGCGCGGTGGTGAGCACGAAGAAAACCATGATCGTGCCGTGCATGGTCATCAGCGCCAGATATTGCTCGGGACGCATGACCCCGCCGCTCACGAATGGCATGTGCGCGCGCGGCCACACCAAGTGGAAGCGCATCAGCAGCGACAGCACGACGCCTACGGTCACCGCGACCAAAGATAAAAAGTAATACTGCAGGCCGATGACTTTGTGATCGGTGCTGAAGATGTAGCGCCGAAAGAATCCGATGGGGGCCCGCGGCGGCGCGTGAACTGGCTGTGGAGAAGAACTCACGCGCGCTCTCCGATTTGCTTTCGTGTATTCATTGTTTCAGGGCCTGCGCGAGAAAGTTTTCATATTCGGCTTCGGAAACCACATTCAAGAAGCTGTGCATCTGATAGTGACCCATGCCGCAGAGCTGCGTGCACATGATGTTGTAGCGCCCGATGCGGTCGGGAGTGAAATGCAGAGGGACGACCATGCCCGGCACGGCGTCCTGCTGCAGCCGCAGTTCGCGCACGAAGAAATTGTGGATCACGTCCTGCGAACGGATCAGCAATTCCACGGGATGATTAACCGGCACGGTGAGGGTAGGCACCACGATATCGTCGCGTCCCGCGGGATCGTTCGGATCGATTCCCACGGGATTGCCGGTAGGAGCGCTGACCAGGGCGGGATCGAGGCGCCCGAATTTTCCGTCCGCGCCGGGATAGCGGAAGTAATAGACGAACTGCTCTTCAGTGACCTCGACCTTGATGGCTCCGGCAGCGGATGGCTGGAATCGGGTTTCAGACCACGCCTTCGTTCCCAGCGCGCCCAGCCCCAGAAATATGGCGGCTGTCGCCAGCATCCATGTGATTTCCAGTCCCGTATTGCCGCGAATGAAGCGCGCTGGCTTGCCGCGATCACGAAAACGAAACACAGCGAAGCCCAGGCCAAGCTGCGCCAGGATGAAGATCGCTCCGGTGGCGTAGAGCGTGAGCGCGTATTGATGATCGACCTGCAGTCCCACGGGAGTGATCGGCGGGGGCGGAGCGTAATATCCGGTGGCAAACAGATAGACGGTGATGCCGACGAAGACGATCAGGGAAATGAACAGCAGCAGCGCCGTGGCGTCCGAGCCGCGCATCCTGCTATTCGGGCGCGCAAGGCTCGCACGCCGGCTTGCGTCGCGAAGAAATGCCGGAAAGAATTGCATGTCAATTCAAACTGCAGATGATACAGGAGCGCCGCGCGCATTGAAAGCGCAGCGCAGATGAGGGTAGTGGGTTACTTTAGAATTCCTCTCAGCCAAAACATCCAGAGCGAGACAGCAATCCAAACACCGCCTGCGAGTCTTATGAAAAATGGTCTCGGGGCGAATCGAGACCCGTAAAGCCACCAATAAAACCTGATTACGCTGTTTGGAAACGAGAGCCACCAAAGACCGCATATTACAGAAAGGCCAAGCACGATGAAGTCGCTCACAGCCATAGGAGCTACCGAGTCTTACATGACAGCTTGAACCGTTCAAGCTGAAGAGAATTTCGAAGTAGCCCACTACCCAGATGAGATCGACTAAGACTTGTCGACCACGAAACCGTCGGTCCAATGATCTTCGTTCAGTTTGTACTCAGAAATCTGAAACCCGTTCGGAGCGGCACTGAAACGTGGCTTTCCTGACAGTCGATTGATAGCTGCCTTTGCGGCCGCCTCTGTGCTGTACGCACCGATGAGAACCTCGGACTCGTTGTCGGTGTCTTTTGCGTGGAGATACCAAAGCAGAAAAATCGAATTCATAGCAGCCGACCTCGCATAACGGAGATAGGAAGTCGCACGAGCAGCTGAAAGCCAAAGTGCAAACGGAGTATCAGAGCGGAAAAATTGGTGCGGGAGAGAGGATTTGAACCTCCACGGTATTGCTACCGCCAGCCCCTCAAGCTGGTGCGTCTGCCAGTTCCGCCACTCCCGCATGGCCCGGTCGATGGGGCGAGGAAATTGTAACAGAAGCCGTTATTTATGAGCAGGCGCGTTCTGCACCGGCGTTTTCGGCGCTGCCGGGGCCGGCTTGGACGCTGGCGCCGGAGCCTTGGCCGGAGTCGTCGGTGGCGCGGCCTGGGTCGGCGTGTTCGTGTTTTCAAGCAGCGAGCCGATGGCTGCGGCATTCGGGCCTGCACGCTTCACGGAAAGCGCCATGGACGTCATCATGAACACGATCGCGCACCAGGTGGTTGCACGCGAAAGAAACGTGGCCGCGCCGCGAGGGCCGAACGCCGTCTGGCTGCC
>Ga0307374_10011574_pt1 | contig 12521 bp, 10 predicted proteins | sample OX3MG_FD_202532 | JGI IMG/M metagenome (GOLD analysis project Ga0307374, IMG submission 202532) | Soil microbial communities from Risofladan, Vaasa, Finland - OX-3 | ecosystem: Environmental > Terrestrial > Soil > Coastal area > Acid sulfate soil | place: Finland: Risofladan, Vaasa | collected...
CTCAACCTTCGCCAGGAACCAGACATGCCGATTCTAAACGCCACAACAGCATCTTGCAGGCCGCCAGCAGCGCCCCGCAGAAAGATTTTCAGGCTCTGAGCGGACGATGGCGAAGAGTTGGCCCGACGGGGACAGAAGGAAAGCAGGTGAGCCACAACCGTGCTCCTCCAGGCGAACTGCACCGTGCGCAGCAAGGGTTTTCCTTGAGATGGCGGCCTCTCGTAATCCGGGAATCAGGTCATGTCCCCCCGACCGGTGTGGGAGCCATGGATAAGTAGCCCGCCTACGCCAAGAGCCCGGTCTATACGGGCCATTGTCGACAGCGCTGAGTAAAGTGGGGCAATTCCGCATGTCCCTTGACATCTTCGTCACCCGCGCCGTCGGGGTGGCGGTGGATATCGCCGACCGGGTCACGGCGATGTATGCTGGCCGCTTCGTCAGGGTCGGGTGGCTGACGGCGTTGATCGGCGCCCCTGCGTCACCCTTGCACGCGCAGCGGGCTCGGTGCCACCGCTCATGGCGCGGCGCACGGCCTGCGGCGGGAGGCGATCCAAGGCGATCCCCCCTGACGCTTGCCGGGGCTTGGGACGGCGGCGCGATCGCCTTCTCCAATCCGCTCGGCTTGAGGTGCGCGTGGACCGATGCCATTCAGCCGCGCGATCTCTTCGCGCTGCTCGGTTACGAACTGCTTGAGTTTCGCCGCCTCGCTCGACAGCTTCCCCACCGGAGCTTCCAGCTCCGGGCGCGGCAGGCCGGGCAGATCAATCGGCGGGGACACACGCAGCTTGACCCGAACCGCCCCGTGTCGGGTCAAGAAAACTCACTACACCACCGGGGTTTTTGTCCCGGCTGCCGGTACAAGGCTCTTGGTCTTTGAGCCGGAAACGTCGGACGCTGATTTCCTGGCTCCGCAGGAACCTGTCGGTGTTTTGGGTCCTTACACCGGACAATGGGTCTAACGATACGGTCACGATCGGAAGGCGACAATTGGCCGCGATATTGGCAATCTGAAACCCCCGATTCTAACTACGCCTGAGATTTATCCGGCGAGTACAGCTATCACTGCCACCGAGCGGCAAGAAGTGCTCTGCTGCCTCAGGAGAATGCCAACATGACGAATGTAGCATATTCGTATCTGAGATTCAGTACGGCCGAGCAAAGCGCAGGTGACAGCAGGCGGCGTCAGATGGCGATGGCGGAGAAATATGCGGCCAACCATCATCTCAAGCTCGATATCGCATTGTCGTTCCGCGACCTGGGCGTCAGTGCTTTCCGCGGTCGGAATGCAAAGGAAGGGGCGCTCCGGGCCTTCCTGGAAGCTATTGAGCACAATCTTGTGCCTGCCAACAGTTTTCTTCTGATCGAGTCCCTCGACCGTTTGAGCCGCGATCGTATTCTCGCAGCGCAAAGCCTGTTTCTACAAATCATTCAAGCCGGTGTGACGATCGTCACGCTAACCGATCAGCGATCCTACTCATTGACCAGCCTGAATCAGAGCCCACTTGATCTTATCATCTCCCTCGTGTCAATGATGCGCGCTAACGAGGAAAGCGAGTTGAAGTCTCGTCGAATACGGGCAGCATTTGAGATCAAGCGCGCCAACCTTGCCACAAAGCCATGGTCTGCTAGGTCGCCGGGATGGCTTCGGCTAGATAAGGAGGCCGGGCGATTTGTGATCGTAGAAGAACGCGCAGAGGTGGTACGCCGTATCTACCGGGAGGTCCTGTCTGGTACCGGCCATCAGACGGTCGCTCGGACGCTGAATGAGGAGCATGTTCCACTATTCGGACATGGCAATCAGCGTGGTAAAATCTGGCAGAAAGAACTGATCCGTCACCTCCTGCTCACACCCACCGTCATTGGCAGGTTCGTTCCCTTCACTACTGAATACGTCGAGGGTGTGAGGCGTATGCGTCCGCAGCCCGCGGTGGAGAATTACTACCCTGCTATCATCAGTAGAACCGATTGGGATTGCGTTCAGGCGCGGCGCGCGGTATGGTCCGCATATCATCGTAACAACGTCCCGAAGACAGGACGGGCAAATCTCTTGGCGGGATTGTCCCGCTGTCCATTCTGTGACCGACCCATGGTCCTAATTGGAGGCGGCAAGGCGAACTGGCGCTATCTAATGTGCCGTCGTGCGTACAACGGCCTCGGCTGTTCGGATCGTTGGGTTCGCTATCCAGGCATCGAGGATGCCCTTACCATCGACATCAACGAGATAATCGAAAGCTGTCCGAAGCCAGCCCTCACGTCCGATGTCCGCAGCCATCGACTGAGGCAAATACGGCTCCGGCTTCACACGCTGCGCGGACGCCAGGCGTCGATCAACGCCGAACACGCTCTGGTTCGACAATCGCTTCGACCGGCGCTTGAGGTCAGAGAGACCGTCGAAAAGGAAATTCAGCAGTTGCTCGACGAACGGAAGCGGATGCGGGTAGATCGGCCCAAATGGCTTGATATCACGCTGTCGGCAAGGCTGACCAAACTGGCGACGGTAGCCAAGGCGACGATCGTGGATCGCCAGGAGTTACATGCGATCCTACAGTCGCTGCTCGTTAGGGTTATCGTCGATTGGGAGCGTGACCGACTGGTCCTACATTGGAAGCACGGGGGTGAGAGCACCGTAGCCGTTGCCATGCGACCGCTGCGGCGGGTAGCGAATGTACGCCGCGCTGATCGGCCGAGATACCAGCCCGGAGAACTCGCAGTGCCACTGCCGGAGGCGAAGCGGTAGGCGGCCGCCAGGGGCCGCACCGTAGGGGGCCAACAGCTTGTCGGTTACCGGGAGCTTAACTTCCGACCCGGGCCACGTAGTTCCTGGATGATCCAAGTCCGCTTTCCGCCGACCGTGTTGAAAAAGTCCTGCTTGAAGTCGTGACGATTGTCAATGCCGGTTGAATTTTCCCCAAAAGCGCCGCTTGAAAATTCCCCACTTCGTTTTGGGTCAGTCACGGCCATAGCCGCGTGGGGGGACGATCGCGGCGAGGTCGTCGAGATCGAGGTCGACGATGGCCTGAAGCGCTTGCGCCGTAGCACTGTCGCGAAGGCTGTCGGGCAAGGTGTCGGACCAGGCGGCATACTCGGTTTGCAAGGCGAGCAGTTTGGCGACGGTGTCACACCAGCGCTGAGCTCGGCTGCGTCGGTCGATTGGCCGGCGGAGGCGGACCAGGGTTGGCTCCTGCTTGGCAAACTGGCGGGCGCGATAGCGAGCCTGGCGTTCGGCGTCGGTCAGGGCGTGTTCGCCCTGCGGTTGGCGGCCTCTTGGCATGGGGTGTTCTCCGTGACGTAACGGAATTGTATGGAGGGGGTTGGAGGCTTCACGCGACATGCGCGTTGGATGGCGCCCCCTTGGGTGGTCGGCCGCGGCGGCGTGGCGGCGCTTCGGCAGTGACGGCCTGGCTCGGGTGGCGCGGCTGCGCCAGTAGGTCGGCGTGCTGACGGAGCCGGTAGCTGGAGCCTTCGATCTGCACCACGACGGCGTGATGCAGCAGCCGGTCGAGCAAGGCCGTGGCGACGACGGGATCGCCGAACACCTCGCCCCATTCGGCAAAGCCGCGGTTGGAGGTGAGGATCATCGCGCCGCGCTCGTAGCGGGCGTTGACCAGCTGGAAGAACAGGTTGCCGGCGCCGACGCTGAGGTAGCCGATCTCATCGATGATCAGCAGCTGGGCGCGGCAGAGATAGCGGATGCGTTCGCGCAGCCGGCCCTCGCGGTCGGCGCGGGCGAGGTTGTCGATGATGTCGGCAAGCGGGGAGAAGTAGACGCTGCGGCCGGCGCGCACCGCGTCTTGGCGTTTGTGCTTTCGCGAAAGGACTGCGTCGGCGTGCCTGCCGGATCGTCACCGTGTCTCGGTATGATGCGCCGCCTATCGGTTGGTATCACTGCCGAACAGCGTGGATCATGCGGCCGTCTGCCCGCGGCGCAGCATGCGCAGCACCGACGGAACCATGCGATTCAGCACCTCACCGGTCGCGGCGTCGAAGCCGCGAACGACGCCGTCGAGGGTGTTGCCCGCGGCCGGCACCGCGGCGGCCAGCAGGCTGCGGCCGACCGTGCGGCGACCCGGCAGCGCGATCAGATGCAGGTCGAGGCTGACCGCGACGACCGGCGGGTGCGTACCCCGGCCATGATAACGGGCCTGAAAGGCGCGGATGTCGGTCTCCAGCGCATGGCCCCGCGCGAGCCCGTCCGCGCCGCGCCCCACGTCGGCGAAGCGTCCGCTGTTCTCGAACGCCTCGACCAGCAGGATGTGCAGCAACGCCGGCACGCGGTCGGTCCAGATCGAATCGGCGTAATAGTCGAACCTCGTCCTGCCGAGCGTGAGTGCGATGCGGTCGGTGTCGAGGCTTTCCGGTGCCGTCGGCATCTCGATCGTCAGGGTGGTGTGCAAGGCCGGACCCGGGACAGGATGAATCGTCGGCGGATCGAGACGGTAGATCCGGGCCGCCGGCGGGTCAGGCAGCACGCTGCAGCCCGCGAGCGGCAGCGCCGCCGTGGCGGCCGCAAGGACGCGCCGGCGCGACAGGTACTGGGGGATCATCAACGGGCTCATTTCGGCCGGAAGCCTCCCTGCGCGGCGCCGAACAGAAGACCGCTCGGATTGCGTTCGAGCTCGCGCGACACGCGATCGAGGCTCGCCGCCAGGCGGTTCGCCTCGGCCAGCAGTTGGTCCAGCCGCCCGGCATCGGTGCCGGTCAGCTGTTGCAGCCCCGGGCGCGCTGATTGCACCGCCGCGTCCAGATGGCCGGCGAGCCGGCTGGCGCGGTCGAACGTGACGGTCGCAGAGGTGACCAGCCGGTCGGCCTTGCCGGACGTACGATCCAGATTCGCGACCAGCCCGTCCAGCACCGCGCTCGCGGCGGCAAGATTATGCATCGTCTGCCCGCCGTCCGCGATCAGCCGGTCGATATCCTTGGTCCGATGCGCGAACGCGCCCGTGGCGTTGCGGACATTGGCAAGCGAGGCAGCAATCGCCTGCCGGTTCTTGTCGTCGAGCAGCGCCTCCAGGCGATCGGCCACCACCATCAGCCGCGCCAGCAGCGCCGGCGCGTTTGCGAAGACCTCCTGCAATCCCGACGGGCGCGAAGCGATGGTCGGATAGGTTTGCCCCGCGGCGGCGCGCAGCAACGGCGCGCCAAGTGTCCCGCCGGCGATCTCGACGTAGCTGACGCCCGTCAGCCCCTGGGTCTCGAGCGAGGCCACCGCGTCGGCATGGATTTTCACCGCGTCGCGGACCTGCATCCGCACCGCGACCCGCGCGGGATCGGTGGGATCCAGCCCGATCCCGCTCACGCGCCCGACGTCGATCCCGTCCAGCCGTACCGGTGCGCCAAGGCTCAGCCCGCTCACGGAGCCTGAGACATAGGTATCGTAGTAGGAGTAACCGGTCTCGAACTGCGCGCTCGCCAGCCACAGGAACGCGACGACGATGCCTGCCAGCACCAGCAGGACGAAGCCCCCGACCGCCACGTAGTTCGCGCGCGTTTCCATCTGCTCGCTGCCCGCTCAGCCTATCATCGCCGCTCTGCCGCGCACGCCGGTGAAATATTCGTGGATCCATGGATGCGGGTCGTGCACCAGACTCGCCATCGTGCCGATCCGGAGTGTCCGGTCCACCAGCACCGCGATACGATCGGTCGTCGCGCGCAAGGTGTCGATGTCGTGCGTCACCATGAAGATGGTGAGGTGCAGGCTCTGCTGCAGCTCGCGCACCAGCACGTCGAACTCGGCCGCCGCAATCGGATCGAGGCCGGCAGTCGGCTCGTCGAGGAACAACAGCTCCGGGTCGAGCGCCAGGGCCCGCGCGAGGCCGGCGCGTTTGCGCATCCCGCCCGACAGCTGCGCGGGGTATTTGCCGGCGGCATCGGCCGGCAGTCCCACCATGCTGAGGCGGACCGAGGCGATCTCGTCCATCAGCCGCTGCGGCAGATCGGTATGCTCGCGTAGCGGCACCTGTACGTTCTCCGCCACCGTCTGATCGCCGAACAGCGCCCCGTCCTGGAACAAAACGCCCCAGCGCACCTGCATCCGCACCAGCGCGTCCCCGTCGAGATCGCGGAGCTCCTGGCCCAACACCGTGATGCGGCCCGCGGCCGGCGTCTGCAACCCGACGATTGACCGCAGCAGGACCGACTTGCCGGACCCGGAGCCGCCGACCACGCCCAGTATCTCGCCGCGGTACACGTCGAGATCGATATTGTCGTGCAGCACCCGGCCAGCGATACGCGTGAGCAGTCCGCGGATGCGGATCACGACCGGCGGAGCGGCGCCGGCGTTCATATGCCGAGCCGGGAGAATAGGACGGAAAACACCGCGTCGGCGGCGATGACCAGGAAGATCGATTCGACCACCGCCTGCGTCGTATGCCGCCCGACGCTGGAGGCATTGCGTCCTGCCTGGAAGCCCTGGTGGCAGCCGACCAGCCCGATGACGAAGGCGAACACCGGGGCCTTGATGAGCCCGACCCAGAACGTCCCTCCCGCCAACGCGCCGCGCAGCTGATGCAGGAAGACGGGCACCGAGATGCCGAGGTCGAAATAGCAGGTCACAGCCCCGCCAATCAGGCCCATCACGTTGGAATAGAACGTCAGCAACGGCAGGGTCAGGACGATGCCGAGCAGGCGTGGCAGCACCAGCACCTCGGTGAGGTTCAGCCCGCCGACCTGGATGGCGTCGATCTCCTCGTTCACGTTCATCGTCCCGATCTCGGCGGCGAAGGCCGAGCCGGAACGGCCGGCGGCGATGATCGCGGCCATCAGCCCGCCGAGCTCGCGCAGCACGCCAACCGCGAGCAGGTTGACCGTGAACACGTCGGCACCGAAGCGACGCAGCTGGTCGGCCCCCTGGTAGGCGAACACAACGCCGACGAGGAACGACAGCAGCCCCACGATCGGCAACGCGTTCAACCCGGTCTCCTCCATCTGGTGGACCAGTGCGGCGACGCGCAACCGGCGGGGTCGCAGCACGGTCGCGAGCGTCTCGAACACGATCAGGCCGAGGAAGCCGATCAGCAAGTAACCCTGGTGCACCGCCTGGCACAGGCCGCGGCCTATGCGTTCCAGCCGCATGGCGAAGGTGTGCCGCGGCGGCAGGGTGACGGGAGGCGCCCGGCACTCATGATCGATCGTGTGCACCAGGGCGTGGTACTCGCGATCGACATTGATCGGCTGCACGGTCACGCCGCGGTGCTCCAGCACCCGCTTGGTGCGCAGCAGCAGCCAGGCGCCGACAGTATCGAGCCGGGCGAGCCCGCCGCAATCCACGTCCACCCGCGTGCAGCCCATGGGATCGAGGGTGCGCAGCAACGGGTCGAGACGTCGGGCCTCGCTCCGGACCCAGGCGCCGCCGACGACGACGCGCAACGTACTACCCTGCCGTTCCAGCCGGTACCACGCCGCCGTGTCCGGGGCGGGCCTCACCATGCCCGTCGCGCGCCGGGCGGCCCGGGGCAGGACCGGTCACCCGACGACGCGAACGGCGCCCTGCCAGCACCGGCGGCATCCTGCTGCCGCACGCCGGCGCCTCGGATCGGGCCGTGCCGATCGACGGAATATCGAAGGTCGGACATCACCGCGAGCATCATTGTCCCGGTTTGCCGAGTCTTGGACATTACCACGGAAATTTGACTGCGAATCAACAGCCAATCGGGACCCCGGCCCAATCGAGGTCAAAGCGTTGATTCAACCGAAGAAATACGTCGTATGCCGGGGGCCCGATCGGCGCCGACCAGGACCCACATCGAACGAATTTCTTCTCCATATATCAAGGTGTTGTTGTCACTTTGCGGTGTGGTCCCACTTCGGTGCCGCTTTACAATCCCGCGCATCGCCGGCGTCGATAGCGGGAACTGGCGCGGCCTCGCTGGCGTCCCCGTCCCCGAGCGCCGGGATCGATCCTGCCCCTGCGGGTGCGCCCCGCGCCTGCGCGTCGAGCGACCGCCGCGTCTGGCGGAGGACCAGGTCCAGCTGCGCCATGCTGTGTTCCAGATCGCTGTAATCGAAGCTGCGCCGCGCGACTGGGGTGAGCGGCGGCATCGGCACCGCCGGCCCTGCGGAGGGCTCTTCCGTCGCGACAACCCGTGGCCGGCCACGACCGCGGTTGGGCTCCGGCCGATAGGGCGGTCGGACTGCCTCGCCGAGTGGCGTCATTCCCTTGCGCCCGAACAGCCGCCGCGCGGAGCGGTGCGTCCCCTCGACCGCCACGTCCGCTGCGACGAAGCGATCGAGCAGCTCGGTCGCGCATTTGACCGACATGCCGATCGCGCCTGCCAAGGTGGTGGCGGACAGCAGCGGGGTCACCGCCAGCACGTCCACGGCGAGGGTGGCCTGCGAGGTGCGGCGCCGGCCTGTGGTTTTGCCCCGCGCCGCCAGCCAGCCGTGTTCCAAACCCCGCAGCAGCTCCAGATAGTCGGTTGCCTCGGCGGCCACCTCCTCAAGAAACGCCACCACCCAGTCCGGATGCTCCGTCGGCGCCTCGGCGCGCAACGCGCGCGGCCCGGTCAACGGCACGGGCACCCGCAGCAGGCGACGCTTCCCCCAGAACCGGATCAGCGCGGCACGGATCGGCGGCCGCGTCCCGCCGCCCTGCAGCCACGACCACGCTCCCTCGGCGGCACCGAGCAGGCCGCCGGGGAGTGCGGCGGCCAGGTGGCGCTCGGCCGCCTGCACCTCGCCCTCCTGATCGAAATCCGGTTCGGTAATCCACTGGTGCAGGGCGAGTGCCGTGCGCGCGGCCTCGAAAATCTCACCGCGATCGACGATCCGCAGCGCGTGGTCCATGCGCAGGCGCAGCCCCTCAAGCACGGCGGCGAGGTGCCATGGATCGATGCTGCGTCCGTCCACCGCGGCCTGGCGGCGGACCGCCTCGAGCCGCGCCCGGTGGAGAAACGCAGGCAGCAGCGGGTGATGGTCGAGCGCCTGGTCGAGCCGCGCGATGGCGCCGGCGGCGCGCTCGTGCGCGGCGAACAGCGCCACATCGCTGCGCGGGGAGGACGGGCTCCCCGGACGGAGGAGGGAGTCGCGCATCACAGGACGCCGTGACCGGCCAGAACTAATGAACTGGCCTCCTGGATCGCGGTAGGGACGCCCATCACTGGGCGCCCCCCGCACAGAACCGTACGTGCGGCTTTCCCGCATACGGCTCCCACCTTGGGTGTTTGACGCGGAAGCGCTGAGATGGCCACGGGTGGGATATCCGGGGCATGGGCAGCCAGCGGTCGGCCAGTTTACCCATCCTCTTCCACGTCGTGCGATCCCGTTGGCTACGCCGGCGCAGGGCGCGTCGCCAAAGATCGAGGACGTGGTAGCGGAAGCTGGATAGGGCGCGCGTGTTCGTGGGCACTGCATGATTGGCAAGGAGGGGCGGCGCCCCCCCTTGAGCGCCGCGAATCGCGGAAATCCAGGCAGATGGCTGGCTTTCATGATGCCCCGCGCACACGTCGAGTCCGGCGAGGTGGGCCGAAAAGCGGCCGGGAACGGGGAAATCCGTGCAGAATCCGTGCAGGGATGCTTCACCGGCATACTCCGGACGAGACCGGCGGCCGGGGTGCGAACGAGGCCGGCTCCAGCAAGCAAATCGCTACATTACGTGCCAATCCCTGGAACAGTCTACGGTCGATCCCTCTTTGGGTTCCAGATGTGAGCGGACGATGGCGAAGAGTTGGCCCGACGGGGACAGAAGGAAAGCAGGTGAGCCACAACCGTGCTCCTCCAGGCGAACTGCACCGTGCGCAGCAAGGGTTTTCCTTGAGATGGCGGCCTCTCGTAATCCGGGAATCAGGTCATGTCCCCCCGACCGGTGTGGGAGCCATGGATAAGTAGCCCGCCTACGCCAAGAGCCCGGTCTATACGGGCCATTGTCGACAGCGCTGAGTAAAGTGGGGCAATTCCGCATGTCCCTTGACATCTTCGTCACCCGCGCCGTCGGGGTGGCGGTGGATATCGCCGACCGGGTCACGGCGATGTATGCTGGCCGCTTCGTCAGGGTCGGGTGGCTGACGGCGTTGATCGGCGCCCCTGCGTCACCCTTGCACGCGCAGCGGGCTCGGTGCCACCGCTCATGGCGCGGCGCACGGCCTGCGGCGGGAGGCGATCCAAGGCGATCCCCCCTGACGCTTGCCGGGGCTTGGGACGGCGGCGCGATCGCCTTCTCCAATCCGCTCGGCTTGAGGTGCGCGTGGACCGATGCCATTCAGCCGCGCGATCTCTTCGCGCTGCTCGGTTACGAACTGCTTGAGTTTCGCCGCCTCGCTCGACAGCTTCCCCACCGGAGCTTCCAGCTCCGGGCGCGGCAGGCCGGGCAGATCAATCGGCGGGGACACACGCAGCTTGACCCGAACCGCCCCGTGTCGGGTCAAGAAAACTCACTACACCACCGGGGTTTTTGTCCCGGCTGCCGGTACAAGGCTCTTGGTCTTTGAGCCGGAAACGTCGGACGCTGATTTCCTGGCTCCGCAGGAACCTGTCGGTGTTTTGGGTCCTTACACCGGACAATGGGTCTAACGATACGGTCACGATCGGAAGGCGACAATTGGCCGCGATATTGGCAATCTGAAACCCCCGATTCTAACTACGCCTGAGATTTATCCGGCGAGTACAGCTATCACTGCCACCGAGCGGCAAGAAGTGCTCTGCTGCCTCAGGAGAATGCCAACATGACGAATGTAGCATATTCGTATCTGAGATTCAGTACGGCCGAGCAAAGCGCAGGTGACAGCAGGCGGCGTCAGATGGCGATGGCGGAGAAATATGCGGCCAACCATCATCTCAAGCTCGATATCGCATTGTCGTTCCGCGACCTGGGCGTCAGTGCTTTCCGCGGTCGGAATGCAAAGGAAGGGGCGCTCCGGGCCTTCCTGGAAGCTATTGAGCACAATCTTGTGCCTGCCAACAGTTTTCTTCTGATCGAGTCCCTCGACCGTTTGAGCCGCGATCGTATTCTCGCAGCGCAAAGCCTGTTTCTACAAATCATTCAAGCCGGTGTGACGATCGTCACGCTAACCGATCAGCGATCCTACTCATTGACCAGCCTGAATCAGAGCCCACTTGATCTTATCATCTCCCTCGTGTCAATGATGCGCGCTAACGAGGAAAGCGAGTTGAAGTCTCGTCGAATACGGGCAGCATTTGAGATCAAGCGCGCCAACCTTGCCACAAAGCCATGGTCTGCTAGGTCGCCGGGATGGCTTCGGCTAGATAAGGAGGCCGGGCGATTTGTGATCGTAGAAGAACGCGCAGAGGTGGTACGCCGTATCTACCGGGAGGTCCTGTCTGGTACCGGCCATCAGACGGTCGCTCGGACGCTGAATGAGGAGCATGTTCCACTATTCGGACATGGCAATCAGCGTGGTAAAATCTGGCAGAAAGAACTGATCCGTCACCTCCTGCTCACACCCACCGTCATTGGCAGGTTCGTTCCCTTCACTACTGAATACGTCGAGGGTGTGAGGCGTATGCGTCCGCAGCCCGCGGTGGAGAATTACTACCCTGCTATCATCAGTAGAACCGATTGGGATTGCGTTCAGGCGCGGCGCGCGGTATGGTCCGCATATCATCGTAACAACGTCCCGAAGACAGGACGGGCAAATCTCTTGGCGGGATTGTCCCGCTGTCCATTCTGTGACCGACCCATGGTCCTAATTGGAGGCGGCAAGGCGAACTGGCGCTATCTAATGTGCCGTCGTGCGTACAACGGCCTCGGCTGTTCGGATCGTTGGGTTCGCTATCCAGGCATCGAGGATGCCCTTACCATCGACATCAACGAGATAATCGAAAGCTGTCCGAAGCCAGCCCTCACGTCCGATGTCCGCAGCCATCGACTGAGGCAAATACGGCTCCGGCTTCACACGCTGCGCGGACGCCAGGCGTCGATCAACGCCGAACACGCTCTGGTTCGACAATCGCTTCGACCGGCGCTTGAGGTCAGAGAGACCGTCGAAAAGGAAATTCAGCAGTTGCTCGACGAACGGAAGCGGATGCGGGTAGATCGGCCCAAATGGCTTGATATCACGCTGTCGGCAAGGCTGACCAAACTGGCGACGGTAGCCAAGGCGACGATCGTGGATCGCCAGGAGTTACATGCGATCCTACAGTCGCTGCTCGTTAGGGTTATCGTCGATTGGGAGCGTGACCGACTGGTCCTACATTGGAAGCACGGGGGTGAGAGCACCGTAGCCGTTGCCATGCGACCGCTGCGGCGGGTAGCGAATGTACGCCGCGCTGATCGGCCGAGATACCAGCCCGGAGAACTCGCAGTGCCACTGCCGGAGGCGAAGCGGTAGGCGGCCGCCAGGGGCCGCACCGTAGGGGGCCAACAGCTTGTCGGTTACCGGGAGCTTAACTTCCGACCCGGGCCACGTAGTTCCTGGATGATCCAAGTCCGCTTTCCGCCGACCGTGTTGAAAAAGTCCTGCTTGAAGTCGTGACGATTGTCAATGCCGGTTGAATTTTCCCCAAAAGCGCCGCTTGAAAATTCCCCACTTCGTTTTGGGTCAGTCACGGCCATAGCCGCGTGGGGGGAC
>Ga0307374_10011577_pt1 | contig 12520 bp, 11 predicted proteins | sample OX3MG_FD_202532 | JGI IMG/M metagenome (GOLD analysis project Ga0307374, IMG submission 202532) | Soil microbial communities from Risofladan, Vaasa, Finland - OX-3 | ecosystem: Environmental > Terrestrial > Soil > Coastal area > Acid sulfate soil | place: Finland: Risofladan, Vaasa | collected...
GCACCAATTTCAGAAGCCATCAACAGCGCCCGTTTGACATAGGGAATGTCCCGCTCGCCTGCGAGACAGAGGACAGGCATCTTGAGTTCTGTGAGGCGATGCTGGAGCGGCTGCATATCTCCAGCACCGGTCGCGCGAAGTGATCGAGCGAGCGAGCGCGGCGAGTTCTGCATGCGTGCGCCGCGATCCTGGGCGATCTCGTCGAGATCACGAAAGAGGGGTCGAGAGAGCCATGCATCAAGGAACTGCTCCATTGAAAGTTCCGGTTCGGATCCATCGCTCGGATCGAGAGATTCTGCAAGTGCGCGGTCTGTGCCACGTCGCACTGCTCGCTCGACAGCGTCGGCAATCCCCGGTGATGCGCTGATGAGGACCAGCGCTTTGACGAGCTCGGGATGATCGAGTGCAAGCGTCAGGGCGACTCGGCCACCCAGTGAATATCCGACATAGATCGCATGGCCGCCGACCTCTCCGACAAGGCGCGCGGTCTCTGTGAGGTCCGCAGGAGAGATATTCGTGGATCTGCCGTGTCCGGGGAGGTCAACGGCAACAACGTTGTGCGTGCCGGCAAGTTCTGGCGCGAGTCTCGACCAGGACTTTGCGCTCTGGGTGAAACCATGAACGAGGACGATCCGGGGATTCTCGTGAAATCCCCAATCGATTGAGGCGAGTCTTTCTCCGCCGTTGCCACTTTGGTCGATAGATTGCATTACCTATGACGCTATCGCCAACCTCAATTCAGGCGGAGTTCTCAGCCACCTTTGTCGACGAGTGGGTTCGCGCTGGCGTGCGCCACGCTGTCATCTCGCCAGGCTCGCGATCGAGTGGAATTGCCCTTGCCCTGTTGACAGATCAACGGGTCAATGTGTCAATGCGCCTTGACGAACGTTCCGCAGCCTTCTTTGCGCTTGGAATCGCGCTTTCGACAGCGACTCCGGTCGTCATGCTCACCACAAGCGGTACCGCAGCTGCTGAGGTTCACGCTGCAGTCATAGAGGCAGATCTTGCCCAGGTGCCTCTGATTGTCGTGACCGCCGATCGCCCCGTTGAACTTCACGGTGTTCATGCTCCCCAGACCGTCGACCAGACCAATCTGTTCGGAGGTTCCCTGAGATATTTTCTGGACCTCCCTGTTCCGACAGAGCAGACGCGGGCGCATTGGCGCTCTTTTGCCTCGCGGCTCGTCGCTGAGGCGACAGGTGGAGCAAAGGGTGCAGGCCCGGTGCAGGCCAATATCGCGTTTCGCGAACCGATTGTCGGTGCCATGCACTCAGTTCCGCGTGGTCGTCCAGAGGGCGCGCCGTGGCACGAGGTAATCCGCGATGACGAAGGTCCTGCAACGTTGTCCGGGCGCGTCCTTGATCTTTTTGACTCAGTGCAACGCGCCGTTTTGATTGTCGGCGGAGAAGAGATTGTCGATTCTGATCCCGTTCTCGAATACGCACAACGTCGCGGGTGGCCCGTGCTTAGCGATGCGCGCGCGATCAGACGGTTGCAACATCGCGTTCTCATCAGCCACGCCGATCAGTTTCTGCGATCCAATGCGATCGTCGACGCCCTTCGACCTGAACTCGTCGTGCACGTTGGGATGCCACACGCCTCAAAAACATTGATGGGCTGGAACGAGTACTGGTTGGACGAGGGTGTGGTTCACGTGTTTGTTGACCGGTTCGGAAGTTTCGGTGATCCAGAGCGCATTGGAGCGATGTTTTTCGCAATCAGTCCAGAGAGGCTGTTTCGCGTTCTACTCAACTCAGGTGCAACGACGGTTGAAGTGGAATCTGACTGGCTTGAAAAATGGAGGCGTTGCGACGATGCTGCTGACCAAGCAATCGAACGCACGCTTGACGGGAGATCACTCAGCGAGCCAGGCGTGGCGCGCGCATTGTTTCGCGTGCTCGATGAGCACGACACGTTGTTCTGCTCATCGTCGATGCCGATCCGAGATATCGAGAGCTTCAGCGCGCCACAGTCGAGTGCTCCACGAGTGCTCGCAAACCGCGGGGCAAATGGCATCGACGGTGTCGTATCAAGCGTCCTCGGAGTCGCAAAGGCATCATCTGGCCGCACGGTGGGACTTGTTGGCGATCTCGCATTTCTTCATGATCTCTCGGGACTGGTCTGGGGGACCAAGGAGGACGTTCCATCGGTGACTCTTGTCGTCATAGACAATCAAGGGGGAGGCATCTTCTCGTTTCTTGACTACCCATCGGTCGTCGAGCAGACAACATTCGAACGTGGCTTTGGCACTCCCCAGCGATGCTCGATCGCCGAGGTCGCGAACGCGCTCGGCTGTCAGGTGCTTCTGGCGGACTCTCTGGCCACGCTCTCAGACTCGCTCAGACGAAGCGCTTCGGAGCCGGGCATATGCGTCGTCATCGTCTCGACAGATCGCGATGAGAACGTCAAAATTCACCAAGAGCTCGCCCATGCGTCGATCGAAGCTGCACTTGCTGTCATCTAGCGGAGTGAGAGGGTCTCTCTGATTGAAAGAACAGGCATCTCCGTCCGGTTGCTAAAACTCGATGACATGGAGCTTCTCTGAGATGATCAGCTCAGGTTCTGTGAGTCGCTGAACCTCCTCGACGCTGGTATTAGGAGCGGTCTCTTCGAGCACGAGGCCCTGAGGACTTACACGGATCACCGCGAGGTCGGTGATGATGAGATTCACAACTCTCATTCCCGTGAGGGGGAGCGAGCACCGATTGACGATCTTGTGCCCTCCGGTTTTGGTCGCATGTTCCATGGTGATGATGACCCGTTTCGCCCCGTGGACGAGATCCATCGCCCCGCCCATGCCCTTGACCATCTTGTTCGGGATCACCCAGTTCGCGAGATCACCGGTCTCGCTCACCTGCATTGCTCCGAGCACCGCGCAGTCGATGTGTCCGCCGCGGATCATGCCGAATGAGAGCGACGAATCAAAAAACGCTCCTCCACGAGTGAGCGTCACCGTCTCTTTGCCCGCATTGATGAGATCCGGATCCTCTTCGCCTTCAACGGGATAGGGTCCAACGCCGAGAATACCGTTTTCTGACTGGAGCATCACCGTGACGTCTGGGTCGACGTAGTTCGGAATGAGAGTGGGAAGCCCAATACCAAGATTGACGTACTCTCCGTCGTGAAGCTCTCGCGCGCAGCGCATCGCGATCTGTTCGCGCGTCATGGTCATCGGCGGGCATCCGATGTGGGGCGAGAAAGCGTGAGTTTCTCGATTGGTTTGACGGTTCCCTGGGGAACGGCCACGACGCGCTGGACAAAGATTCCTGGCAGATGGATCTGATCGGGATCGAGATCACCGGCGCGCACGATCTTCTCCGCTTCGATGATCGTCAGTCGAGCTGCCATCGCGCACAGAGGATTGAAGTTTCGAGCGCTCGCGTGAAAGATCGCGTTTCCCATCTCGTCCACAACGAGCGCTCGCACGAGTGCGATATCGGTTGTGATCGACTCTTCGAGGATGTAGGAGCGGTCGGAGAAGGTGCGTTGTTCCTTTGGCTTTGATGCCTTGAGCACTTCGCCGTCTTTTCCATAACGAAGCGGAAGTCCGCCATCACCAACAAGGGTCCCGACTCCTGCGAGGGTAAAAAAGGCCGGGATTCCACATCCTCCGGCGCGAAGTCGCTCTGCTAGCGATCCCTGCGGCGTAAGTTCAAGTTCGATCTCACCGGCTAAATATTGTCTGGCGAACTCCTCGTTCTCTCCGACATAGGAGGCGATCACGCGCGAGATGCGCTGTTGGCGAAGCAACAGCCCGAGGCCGAATGCATCGGTGCCGCAGTTGTTCGAGACGACGGTCAGATCGCTCGCTCGCGATTCAAGCAGCGCGTCGATGAGTACCGTCGGTACTCCGCACATGCCAAAGCCGCCGACCGCGATCGAAGAGCCACTCGAGATATCGGCGACCGCCTCTTCCGCTGAGACATAGACCTTGCTCATTGAATTGCGGTCCGCATCGAAATCGCCTCCGCCTCACCTTGAATTTTCACGCCCCCATGACGCTATAGCGAAGGCAGGTCCTAGGCGAATGATTTGCGTGCGTTGATGCGCGACGCGTCGATCAGTAGCGGGCGAGCTCGCGCGCCGCTGCGGTGATCTGGTCAGTCTGTGGCAATACTGCATGTTCAAGCGTTGGTTCGTAGGCGACATGGGTGTCAAGCGCTGCGACGCGGCGAACCGGGGCGTCGAGGAGTTCGAATCCCCGCTCGCTGATGACCGCTGAGATCTCCGCGCCGAACCCACAGGTGATGACGTCTTCATGCACGATCAGCACCCTTCCGGTGCGCGCTACCGATTCCATCACAAGATCTTGATCCCAGGGAATAATCGACCGGAGATCGATAATTTCGACCGAGATCCCCTCCTCGGCGAGTGTTGCCGCGGCGCGCCGGGACTTTTCGACCATCGCACCATAGGTAACGATCGTCAGATCCGTTCCACCTCTTAGGACCGCGCCCTTCCCAAAGGGAATCTTGTAGCTTTCGGGGGGAAACGGATCCTCGGTATAGCGCTGGCGAAGCAGGTGCTTGTGCTCAAGAAACAGCACCGGATCATCACAGGCCAGTGCCGTGCGCAAAAGGCCAGCAGCATCTTGCGCGCGTGAAGGGAAGACGATCGTCAGGCCAGGAATATGGGCAAAGATCGACTCCCCTGATTGGGAGTGCCAGATCGCGCCTCCGGTGAGGTATCCCCCAATCGGAACACGCAGCACCATCGGGCAGCTGAACGCTCCATTGGATCGCCATCGCACAGTTGCCGCCTGAGACTTGATCTGCTGCATCGCTGTCCAGATGTAGTCAAAGAACTGGATTTCGGGAACCGGGTGGAGACCGCGCATCCCCATTCCCACGGCGCGTCCGACGATATTTGCCTCACTGAGTGGAGTATTGAACACACGGTCCGACCCGTGATTGCGCTGCAGGCCAACCGTCGTTCCAAAGACGCCGCCTTTGCCGGGCAAGATATCGAGATAGCGCGGTCTTGCATCGGCGACATCTTCGCCAAAGACCCGAATGCGCTTGTCAAGGCCGAGCTGCTCATCGAGTGTGAGCCTGATCGCCTCTCCCATCGCGACGATCTTTCCGTCGCCTGTGAGCATCGAGCAATCCTCTTCAAAGACTGGAAGGTTGACGACGTGGTCGGCAATTGTCGCTGGATCGGGTCTTCTGGCGCCGAGCGCCTCCTGCGCTGCCTGCGCGACGAGATCGAATGCGGCCTTTTTCAACTTCGCGACCCCAGCCGCATCGAGAATTCCCGAATCAATGAGTGTTGTTGCGAATCGCTTGATCGGATCTGCCTCAAGTTCGGTGACTATCTCATCTGGGGTCTGGTATCTGGTCTGCATGTCCGCGCTCGAGTGGGCATATGGGCGCGTCACCTTTGCCTGGACAAGATACGGTCCGTTCCCAGCCCGCAGGTTTGCGATGACCTCATCGAATGCGAGGCGACACGCCAGATAGTCACAACCGTCGAGCTCGACGATCCTCAGATCGGGCCATGACGAGACGAGCTGGCTGACCGGTGCAGGAGTCTGTTCCTCGGTGGCGACTGAGATTGCCCAGCCGTTGTCCTCGATGAGAAAGAGCAAGGGGAGTTTCATCATCGAGGCAGCGTTGATTGCCTCCCAGAACTCTCCCTGCGAGCATGCACCATCGCCAAGCGCGACGAGCGTTATCTCATCTTCGTGGAAATCGTCTGGCGCGATGTCGCGATGACGCGCGAAATAGGTCGTTGCCTCTGCACATCCGACAGCGGGAATGCACTGGCTGCCTGTTGCGCTTGAGACGGTCATTACATGACTGTTCGGAAAGCCCCAATGCGATGGCATCTGGCGCCCACCAGAGGAGGGATCATCCGCTGATCCCGTCGAGGCGAGGAAGATCTGCTCTGGGGTCTGACCGAGTCCGAGCATCAGCGCTTGGTCGCGGTAGTAGGGGTAAAACCAGTCGTAACCGACGCGAAGATTCCGTGCCAGAGCCAAGAGAAGCGCCTCGTGGCCGGCGCCCGAGACCTGAAAGAAGATCCTTCCCTGTTTCTGGAGAGAGATCTCCCGATCATTGATCGCCCGCGAGACAAAGGCGGTACTCAGGTCTTCGACGAGTTCATGAGCTGGCCAGTTCGACGGGTCTGCACCTGCGGACGCGTCCGGCTCTTGAACCGGTGGCGTCACGTCAATCACGTGACCACGCTTGCTGGTGTTGTCCACGAAATTGCTCGCTCCCTCTTCTGAGGCTCCTGAAGGAGATGGCTTGACCCTCAGGCTTATACCAATACCAGCATAGAAATGTCATCGTTGTCGATGGGTGATCTCAGACACATTATGTGCTTTGGTTCAGGTGATTTCGCCTATGCGAGGACCTGTGGCACGCTAGGGAGATGGCAAAGCTCACCGACGACCTGCGATTTCGCGGACTGATCCATCAAGTCAGCGACGAGTCGCTTCTCGACGCCCTCGATGCGGGCGGGCTGACGGTCTACATCGGTTTTGACCCTTCTTCGGACTCATTGCACATGGGCAATCTCTTGCAGCTGTGCAATCTGAGGCGACTCCAGGAGGCAGGACACCGGCCGATAGTCCTCGCGGGCGGCGCAACCGGAATGATCGGAGATCCAGGCGGAAGGCGCGAAGAGCGCCAATTGCTCGATCGCGAGCAACTCGCGCACAATCTTGCGGGCATTACCCCACAGCTCCAGCGCTTTCTTGATTTCTCCGAGGATGCTGGCACGCGCCGCGCGATCTTTGTGAACAATGCAGATTGGATCGCACGGCTTTCCTTCATCGATTTTCTGCGCGACGTCGGCAAGCATTTCAGCGTCAATCAGATGGTGTCGAAGGAATCGGTGCGTTCTCGACTCGATCGACAGGAACAGGGCATCTCCTTCACGGAATTCAGCTACATGCTGATTCAGGCCTACGACTTCCTTCATCTTTTTGATGATTACGGCTGCACCTTGCAGATGGGGGCGAGTGACCAGTGGGGCAATATCACCATGGGCATCGATCTCATCCGCCGTGTGCGGGCAAAGCCCGCATACGCGTTGACCTCGCCGCTCGTACTCAAGTCCGATGGCACGAAGTTCGGAAAGAGCGAAGAGGGCGCGCTTTATCTTGACGCGAATCTGACAAGTCCGTTTGCGCTGTACCAGTACTTTGTTCGCCTTGAGGACGAGATCGTCGGTACCTATCTTCGCTTTTTCACCTTTCTCTCTCATGATGCGATCCTTGAACTCGATCAGCAGACCGAGCAACACCCGCAAGATCGGGCTGCACAGCGTGAACTTGCTCGTGAGATTGTCGAGCTCGTGCACGGAAAGGATGAACGCGTCCGCGTCGAACGTGCCGTCGAGGCGCTCTATGGTGAATCGATCAGCGAGCTCGACGCGGAGACGCTGTTGCTTGCACTCGATGACGCGCCGACGTCCACGTTCAAGCGGTCAGCCCTCGACGCCGGCGAGATTGACATTGTCGACGTTCTCGTCCAATCCGGACTAGTCAACTCAAAGAATATCGCGCGTCAGACGCTCGCTCAGGGTGGAGTGTACGTGAATAATCGCCGCGTCGATGCCGACACATCGGTGCTCTCACCAACCGCTCTGATAGCTGGCCGATACCTGTTGATCCGGCGCGGACGCCGAGACCTCCATCTGCTTGATTTCGTTTAGGGATACGGAAATTGATGTTGCGCCCCGCTCTTGGATCTGCGCTGGCTCTGTGCACACTGGCATTCGCATTGAGTAGTTGTTCAAGCAGACCTGCTTCGTTGCGCTCGAAGATGCAGTCGTGGGCAACGCAGCAGAACTTTGTCAGCGGTGATGCAACGATCAAATCAGATCTTGTCGGCATCGATGCTGGTATTGGACTGCGCGATCTCGTTGGCCTGAGGACGGACTGCGTCGGTTTCAGTGCCGATGTCGACCAGATTTACGCGACGCTCCCGACGCCAGATTCGACAGTGACCAGCGAGTTGAATATTGCGTTCACGAAATACTGGGGTCCAGGTACCCAGCTGTGTTATGGCGCGGATTCGTTCTCGAGTGCAAAGATGGCTACCTTCGAGCGGTATCTTCGACTTGGCAAGGCAATATATGCCGAAGCTGGGTCGAAGATTGCCAGTTATGGAGTTCACTGACTCAAGATGAGTTCCCAATCACCGGTCGATCCCCACGCAGGTCAAACTCGGATGTCGCGCGCGCCGTCTTTGGACCGAGACGATGAAGAGTTTGATCATCAGCGCCGACGACTGTTTTGGTCGATGCCAAGTGGCCTCTATCTACTTGGGTCGTATTCTGGCGAGACGCGCAACATGATGACGCTCAACTGGGCCACTCAGGTCTCGGCCGAGCCAAAGCTGATCGGTGTATCGGTGGAAAATTCTGCTCTTACGCATCGGCTAATCGATGCAAGCGGTCTTTTTACTCTTTCTATTGTCTCGCGTGACGATCGGACTGTTGTGCGAAAGTTCGTCAAGCCGTGCATCGACGATCGGGCGTCGATGACGCTGAATGGGATTGCCTATGTCGATGCCTCCACGACTGGTCTGCCGGTACTTGCAGATGCTCTTGGATATTTTGAATGCGGGCTCATGACACAGATGCACTTTGATTCGCATACGTTGTTTATTGGTGAGGTGATCGACGTCTTTGTCGGTCCAGCAATTGCCGGGGAAGAGACTCCAGAGGTGTTGTCCCTGCGAGACACCCGAATGAACTATGGCGGATGAACGTGAGTGAGTCGCTCGATATGCAACGCGCGGAGACACAGATCCGCGGGGCAACGCTGATTGAGTCCGAGGCAGCGCTCAAGGAGCTCGTGACGCGCCTTGTCGATGAACCGCTCTATGGCATCGATACCGAGTTCCACCGTGAACGCACCTACTACGCAAAACTCGCCCTTTTACAGGTCGCCTGGTCGACCGGAATCGCGTTGATCGATCCTCTCAGCGTGGATGTCGAGCCCCTTGGAGAGGTACTGCGCGGTTCGGGAACGGCGATCTTGCATGCCGCAGACCAGGACCTCGAAGTGCTTGAGCGTGCATGTGGGTGTGTCCCAAGCCACCTATTCGACACTCAGATCGCAGCGGGTTTCCTTGGACAATCCACGCCATCGCTGCTCAACCTCGTCGAGAGGATGCTTGGACGACAGTTGGAGAAGGGTGATCAGCTCACGGACTGGATGAGACGGCCACTCACCGAGACGCAGCTGCGCTATGGCGCGAGCGATGTTGCCCACCTTCTTGATCTCTATGACGTGATCAAGGACCGCCTTGAGTCGCGCAACCGTTTTGAGTGGGCGATGGAGGAGTGCACCATCGCGCTTGAACGCTCCCGGCAACCTCTCGTTCCTGAGGAGATGTGGTGGAAGCTCCGTCAGGCGCGACAGCTACGGAACAAAGAGCGCGGGATTGCCCAGGAGCTGTGTGCGTGGCGGGAGCGCCGAGCGAGAACGAACGACCAGCCGGTGCGTTTTTTAATCTCCGATCTTGCGGTGGCGTCGATTGCTCATCGCCCACCAAAGAGTCGAGCCGAACTCGAGCAGGTGCGTTCTGTCGAGACGCGACATCTCGGAGGAGGTGCTGCTGACGAGATCATGGAGGCAATTGAGCGCGGACGAAAGCTCGCTCAGAGCGAACTGCATCTTCCGCCGGGGCCCCAGGGAGAGTCGATCGCAAAGCCCGCGATCGCGATCGCTGCCGCGTGGATTTCTGAACGCGCCAGCCAACTCGACATCGACACCGCGATTCTCGCGACCCGCGCAGACATCGTTGCGTTCTTGCAGGACCCACCTGCTGGACGGCTACAGACCTCATGGCGCAACGAACTGATCGGCGAGCCGATTCGCAGGCTCTTTGCCGGTGACGCAGCGATCGTGCTCCACGGTTCATCGCTTGTGCTTGAAGAGCGCTCCGGAATTCCGTTTCCGCTTGACAGCGCACATGAGTCCTAAGCCGACATATTTGCCTCGGACGATTTAGGGGCGGTGAGCCCTTCGGGGATTACATTGGGCAATGCACCTAATTCAAGGGAGGGTTCCATATGCCGCACCAGCATTGGCAGACCGAACCAGAGGAGCACGACTTTCCTGCAGCGATGAACTATCTCAGTTTGATCATTGGAGATGATGTTGCAAACGATGTCGTCTCAGAGCTCCGCATTAAGCCGACCGTGGTCTATATGGCAAAGGACCTCTTGCGTGCGAGCAGACTTTCGTTGCTCGGCAAAGACAATAAGCATGTAGCAGGTGATCTGAGGAAGGTAGAAAAAGGGGAGCATCTCTCGCCGGTGCTGCTGGTGCGTGGCGAGGCGATCACCAACATGCCACTCGTCGTTGCCGATGGGTATCACCGCATATGTGCAAGTTACTGGATTGATGAGAACGCGGATATCCCCTGCCGGCTAGCGACGTGGCCGCGCTGAGAGTTGGAGTTCGCGGTCAGTGGTCGAGAATTCTTGCGAAGGGAGTTGATCTTCCAAGACGAGTCGAAGCGACAACAAAAGGAGCAGTCCTTTATCGCGACGTCGCGAGTTATCGGCGCAGCGATCTCAAGTTCGATCTAGCAGCAGCGCTCACGCTGCTCGCGATCGCGGTTCCAGAACAGCTCGCGACCGCTCGTCTCGCCGGGATGCCGGTGATCACCGGGTTCTACGCGTTCATCGCTGGGAGCATCCTGTTTGCCGTTCTGGGTTCGAATCGCCAGATGTCCGTTGGAGCCGATTCGACCATCGCTCCGCTGTTTGCAATTGCGGTCGCGCATCTGGCGACCACGGTGACGACAAGCTACATCGACCTCATCGGAATTCTCTGTGTAGCTGTCGGAGTCCTTGTTGCGCTCGTTGGTCTCTTGCACATGGGGTGGGTCGCGGAGTTTCTCTCCGCGCCGATCATCAGCGGCTTCATGGGTGGCGTCGCGATCATCATCGTCATTCATCAGTTGCCCGATCTGTTTGGCCTCGCCTCGGTGAACGGGTCGAATCTGCACCGCGTCTCTGAGGTCATTTCGCATCTTGGCTCGACGAAGGCCTGGCCACTCGGAATCGCCGTCGTGGTTCTCGCCCTCGTCGTTCTGACCGAGCGATTCGCCCGTCGCATCCCTGGAGCACTCGTTGGTGTCGTCGGCTCCACGGTGCTCGTTGGAGTCGCGCGACTGAAAGGTCATGGTGTAGCGGTGCTCGGAAACGTGGCCCACGGGGCTCCGCGGCTCGGGATCCACGAATTTTCCCTTGTCGACCTTGAACATCTTCTTCCGATCGCCGGAGTCGTTGCCCTTGTCGTGATCAGCCAGAGCGCAGCGACCTCGCGCGCGTTTGCCGAGGCGGGTCACTACAGCGTGGATATTGGACGCGACTTCATCGGCGTTGGCGCGGGGTCGATCGCTGCAGGACTAGTTGGCTCGTTTCCCGTCAACGCAAGTCCCGCTCGCACCGCCGCTGTCGCGGAGGCGGGTGGCAAGACCCAGCTCACCGGTCTGGTTGCTGCAGGGGCGATGATCGCGATCGTCCCCGCGGCCGGACTCCTGCGCGATCTGCCTCTTGCCGCTCTCGCCGCTGTTCTTGTCTATATCGCGTCTCGCATCGCGCACGTCAAGGACTTTGTTGCGATCGCGCGTTTTGATCTCTTCGAACTTGGTCTCTCGCTGATCACCCTGCTCGCGGTGGCGTTCATTGGCGTGCAACAGGGCATCGCCGTTGCGATTGGTCTCGCGGTGCTTGACCGGACGCGTCTTTCGATCCAGCCGCGACTTCATGTGCTTGGCCGCGTGCCAGGAATGGTGAGCTGGATTCCTGTTGATATCCGAGCAGGCGTTGAGCCGCTTGATGGCGTGCTTGTTGCACTCTTTTCAACTCCGCTTTGGTATGCAAACGCCTCGAAGTTCCAGGCGGAGGTACTCGCGGCGCTCCCGCCCAAAGACTCAATCCCCCCGATGCTTTTTGTGCTCGATGTGATCGGTATGAGCGATCTTGACTACACCGGAGCGAAGACACTTCGCGAGATCATGGATGAACTTGATGGGCGCCACATCACCTTCGCCCTCGCTCGCACGAGCAGGCGCGCCCGTGTCGGGCTTGAGCGCAGCGGACTACTCGCGAGGCTCGGAGAGGATCACCTGTTCAACTCTGTCGACGATGCAATTGTTGCTCTGTCGGACCCGGTGCAAAAGACAGATGAATAGCGCAATCTCCGTTGGGAGGGCCGGGTTACGGACTGTCGCGATCGGTGTCGGGACGCAGGTCAAGGGTCAGGGTCAAGATACCTCCGTCGAGTGACGCGCTCGCGTCGCCGAGCATTGCAAAATCCATGTAGTCAAGTTGCATCTGCTCTTTGATCAACTGGCGTTCAGCACCCTCGACGGGTGGGAGTCCCCTTCGGCGCACCGCAGCGGCGCGCTCTTGGAAACGGGTGATCATTGCGTCGGGGTCAAAGGTCTGAGCCATGAGGCAAAGCTAGCGCTGTGGTCCCTTGGTCCGTTGCACGAAGTCGCCAAAGTGCGTCCTTGGGAGAGAGTTTTGCCACCTCGGCGCTGCC
>Ga0307374_10011578_pt1 | contig 12520 bp, 11 predicted proteins | sample OX3MG_FD_202532 | JGI IMG/M metagenome (GOLD analysis project Ga0307374, IMG submission 202532) | Soil microbial communities from Risofladan, Vaasa, Finland - OX-3 | ecosystem: Environmental > Terrestrial > Soil > Coastal area > Acid sulfate soil | place: Finland: Risofladan, Vaasa | collected...
GGGGGGGGGGGGGGGGGGGGGGGGGGGGTGGGGGGGACGGCGGGACGGCGGGTCGGCGGGTCGGCGGGTCGGCGGGTCGGCGGGTCGGCGGGACGCTCAGAATCCCCCGAGGATCCGGTGGACGGCGGGGTAGCCGATGAACACGAGGAAGCCGAGCAGCAGGAAGGCGCCAGGAAGGAACAGGCGCTCGGTCATGGCGTTGGCCGCCGACTCCGCCTCGGCCTGCTCGTGCCTCCGTAGCGACGTTCCCCGCGCCACCAGCGCCTGGCGGATCCGGGCACCCTCCGTCCCGGCCAGCTGCACCATCGTGGACAGCTCCACGAGCTCCGGCACGCCGAGTTCGTTCCCGAGCGCCGCCAGGGCGTCCCACGGGGGCGTGCCACCGTCGCGTGCCGTCCGGAGCGCCCTGGCCATGCGTCGGGCCGCCCAGTCGGGAGTCACCTGGGCTGCCGCATGGAGCGCGCCGTCGACCCCGACGCCGCCGGCGAGTCCCAGGACCACCAGGTCGACGAACGAGCCCAGGACGACCCGCACGTGGCGCCGGCGCTCCCGGGCCCTGGCGAACAGGGCGACGACGGCGAGGGCCACGGCGACCGGGGGCCCTGCGCATGCGACGGCGACCGCCGGAAGGAGCGGGAGCGCCAGCCCAAGCACCGACAGGACGAACCACACGACGACCGGTCCGAGCGCGCAGGCTCCGGCGATCACGACCAGCCGGGAGGCGAACAGCTCCGGTTCCCGGTCGCACACGGCCAGGGCCCCGAGCAGCTCCCGGGCCCTCGGGCTCTCGGCCCACCTCCCGTCCGTCAGTCGGCGCCCGGCATCCGAGCCGAGCCGGTCCACGGCGGATCGGCCCGTCGGAGCCGGCCGTCGGGGATCCGGCGTCCGTTGCCAGCTCACCCACACGGCGTCGAGCGACGGGCCCGACGAGCGGAGGGCGAACACGACCCCGAGGACCCCGAACCCGGTGAGCGCGCCCAGGAGCACGACGGCGGTCACTGCTCGACCACGTCCGTGCCGAGGAGCCGGATGCTCCGGGGCGGTCTCGCCAGCGTTACGAGCAGCGTCAACCCGGCGGCGTAGAGGGCGCCGACGGCACCGAGCACCGCCTGGCCTCCGGGCGAGCCGTACGGTGCCAGGTAGGGATGGGCGAGGAGCGCGAGGCCGGCGGCGAAGAGGACGGAGAACACGACCACCGTGCGCACGCCGCTGCGGACGGAAGCCCGGCTGGTCTCCACCCGCAGCCGGAGCGCCACCTCGTCGCGCGTGGATTCGGCCAGCGCGCCGAGGAGGTCGCCCAGGCGCTGGGCCCGCTCGGTGAACGCCAGGAGGAGCGAGCAGACGACCCGGTCGGCGGACGGGTCACCTACCTCCTCGGCGAACTGCAGCAGCGCGGTACGCGGGTCCACACCCGCCTGGATCTGCGCCGCCAGGCCCTGGGTTGCGGAACGGATCGGGGCCGGGCTGAGTTCGGCCGTGGCGACGATCGCCTGTCCGAGCCCGGCGGACGCCGCCAGGGTCCCCTGGAGCAGTTCCGTCCAGGTGGCGATCGCCTCGAGCGTGGCGATCGACGACGCGGCAGACGTCTGGCGCAGAAGTCGCGGGAGCCCGTAGACGGCGACCGCAGTGATCGGTCCGGCGACGGGCCATCCCGTCACCAGCGCGGCCAGCACCCCGGCGAGCGCCGACAGCGCCGCAGATCGGGGATCGAGCCGGGCCGTCGTCCTGGCACGTCGGGACGGCGTCGCCCGGGCCGTCCCTGACTCTGCATCCGATCGACCGGTCCTCCGCCGCCGGCCGGACAGCACGACGGCGAGTCCGGTCAGCCCCAGTCCGAGGCACAGTCCGGCAGCGTAGATCGGCAGGCCGGCGCTGCCGGGCCCGGTCACCGCACACCCACCGGTCGACCGGTGCGCTCGGGCTCGAATCCGAAGTGCCGGAGTTCGGCGACGGTCTCGGATCGCAGCGGGGACGCCGGCACCGCCCGGCGGTCGGGTCCCGGACGGTAGATCTCGTTCGAGACCACCTGGACCCCTTCCGCATCGACCACCTCTCGTACCGACGACACGAACCGGGCACGTGGGCCCCGGGGTGGAAACCAGTCCCGGGGCGCCCCTGGGTCCCCATCCAAGCGGTCGTCCCGACCGCCGTCGTGCATGGTCGAATCGAGGTGCACGACGAAGTGGAGCGCACCCGAGATCAACAGGTTGGTCGCCTCGAGGGGGAGCCGCTCGGGCGCCTGCACGGCGTAGGAGGCGATGCGGCGGAAGACGCCGGCGGACGACTCGGCGTGCAGCGTGCACATCGAACCCGACCGCCCCTGGCTCATCGCATTGAGCATCGGGAGCACCTCGTCTCCGAGGACCTCACCGACGATGACCCGGTCCGCGTTCATCCGGAGGGATCTCCGGACCAGGTCCGCGACGGGGATCCGCCCCTCGCCCTCGGTGTTCGCCGGACGGGCCTCGAGCGCCACGATGTCCGGGTGCCGGACCGAACCGGTGTCGAGTCCGAGCTCGAAGGACTGCTCGATCGTGACCAGCCGCTCCCGTGGGTCGATCTCCGCCGCCAGAGCCCGAAGGAGCGTCGTCTTCCCGGAGTTCATCGCCCCGGAGACCACGATGTTCTTCCTGGCCCGAACCGCCGCAGCCAGCAGGGACCGGAGGCCCGGGTCCAGAGCGCCCATGGCACAGAGGTCGTCGAGCGAGAGATCGGCGAACCGGTGGCGCCGGATGGAGATGGCCGGCCGGGCCGTGACCGCCATGAGCGCGGAGAGTCGTGCGCCGCCCGGGAGCTGGAGGTCCAGTTCGGGTCGCGCCATGTCGAACCGGCGCTCCGACAGTCCGAAGCGCCCGGCGGCGGACCGTACGAGGTCCACCAGCTCCTCATCGGTGTCGGCGACCGCGGGCATCCGGCGCTTCGTCCCGTCGGCGAACGTCACCCAGACCCGGTCGCAGCCGTTGACGTCGATGTTCTCGATCTCGGGGTCGTCGACGAGCGCCTGGAGCCGCCCCAGGCCGAACAGCGCGTCCAGGACCGTCTGCGCGAGTTCCTGCTCGTCCGCAGGGGTCAGGTCCGCCGCGCCGGTGTCCCCGGGCGATCCTGCCAGCGCGTCCAGATGGAGGAAGGCTCGCTGGCGAGCGAACTCCTTCCTGTCATCGCCGGTGAGCGCAGCCGCGTCCGGCCCGGCGAGGTCCTCGGCGACCCGCTGGCGGATGCTCGACGCCAGGGCGGCCATCACGCGCCCACCCGTCGAACGTCATCGACCGGGCGCTCCGGCGCGTCGGGCCGGTGGCTGCCCCCGACCACCCGTCGGAGATCGTCCCGGAGTCGACGGTGACCGATGCGCGAGGGATCGCCGGGTGGTCCGTCGGTCGGTCCGGCGGCTGCAGGTGGGTCGGTGGCGGCAGGTAGGTCGGTGGCGGCAGGTAGATCGGTGGCCTCAGGTGGGTCGGCGGCCTCAGGTGGGTCGGCGGCGGCAGGCAGGTCGGTGGCGGCAGGCGGGTCGGCGCCAGGGGCATCGGAGGCCCCCGTGTCCGCACTCCGGTCGCCTCCCCCCTCGGATCGGGACTCGAGGTACACGGCCAACCGAACCACCGCCAGCCACAACGGCGAGCGTTCGAGGCGGCGGCCCGATCCGGTGCCGCCGCTCGCCACTGCAGCCGCCGACGGGTCGAACGGGATGTCCGCGACGGACGCCACGCCGGTGAAGTCCTGGAGGTCGCGGCCCGAGTAGCCCCCTGCGACCACGACGGTGCCGAGCCGCCCCCGGCAGGCGGCGGCAAGGTGCTCGGCGCGGTCCCGGAGGTGGACGGCCGATGACACGTCGCCGCGCACGACGACCAGCGATGCGTCCGACACGTCCAACCAGGACTCGGAAACGGTGTCGTCCGCTCCGAGGCGTCCGAGGTCGACGATCGTCAGTCCGGTGGCCTCCTCCGACGTGCCGCCCGGGCCCGACCGGATCGCCGCCCCCTCGTCGGTCGCCGCCGGGCGACGTTCCGGGCCCCGGGCGGCGACCAGCACCGGCAATCCGCCGGGGAGGGTCTGGAGGTGGGGACCGAGGGACGGGATCCCCCCGGAACGCCGGGTCGACGAGGCCAGCGAAGACCAGCCGACCCGGGCGGAGAGCCCGAACCGGGCGGCCAGGTCGCCGCCCGCCGGGTCGGCCTCGACCAGCACAACGGGTCGGGAGCCCGCCCATGCCGCACCGAGGAGGCTCGCCAGTGTCGTCACCCCCGGGGCACCCTTGAGCGAGAAGAGGGAGACCACCGTCACGGGGTCACCCCTGACGGCGACCCCGGTGCCCCGGACCCGGGGCCCCGCGGCAGGAGGACGAGGCCCACCTGGCCGGCGGCGGACGCCGTCGCCACCTGCGCGGCCACTGCGGACGGGACCTCGAGGGAGACCAGGAGCGTGGCACCGCCGCTCGAACTCGTTCCCGGTACCGTCACGGCGAACACCGATGCCTGTGGCACGAGGATCCCCGTGTCACCACCGGACACCCCGCCGACGGCGACACCCGACACCGCGGTCGTGGGTCCTCCGGCGAGCGGAGGGACCGACGCGACGCCCGACGAGGCCGCCGACGCGACGCCCGACGAGGCCGCCGACGTGTCCCCCGGAGGGGCTGCCGACGTGTCCCCCGGAGGGGCTGCCACGGACATACCCGGTGCGGCGGTCTGGACCACCAGGACCCGGTCGCCCGGCGACAGCCCCGACGCCGGATACGTACCGTCCTTGAGGGCCACCCCCACGACAGCGTCGCCGCCGGCGATCGCCGGTGCACCCGTCAGGTCCGCGGGGGTCACGAGCGAGCCCGCCGGCATCGCCGCCACCGCGCGCTTGCCCGCGACGATCGACACCTGACTGAGCGGGATGAAGTCCACGCCCGGGGAGACCGCGACCTCCGCCTCCCCGATGTCGGCCGACGAGATGCGCTGACCCTGGCCGACGGCCCGTATCAGGACGACCGCCGGTGTCTTGCGGTCCGCCGCCGAGTAGACCGACGCGAATCCGGCGATGCTCGCCCCGACGAGGGCCACCGATGCCACCAACAGGAGCGTCCGCCGGTCGCGCCGACCACCAGGGGGCCGGACCACTCCCGCGCCATCGGGCACCGGGATCCATCGGCGCGGAACGGACTCCGTCCGGACACTCATGCCCCGAATCCGTTCCTCGGTGCCCGACCCCGGATCGGAACGATCGGGACGGTGTTGACGCTCTCGACCTGGGCCACCCGGAGCAGCGTCGCGCCGCTGGTGTAGAGCGTCGGCAGCGCGCCGCCGCCCGGTACCCCCACGGACGTCCACGTGACGGCCCACTCGACGGTCGCCGTCACGACGTAGGCACCGTCATCGGGAGCGCCGTCGAGCGTCGGCTGGCCGGCCGACGTCCGCTGGTACACGTGTGCGCAGTCCGTCGTCTGCATCGCCGCCGGCAGCCAGGTCGAGTACGGGGTCCCCGGACCGTGGCAGACGACGACGGCCCCGTCCCCCGAGGTCCACCGGACCGCCACCGGTCGGGCCACCGCGGTCGCCGACACCTGGCCGGCCGTCGCCGTGACCGACTCGTCGCGCCAGAGCACAGCGTCGATCCAGAACCAGGTGGCGAGTCCCACCACCGAGGTGCCCGACGGGTCGAGGCGCAACGTGGGATGCGGCAGGGTGATCGAATTCTCCGCCTGGAGGGCCAGCGAGCGCGGGTCGACCGCCGGCGTCCCGGCCGGAGCGGCGCCCGTGACCCAGACCGTCTGCGTCACCTGGACGGCCGTGGCACTGTCGACGCAGGTCACCGAGTACCACGCGCCCGGTTGGGGACCTCCGGGGGGAAATCCGCCCTGGTTGTTGAGGGCGAGGTAGGTGTACGTGCACGACCACGGACTGCCGCTGCCGCTGCCACCGCCGCCGCCGCCGGGGACTCCACCGGTCGCACCCCCGGAACCCGCCGATCCGCCAGAACCCCCGCCCGAGCCCACGCCGACCGACACGGTACCGCCGCCGGCTCCGGCGCCGGCTCCGGAAGTGACCGCGCCGGCAGGCGTCGGGGAGGGAGCGGTTGCGATGCCGATCACGGCCATGGCGACCACCACGGCCGAGACCGCCACCCACTTCGCCGACGGAGCGAGCAGGCAGCGGTCCCAGCGACGATGCGCAGCGGACGGGAACGGCGCCCTGCGCCGGACGCGCGGACGGGAGCCGCCGAGGGAGCCATCCCGCGACGCGGGGCGCGGTCCGGCGGCAGCGGCGGCAGCGGCGGCAGCGGCGGCAGCGGCGGCAGCGGCGGCACCGGCGGCAGCGGCGGCAGCGGCGGCAGCGGCGGCAGCGGCGGCAGCGGCGGCAGCCGTGTCCGGCGCGCGGCGGACCGGGACCGGTGGGATCCGGTCAGCCACGGCTCGTCCTCCCTCGTGGTCGGGGTACATGGAGGAGGGACCCTAGATACGGAGAGCTGCGCCGTGCACGGAAGATTGCACGCCGAGTGCAACTTGTTCGGACCGGGAAGTGGGCGCCGGTGCCGGCGCGGTCCGGTGGTCGAGAGGCGAGCGGGGTGGGGTGGGACATGGATCGATCGTGACGGGCGCACCTTGCCGACTGCCTGGCAGCACACCTTGCCGGTCGGACGCCCACACACTGTCGCCGGATGGTCCGACGTCGCGCGCTCGAAAGAAACCGTTGCGGCAGCATGGGATTCCGGCATCGGCGACGACGTCGTTCCGGATCACGGTCGGGACCGAAGAGACGGCCGCGCCGCCACCGGTGCGCGGGACACGACCGGAGCGGGCGCGCCCGGGACCCGTGGCAACGGCCGTCGACCGGTCGCTGCGGAGGCGCCTCCGCACCGTCACGGACGGTGGCGGGCCATTCACCGAGCGGCATCGAGAGCAATTCGCCGCGTTACGGCCCCCGCAGGCGTTCGGGTGGCTTAGGAGCCCGTCGCCGTCTCGCCGAACACCTCGGCGCCGGCGTCGTCGGGAGGGTTTCCGGCCACGATCTTGGCGCTCATCTTGACGGCCTTGACGGCGCTGGTGGCCCCCGTCTGGAGGACGACCGCAACGACCAGGAGGAGGATGGCGAGGTAGCGGAACGTGTGCGATCCGATCATGAGGATGGCGATCCGGCCGAGCACGTAGGGGGGTGAGCAGACGACCACACCGACGGCTCCACCCACGGCGGCGGCGCTGATCTTGTCCCGGGTGGACTGCTTCGCCTGCAGTCCGAGCAGCCTCGACGGGATCGCCACGTACGCGAACATCAGCACGCCGGCCATGATCCCGAGGCTGAAGGCGAACCAGAACTGGCCCCACCGGTCGACGACCATGGCCGAGAACCCGACGAGGACGCCGATGCCGAACCCCCACGTGAGGATCGTCCGGAGGTGCACCCTCGCCAGAGCGAACGCCGGTCGGATCTCGGGCGTCCCCTTGCGGGCGATGGCGAAGGCGAACACGGCGTTCAGGTAGAAGCTGGCCGCCGTGACCGCGGCGATGGCGAGGACGATGGGGACCACGACCGCCGGGGACTTGAAGACGTGGAACTCCCGACCGTGCAGCACGTGAGCCTTGAGGTCCACCATCACGACCCAGATCCACATCGCCGGGAGGATCTGGATGACCGTGAGGCGCCAATTGATGAACAGGGTCCGGACCCCCTGGAAGAGCATGGCGAGTCCCCCGACCATCAGCGCGAGCGGCGCCAACCACCGGCTCCGGCGGCTGAGGGCGAGCACGGCGACCTCGACGGTGTCGTCGTCCCCGTGGCGGATCGCCTCCACCAGGCGCCCGACCAGGACACCGACCCGCTCGCGCCGCTTCGACCGCACGGCGTCGTCCGGCGGGATCCCCGACGAGGCCGGCGACCTCTCGGACTCAGCGTCCACCGGGGCTCCCACCCCGCACCCGAGCCACGGAGGGCGCCGCCGACTCGGCACGTCGGCGTTCCTCGGGCGTTGCCGGCACCCGGCCGTCCCGGCCCTCCGGAGAGCGCCCGCTCGCGAGCTCGAGAGGACTGCCCATGCGAGCAGGCTACCCAACCCGAACCGTGTCACGGCGGCCCCCGGGCGCCCGGCAGGCAGCCCGCGGGCAGCGCAGGAGGAGTGCCGACGGGGACCCCGCCCCGGGCTGGCACACTGTCCTCCATGGCAGCCCAGTACATCTACACCATGCGCGACCTGCGTCGCTTCTACCCGCCGGACCGCGAGGTCCTGAAGGGAATCCACCTCTCCTTCTACCCCGGGGCCAAGATCGGCGTGATCGGCGGAAACGGCTCCGGCAAGTCGTCGCTGCTGCGGATCATGGCCGGCCAGGACGACGGGTTCACGGGAGAGGCCCGCCTCACCCCCGGATTCACTGTCGGATTCCTGTCCCAGGAGCCCGAGCTCGATCCCACCAAGGACGTGCTCGGCAACGTGTCGGACGGGGTGGGTGAGGCGAAGGAGCTGGTCGACCGCTTCAACGCCGTGTGCTCCGCGATGGGCGAGCCCGACGCCGACTTCGAGAAGCTCCTGGCCGAGCAGGCCGAGCTCCAGGACAAGATCGACGCAGCCGGTGCATGGGATCTCGAGCGCACCTTCGACATCGCCATGGACGCCCTGCGCTGCCCCCCGGGCGACGCCGACGTGTCCACCCTGTCCGGGGGCGAGCGTCGCCGGGTCGCCCTGTGCCGTCTGCTGCTGTCCAAGCCCGACCTGCTGCTGCTCGACGAGCCGACCAACCACCTCGACGCCGAGTCGGTGGCCTGGCTCGAGCGCACCCTGCAGGAGTACCCGGGCACCGTGGTGGCCGTCACCCACGACCGCTACTTCCTCGACAACGTGGCCGGATGGATCCTGGAGCTCGACCGCGGCGCCGGCATCCCGTGGGAGGGCAACTACTCGTCCTGGCTCGAGCAGAAGCAGGACCGCCTGGCGGCCGAACAGCGGGCCGACACCGCCCGGCAGGAGGCGCTGCAGCGTGAGCTCGAGTGGATCCGCATGTCCCCACGGGCACGCCAGTCCAAGGGCAAGGCCCGCATCAATGCCTACAGCGACCTGGTGGCCGAGGCCGAAGCGGCCGAACGCCGTGCCGACACGCTCGAGATCGCCATCCCGGCCGGCCCCCGCCTCGGCGACCGGGTGATCGATGCCGAGCACCTGGTGAAAGGATACGGTGACCGCCTGCTGATCGACGATCTCTCGTTCCTCCTGCCTCCGGGTGGGATCGTCGGGGTCATCGGTCCGAACGGCGCCGGAAAGACCACGCTGTTCCGGATGATGGTCGGCGAGGAGCAGCCCGACTCGGGCACGCTCACGGTCGGACCCACCGTCGAGCTCGCGTACGTCGACCAGTCCCGCGACCAGCTCGACGCCGGGGCGACCGTCTACGAGGAGATCACCGGCGGTGTCGACCACATGGTGGTGGGCGGCCGGGAGATCCACGGCCGGGCCTACGTGGCGAGCTTCGGGTTCACCGGCAGCGACCAGCAGAAGAAGGTCGGGCAGCTCTCGGGCGGTGAGCGCAACCGGGTCCAGCTGGCCAAGGTTTTGAAGTCCGGTGGCAACGTACTCCTGCTCGACGAGCCCACCAACGACCTCGACGTCGACACCCTGCGCGCCCTCGAGGAATCGCTGCTCCGCTTCCCGGGGTGTGCGGTGGTCATCAGCCACGACCGGTGGTTCCTCGACCGGATCTCCACCCACGTGCTGGCATTCGAGGGCGACTCCGAGGTCCGGTGGTTCGAGGGCAACTTCAGCGACTACGAGGCGGACCGGCACAAGCGGCTCGGGATCGACGCCGACCAGCCCCACCGCCTGCGCTACAAGCCGCTCGTCCGGGACTGAGCGGGGCGGGTGGCAATGGAGCACGTGCCGGGGCGGCGGACCTTCGCCAGCGACAACTGGTCGGGGGCCCACCCCGAGGTCCTCGCCGCCGTGGTCCGGGCCAACGACGGCGCCCACACCCCCGCGTACGGGGCCGACCCGTGGACGGCCGAGGCCCACCGGCTCCTGGTCGAGCACTTCGGGGAGGGGACACGGGCCTACCTCGCGTTCAACGGCACGGGCACCAACGTCGTCGGGCTGCAGTCGCTCCTGCGTCCGTTCGAAGCGGTGGTCTGCGCCGAGGGAGCCCACATCGACGTGGACGAGTGCGGCGCTCCCGAACGGTTCCTCGGGAGCAAGCTCCTCACGGTGGCGACGCCGGACGGGAAGCTCACCCCGGAGTTGGCGGCCGGTGCGGTGACCGGCACCGGGGACGAGCACCACGTCCAGGCCCGGGTGGTCTCCGTCGCCCAGAGCACCGAGGTCGGCACCGTCTACTCGGTGGACGAGATCGCGTCGCTGGCCGACTGGGCCCACGGCCGGGACATGCTGGTGCACCTCGACGGAGCGCGACTCGCCAACGCCGCCGCCGCCCTCGGTGTCGACTTCGGTGCCTTCGGCCGGTCTGCCGGCGTCGACGTCGTCTCCTTCGGTGGGACGAAGAACGGGGCACTCGGCGCCGAGGCCGTCATCACGTTCCGGGACGAGGCCGAGACACGGCTGTCGTTCATCCGGAAGCAGGCGATGCAGCTGTCGTCGAAGATGCGCTTCGTCGCCGCCCAGTTCGTCGCCCTGCTCACCGACGACCTCTGGCTGCGCAACGCCGCGCACGCCAACGCCATGGCCCTCCGCCTGGGCACGGGCGCATCCGCGGTGCCCGGGGTCGAGCTCGTCCAACCGGTCCAGGCCAACGGCGTCTTCGTCCGCCTGCCGCCGGCGGTGACCACCGCGCTCCAGGCCGACTACCCCTTCTACGTGTGGGACGAGACCACGGGGGTCGTGCGCTGGATGGCGTCCTTCGACACCACCGAAGCGGATGTCGACGCCTTCGTGGCCCGGCTGGCCGAACTCATGGGCGACCCGGACTGAGGCCGGCGGGTGGCCCGCGGTCGGCAGGTCGGATCGTCCGCCGTGGGACGCGCCTCCCCCGATCGGTCCGACGGCCGGTCGGCCGGGTTCAGGCGGCCGGTCGGCCGGGTTCAGGCGGCCGGTCGGCCGGGACCGGGCGGCCGGTCGGCCGGGATCAGGCGGCCGGTCGGCCGGGTTCAGGCGGACGGTCGGCCGGGATCAGGCGGCCGGTCGGCCGGGATCAGGCGGCCGGTCGGCCGGGTTCAGGCGGCCGGTCGGCCGGGACCGGGCGGCCCGGCAAAGGCCTGGGCGATCGCCATCCAGTCCTCGGCCAGGGCCCCGGAGACGACCAGGTCGGTGTCGGCGAGGTTGCGGCGCTGCGTCACGGCCAGGCAGAAGTCCAGTGCAGACCCGGTGAGCGAGGCGACCCCGTCGGCGGTCCCGACTCCCTGCGGTAGGTCGGCACCCGCCGCGTCGCCAGCCGCGTCGCCGGCCGCGTCCCCGGCCTTCCACCGCCACTCGTCACCGCCGGGCCCGGTGACGACGACCTCGATCCGGCCCGGGGGCACCTCCCGCCCACGGACGATGTAGGAGAACGGTCGTGCCCGCACGCCCAGATGGGCGATGTGTCGCAGCCGGTCCGTGGGCACCCGCTCGACGCCCAGGGCGTCGCACACGTCCTGACCGTGCGCCCAGGTCTCCATGAGCCGGGCGGAGACGAACGAAAGGACGCCCATCGGCGGCCCGTACCAGGGAACCCGGGTCGAGGGGTCGGCGGCGGCGAACGCCTCGACCATGGCCCGATGGGCGTCTCCCCACCACGCCAGCAGCTCCCGGCCGCCCATGGCCCGGCCCCGGGACAGGTGGACCTCCATGGGGTCACCCGTGGCGGTGACGATCTCCTCGACCGAACGGGCGAAGCCCTCCGCGTCGACCATGGCCATCCGGCCGGCGTCGTCGAAGTACGCCAGGTGGCTGATCTGGTCACGGACGGCCCAGCCTTCGGCCGGCGTGGGGAGGTCCCACTCCGGGGCGTCGTCGGCCAGGCCGCCCACGACGGAGCGCAGGTCGTCGTACTCGGCGTCCAGGTCGACCAGGAGGTCTTCGAGCGTGGTCATGGGGCGAGGCTACGACACCCCGACGGTGGCAGAGCTACCGGTCCGACTCCAGCCAGTCCCGAGACGTGGCGACCACCTCCACGTCGGGGTGGGACCACACGAAACGTTCGACTGCGTCGAGGACGGACTCGACCATTCCCGGGGATCCAGACACCGCGGCGAACCCGAGCTCGCTCCGCTGCCAGTGCTCCTGGAACCCGACCTCGGCCGCCGCCACGGCGAACCGTGACCGGCAGGCTTCCACCAAGTGCTTCACCGTGCCCCGTTTCGCCTTCAAGGACCGGCTGTCCGGGATGCGGAGGTCGATGGTCAGGGCACAGGCGTGGAGCATGGGACCAGGATGGCCGAATGACGTGCCCCGGTCGACCGGTCCGGAAGGAGGCCGGCCGGATGTTCGGGGTCGAGACCGGCGATGGCCGTGAGGGTTGACACGTCAACGGATCGTGGCCGTGCCCTGAAGTAGCAAGGTGCCGGCGGCGCCGAGGGCCGGGTGCCGGCGGCGCCGAGGGCCGGGTGCCGGCGGCGCCGAGGGCCGGGTGCCG
>Ga0307374_10011579_pt1 | contig 12519 bp, 9 predicted proteins | sample OX3MG_FD_202532 | JGI IMG/M metagenome (GOLD analysis project Ga0307374, IMG submission 202532) | Soil microbial communities from Risofladan, Vaasa, Finland - OX-3 | ecosystem: Environmental > Terrestrial > Soil > Coastal area > Acid sulfate soil | place: Finland: Risofladan, Vaasa | collected...
TCCTCCCACCAGTACTCGGGCGTCAGCGCAGCTTTGCGCGTCTGTCACCAGCATATGGCGTATTCATCAGCTATATCCTGCGTATCCATCAGCATGATCCTAAGGCGCATATCGGCGCTAAACCGACAAGATACCAGCGCTAGAAGGAACAGACGATTGTCGTCAGTCGTACCGCATGCATCCCGTTCACACGTCTCCGGTCGCGACGGGTGCGGGCGTGCGCGACACCGCGCCTGCGTCGAGCGAGCTGCGCTGCGCCGCCTCAGCCTGCTCGTGACTGTCACGTGAGGAGATCAGGACGGCGGCGAGGATCGCGCTTCCAGGCACCGCCCGCCTACGTGAAGCCCGACGACGGGCAGGACGAACAGGGGAGGGTCGGCTGGATGGATGAGCTCATGCCCCCAGTCGGTCAATTCGCCAGCGAGACACCCCCCCTTTGTTCGAGCCAAGCTCACGCCAAGATGGACTCGCTGAGCGCTACTTCACGATTGTGAAGCTGAGCGATCTAGGGTTCGCGTTCCATCGTGCGCTTGGGGCACGCCGTTCAGCCGCGCCCGTTCGCGCTCCGGTGTGATCCTGACGACATCCCAGGCGAGCCCGGCCTTGGCCAGCCCCAGGATGATCCAGCCCGAGGGGTCGAGCTCATACCAGCGAAGGCCGTGGAAGGCCGAGCGGGGAAAGGCATGGTGGTTGTGATGCCAGGCCTCGCCGAGCGAGGGGAGGGCGAGCCAGAAGACGTTGGTCGATTTGTCATCGGTGTGGAAGCGGCGGGCGCCGAAGAAGTGGCAGATCGAGTTGATCGACCACGTCACGTGGTGGACGAGGAAGATGCGCACGAGCCCCGCCCAGATGTAGGCGCTGAGGGCGGCCAGCCACGAGCCGCCGCTGAGCACGAAGCCGAGCAGCGCGGGCAGCGCCAGGCTTGCCAGCGCGATCCACGGGAAGGAGCGGTTGATGCGGCGCATCTTTGGGTCCTCGACGAGGTCGCGGGCGAAGCGCCGCGAGGAGGCCTGGCCGTGCACCGTGAACAGCCAGCCCACGTGCGCGTGCCACAGCCCGCGCAGCATCCCGGAGATGCCCGAGCCATGCTCGGTGTGCGGGCTGTGCGGATCGCCCTCCTCGTCGGTGAACGTGTGGTGCTTGCGGTGGTCGGCGACCCAGTCGATCACCGAGCCCTGCACGGCCGCGGAGCCGCAGACCGCCAAGGTGTAGCGAAGCCACGGGTGCGTCTGAAATGCCCGGTGCGTCAGCAGGCGGTGAAAGCCGACCGTGATGCCTATGGCCGTTGTCAAGTACAGGACCGCAAAGATCGCCAGGTCCAACGGGCCGAGCAGGCGGTTCCACAGCAGCACCGCGGCGGCGATCAGGCCCAGGAACGGCAGGACCACCGCGGCGATGTTGGCGTTGCGCTCCAGCCGGCTCACTTCCCTGGACTACCCCGCGCGGGGTAGCGGTTACGCCATCATTGGCTTTCTTTAACAACCCGGCGGGAAGCCCCTGGGGGAGTTGTTCACGGAAGGTTCTGGCATTTCGGGCGTCAATACAGGCAACGCCCACTACGCAGGGAGACTCGATGAACGGTTCTTCACTACAGAAGCAGGTCGTGTTCTCGCCGCGACGCCGGCGCATTCCTGGTCTTGCGCTTGGGGTAGCGACCGTGATGCTGGTGGTTGCCGCCTCATTGGCCGCTATTGCGCTCGCGGCCGGTGGTGCGCTCACGCTCACCTCCTCGCCTAACTCAAAGCTAGGCGAGCAGGTCGTGGCCGACGCCCAGGGCCGTACGCTCTACGCGCTGAGCCCAGAGACCACGCATCATCTGCTGTGCAGGAGCAGCGAATGCTTCAAGCGCTGGCCGCCGCTCACGGTGCACTCGAGCAAGACCAAGCTGAAGGCCGGTCCAGGGGTGCACGGATCGCTCGGGATCTTGCGCCGCCGCGACGGGAAGTTCCAGGTCACGCTTCAGGGCAAGCCGCTCTACCGCTACTCCGAAGATCACGCCAAGGGTGACGCCAACGGCCAGGGCATCGAAAGCTTTGGCGGCTCCTGGCATGTCATCTCCGCCACGCCCAGCACAAGCTCCACACCGCCAGCCACCACGACTACCACTCCTACCACGCCTAGCCCTGCCCCAAACCCTAGTCCTGGCTATGGCTATTAGGAACCTGACCAACTGCTCTCGGGGCCGGTCTCGAACGCGTGGAGGCAGTGCTGGCTACAGAAGTAGAACGTCTCGCCCCCGAAGTCCATACGGATCGCCTTGGCTTTATCGACCTTCATGCCGCATACAGGGTCGGTGACGCCGCGTCGCATCGTCAGCGCAAAGAGCGCGGCGAATACGGCTACTCCGAGGATGTTGGTGAACAGCTTGTAGTCGATCTTGACCTGACTGAAGATGTCCGCTCGGGTTGGCCTGGCCTGGGGGATGAGCCCGGCACCGCTGAACAGGCCATCTACGATCAGAGCCGCGATGACCATCGTCACGAACATCAGCGCAACGATCCGCTTTGCGTAGGCGTTGCCGTAGTACTTGCGATAGATCAAGACGATCGGCACCACGATCAGGTCGGCGAAGATAAAAGCGATCACCCCGGCGAAGCTGATCCCGCCTGACCACAACACCGCGGCGAGCGGCACGTTGCCGACCGAGCAGACGAACGACAGGACGGCGATGACCGGGCCGATGATCGCGTTCTCGATCAGCTTCAGTCCCGCCGGGGCTTCCGTGATGAACAGAGCGTTGAAGAAGCTGTTGGGGAGCTGACCGATAAACCCGGCGAGCAGGAAGCCAATCAGGATCTCCTTCCACACCATTGACCAGTCGTTGCGGAAGTTGTGCGCCACATCCGACCAGGCGCTCGCACTGGTAAGGCGTTGGCGGATCGTCATATGCTCCCCGGCGCTGTGGTGCTGATGGCCGCTGTCGGCCTCCTGGGCGTGCTCGCGGGCCTGCTCCTCAAGACGCTTTGACACAAACAGGCGTAGGAGGACCGTCATGATCGCGATCAGCACAAGGCCGCCGACGAACTCGGCGAGCGTGAACTGCCAACCGATCAGGACCCACATCACGATCCCAAGCTCGACCACAAGGTTCGTCGAGCTGAACTGGAACGCAAGCGCAGACGCCGCCGAGGCGCCCTTCTGAAAGAGACTCTTGGCGATCGCGATTGCCGCGTAGGAGCACGAGCTCGAGGCGGCGCCCAGCCCGGTGGCGAGGGCGATCGGCTTCGGTCCAGACCCCGAGAGCGCCTTCTCGATCCGCTCGCGCGGGACCCAGGCCTGCACGATCGCTGAGATTGCGAAGCCGAACACCAGCGCCCACCACACCTCCCAGGCCATCAGGAAGGCGTCCTTGAAGCCATCACCGATCGTGTGGAGCACGCTGCTCACGGGACGGTGCTCATGCCGTTCTCTGCAAGCTCATTCCCTCGAACCTAGCGGCTAATCCTCTCCTTACAGGCTACTCGCCGGTACTTCGATCTTCGGGGTTTTCACGCCGGGGACCGTCACGCTGGGGATCGTCACGCTGGGGATCGTGACGGTTGGGGTACTCACGGTAGGGGGCGTCACCGGAGGGGTTGACGGGACCGGGAGCTGTGGGATCCCGACGGGTGGCGCGGGTGCGGAAGGGGTTGGCAGGGGTGAGGTAGGCGCTGGCGGTGCAGTGGGTGTGGCCGCGATGGGTTCGGAGGGGTGAGGGCTTGCGCCTGCACTTGTGCCCGGGCTGGTGGGCGAAGCTCCGGGCGCGGGCACGGTGGAGGAGCCTGGCTGCGCTGCTGGGCCGCGCGATGAGTGGCGCGAAGTTCGTCGTGCGGTCCCTATCCGTGTTCTGCCCTGCGTACTCGTTCCCGTTGCCGGCGCTGGCGTGGCGGGCAGCTTCGCTGGCTGCTTCACGGGCCGCGTGAGCGCTGCAGGCGTGGCTTTCAGAGGCGTGACGGGCGTCCTCAGAGGAGCGCTATGCGAGAAAGTGAACAGGCCCGCCGCGCCGATGGCCGGCAGGATCGTGGCGGCGCCAGAGTTGATCCCGATGGCCGGCGGCACGGCTCGCAGCCCTTCCAGGATGCGCTGCGGGACCGATGCAGCGAGCGCCCACCATGCGACCGAGCGGCGGGAGGAGTAGCAGCCAAGGAAAGCGGCTACGGCCGCTGCGTCGAGTTGGGAGCCGGCCTCCTCGGTGAGGACGTCCAGCGCCTTCTTGTGGGGGCATGCCGCGCGGTAGGGACGGCTCGATGTCATCGCGTCGAATGTGTCGGCGACGGCGATGATGCGGGCGCCGATGGGGATCTCGGAGCCGGCGAGCCCGTCGGGGTAGCCGTGACCGTCCATGCGCTCGTGATGGTGGCGGACCATGGCCGTGATCTTCTCGTCCCCCACGGCTGAGAGCATGCGCGCGCCCCACGGCGCATGGCGCTTGGCCACCTCGTATTCCGCGTCGCTGAGGCGGTTTGGGTTGTTGAGGATCTCCCTCGGGGTATAGAGCTTGCCGACGTCGTGGACCGCCGCGGCCGTGCGTATCTCGGCGATCTCGACCGGCGAGAGGTGCATCGCGCGGGCTATCTGCCCGGCGTAGCGCGCGACCCGCTGGCTGTGTCCATGGGTGTAGGTGTCGCGCGCTTCGAGCAAACGGCTGAGGCCTGTCACCAGCTCGATGCTCACCGCTGGGCCGGCCTTCCTGGCGGAGTCAAAAAGCTCGCGCGCCTGGGAGAGACGGCGCTCGGTCCAGCAGCGGCGCAACCAGCCCCACAACAGCAACTCGGAGAAGACGACGTCGCGGGATCGCGGGTGTCGCTTCCACAACGCCGCCCCGGCCGTCGCGATCGCGATCGAGAGCGCCATGACCGCCAGAGAAGAGACTGCCATCTGCACGAGACCTCCGCGTGGCACGATCGCGGAGACCAGCACCGCTGGCAGGACGATCACGAGAACGGTCGTGAAGATGGCCAGCGCCAGATAGCGTCGCATGCGCGGCGGTGCAGGACGGGGCTCGCCAGCAACGCCGGGCGTACTCGTACGCCACGTCGTCGCGCCACCGTGAATCAGTGTGGACGGTGCCAATAGTGACGACATGTCACATATGACACTACGCTGCTCGCCGCGAGGAAACGAAAGGACGGACGCATGTTCTATTGGTGCGAACTCCACGATTTTTCCATTACCCAACCCCTCGCCGGCAACAAAAGAAGAGCCAAGTTTGGGTGTGTGGCCAGCGCGTGTCTCGAGACGGATAGATAGTCATTAACCTGAGCGGTGATGGCGTACACCACCGCGCAGGCGAGGGAGCAATTGCTGGAAAGCGTTGCGCAGGCGATCGGAGAGGCAGGCGTGGCGCTCGCGTCTCTGGGCGAGGCCTACGAGCAGCTCGACGAACAGAGCGCAGAGCGGCTCGAGGGAGAGCTGTTCCGGCCGGTGCAGCTGGCCTACGGCCGGGCGAAGCGCACCTACACCGGGTTCGCCGCCCGCCACGACCTGCCGAGCCAGACGTTTGAGCCGGCTTCCCCGGGTGCTCCGTCGCACGGCGTGAAGGGCTTCATCGACGGCGCGGTGGACGCGGCCGGCAGGGCGGACGGCACGCTCGCGGCCCTGCAGGATTCGATGCTGCCGGTAGAGGTTGGCGACCCGGAGCTGAGGGCGGGCCTCGAGGAGGTACGCACGCTGCTCGGCGACCTTCCCGGACGAGCCCGTCAGTTCGTGCGCACTTTGGGGCGCTAGAAGACTCGGCTCACCGGCTCCCGCTCGCTACGGCTGAGCCCACTGCGTGCTTAGATACGTCCAGCGCGCGCCCGTAGCTCAGTGGTCAACGGTTCTCTTCGGGGAGCCAAAGAGCAGCGGTCTTTCAAGCCGCAGGCCGCGGGTTCGATTCCCGCCGGGCGCATAATGTGATGTGTCGCGACATCGAAGACCGATGTCGCGGGTGATAGACCGCTCAGGCCTGCTGGAGCGCTGAACGGCTCTCGGCGAGCCGGTCCGCCTCGGCGGCGTGAGCGGCGAAGGCGTCAGTCAGGCGCGGCCACAGCACGCGCGGCAGGTCGTGGCCCAGACCCTCGATCACCATCAGCCTGGCGCCTGGGATCGCCCGAGCCGTGGCGCGGCCGCCGGAGGGCGATACGAGGGTATCGGCTGTACCGTGAATCACGAGCGTCGGCGCGGTGATGCGCGCCAGCTCCGCGGTGCGGTCGCCGGAGGCGATGATCGCGGCGAGCTGACGCCCCGATCCCGTGCGGTCTAGCTCGCGGTCGAAGGAGAGTGCGGCGATCGCGCGTACTCCGTCGGTGTCCTGGGGTATGCCGCGTGAGCCCACTTTTGCGAACATGCGCACCGCGTACTCGATAAACGCAGTGCGCTCGCGCGGAGCTTTGCGGATGAAGAGCGGATAGCTGCTCAGCGCCGGTCGCCCGACCCAGCGCCCGCCGGTGCTCGACATCATCGACACCAGCGAGCGTACCTGCTCGGGTGCTCTCGCCGCGAGCGTCTGCGCGATCATCCCGCCCTGGGAGGCACCGATCACGTGCGCCGGGGCAAGACCCAGCTGGCTCAACAGGCCCGCTGCGTCCTCTGCCATGTCAGCCAGCGTGTAGCGCGCGGCGCTGCCGGAGCCGCGCAGAAGCTGGGCGAGCGATGGCGGCGGTCCCTGCAGATGGGTCGAGCGCCCGATGTCGCGATTGTCGAAGCGCACCACATACAGTCCCTTGGAGGCGAGCTGGGCGCAGAAGTCATCCTGCCAGGCGATCATCTGGGTGCCCAGACCCATGATCAGCAGTGCTGGCGGGTCGGAGTGCTCGCCAAACGTCTCGTAGCAGAGGGTGATCCCCCGGCCGACATCACAGAACTGCTCGGGCATAATCCTGTGACTGTAGCGCCCGCGTGAGGACCTCCGTTCGCTGCATGGCCTGCGCCGCTAGGATCGAGTTCAGTGGAGCGGCCAGAGATCAGCAAGCTGTCGATCGACACGATCCGCGCTCTGTCGATGGACGCTGTGCAGAAGGCCAACGCGGGGCATCCCGGCACCGCGATGGCGCTGGCTCCCCTGGCCTACACGATCTTCAAGCGCTTTTTGCGCGCGAACCCGCGCGATCCGGGCTGGCGCGAGCGCGACCGTTTCGTGCTCAGCTCTGGACACGCCTGCGTGCTGCAGTACTCGCTGCTGCATCTCACGGGCTACGACCTGTCGCTCGAGGACCTGCAGCAGTTCCGGCAATGGGGCTCGCGCACCCCAGGTCACCCCGAGCGCGGTCACACGGCGGGCATCGAGGTCACAACCGGGCCGCTCGGCCAGGGCGTGGGCAACGCCGTCGGCATGGCGATGGCCGAGCGCTTCCTCGCCGACCGCTTCAACCGCCCCGGCCAGGAGATCGTCGATCACCACGTCTACACGATCTGCTCCGACGGCGACATGATGGAGGGCATCAGCCAGGAGGCCGCCTCGATCGCCGGTCACTTCGGGCTCGGCAAGCTGATCCTCTGTTACGACGACAACCACATCACGATCGACGGCACGACATCGATCTCCTTCGACGGCGAGAACCACGCCGCACGAATGGCCGCCGACGGTTGGCACGTGCAGCGGGTCGGGGACTCCGAGGATCTCGACGCGATCGAGGCGGCGCTCACGGCTGCTCGCGAGGAAGCCGAGCGGCCCTCGTTCATCGCGGTGCGCTCGCACATCGCCTACCCGGCGCCGAACGCGACCGACACCGCCAAGTCGCACGGCTCCGCGCTGGGCGAGGAGGAGGTCCGTCTGACCAAGGAAGCGATGGGCTTCGACCCCGAGCGCCACTTCTGGGTCGATCCGAGCGTCTACGAGCACATGTCGCTGGCCGGGCAGGGATCCGCGCAGCAGTCCGAGTGGGAGGGCCGCTTCGATGCCTGGCGGGAGGCTTTCCCGGACATGGCCGAAGACTGGGAGCGCGCCTGGTCGGGCAGGCTGCGCGACGGCTGGCGCGAGGCCCTGCCCAGCTTCGGTCCCAGCGAAGAGATCGCCACCCGCTCCGCGGGCCAGAAGGTCATGGCGGCCTTCGCGGAGTACGCGCCCACGATGATCGGCGGGGCAGCCGACCTGGTGGAGTCGACGAAGACCGTATTCGAGGGCGCCGGCGAGTTCTCGAGGGTGCATGCAGGACGCAACGTGCCGTTTGGGATCCGCGAGCACGCGATGGGGGCGATCGTCAACGGCGCGGCTGCACATGGCGGGATCGTGAAGCCCTATGGCTCGACGTTTTTGATGTTCTCCGACTACATGCGCCCGTCGGTGCGGCTGTCTGCCCTGATGGAGTTGCCGGTCGTGTGGGTGTGGACGCACGACTCGGTGGGCCTGGGCGAGGACGGGCCGACGCACCAGCCGGTCGAGCACTATGCCGCGCTGCGCGTGATCCCCCATCTGTGGGTGATCCGCCCGGGCGACGCGAACGAGACGGCCGAGGCCTGGCGGGTGGCGCTGGCGCGCGAGGATGGTCCCGTGGCGCTGCTGCTCTCCCGCCAGAGCGTAGGAACCCTGGACCGCGCCGGCCTGGGTGCAGCGAGCGAGCTGGAGCGCGGCGGCTATGTACTGTGGGACTCGGGCGAGTCCCACGCCCCGAAGCTGGTCCTGATCGCGACGGGCGCGGAGGTGCCCTTGACGCTGCAGGCCGCGCGCCAGCTCGCCGGGGAGGGCACGAGCGTGCGGGTGGTCTCGATGCCGTGTGTGGAGCTGTTCGAAGTCCAGTCCCAGGAGTACCGCGACGGCGTGCTCCCGCCCGCCCTCACCGCCCGGCTGGCCGTCGAGCCCGGCGCGAGCATGAGCTGGTGGAAGTGGGTGGGCACCGAGGGCGACGTGCTCGGGATAGATCGTTTTGGCGCTTCCGCACCGGGTAGCAAGGTATTGGAAGAGCTCGGCTTCAGCGTGGATAACATCGTCGCGCGCGCCAGGGCGCTGCTCGAGAAATGACACCTTCTTCCGAGAGGTTCGAATGTCTGTAAATGTTGAGTCTCCCCTGCACCGTCTCTCCGCCCTCGGGCAGAGCGTGTGGATCGACTTCCTCTCGCGCGAGTCGATCCGCGGCGGTCACCTGCAGCGTCTGATCGACGACGACGTCGTGGTCGGAGCTACCTCGAACCCGACGATCTTCCAGAAGGCGATGGCGGCGGGTAACGCCTATGACGAGCAGTTGCGCAAAGAGATTGGACGGGGCAGCACTGTGCGGGAGGCGTTCTGGGCGCTGGCCGAGCGCGACATCAAAGACGCCTGCGATCTGTTCGCGCCGGTCTTCACCGTCGGCAACGGGCGCGACGGGTTCGTCTCGCTGGAGGTCGACCCGGGCCTGGCCTACGACACGCTGGCCACCTTCCGCGAAGCCATGCGCCTGCACGAATCGGTCGAGCGGCCCAACCTGATGGTCAAGATCCCCGCGACCAAGCCCGGCCTCGCCGCGATCGAGGACGTTATCGCCAAGGGCAAATCGATCAACGTCACGCTGATCTTCTCGCTGCAGCGCTACGCCGAGGTCGCCGAGTCCTACATCCGCGGCCTGGAGCGCCTGGTCGCCGAGGGCGGCGACCCGACCAAGGTGTTCTCCGTGGCCAGCTTCTTTGTCTCGCGGATCGACACCGAGGCCGACAGGCGCCTGGATGAATTGGATGGATCGGACCCCACCCGCCCGGGTGGGGTGCGGGCGGGCGGGGATCTCCAAAATTTGAAGGGCAAGCTCGCCATAGCCAACGCGAAGCTCGCCTATCAGCACTACAGGCAGGCGTTTGCCGGCGAGCGCTGGGAGTACCTCGCCGGCAAGGGTGCCACGCCGCAGCGCGTCCTGTGGGCATCGACCTCCACCAAGAACCCCGCCTACCCCGACACGATGTACGTGGAGGAGCTGATCGGGGCAGACACCGTGGACACGATGCCGGAGGAGACAATCCGGGCCTATCAGGATCACGGCCAGCCCGAGCCTCGCCTGGAGCAGGGAGTGCAGCAGGCGCGCCAGCTTCTGGAGGAGCTCGCTGCGGCGGGCGTGGATTACGACGATCTGACTGACACGCTGGAGCGCGAGGGGGTCGAGAAATTCTCGGCCTCTTTCGACGAGTTGCTCGCGGCGCTTGCTGCCAAGCAGGCGGAGCTCGTAGGAGCGTGAACTACCCGCCCCAGCGGGGTATCAGGAGTAAGGGATCGGGATCAGGACGTGGATCGTCAGCGGTCCCGAGGGGAACGCTTGGGCGTCGAGCGTGAACACGTGGAAAGTGCGCCCCCGGTACTGGTAGCGCCCGCTCGAGGGAACGGCTCCCGGCGCCGGGCCGAGGCTGTTCTTGACGAGTTCGGAGCCCCGCATATACATGAGCACGCGCAGGCCGGCCAGGCGCTTGGTCAGTCGCAGGTAACCCTCGTCGTCCTGGATCGAGAGCACGAAGTTGCCGATCTGCCTGCCGTTCAGGCGCAGGGCGGCGCGCACGGGTGCGAGCACATAAGGACCACCGACATCCCCCAGCAGGCGCCCGCCGGCGCTGACGCGCAGGCGCACAATGTGCTGGTTGAGCAATCCTTCGATCGCTGCCCGGGTGGCGGTAGGGTTGCGACGCGCGACGGCGCTCAGAAGCGCGGGGTCGTGCTGGACACGGTGCACCTGGATGAGTGCGCGCCCTCCGGCCTCGCCCGCATAGATGAGTCGTGCGATACGGCTGATCGTGTTGATGAGCGTGTCAGCAGGCGTGCGCCCGCAGAGTCCGGTGGTCGAGCTGACCGGCCTCACCAGGTAAACGCGCAGCGAGCCGGAGGGATAGACCGCGGCGGGAAACGAGGTGTATTGCATGGGCACCGCGTGCCCGGTGAACGTGCCGGCTGGCGGCAGTTCTCCCTTCGGCAACTTGAGTGAACCCGCGATGCTGCGGGACCCCTCGCGCAGCGCAACTTCGCCCTCAGCGACACCCTGCATCTCGGCGATGAAGCCCGCATCGCTCCACACGCTCGTCACGAAGCTCCCGGCCGGGGCGCCCTTGGCGCCGAGGACCGGCCCGCGCAGTGGCGCCAGCGCGTCTGCAGAGCCGGCTTCGGCGAGGGTCTTCCCGCCGCGGAGCACAGTCAGGCTCGTCAGGTGTCCGGTTGCGACCAGAGCCTGTGCGGCGGAGCGCGCAGCCCTGGAGTCGTCACGTTCGGTGGCTTCGCGCAGAGCGGCCGAACGCGCGATCAGCCGCTTTGCGACTTCGGTGCGTTCGCTGGAAATACCCTCCTTGTAGACGCGCACCGCGACGTGGGCAAGCGCGTCGAGCACCGCCGCGGGACAGGTGCCCGCGGCCCCGCTCGCCGTTTGGTCAACGTCGGCGCTCGCTGGAGAGCTTCCGCTGACGCTCGATCCACAGCCAGTGGCCAGGAAGGAGAGGATCGCGAGCACGGTCAGCGCGCGCGTGGCGTCACCGGCCCTCAAAGGTATGCCCACGCGGGAACCATCCGCTGACATGCTAAGCGAGCGCTAAGGACCCGGTGAGACTCCTCATAGGCCAAACCCCAGCGGAGCTCAAGGCGAGAAGCGCGACCGTCGAGAGGATCAGTGCGAGCTTTCCCATGCAGATACGGTGTTGAGTGCAATGACGAACGATGACTAGCTCCGCTGCTCCCCCCGCTGGGCCTGACGCCCAGGTGCCGTCTCCGCCTTCTGAACGAGGGCCCTGGCTGCTCGCGCTCGTGCTCGGCGCTCTCGGCGTGGGGGCGCTCCTCGCCGTGTTGACGGGCATGCTTGGCAGTAGGACTCAGGCGGTGCCCACGGCAGCGCCGCCGCCGGTGCTGGTGGCGGCCGCCACACCAACCCCGGGGGCGGGTGCTCAGACCGCCACGGCTGGCCCAGTCGCGAGCACCTCAGGCACCGGGCGCGGGCGGCGCTCACACGGCGCGGTGATCGTGGCGCAACCGTCCAGCGCGCAACAGCGCCTGGCCGTGAGGCGATTGACTGGTCAGACGGAAACGGAAATACCGGCGCGCTGGATGGAAGGCTTCTACCCGATCTACGCCACGGCGCAGAGAACGTTCGGCGTCAATTGGCTGCTGATCGCCTCGATCCACAAGCAGGAGTCAGCTTTCTCGACAGACCCAACCACCTACCACGGTTTGAATTTTGCCGGCTGCTGTGGCGGGCCGATGCAGTTCAACGTGATGAATGGGTCAGGGCGGGGCACCGGATCCGGATCCACCTGGGACCTCGTGAGTAGCTCCTACATCTACGGCCGGCGCCCGGCGTCCTATGATCACATGGCCGCCAAGCACCCGTCGATCTATGACGACTTCGACGCGATCATGGCCGCGGCTCATCTGCTGTCGGCGGATGGCGCGGAATACGCGCTAGACGGCGCGGCGTGGGCCGCGGCGTATGACTACTACGGGCACGACGCGACCGGCGTGAGCTACGCCGATCAGGTGCTGGCCCGCGCGATCGGCTGGTCACAGCACGGGTTCTGCATCAACTGCGGTGTGAACCAGGCGCTGGCAGCTGCGGTGCACGCAGCTTACGGAGCGCCTGTGCTCGCGCCGCTGAGCACAGCGACGACCGCCCGCGTTAAGCCTAAGCCTGG
>Ga0307374_10011582_pt1 | contig 12517 bp, 10 predicted proteins | sample OX3MG_FD_202532 | JGI IMG/M metagenome (GOLD analysis project Ga0307374, IMG submission 202532) | Soil microbial communities from Risofladan, Vaasa, Finland - OX-3 | ecosystem: Environmental > Terrestrial > Soil > Coastal area > Acid sulfate soil | place: Finland: Risofladan, Vaasa | collected...
GGCAGGGCTGGTCGCGCTCTACGCCGGTCTCAAGGAGGATGACATCTACTCGCGCTTCTTCAGTGGCCACCCACCGCCAGAGCACTTCGTCGAAAAGATGACGGATGTCGCCGAACGTGGAGGCTTCGGGTTGATCGCTCTCATGGAAGAGCGGGACAGCACGAGACAGATCGTCGGTGAGGCCTCTTATGACCTCCTTCCTAACGGTGACGCGGAGCTCGGCATCACAGTCGCCGAAGCGGCCCGGGGATGGCTTGGCCCGTACCTGCTCGATGCGCTCGTTACGGAGGCGACCGTCCGGGGGGTGCCTAACCTCGAAGCCGATGTGCTGGTCGGAAATCGTCGGATGCTCACCATGCTGCGAGCGAGAGGGTTCGCCGTGATGGAACACGACCCTGCGATCGTCCGGGTCGCCATCGGCACCACCCACGACCTTCCCACATGGCCCGGGACGCACGACCGCCCCCGGCTGCTCGTCGAGGTACCTGGTGGGCGCTGGCACACCGAAGAGGGAGCTCGAGCTGCTGGGTTCCAGGTGCTGGCTTGCCCGGGGCCCCTGCTCGGCTGGTCACACTGCCCGGCCCTGCGAGGCGAGCCGTGCCCCTTGGCGGCTGGTGCGGACGTCATCGTCGACGCGGTTCCCGATGAACCCGGACGATCCCTCCGAGAAGCCCACCGCCGGGTGCATCCGTCCGTGCCCGTCTGCGTCCAGCTTCCGCCCGGAGAGAGCGACCGTGACGCCTCCGATTCGACGTTTCCGCGCGAGGCCGACGATACCGTCGTCATCAGCATTCTGGAGCGACTGGCCAAGGATGCTGCCGCGCCTGGGCCGGGATCCGCGTAGTGGTGCCGGCGAAATACCGTGACAGGGATGGAGCCACCGCGTCCATCGCCGCGCTGAGGGAAAGGGTGCGGTGGTGAGGTCGGCACCGATCATCAAATCTCCCCGAGGGCCTGGGCTGCCTCCGCCCAACCTGGTTGACTACGACTCGGCGTGCACCGGGTTCAGCTGGGAGTCTGCCCGGGCGGAGCTCGACGGTCTTCCAGCGGGCGGGATCAACATCGCGCACGAGGCTGTCGATCGCCACGCGGTAGGTGCGGCCCGCGGGAAGGTAGCACTCCGGTGTCTACGCCGAGACGGCAGCGCACGCGACATCACGTATGGTGAGCTCTCGGAACTCACCAGCCGCTTTGCGCGGGCGCTCGACTATCTGGGCGTTGGGGTCGGAGACCGGGTCTTCGTGCTCCTGCCCCGGGTTCCCGAGCTCTATGTCGCCGCGCTCGGCACGCTCAAGCACCGCAGCATTCTGTGCCCTCTCTTCTCGGCTTTTGGACCGGAGCCGATACGCCAGCGCCTCGAAATCGGCGAGGGCCGAGTGCTGGTCACGACATCGGGCCTCTTCCGACGGCGGGTGGCCTCGAACCGGGATGCCCTCCGCAGTCTCGAGCACGTCCTCATCATCGACGACCCCGCCCCGGAGGACACGATCTTGCTTCGAGACCTCCTCGCTGAGATGCCGGGGACCTACGAAATCGGTTCGACGGATCCCGAGACGATGGCGCTCCTCCATTTCACCAGCGGAACCACGGGGACTCCCAAGGGCGCCCTCCACGTCCACGAGGCCGTCGTGCAACACCATGCCACCGGGTCCCTCGCGCTCGACCTCCATGCCGATGACGTCTTCTGGTGCACTGCCGACCCGGGCTGGGTCACGGGTACCTCATACGGGATCATTTCCCCGCTGACCCATGGCGTGACGAGCATCATCGACGAGGGTGACTTTGAGATCGGACGTTGGTATGCCACGTTAGCGGATCACCGCGTCACCGTCTGGTACACCGCGCCGACGGCACTCCGGATGCTCCTGGCCGCAGGTAGCGAGCCGGCCCGGGCCCACGATCTTTCGGCCCTCCGTTTCATTGCCAGCGTCGGAGAGCCCCTCAACCCTGAGGTGGTCAACTGGACGAATGAGACCTTTGGGATCCCCGCCCATGACAACTGGTGGCAGACCGAGACCGGTGGGATCATGATCGCCAACTTCGCGGCAGTGACGATCCGCCCCGGCTCCATGGGAAAGCCGATGCCGGGCGTGGAGGCTGCGATCCTCCAGCGCAACGACGAGGAGAAGATCGTCCTCCGTCCTGATGGTGTAGCGGTGGAGGTCCCGGACGGCACCGACGGCATGCTCGCCCTTCGGCCAGGCTGGCCATCGATGTTCCGTGGCTACCTCGGGGAGCCCGAGCGCTACGAGGCCTGCTTCACCGCCGACTGGTATATCAGCGGAGACCTGGCTCGCCGCGATGAGGAAGGCTATTTCTGGTTTGTCGGGCGTGGTGATGACGTCATCAAGTCGGCCGGGCATCTGATCGGTCCGTTCGAGGTCGAGTCGGTGCTCATGGAGCACCCTTCCGTCGTCGAGGCGGGCGTCATCGGGATTCCCGACGCGGTTGCAGGGGAGGTGGTCAAGGCCTATGTGGTGCTGCACCAGGACGTCGACCCGACCGATGACCTCCGCCTCGAACTGATCGGGTTCGCCAGGAGGCGCCTCGGCCCAGCCATTGCTCCCCGAAATGTTGCATTCGCCGAGCACCTGCCCCATACCCAAAGCGGAAAGATCGTTCGAAGGGTGCTCAAACAGCGCGACCTGGGCCTGCCTGAAGGTGACACGTCGACACTTGAGGCAACTCCGTGAGGGTGCCTGGGTCGGCCGACAATCTCAACGTGGAGGCCTGGCGCCGCCTCCTCATCGACATGCTCCGAATCCGTCGCTTCGAGGAGCGATGTGTCGAGCTCTATAGCGCCACGGAGATTCGAGGATTCCTCCACCTCAGCATCGGAGAGGAGGCCTGCGCGGTTGGCGTCATGCAAGCGCTCGGACCTGAGGATGCCATTGTGTCGACCTACCGCGAGCACGGCCACGCTCTGGCTCGCGGCCTGTCCATGCGCTCGGTCATGGCCGAGCTCGAAGGCAAGGTTGATGGCTGTAGTGGGGGCCGCGGGGGCTCGATGCACCTGTTCGACGTGGGTGCTCGCTTCTACGGTGGCAACGCCATCGTGGCGGGCGGGTTACCGCTCGCCGTTGGTCTGGCGCTTGCCGATCACCTCACCGGACGCCAACGGGTGACCGCCTGCTTCTTCGGGGACGGCGCGGTGGCCGAGGGGGAGTTCCACGAGTCGATGAACCTGGCGGCACTCTGGCACCTGCCGGTCCTGTTCTGCTGCGAGAACAATCTGTACGCCATGGGAACGTCCCTTTCACTCACCGAGTCCGAGACCGACCTCTCGCTGAAGGCCGCCGCGTACCGCATGCCGTCCTGGGAAGTCGATGGGATGGACGTGGTGGCGGTGGCACGTGCCGCGCGAGAGGCAGCGGTGGGCGTGCGAAGCGGGGGAGGACCGCACTTCTTGGAGCTGCGGACCTACCGGTTCCGTGCCCACTCCATGTACGACCCGGACCGATATCGCTCCAAGGAGGAGATCGAGGGATGGCGGCACCGTGATCCGATCACGCTTCTCGGGGACCTGATGCGGGGCTCCGGTGGGCTCGATGATGGTGCGCTTGAAGCAATAGAGCGGGACATCGCTGGCGAGATCGATGACGCCGTGGCCTTTGCGGCAGCCTCTGCCATCGAGCCCGTGGAGGACCTCGAGCGCTTTCTTACGACAATCGAGGCCGAGCGGTGAGCTCGTGCACGTATCGTGAGGCTGTCCGCGAGGCGATTCGCCAAGCCATGCTGGCCGACGAGCGGGTCTTCTGCATGGGGGAGGACATCGGCCACTACGGTGGGTGCTACGCCGTCACCATGGGGCTGCTCGAGGAGTTCGGGCCCGAGCGCATCCGCGACACGCCTCTCTCGGAGTCAGCGTTCGTTGGCGCCGGCATCGGGGCAGCGCTGGGGGGAATGCGGCCGATCGTCGAGGTAATGACGGTCAATTTCAGTTTGCTCGCGCTCGACCAAATCTTGAATAACGCGGCAACGTTGCGCTACATGTCCGGCGGTCAGCTCAGCGTGCCGCTCGTGATCCGTATGGCGACCGGCGCGGGACGCCAGGTGGCCGCCCAGCATTCACACAGCCTCGAGGGCTGGTACGCCCACATCCCGGGGCTCCGAGTACTCGCCCCCGCGACCATCGAAGATGCCCGCGGCATGCTCCAACCCGCACTCGATGACCCTGATCCGGTAATCATCTTCGAACACGCCGGCCTCTACAACGACAAGGGCGACCTTCCCGACGAGCGCGGAGCGGTCGCCATAGAGGGCGCGGTGGTGCGGCGCGAGGGTCAGGACGTCACGCTCGTCGCCTACGGGGGGACCGTCCGCGTCGCGCTCGGCGCGGCAGAGGAGCTGGCAGCGGCGGGCGTCTCGACGGAAGTCGTAGATCTGCGCTGTCTGCGACCCCTCGACTCAGCGACCGTCGCTGGCTCCGTGACGAAGACCCACCGGGTTGTCGTGCTCGACGAAGGCTGGCGTACGGGGAGCCTTTCCGCCGAGGTGAGCAGCCGCATCAGCGAAGACTGCTTCTACGATCTCGACGCGCCGGTCGCTCGCGTGTGCACTGCCGAGGTCCCCATCCCCTATGCCAAGCATCTGGAGGATGCGGCCTTGCCTCAGGTGGCCGACGTCGTCACCGCCGTGCATCGGCTTGGAGGCTGATGGGGGACTTCCGCATGCCTTCGCTCGGCGCCGACATGGAAGTGGGCCGCGTCACCGAGTGGCTCGTCAAGGTCGGAGACGAGGTCAAGCGCGGCGACATCGTTGCTGTCGTCGAGACAGAGAAGTCGACGATCGAAGTTGAGATCTTCGAGTCCGGGGTGATCGAGGCAATCATGGTGCCCGTGGGCCAGGAGGTCCCGGTCGGCACAGTGCTCGCCAGGGTTCGGAGCGTCACGGGCGGCCCCTCCGAGGCACCCCATCTCGAGCCCGCTCCATCCGAACCCGCATCCAGGGCTGGCCGGAAGGCGGCCACGACCATGGCGCCAATGGTGCGTTCACCGGTGGTGCGTCATCTCGCCGCGGCGTCGGGCATCGACATCGCGTCGGTGACCGGCACTGGGGAAGGTGGCATGATCACGCGTCACGACATCGAGCTGGCTGTCGCCGCGCAACAGACTCCGACTGGTCGGGTGCGCGCCTCACCGTGGGCACGCCGTGTGGCCGCCGAGCTGGGCGTCGAACTCAACTCTCTCCAGGGGACCGGCCCGAGGGGGGCGGTGACCGAGGCGGACGTCCGGAAGGTCGGTGCATCCCTGTCTCGACCGGACACGGCGCCGAGCGAGCCGGACGTGACGACTGTCGCAGCTCATGATCGTGCGGGTGCCGGCCCGAAGAGCGACGCGGCGAAGCAGGCTGCACTGCGACGGGCCATCGGCGCGCTCATGGCCCGTTCGAAGCGGGAAATACCCCATTACTACCTCTCGACGACCATTGACATGCGGACGGCATCGGACTGGCTGGAACAGGTGAACGCCGCTCGCTCCATCACCGACCGGCTCTTAATGCCGGCGCTGCTCCTGAAGGCGACGGCACGTGCCGTGGCGACGGTCCGCGAGATGAGTGGTTTCATGGTGGACGGGCAGTTCGAGCCGAGCGCTGCAGTGCACGTCGGCGTGGCCATCTCACTACGCGGCGGAGGGGTCATCGCACCTGCTATCCACGATACGGCCGCACTCGGGCTCAACGAGCTGATGCTGGCGCTGCGTGAGCTTGTTACGAGGGCCCGCGCCGGTCGGCTGCGGAGTTCTGAGATGAGTGATCCCACTATCACAGTCACAAACCTCGGGGACCTCGGCGTGGACGAAGTCTTCGGAGTGATCTACCCGCCCCAGGTGGCCCTCGTCGGCTTCGGCAAAGTGGCCGAACGGCCGTGGGCCGAGGCCGGGCTGCTCGGCGCGCGACCGACCGTCACCGCCACCCTCGCTGCGGACCACCGTGTAAGCGATGGCCATCGGGGTGGCCTCTTCCTCTCCACCATCGCCCACTTACTGCAAGCACCGGAGAACCTATGACTCGAGACGAAGCGATTGGCATCATGCGTGACGTCCTGCACCAGGTGGCGCCCGAAGCGGACCTTGGGGAGGTCGGGCCGGAAGAGGACATGGCCGTGGTGCTCGACCTGGACTCCATGGATTTCTTGAATTTCATGATCGGTCTGCACGAGCGCACCGGTATCGAGATACCCGAGCTGGACTACCCTCTACTGGCAACCGTTGAGAGGTGCGCCGCCTACCTCGTCGCACACGTGTGAGGTGCGACGAGGAGAGCCGGCCCGCGACGACCATCTAACAACAGCGGGATGGTGGCACCCCACTGGCCAGGTTCACGAAGGCATGCTGCGCGACGCTGGCAGGTGTCGCTTCCACGTTCGTCACATGGCCCAATCATCACGGGCCCCAAGGATCGATGAGATGTGCGAGCGTATGGCCGTTTTGCGGTGAACCTTCCAACCGAATCGCGAAGTCTCCGATTGCACCAATCAACAACCCGAGCATCTTGATGGCCACCGATCGATCACGCCTTGCGGGCATCAACCCGACAGGGGGGCGAAAGGTCCAGGACACCGGCATGTCCCGCGGCCGGCGTCGAGCCACGTTGGCCGTCCTCTGTGTGACCTTGTTGCTGATCAGCCTCGACAACACGATCCTCAACGTCGCTCTGCCATCGATCGTGAGGAGCCTGCACGCTACCTCGACCCAGCTGCAATGGATCGTGGACGCCTTCGCGATCTTCTTCGCCGGCCTACTCCTGACGTTCGGAGCGCTCGGCGATCGCGTCGGACGCAAGTGGGTATTCATGGGAGGACTGGTCGTTTTCGGCGTCGGCTCCGCGCTAGCCGCTTGGTCTGGCACTCCCGACCGTCTCACTGCAGCACGAGCGATCATGGGGGTGGGGGCAGCTGCCCTGATGCCCTGCACATTGTCGATCCTGACGAATGTGTTCACTGCAGATCGAGACCGGGCCCAGGCGATCGGGATTTGGTCAGGGACCGCCGGAGTCGGGGTGGCGATCGGGCCGATGCTAGGTGGCTTCCTCTTGGTCCACTTCTGGTGGGGATCCGTCTTTCTCATCAACGTGCCGATCGCGGCGGTAGGCCTCATTGCGACTGCCTTTCTCGTCCCCAACTCGAAGAGCCCGTATGCGAGGCGGCCCGATCCGCTGGGTGCAGCCCTGTCGATCGTGGGCATCGGTCTCCTGCTGTGGGGGATCATCGAAGCTCCTAACCGGACCTGGACGTCTCCACTGGTTGTCGGCGCCGTGGCCGGGTCGGTTGTCATCATCGGCTTCTTCGTGGTCTGGGAGCGGAGCATCGACCACCCCATGCTTCCGCTGGAGTTCTTCGGCAACCGCCGCTACAGCGCCGCCATCGCATCGCTGGCCCTCTTGTTGTTCGCGTTGCTGGGCTTGTTCTTCCTCTTCACCCAGTACCTTCAGTTCTGCCTCGGTTTCAGCCCACTTAAGACAGGGTTGGCCATCGGCCCCATCGCCCTGGTCTTGCTGGTCGCCGCACCTTCGTCCGTGATCATCGCCCGGCGATTCGGCACGAAGCCGGTGGTTGCAGTCGGCCTTCTCCTCGTCGCCGTCGGACTCGGGCTCCTTTCACGGACCACCGTGCACAGCACGTACCGGGACGCCGTGCCGTGGCTCGTGGTCATCGGAGTCGGGGTGGGCTTGGGGCTCGCCCCTTCCACCGAGTCCGTCATGGGCTCCCTGCCGAGAGCGGAGGCCGGGGTGGGTTCTGCGACCAGCGACACGTCCATGCAGCTCGGGGGCGCATTGGGCGTCGCCATCATCGGAACGGCCCTCAACATTCGCTATCAGGACTTCATGACGCCCCTGCTTGCACACCAACAGATCCCGCCGAGCATCGACAAGCTCATCCTCGGATCGCTCGGCGGCGCGCTCGCTGTGGCCACGCATGTGCCGGGCAAATCTGGCGAGGCGTTGGCCGGAGCCGCCCGACAGGGCTTCGTATCGGGAATGGATCTCGGGCTCATCATCGCTGCAGTTGTGGTAGCCGTGGCCGGCCTGGTCGTGTTGGCCGCGCTTCCCAACCGGACCCGGCGATAGCGGCTCCCCCGAGGACCGGGACGCGGACCACTCGGCCTCGTGTTAGTCGTGGTGGATGCGGGAATACGGATAGTCGGCTGGGACTGTCCGGGCGGGGAGTCGAGCAGCTCTGCACCATCGTCGGGAGGCGACGCCAGACTCAACGGCCAAGCTCGCTCGCGGTCCGTTGGCCCATCCGTGTGACCTCCGTCGGATCCCTGCCAGCTGCGAGCCACTCTTCGGGCGACATGCGCAGCTCAGGCTGAGCCGTTGCTGCCCACGACGCGATCATGAGTGGGTCGACCGCGCCGAGTTCGTCGTGGAACGCGGCGATTATCTCGGTCACCCCCGAACGAACCTGGTGCGCGTCGAGGTCCAACTGCCACACCGGAAACCAGGTGGTCCCCCGGCCGGGGACACCGAGAGCGGTGCCCTTCACCACCCGCTTGTGCAGCGCCTGGCGGGTAACATCCAAGAGCTCGGCCACGGTGCCAGTCGACCACCGCTCCCCGATCGCGGCCCAGATAAGAGGGGCCAACGCAGCTTCTGCGCTCTGCGCGCCGAGCAGGCGCGCCTCGTCGAAGGTCAACCCTGAGACGGCATTCTCGTGGCGGCCGAGGAGGGCGCCTAGGTCCTCAACGAAGCCATCGTGCAGCCGTGCAACTGCATCACCCATGGGATCAGCGTAAACCCGTCAACGTACACGTCAACCTGTCAGCCTCTTAGGCCTTCCGTGCCGCTGGGATCCATGCTTCATCCCAAATGCACCAGCGCTTGCGAGACCTATCCGGCTGGAACGGCCCTTTCTGGGCGCCCTTGTGCCGGCCGCTTCGAGCATGCCGAGTTGGCGGCCGCAGCCTGACGCCGAACCCATCCGCCTCGTATGTGCGCGAGGGTGCCATCGCCCGACGGGTTCGAGTGCCCCGGCGCGGGCCGTAGGCACTCATATTCAAACCCCGATGACGTGGTGGGGCGGTTTCACAGGCTTGCCGGGACGAGATGGGAGGATTCAGTGCGACCTGCAGTAGGGTCTTTGTGGTCTGGCTTTCGGAGTTCTCCACGTCAGACCATTGGAAGGCCCCTATTGATGTTTCGATGAGCCGACCAGGAGTTGATTGCATTGACCGACGCGACTGGCAGTGAAGGCGGGCCCGGAGAGTCTCAACCTGACCAAGAACACCGGGTGGTCGTTGGGGTAGATGCCTCCGCGGAATCCCAGGAGGCGTTGCGATGGGCGGCTAGGTATGCGCGTCTTATCGGTGCGAGCCTCGACGTCGTGCACGCCTGGCATCCAGCAGAGGAGCACGCATGGCTCCAAAGTCTGCCTCCGCCTGCCGGTCCGACCGATTTTGCTCGAAAAGCCCTCGCTGAGACCGTTGCCACCGTCCTTTATCCTGGCGCTCCCGTCGCCGTGAGGACGGACGTAATTGAAGGCCACGCGGTGAAAGTACTGATACATGCGGCACAGGGCGCTGACCTTTTAGTCGTGGGAGATAGAGGATTCGGTGGATTTGACGGCTTGCGGCTCGGGTCGGTCAGCGAGCAGTGTGCCGCCCACGCATCATGTTCTGTTGTCATTGTTCGCTCGAACCAGTCGTGATTGGGCGGCGAACCAGCGACACCTTGACGACATCGTCTCCTACTGGAACCCCGCGGTAAGGGCCTTAGATAGATGTTGGTCTGCGAAATGGCCGAGGGCCGAAAGGCCTGAGAGGCAGACAGAGTCTGTGATCCCAAATCAGCTGATCCGGGCAAGACCGGCGAAGGGAGACCATCTCGTGAGCATTCGCTTTGGCGGCGTACGAGCCTCCCGTTATCCCCATTACCTTCTGCTGTTCTGCGACCTCGCCAGTTGATCTGACGGCATCGTTGAGCGGTTCGTGAGTGGCCCTATCGGCTGCCCGGAGCGCACCCTTTGGCATCGGTCCCGGGCCGATCCCGGCGCGGATCGAGGTCTGGGGTGCGGATGTCCGCGTTCTCGGCCTGGGCGACGTGATCGAGCGATTCGAGGCGAGCGCGGAGCCGCACATCCATCTTCTTCGCCGACGCCACAACGAGCCGGGGCAACGTGCTCCACCGGCACTACGACAGCCACTAACGCCCTGGTCGTCCCCGAGTGCGCCGTGCTGCTCCCAGCGGACTCCCTGCTCCACTCAGCGGACCGGTTACCCCGCGCTCGGACGAGGGGTCGGTCATGCCGAGAGAGAGCTTCGGAAGCCTGCCGTATGACCGATTTGGTTGAGGCCAAGTGGGATTGCCAAAGCCAGAATGTAAACGACTTGGTCTTGCGGCTTGGAGCGTCCCGCGCAGCGGTTAGTTGGCCGGATGCTGGCCGGCCAGGAGGTAGCCCGCCAAGCCGGAGCCTGGCACGATGGCGAAGAAGCGGTCCGTGCCCAGGCCGGCGCGGGAGCCGTAGAAGGGCGCGTCAAAGCAGAAGACCCCGCCGTCTGCCGCCACCTCCCAGTAGCCGCTACCGGAGGCGGTCGCCATGCCCACGATGTGAGCGTTGAGCGACTGGCCGCCCATCGATCCCTGAAAGACGGCGTCGCCGAAACTGAAGACGCCCCCGTCGGCCGCTACCTCCCAGTAGCCCCCACCGTCGGGGGTGGCCGCCATGCCCACGATGGGCGCGTTGAGCGGCAGGCCGCCCATGGAGCCATGGAAGGTCGCGTTGCCGAAGCTGAAGACGCCGCCGTCGGCCGCCACCTCCCAGTAGCCCCCACCGTCGAGGGAAGCCGCCGCCCCGACCAGTGGCAGGTTGGACGTAATAGGCGGACCCGGAACCGGTGCGTTCCCGAACGCGTAGGTCGCGCTGACCTGGGGCCGGTAGGTCGGTCCAGCACCGCAGATGGAAACAAATGTGTACCCCATCGCCCGTAGCTCGGTGATGATCTGCGGGAGGGCCGCGACCGTCTCGGAGCGATCACTCCCGCCGTCGTGCATATCGACGACGGCACCTGGGAACGCGGCACCGACCACCCTGTTCACGATCGACTGCACGCCGGGGAGGCTCCAGTCCCTGGGGTCCACGGAGTAGCTCATGGCCGTTACGCCATGCGCGGCGATCTGGCTCAGGACGGTGGCGTTCCACACGTCGTAGGGCGGGCGCAGGCACTGCGGCGTCGTCCCTGTCACGGCCTTGATCTCGGCTTGGGTCATGTCGATCTGGGCCGCCACGCTCGAGGCGGGGATTGTGGTGAGGTCGGGATGGCTCCAGGTGTGGTCCTCGACCGGGTATCCAGCAGCAGCCACCATCTTCGAGTACTGGGGGTGGGCGGCCACCTCCTCGCCGATCTCGAAGAAGGTGGCTGGCACCTGGTAGCGCTCAAGCACGGAGAGCACTTGGGGGGTGTACGGACCCGGGCCGTCGTCGAAGGTGAGGGCAATCACCCTCTGGCCCGCCGTCGCCGCCCCGCCCGGAGCCTCGAATGTGGTGAACGCCGGCTGGCCGTTCAACGCCGCGCCCGCGCCGGGCGCCACCACGGCCCCGGTCACGAGGAGCAGCAACGTGACCGCGCCCAGTACCGCAGCCATCGCTCTTCGCACGCTCTTCGGCCCCACGGTCTCCTTTCTAACCGAGACCGTCGTCGTCCACCAGGGTCATAGGTCCCCGAGGGTGTGCACGGTCGGCGGACGTGGGCAGGGGTTCGGCGACGGCGATCTCGCGCCCTTCGCTGCGCTGCGCTCTACAGGCGACGTCTGGGCTGTTATCGAGGGGAGAGTCGTCTTTGACGCGTTGGCCGGAGGATTCCACAGTCGGAGTGAGTAAGTGTCCCACCATCCCGGCATGGGACTGAGGGGACCCTCACGCCCCAACTCCGTCTGGGCGTGCCTTTACGTGTCTTTCTCGAGAGGGAAGGGGAGGGATCGTGAGGGAACCTGAGGGGATCGAAACCCTGCCACCAGGAAAGTTCCCGGAAAGGACCGGGTCAAAAGGCTGAGAACCGTACTTTCGCATCGTAGAAGTCGGCGGTTCGAGTCCGCTCACCTCCACCAACCACGCCGACGACGTGGACTTCCCGGGTTTGTTGGTGTCATGGCGTGAACGCACTCGCGGCGGCTGACCGTCGCCGCGGCCCGATCTGGCGTCGTTAGGCTGGGCTTACGCGTCAGCCTGTGCTGGAGGCCCGGTGGCTCAGCGGCGATACTGAACCCGTCTCTTGGGAAAGGTTCCCGATGATCGTTGCCATCGCCGGGGCCTCTGGCTTGGTTGGTGGCGAGTTTCGGAATGGCGAGAGACCTGGGTCGGCGGCCGGCTCAAATCCCACACGCTGCCAGCGCAGTCCGGGCAGGTCAATATGGCGGGACATCAGACCTCGCATCTCGGGCAACGGGTTCGTCAACCAAGTGGGGTCGTCTCTTGCTGAACCTTATTCGCCAGTGCGAGTCCTCCGGAGCGATGACGAACTGCAGGAGGCGATCGGGCGGGCACTCGGATACGACTATGTCGCTGAGGAGGCGCTTCACCGTC
>Ga0307374_10011584_pt1 | contig 12513 bp, 13 predicted proteins | sample OX3MG_FD_202532 | JGI IMG/M metagenome (GOLD analysis project Ga0307374, IMG submission 202532) | Soil microbial communities from Risofladan, Vaasa, Finland - OX-3 | ecosystem: Environmental > Terrestrial > Soil > Coastal area > Acid sulfate soil | place: Finland: Risofladan, Vaasa | collected...
AGGTTGTAAATGTCAATAACATCTTTGAGTACGTAGCTATCGAGGATGGTTTGCAACAGCCCTATTCGCCCTTGTTCCGAAAGCTCTGTATTGGCATATATCTCCGGGTACGCGCCGTAAATCTGCAGGTTGTTCTGTAAATTGGTCTCAAAATTAGGCTGTTCGTGTGCGGAGACAGCCTCGTTGTCGCTTATTTCTGCAATGGATAACGGCAGACAGTAGTGTTCTGTAAATCGGCCGGCAAGACTATCGAAGTCTTTAGACTTTTGCCGAAGTTCGCTACTACCGGTAGCAATTATCTTGACGTTAAACTCGTCGTACAACAGTTTGAGTGCAACGGTACTCTCCGGGTAACTTTGCACTTCATCGATCAGTATAACGCTATGCGCAGAAGCAATCTTCTTCAGGGCGTCTTTGGTGGGCTCAAAGAATTCTCTGTCCGACTGAAAGTCAAAATTGAATCGTGGCACCGACAGCTCTCTAGAAAGTTCTTTAAGCAGTGTTGTCTTGCCACTTCGTCTCGGTCCCCATATGAAGAATATCTTGTGATCGTTACCTTGTAGGTAGGTGGCTACTTGTTGTTGTACTATACGCTGTATCATACTATACATTATACTACTAAATTGTATAGTGTCAATATACATTTTAATATTAAACTGTATGGCCTGTATACTTGGTTCAGTCTGTATATCTTAGCGTGGATCTATTTCCCCTGTTACTTACAAACCGCACCCACACATATAGACACCATAACAGAGTTAGCCGCTACGTGCGTTTCTCGGGGAAAACCCAGTATTTGTACCAGAAGTAGCTCCAGACAGTGAAGAAAGCGGCTGAGATAAAGAAACCGATGTAGGGTGTAATGCCTACGGCTTTAAGGCCGCCAATGATGGCATAGTCCAGGATAAAGCCGATGCTTTCGATAATCAGGTACCGCTTAACGTGCTGCATTTCTGCAAGACGCAGGTGATCGCCGGCAAAAGCCCAGTAACGCTGGGCTAGGTAGTTAAGGGTCCAGCCAACAACGTCTGAAGCAATTTTAGCCCACAGCCACCATAAGTGAAAAACCGAGTAGCCAACGGCAAATATGGCATAGCCACTCCAAAAATATACGCTGCCCCCGGCTAAGTACTTGAAAAACTGGTTAAGCCTTTTGTTTGGCATCTTTTTTTGATGGTTCCGTCAGTGGCGCCATGGCAATACCAGCCAGTCCCCACCAAATGTAAGCAAGTGTGTCGTCAGCCCAGGCGTGAGATAGCATGTTGACCAGTGTCAGACCGATCAGGCTGGCAAATAGACTGAGCGCCAGTGGATCCACGCGACGCAGCCACAGCAAATACCCTACGCCGAGGTTAATCAGAACGAACAGGAATAAGCCAAGCCAGCCGGTTTCCTGTCCAACTTGAACAAAAAAGTTCTCGGCAATACGCGGAGCATGCCCGTAGTTATAGACACTTGCCGGGCCGGCACTGCCTGGACCGAGGCCCAGCGGGTCATGATAAAGATCGCTCAGGCCGGTCCTAAGGGCGGAAGCATGGCCTTGATCGGAAGTAGACTTAACCGATGAGTTAGTTTGAGTATGAAATATAAAGTTCTGAAAAGTAGCATTATGCCGAAAAGCAACGGCCGTGCCAGCCCCGAGTATAAGCAAAAGGCTGGCCGATGCTAAAGCCAGGCGTTGCATCTTTTGGGACTTTATACTAATCATCATGACGATGACAACGCTAATAGCTGCTCCGGCCCAGGCGCTCCTAGAAAAGCTGTAGAACAATACAGGCAGGCTGGCGGCTAAAAATAGTGCCTGGCGCCAGTTACGCTTTACCCTTAACAGTTGCACTGCGAGTAAACTTATCGGGATAATAAGGTAAGCACCTAACGGATTTGCCCCCCTCAGTGTTGAGGCAATACGCAGATAATGAGGATTATGGTTAATGGTTTCTTGTATCGGTATGGTATTTGGCCCGTAGCCGAAGTGTTTGAGAAAGTCGTGCGGCAAAATGAAGATCTGCAGCAGGCCAAAAATTACTACAATGAATGCTGGCCAGCTTACTATCCATTGCCAATTACGTCTGAGTCGTGGCATACGGACAGCTACTGCCCAAGTAACCAGGAAAAAGACTGGAAACCTTAGGTCAACAATCAAGCCGTAGCCAAGGGCTTTGGCAGTTACATCATGGCCTTCATAGGACAGAATCCCCCAGGCAAGATTAAGAGCAATGTAAGCCAAAATTGTCCAGACCAGACGGCGCGATAAGGTGTGATAACGAATTTTGTGATCAAAAGCCAATAGGTATAAAATGCCGACTACGCATAGAACCAGTAATGCTTCTCCCCAAAGTCTTATAGCCGTGTAGTGGCCGAACAGACTTGAGCCCCAGACAGTCAAAAAACCGTATAAGGGCATAAGCAGTAAAACGAGCATCGTGAAACCGCTGACCCAGGACAAAATTGTGTATTTAAGCGCCGATGCCTTCATAATGCTTGTATATTACCCTCAGCTCTCTACTTCGGTAGGAGCGTACAATATTGGTGGTATGGAGGACGATCGCAATAGTGCTTGGGAGCTGTCATCATTTGGCAGTATCTCATATTGTAGTTTATCGCTTCCTAACATCAGCTGGTAACAATCTATCATGAGGTTATCGGGTAGAGTTTCACTACGGTTATATCTGTTAGTGACGTTTGACTAGTGCTCACAGATCACCTAAGTGAAGGCTCTACCACGGTCAATAACCAACAAGCCTATTGTACCACTGTGTACCTTTCTGGGAAGTGCTGCCGCCATACTTTTTACTAATTCGTAACCTGGAGCCATACCTATGATGGCTGCAAGGAGTGTTTGCTATGGGTTATTTTCTTGGCTTTGATGTTGCTAAAACAAAAATGGATGTGGCGCTTATTAACGAACAAGGCACTGAACAATGGACTGACATAATCCCCAATGAGGCAACTGCCATTGCCGGCTTGTTACTCACGACTGCTGGTAGTCATCCTGGTCATGAGCTACAGTGCGTGGTAGAGTCCACCGGCTGTTACCACCATCCGCTCCTAGAGGCGGGGACGGCTGTCGGCGTCGATGTCCGGGTGTATAACCCGATCATCACCAGGCAGCAGATTAAAGCAACGGTGAGGGGTAAGAAGACTGACCGGACTGATGCCCTGATGATCGCCCGACTTGGCTTGCGTGGCGAGGGACGGCTGTATACTCCAGAGCCGTATACCACCACTAAATACTATGTCCGGGGACAACAACGCCTGAGCGCAATTAGCACCAGCTTGAAGCTCTATGAAGCCCATCTCACCAGCGTACTTGAAGTTGAACTCACAGAGGCTGCTCAGGACATCCTGACTGCTATACAGGAACAGCTCAAAGCTGCTCGGGCTCAGTTTATTCGTGATACGGTGGCCAGTACACCATCAGGGCTTATGCGGCGGCTACAAACCATTCCTGGTATTGGTCCCTATATTGCAGCCAGCATAATTGGGGAGATTCAAACTATGGCACGTTTCCCGAGAGCGAAGCATGTCATCGCCTATGCTGGCTTGGATCCCAAGATTCGACAGAGTGGCAAGTCGCTCAATAGCACAGGTAGGCTCACCAAGCGTGGTTCCAGTTATCTTAGGCGAAGCTTATTCATTGCTGCCAACATAGCTCGGCAGCATGACCCGAACTTCAAAGCCCTATACGACAAGAAACGGGCTGAGGGTAAGACCTACACCGTAGCAGTCTGCGTTGTGGCCCGGAGGCTACTCGTTATTACACGGGCTGTGTGGTTGCGGGAGCAAGACTATGATGTGAACCTCTGGAATGGTAATCTAGATAAGCCCAAGTAAGAAAAAGTTGTTGACTTAATATATGAGGTCTACAATTTAGTATAGCTTACCGGCTTATATAGACGTCTTAAACGAAAGATCCTGTCTATGGCCCAAAAAGCTCACCTGAAGAATCTGCATGAAAAATAACGCTTCGCTCATCTTTAACGTCTGCTTAATCATCGGTGACGCCCTGGCGATCACTGTTGCCTTCACGGTTGCCTACATTCTAAGGGTTACGCTCAACCATAACCCCTTGAGTGCAAATGTACATGCGCATACTTATTTAGCGATACTGGTGAGCCTGTTGCCTTTTTGGATCCTGATTTTTGTTTTACTGGGGCTTTACAACGTCAGAGTTTATGACAAGCGCTTTAGTGAACTTGGCCGCTTACTTGTCGGGGCATTCATAGGCATATTGTTCATTATTAGCTTTAGCTACATTACAAATACGGCAATTTTTCCGGCGCGGCTGGTTACTATCTATGGTTTCGCACTGGCTTTTTTCTTTGCCTTTGCTTTTCGTACAGTTGCCCGGGGTCTACGACGGGCCCTATTTAGCTACGGCGTCGGGATTAACAATGTACTAATAGTCGGTGATACCAAAACTACCACCCGACTTATTGATGCACTGAGTAACACCAACGTTACCGGTTACCGGGTTATTGGTGTCGTCGGGCGGCATAATCATGGTGAGACTAATGCTAAGTCACCTAGGCAATATGAAAGTTTTGAGCAGGCCATTCACTATCTAAAAAACCAACAGCCGCATACCATTATTCAAACTGAACTGTACGCTTCAGGTGAGAAAAATGACGAAATATTAACCTACGCCCAGGAACATCACATAGCCTACCGCTTCGTGCCAGGTAACAGCGAGCTGTTTGTTGGCAACCTTGAAGTTGATTTGTTTCATGCCGTACCTATCATTGCCGTTCACCAAACCGCCCTGATCGGTTGGGGCCGCGTGGTCAAACGCCTGACTGACCTGATTTTGGGGTGCCTATTCTTAATTATTGCCTTGCCGTTCATGTTTGTTATTGCGGTAATTATTAAACTAAGTGACGGCGGTCCGGTTGCCTTTACCCAGAAGCGGTTGAGCCGCTTCAACACACCGGTCCGGGTGTATAAGTTCCGAACGCATAAGCCAGCCTACAGCGGCATGGAGCCCGAGGAAGCCTTTCATAAAATGGACCGCCCAGAGCTCACCCGCCAGTACCGGGATAACGGCGATCATCTACCGGACGATCCCCGATTGAGTCTCATAGGTGGATTTTTAAGACGATACAGCCTTGATGAGCTGCCTCAACTGCTTAACGTGGTACGTGGCGATATAAGCCTGGTAGGACCACGGGCGCTAGTATCGTATGAACTCGAGAAGTCCAAACAGAAGAATTTAATTTTAAGTGTTAAGTCAGGCCTCACCGGACTAGCCCAAATCTCCGGTGTGAGCGATCTCAGTTTTGCTGAACGCCGCAAGCTTGACCTTTACTACGTGCAAAATTGGACTTTCGGAGGCGACCTTATTATCCTGGCCAAAACTTTCTGGGTCGTATTATTTCATCAAGGTACGCGCGGATGAGTGGCGTACCGAAGTTGCGCGTGGCCATTGTTTGTGATTGGCTGACCGGCGTCGGTGGTGCTGAGCGGGTAGTACTGGAGCTGCATAAGCTCTACCCCGACGCGCCTATTTTTACTTCGCAATACGACCCTAGCCGCATAGATTGGTTTGAGGACGCTGATGTGCGCACTACATGGCTACAGCGCTTACCGACCGGTCTCAAGAAGTTCCTACCTTTGCTTCGTGCCTGGACCTTTAGCCGGCTAGATTTCAGTGATTACGATCTCGTATTATCCTCAAGCGGTGCTGAGGCAAAAGGTATAAAAACCGGACCAAATACTATTCATATTTGCTATTGTCATTCGCCTACCCACTATTATTGGATCCGCCACGACGAATACTTAGATAATCCGGGCTTTCCACTAGGTTTTAATTGGCTGGCAAGGTTAGGGCTGAGGCTATTAATTGACCCTCTGAAACGCTGGGACCGGCATGCTGCCAAGCAACCGGATTTCTTGATTGCCAACTCTACGCACACCCAGGCAGTTATAAAGCGCTACTATCACCGTGAGTCAACTGTTATTTTCCCACCAGTCGATACCAGCCGGTTTCAAACGCGCGACAAGTCCGTTTTGCGCCACGGCTTTATTGTCGCTGGGCGGCAGACACCCTATAAACGCTTTGACCTGGCGATCGCTGCCTGCAATGAACTTAAGATACCACTGGTGGTCATTGGCGACGGTCCCGATCACCGCCGGCTTGAAAAACTAGCAGGCAGAAGTACGACATTCCTTACCCAGGTTAATGATGCCGAAATAGTTGGGCACTTCGCTTCCGCTCTGGGCTTCATTATGCCCAATATGGATGATTTCGGGATTGTTGCTGTCGAAGCAATGGCAGCCGGTACGCCAGTTATTGCGTATAATAAGGGCGGTGCTCTGGATTACGTCGTGCCGGGCAAAACCGGTCTGTTTTTTGAGCGTCAAACTGTAAAAAACCTAAGCTCAGTGCTCGAGGCTGCCAGCAATAAAACCTGGGACTATGGGCAAATAGCTGATCAAGCCGAGCAATTTTCTGCGGTACATTTTGCCGATAATATGCAAAACTATATCAAAGATCGTTTAGCTGAAAGGTCGAATACGTAAAATGTGCGGAATTGTAGGCTACATTGGCAATAAATCCGGTAAAGACATCGTTCTTCATGGCCTGGAAGCGTTGGAGTACCGCGGTTATGATTCGGCCGGTATCGCCATGGTGCGTGACGGGAAAGCACAGGTCTTCAAGCAAGTTGGTAGAGTTACCGGTCTTATTAAAGAGGTTGAGAACGAAGACGACGACGCCGGTTTGGTAATCGGTCATACCCGCTGGGCAACTCATGGCGGCGTCACGATTTCCAATGCCCACCCGCAAAGCAATAACGACTCTACGATCTTTGTGGTACATAACGGAATTATTGAGAACTTCGCCGAGTTACGCGAACGCCTGCAGGCTGCTGGCTATAGTTTCAACTCAGAAACCGACACTGAAGTCGTCCCAAACCTTATTGACTATTACCAAAAGCAATTACCGACTTTTGAGGCTGCCTTTGAGGCTGCCCTAAGGGACGTAAGAGGTGCCTATTCGATTGTCGCTATTACCACCAGCGAGCCTGAAACCCTGTATGCAGCCCGTTTATCTAGTCCGCTGGTTATTGGAGTTGGCGAGCAGGAAAATTTTCTAGCGTCTGATCCTTCAGCCATTATGGAACATACCAAGAAGGTAATTTACCTGGAAGATTACGATATTGCAGTAATAACTAAGACCGACGTATCGGTACGCAATCTCAAGCAGGATAAACAGGCCGCCCCGAAAGTTGAGCTGCTGGACTACGAGAATGAGGAAGCCCTGCTCGGTGATTTCCCTAATTTTATGCTCAAGGAGATATTTGAAACGCCGGCAGCCATACGGTCAGCCACGCTGGGACGAGCCGTGGTCGATCAAAGCCTGGTAAAGCTCGGCGGCTTGGAAAGTGTTCTAGGGCAGTTAAAATACATTGACCGCATTGTAATTGTTGCCATGGGCACGTCTTACTATGCCGGCTTGGTCGGCGAGTACTTAATCGAGGAGCTGGCCGACATACCGGTAGAAGTCCAGTTAGCTAGTGAATTTAACTATCGCCGTGAACCGTTTTCGCGTAGTACCGCACTACTAGCCATTTCCCAGTCTGGCGAAACCGCAGATACTATTGCGGCTCTCAAGAAAGTTGAGAATTATGGGGTGCTTAGACTCGGCATAGTCAACGCCGTCGGCAGTACCATTGCCAGAATGACCGACGCCGGCGTTTATTGTCATGCCGGACCGGAAAAAGCCGTGGCCAGCACCAAGGCTTTTGTAGCCCAGGTGACGGTATTACTAGAAATTGCACTGCACCTCAATGATGGGCGCAGCAAGCGTTTCAAACCGCTTATAGAGGAGCTCAACGCCCTGCCGGCTAAAGCTCAGGCCATCCTTGGCCAGGCCGAGACTATAAAGGCGATCGCTGAAAAATATGCCGACTCGAGGGACTTTTTGTTCATTGGCCGCCATAATGCCTTTCCTTCAGCCTTGGAGGGTGCCCTAAAGCTCAAGGAAATATCCTATATGCACGCCGAGGGCTATGCCGCCGGAGAAATGAAGCATGGACCCTTGGCGCTAATTGACGAGAATTTTCCAACATTCGCTGTAGCTACCGACTCTCCCTTGCTTGAAAAAACATACTCCAATATTCAGGAAATCCGGGCCCGTAAGGGTCCAGTCGTAGCCCTGGCGACTGAAGGCAATGAGACCATCAAGGATTTGTGCACCGATGTTATCTACATACCAGCTACGGCACTGGAAACCCAGCCTATCTTGCAGGTCATTGTCATGCAGCTGTTCGCCTACTATATTGCCACCGCCCGCGGATGCGACGTTGACCGGCCTCGTAACTTGGCAAAGTCAGTTACAGTTGAGTAGCCACCAATAGTATTGTTATAGAAAAGGATTCACCACTGTTACGGTACCGTAGTGCGCTCCATGTTGCATGTCTTCGCTATATAGTAGATTACAGTTTAAGTCAATCGCTGCTTGGACAATTGTCGAGTCGTAATAACTTAATGAATACTGCTCATATGTCTTGAGGGCTCTCTTGTAAAAAGCACCGTCTGGCGTATGTGCCAGTATTGGTAGTAGTAATTCGTCGATAATCTCACTGACATCTGAAGGCTTTAATGGTGTAGCAGATTTTTTAAGAACAACGTTACAGAATTCTTGAATCACTTGCGAACTTACAAAACCTGTATGTGTCTTTCTAAGTTTTAGTAATAATTCTCGTGCTTTTTGAGCTTTTTCGGTATCACTCTCATCTTGTGCGTAAATAAAGATGTTAGTGTCAATAAAAGCTTTCATTATCGTTCATTCATTTCTTCTCGTGTAAGCTTCTTCCCAACCCTAAGATAACCCGTCCGCTTCCATAGCCCGTTGAGTTTGGCCTCGATGTCTTTATCGCTTGTCTGCTTATTGCTTACTCCTTCCAACCACTCACGAAACAGGGTATTTAAAGTACTGTTTTGTTCAGCGGCAACCTTACGAGCCTTTTCAATTATGTCTTCTTGTGCAGATAGTGTAATGTTTTTCATATTTCTAGTGTACACTATGCAGTGTGCACTGTCAAGAAAATGCGGCATGTCAGTTACGGTCGAGTGATTTTAGCGCTTTGTTTGCTGATTATAGAACTTCCAGGCGTCGCCGATCATAGTTGCTAAGTCTGGTTTCTCAGGGGTCCAGCCTAGTTCTTGCCGCGCCAGTTCGCTGGAAGCTACCAAAACGGCCGGATCACCGGTAACAACTAGTTTCATGGGTATCATTATAGACTAGACATCGCTAGGCTATATGCAAGACTACCTCTACCGCAAGTGCCGTTTCCTGCCAGTGCGAAATCTGCAAGCAGTCGATGCCAGCGGCCTTGACCGGGTAATCGTTGCCCCCCTCTTGCAGGCGGTCACCTATAAAGAGAATATCGTCGGGACTGATGCCCAGCACTTCGGTCAGCTTCTTCATGCCGTAGGCCTTATCGATGCCTTTCTGAGTGACGTCAATCGAGGTGACTCCGCCGACCCGGACTTCGAATTCCGGGATAAGCGGCGCTATATAATCGCGCAGCTTGAGTTTCTTGGAATTATCTGGGTCCCAGGCCTCTTTCTGGCGGACACCGTCTTTGCCCAACTCGTCAACTATATCTTGGCCAAGTACAGAGAAAGTCACCTGGCTGCCGCGGTCCTCAATGGTTTCGCCGTACACCTTATCAGCCCGCATAGCCAGGTCGTCGAAGCCTTTGTTAAGGGCAGTTATGATTTTTTGTTTCTCAGGCTCGCTGAAATTCTCGGCGTAAACTTCGCGCCATACTTTATCGTCCATTGAATAAACGTAATAGCGTGTGCCGCAGGTTGGCATAAGATGCAGGTTCTTTAGTTGATCTGGCGTAGCATTAAGGCCACTCAACAACTGCTTCTCAAACTGCTGGAACTTGCCCCCAGATATTACGCAGACCTGAAACTTATCAAGCAGCCGGGCCAGCAAATCTGTCATCCGCGGATCGGCTGGCGATTTGCTCTCGGCCAGCGTGCCGTCCAGATCGAAGGCTATCAGTTTTTTCATTCCTTGGCGCTGATCCTTTTGCTGACCTCACCGACTTTTTGGGCGTAGGTCTTATTGGTCACCAGTATGCCATTTTTGGTAGCAACAACAGCGACGTTATCAAGGCCTATGACAGCCACAGGTAAGTCCTGTTCGTTGCGAACGTAGCTATTAGTCACCTGTTCCAGCTCAACGTTGTCGCCGCTGACATGGTTACCGTTACCGTCCTGGTCGCTGACACCGTGCAGGTCGTGGAACGAACCGACATCCAGCCAATCGAAGGCACCCGGTATAACCAGGCCGTCCGTGACACGTTCCGACAAAGCCTTGTCGATGACTTGCGGCTCAAAGCCGAGGTAGGTTTCTGCGGTGTCATGACTTGTTAGCAGGGCTTGATAATCGTCCCATAATTGTTTGGCGTTAGCCTTGATCTCGGTTTCTAGCGTCGATAATGTCGCCATCAGGTAGCCGGTGTTCCATAGATAATTGCCGCTCTTGAAGTATTCAGCGGCGGTCTTTTGGTCCGGTTTTTCGACGAACTTCTTTAGCTCAAAGACATTCTTGAAGCCATTCTGCAGGCGGTCGCCCTTTTCCATATAACCCAGGCCAGTCGAAGAAAAAGTGGGTTCAACGCCAATGAAAACCATCTTATGGGTTTTTTCGGCTAGCTCGGCAGCCTGGTTGGCCGTGCCGGTGAAGCCACCATGGTCCCTGATAATGTTATCCGCCCACAAGAAGAATATTGCCTGGTCTTCAAGGCCGCGATGCTTAATAGCGTTGAGGGCCAGCAAGAAGCAGGACGCTGTCCCGCGCCGGGCTGGTTCTATCAGGATATTGGCCTCCGGTACTTCAGGCAGTTGCTCAATGACGTGATGGGCGTGCGAAGCCTCCGACACCACGAAGATCTGGTCCGGTTCGGCCAGTTTCTGCACTCTGGCGTAGGTGTTTTGTAACAAGCTGCGGTCGTCGGTAAGACGTAACAGGTGCTTAGGGTAGTCTTGTGTAGACAGCGGCCAAAGGCGCGTTCCTGAACCGCCTGCTATGATTACAACTATCATCAGCTATATAATAGCAATTACAGGGGAAGAGTACAAATAATCTAATAAGGAACGATGCCCTCTTCGTCAATGTCAGGCGCCTCTTTTGGATGCCGGAAGACTACGAAATGATACAACACAAAGTTCCAGGTCATACCGAATAATACAGCTGTGGCTTTAGCTCCGTTAACTTGTAAAAACCTGGTCCGGACACTAGACAGTTCGTTGCCGAACATGGCGTGCAGGCGAGCTATGGTAAAAATATGCTCGAACGAATAAATCACTACCGTCTGGACAACCAAAATACTCAGGCCGGTAATCGTGATGAACTTTAAGAACAGCCGCAGGCTTATTTCGTACTCACGCCGGAAAACGATGGCGTGGTTGAGGAAGTACGACATAGTGATGCTAATTGACGCCGAAAACAAGTTACCGACCAAGATATTCAAACCGAACCCGAATACAAAAATATTCAGCAGCGTTAAATCGGTCAACGTGCCAACTACACCGACGCAGCCGAACCTGATAACTTTGTGTTGCCACAATTTATTTAGGATAGTTTGCCTGGACATAGGAGTCTTAACATATTACCATTGCTACGAATGATCCCTAAGAACCCAAGGCCGCCTATCAGGCTAGCTATCGCCGTCCCGACTTACAACGAAGCTAAGAATATAACCAAGCTTGTTTCGCAGATTAAAAGTTCCGTCAAAAAAGCCAACGTGCCATGTACGCTCCTAATAATCGATGATAACTCGCCCGATGGTACAGGCGCCCTAGCGGATAAACTAGTTACCTCGCAAACATCCGGGGATTTCGTAGTCGAGGTCCTGCATCGCAAGGGCAAAGAGGGTCTCGGCAAGGCCTATGTCGCAGGTTTGCAAAGGCTTCTCAAGCAAAACTACACGCACATAATGCAAATGGATGCCGATTTTTCACATGATCCCAAATACATCCAGGATTTCGTGAGCCAAGCCCGGGAGGGCAAAGATTTTGTGGCAGCTTCTCGTTATATGAAAGGCGGTGGCATTGTCGGGTGGGAACTGCATCGTCGGATCTTAAGCCTCGGCGGCAACATCTACGCACGTCTGCTGCTTGGCAATACCATAACCGATTATACAAACGGTTTGAACATGTTCAGCACAGAACTACTCAGAAAAGTGCGTCTCGACTCTCTCCGGGCAGCTGGCTACGGTTTTTTTATCGAGCTGAAATACACTGCTCTGCAATATGCCAAGGATTTCGTTCAAATACCGATCATTCTGGTCGACCGCCAACGCGGCCAATCCAAGCTGCCCAAGAATACTATTTTTATAAGTCTAATCCTGGTGCCACGCCTAAGATTCTCAGTCAAAAAGAAAACTAGAGCGAATAAGTAGAGAGCTCCGGGGACGGGAAAATCATGGTACCGCCCTTTTTTAGATACTCCTGTTCGCGCTCTATAAACGTGTCCCTGAAGAACCACGGCAA
>Ga0307374_10011594_pt1 | contig 12507 bp, 10 predicted proteins | sample OX3MG_FD_202532 | JGI IMG/M metagenome (GOLD analysis project Ga0307374, IMG submission 202532) | Soil microbial communities from Risofladan, Vaasa, Finland - OX-3 | ecosystem: Environmental > Terrestrial > Soil > Coastal area > Acid sulfate soil | place: Finland: Risofladan, Vaasa | collected...
AGCTCGATCAAATAGGTCGCGCGCAGCTCATAGCTCTCCTCGTCGGGGCTGCCCCCGTCTATCGCTTCCGAAAGCTTCCGGACCTCATCCTCGGCCTGCTGCTGCGCCGTGGAAATAGCGGGCGAAGAGGGCGGCTGATTCGCCGGCGTCATGGACGCGGGTTTCGCCTCTGCGACCTCGGCCGGCGCGGGCGATGGCGGAGGTGTGGGGTCCGGAAGCGGTGGCGCCGCGACTGGCTGGAGCGACGCTATCGGCGCCAGGCATTTCCAGCATCGCTCGCGGTAGTCATAGTTGGGCATTCCGCAATTTGCGCAGATAACCTCCAGCGCCGGGACTCCCGTTCGGCTCAACCGGCCGGACGCAAAGTAGCGCCCGCAGTGGCTGCAGATCAAGGCGGATGGAGAATGAGGCCGCCCACAGTTTGCGCACGGTTTCCAACTCGTGGGCTGCTTCATTGGCTGGAGGATCGCTTCATAGCGCAGGATCGCGGAAAAAGGCGTTCCTGTCATGGTCTGACAGGAACGCCCTCCGATTTAGTTCGATGGCGCTACGGCTGCTTCTGCAGCGTGACCGTAACATTCTGCAGCTGGCCAGGCGCCACCGTCGCGGTCAGGCTTGCGTTCTGGTAGCCGGTCGCCGTCACGTTGATGGTGTAAGTTCCCGGCGTCAGCCGTTCGGCAAAGGTTCCATCAGGGCCCGTCGTTCGAGTGATCACCGTCACTCCGGTGGCATTCACCACCATCGCCGAAGCGCCTGGAACGGCCGCGCCGTTCGCGTCCACCACGTGGACGATAACGCCCCCCTGCTGACCCGCTACCGTGAAGTTCACCGGTACCGTCTTGCCACCAATGACCTCGAGTGGGCCGCTCACGTCGTTGTAGCCTGGTTTATGGACTCGCATCTCGTACGGGCCAGGGTGAACGTCTGTGAACTGGTAGGCGCCATCCGGTCCGGTCGTCTTAACAATCGGTGTACCCGGAGGCGGCGGGACCAGGATGACTTCCACATCCGGAACACCCTCGCTGGTCGCCGCGTCCACCACCGTGCCGGTAACGGTTCCGAGCAGCGGCTGCATCTGCAGCGTCGCCCGGTTCATCGTGGTGGGTGTGAAAGTTACGTCCTGCATCGCAGGCTGGTAGTTGGGAGCATTGCCGACAATATGGAATGTGCCAGGCGCGGTTGGCGGCAGCCGGAACTGCAGGTGGGCTCTTCCACCGGGCGACGTGGTCGCTTGCTGCGCAGACCCCGTGGCACTGGTAATGGTGAGCTGCACTCCGCCCACCGGCTTGTGCGTATCGGCGTCGACCGCAGACACCTCCATTTTGAAGTAGTTTACCGGAAGAACCCGGTAGTAGGTGTACTGGCTGTCTTGCCGGTAATGGAAGAACTCTTCACCATTCGTGTTCCCGGTGGATTTGGCTGGTGGCCGGAGCCCCGCGACCTGGTACATCCACCAGGGAGATACCGTAAGCACGCGGCGCACGTCCTTGCCGTAATGGACGCCAAATTGACCCGCCGGAACCGTGTCCGTAGTGCCGACGCCGACCTCGGTGCCGGTATTCCAGGTGCTAATGAAGTTCTTCTGGCCGATAAGCGGCTCATCGGGGTTCTCCGGATGAGTATCGGTTAAGAGATAGATATTGGCTATCGGCGCCTCCAGGGCGAAGCCGTAGCTGCCGCGGGCGCTGTTCGGAACGTCACCCGGCACTGCCGGCGGCTGGTCAAGCAGGTGAGATGGCGCCAGGCCGCCGAGCTCCGTAGCGACACTGCGTCCCAGCATGATTCCCGCTCCAAACGTTGCCCCCTGCCGCGGGATATCGCCGCCGAAGATGCCCAGACCATAAGCGTCCTTCTGGTAGCCAACATAGCCTTGCACGCCAAGGCCGCCGTTGCTCGGAATGTCATCCTGTGAGCGCGGCATCCATCCGCCGCGCGCCTCAAAGAAGATGTGACTGGGCGCATCCAGGTGCTGATAGCCGATATAAGCGTCTCGCAGAAAACCGGGAGGCCCGATGCCCGACGACCCGATCCGTCGATAAACCGACGCGTGAACAAGGGCGCCGTCCGGACGGTCGATCGCTCCGAGGAGCATAAGTCCCTGATAGCTGAAATAACCGGCCGAAATCCGGTTGAACAGTTCCATGGGATCAATATAGGGGAACTGGATCTGGCCTTGCTTGCCAACCCGAGCCGAGAGATGATAGGTGCCGCCTGCAATCACGGGATAGGTGGGATTGACCCGGCCATCGGTGTAATACTCCAGATACGCTTCTGGGAGTCCGATGAGCCGCTTCCCCGCGGTGTCGAACGGGAGTCGGAGCAAATTCGCTTCGATGTGACCACGAATATGATCCTGATAATTCAGCGTGGTGAGCAGTTCCAGGTTTGGGTAGTCGGGGATATCGGAAGCCGCGCCGGCTTTGGTCGCCGCCGGCCGGCCGTATGTGTCGATTCCCAGATAAAGCTGCATAAGCCCATAGAAGTCGCCGAATGGACCGCCAAGCTGCGCTTTCAATGGCTGGTAACCGCCTTGAAGCGGCACGGCGGCGTTGGGAGTATTGAACGGCCCGATGCCGCGCTTCGCCAGGTCGGCGCTTACCTGTTCATTGAACTGAGTAATGACCTGGTTTGCCTGGATCTGGGCCCCGGAACCAGCGGTAACCGATGTCGCGGGAGGCGTGGTCGCCGCCTGTGAGAAGGCTGGTCGGAGACTTCCCATCGATAAGAGCAGGACCACCGCAGTCGCGATTCTTCGCATTATGCCTCCAATCGTGAATGCTGGGCGAGCAGGTTACCAGGACAACCCGATCCCACTCAGCGCATTCGTTGTTCAAGCCGATTCAGCCTGGCCCACGCGCCAGAGGCTATCGGGTCTTCATAGTGACAGCACGGCCGTGCGTCTGGCGGCGCCCACCCATGCGACGCGCCCGAGCTCGCCGATTATGACAATATTGCCTTCAACCCGCCGTCATCCGACTACTCTTAGCAAGGCGCTCGTCACATGCAGCGAGAGCCGGACGCCTTTCACATAAGTCCCCGGGCAAAAATGCCCGCAGAGCCGGCGATTCATGCGTCTTCGTCGCCGCAGAGCAGCAGGCGGCTGGTTTCTCGCCAGGCCTGCAGCACCAGCGCGCTCACAAGCTCACAGCCCGACTCGTCGGCGCTTTCGGCAGCGTGGAGCACTGCCAATTTCGCATCCTCTGCCCAATCCGGCATACGCTCCGCCGCCTGCCGCAGGAGTCGCCCTGCCGCAAGAATCAGCGAATTAATCGCTTCCGGATCATCTCCTCCACGCAGCGCTTCCGCGACCGTCGATACCGCGCGATACGCGTCTTCGTCGAGGCAGTCCAGGATCCCCTCCAGGGAACGCCTGGGCGCCCGCGAACTCAGAGCCACCAGAAAATGCTCTTCCAGTGTGACGGTTTTCCGGGCCATTCCAACACTCCCTGGAGTATGATGGGCTGAACAAGCGGCGGTCGAGATCTGAAAGGGAAAGCGCTTTATCCGCGCGCTTCGAATTCCAATCTGCCCGCCACGCTATGGATATACCCGCCTTCTCGCCCCTATCACACTCTTTTTCAATAAAAAACTTGAATATTGGACGCGCCGCCGCGCGCCCAAACTGCGGCAGCCTTATTCCTCACCCGCGCGGATATCCACCAACGCGTTCAAGTAACAGAATTACCGGCCGCTCTGAAGCTTCTGGGATACCGCATCCCAGTTCACGACGTTCCAGAATGCGTCCACGTACTCCGCGCGCCGATTCTGATACTTCAGATAATAGGCGTGCTCCCAGACATCCAGCCCGAAGATCGCGTGCCGGCCTTCCATGATTGGATTGTCCTGGTTTGGAGAGCTTTCGATTTTAAGCGTGCCGCCATCGAGCGTCACCCACGCCCAACCCGATCCGAACCGAGACATCGCCGCGGCCTTAAACTGTTCTTTGAACTTTGTGAAATCACCAAAAGCGCGATTAATGCCGTCGCTGAGCGCGCCCGTTGGCTGACCACCTCCACCTGGCTTCAATTGTTTCCAGAATAAAGAATGGTTCAAATGGCCGCCACCGTTGTTGCGAACAGCAGTACGGACGCTCTCGGGAACGGCGTTGAGATTTCCCAAAAGGTCTTCCAGGCTCTTGCCCTGCAGCTCGGGCGTCTTTTCGATCGCTGCGTTGAGATTGGTGACGTAGGCGCCATGGTGCTTGTCGTGATGGATCCGCATCGTCTCTTCATCGATATACGGCTCCAACGCGTCGTACGCGTAAGGTAGAGGGGGTAACTCGAATGGCATAACTGACTCCTGACTTCCTAACAAGATCCCAAAACGGATCGAACCCTGGGGCGCATGGCGCACTTGGGCCAGCTCGAAACAGCCGCGTTTCAACTTCTCAGATGTATCATCGGAGAGACCGGCGGCGGCCATGCCCTCTCTCGCGCCCGGCTCATCCAAGCCCTGCCGCACCTCGAATTCTAAGTTACATCATAGCATAAACTTACTCCAAACCCACCCAAATTTTCACAGATCCCGGCCGAATTTCGGGTTTTCGGGCTGAAATGAAATCGCTCATCCGCTTAGAATCGCGTCGAAAAGAAATCGCTCATCCGCTTAGAATTGCGCGGAGAAGTACGCCTGGGCGTCCAGGTGAACACCGCTGCCATCGGGCAGGTTATCCGGGTGCTGCGCCCAGTAAGGCCGCAGCGTCAGGCTAAACGTTCGACCGGGGCCAATGCGCCGTGACCCGCCGACCCAGCCAGCCGCCTCAACGTCGGGATTAGCGTCAATCCGGTGATGCTGCTCCACCGTCGCCTGCAGGAAGTACCGCCAATCTCTCTTCGGCTTGAAATCGGCGCGCGCCACCAGGCCAGATGATCCGGGTCCAATGGGGTTTCCGATAATCCCCCCATATCGCGCGTACGCGAGCGTCGGCTTTTGATGAAGATAAGTGGAGTCGTCCCGACCCATAAAGTTTTTCGCGTCAGTATAGACCGCCTCCAGTGTCAGGTTATCGATGCCCGGTCGGGGATGCGGGAGATCCATGCCCGCCAGGAACCCGGCTTTTCGTGGGCGATACTGCTGCCCGGCAAAAGGTACCGGAAAGGTGATTTCATCAATGAGAATATCGCCGTAGTAACGTTTTAGATCTCGGTTACGATACGCAAGTTGGAAGTCAATGAGATACGACTCGGTGTCGGTGCTGACCTTATTGGCTTTTCCTCCGTTGATCCGTTCCGCCAGGTAAAACGGCAGGACCAGGGTATAGGCGGGCGGCGCCCCGATTGAAACAAGCGCCTCCGAGGCCGCTGCGTCGAGTCCCGGTTTGAGGGTCTTTTCGATCCGGCGGCCCAGAAGGTACCGTTCGACGCCCGGCTCGTGATCATACGCCGTAAACTGCTGGAATCTCCAGGTTCCAAAGCGCCCCATGTCGAAGTTTTTAGTGACGTGGACCATATCGAGCGGTCCGGTATTATCGGATAGGAGCAGCCCGCCGCTGTACTCCGGTCCCCACTGCAGCCAGTCCCGGCCCGCTTCGACCCGCCATCCCGAAAAGCTCTTCCAGATCGCCAACCGGTTGACGCCGCGAAGATAGAGCGAATCCGGATTGTATCTCAGCAGGCCGCTGACACCCGTAATCGGTCCCGGGACCGGCGCGGAAAGCTCGAATGGCCGGTCGAACCCCCCGGGATTGAGATTTGAAACAGAAACCGTATATTGCGCTCCGTCAATGGCGCCTTCAACATCTCCCGCGCCGAGGGCGCGCGGGTGGATGTTGCCATCGAAATCGCCGAGTTGTCCCCGCACATAGAGACCGTACATCGGCTTCAGATTCTGCGGCCGCGAATCATCCGGCACGATCAGGCCCATTTGCGCCAGCTCATACCGGAATTCCCATGCAAGAAGACGGAGCCGCGCGCTTTGCGGTACCCCGATAGCCGGTGGCTCGCCGGGCGCAGACTGCGGGACGGGAGGTAGGCCCGGCGCCGTCGCCGAAGGAGTCGCGGAAACCGGAGGCGCCCCCACAGGCGCCGCTGTCGGAGGAGAGGCGGTGAGCGCTCGCAGCAGAATTGCCGCAACATCGCCGCGGGTGAGGGAATAATTGCCCCGGAAGTAGTCTGATGAGTAGGGAATGACTCCCCGGAGAGCCAGGCCCGCAAGGGCATCCATGATCCAGCTTCCCCGCGGAATCTCTTCGGTAGGACGCGCCTTTTCATGGGGCCCGCGTGCCAGGGCCGCGGATATACCAGCCGACAGGAGTCCATTCCCCAGTATGCGATCCACTGTCTCTCCTGCCCGGGCTGGAGAAACCAGCGATGCCGTCGACATCGCGATCAGCGAAACGACGAGCATAACCGGCGCTCTCTTTCGAAGCGCAGCCGGTCTCGCTAACCATTTTGTAGAACATCCTCCTTCTGAAATCTTTGATTCCCGGGAACCCGCGGAGAGATCCGTTTCGTGACTCATCAGACTCCTTCTTAGTGCGCCACTCAAAACGATCGAGTCAACACCCGATCGAGCACGACAGCCACTCAAGTTCAAAAGACAGGCGCGTCAGGCGGCTTTAGTAGGGACGGTGACACCGGCGCCCGGCGACGCAGCGCTTGATAGAGACGAATCCACCGTCCGGCCCAACGGCGCCCTGGGTATGGAAGCACCACGGCGGCGCCCCATGGCCGATAACCGGGAGATTCCCCGTGGCGCGGTCCGACGCCGGATCAAGCGCCTCTGCAAGTGTAAGATACGACATCTTCTTGTTGCGCAGATACTGGCAGACACCGAGCAGCGCGCTCTCGCACATCTCCGCTGTTTCTGGCGGATTAATCTCATTACTGGATGTCGCCTGGTTCAGGGTCTTAATCGGGTTACTGGACATTTGTTTCTCCTGCGGCTTCCAACAGCGCAAGCCGAACGGTCTCTCGAGCAAGCGGGACCTTATAGCCGTTATCGGGCATTGGCTCGGCGTCCTTCACGGCGGCGGCGGCGGCGGCGGCGGCCAGATCCGGGGACCAATGCTTCCCGACCAGCGCCTTCTCCGCAGCCACGGCGCGCCACGGCTTCGGCGCCACGCCCCCCATAACGACGGCGGCGTGACTAACCTGCCCGCGTTCCAGATGAAGCAGAACCGCGGCGCTGGCGAGCGCCCAGTCAAAGGACTCCCGTCCCCGCTGTTTGATATATACGCTGCGTGCGCCCGGCGGCGGGGCAGGAACGTGGATCGACGCCACAATCTCTCCCGGCGTCAGGATGTTCTCCCGCAGCACGTTCTGCGCGGGAAGCACGAAGAACTCGTCCAGCGGCACGGTTCGTCGGCCTTTCGGCCCCGCTATCGTGACCGACGCGCCATGCGCCATCAGGGCCGGCGCCATGTCCGACGGATGCACAATATACGAGGGACCACCTCCGAAAATAGCGTGGTACCGGTTGTCGCCGGCAACGGCGTAACACCGGTCGCCACCTTTCTTCAGGCAGATAATATCCTCGTCACGGTAGTACCAGCAGCGGGGCCGCTGGCAGAGATTGCCGCCAACCGTGCCCACGTGCTGGATCTGCGGCGTCCCCACCGAGAGCGCCGCTCCGGATAGCGCCGCATACCGATCCTGGAGCCGTTGATCAGCCGCAATTTCGGCCAGCGTGACCAGCGGGCCTATCGTTAGCCCATCTCGACGGACCTCCAGACGGTTCAGGCCCGGGATCGTCTTCAGGTTAACGACTGTCTCCGGCGAAATGATGTACTCCTTCATTTCGTCGAGCAGATCAATGCCGCCGGCGATTGGCCGAGCTCTATCGCCGCCTACGTTCAATAAATGTACCGCCGCATCCATCGAATCGGGATGGGCATACCGGAATGACTTCATAAGATACTCCAGGTCTGTGTTGGCCGAGCGTAGATGAATCTGGGCTTCATGCCGTTGAAGCGCACTCGGAGCATTAGCTAATGCTCCGAAAGGGCGTCGAGCACCTTCTTGGGAGTGATAGGCAGATCGCGAACGGGGACCCCGATAGCGTTGAACACGGCGCAGGCTATGGCTGAGGCGCCCGGGATATTGGGAGGCTCGCCGATGCCGGTCACCTTACCCGTGGGATTGTCGTAAACAATCGCTTCCATCGGAGGGATTTCAAGCGCGCCGGCCACTTTGTAGGTTTCCATGTTCGGGTTGATCATGTGTCCGGTCTGATCGTCCATAACGCGGCCCTCCAGCAGCGCCAGGCCAACACCCAGGATCATCCCGCCGTTGATCTGGCTCTCGACGGCTTTCCGGTTCATCACCAGTCCGCAGTCGTGAACGCCAACCATGTGCAGCACTTTCACTTTACCGGTGCGCGTGTCCACCTCCACCTCGGCAAATTGCGCTCCGCCGGCGCCGCCCTGCTGGAGCTCCGAGGGCCAGTTACTCCCATTCACAATTCCTGTTACCCCGCCCGCCGGCAAACGAGAGCAGGCCTGCTTCCAGGTGATCGAGCGACCGGGGGTTTTTGCAACCCGCACCGTCTGATTCGAGAGCTCCAGCTCACCCGCCTTCGCGTTGAGAAAGGGCGCCACGGCGTTCAACAACTGCTCGCGAGCGCTGGTCACCGCGCCCATCACCGCCGGCGCCACCGATGCCGTGGTGGTGCTGCCGCCGCTGCCGCCCGCGGGCCCGTAGTTGGAGTCCCCAATCTTAACCGTTACCCGATTCAACGGAATCTGCAACTCATCCGCGACAATGGCGCCCACGTAGGTGCGGGTGCCGGTGCCGAGATCCTGGGTGCCGCACTCCACCATCGCCGATCCATCCCGGTTGACCGTAACCCGGACGGTGGTAGACGGACTTCCCCCACCCCACCATTGAGCGGAGCTCATTCCAATTCCACGCTTCACCGGCCCGGGAGTTCCGCCCGGTATCTTATTCCGTCGATTCCAGCCAATCCGCTCTGCGCCGATCTCATACTCCTTCATGCGGACCGGATCGCCGTCGTTCTTGCGCCGGACTTCCAGTGGGTCCAATCCAAGCTTCGCGGCCAGCTCATCCACAGCCAGCTCGGTGAGGAAGGAGCTCTGGGGATGGTTAGGAGCGCGAAACGCCCGGCTGGCGCCGATATTCGTGAACACGGGACCATAGTCCACCTTGCTGGACCCAAAATGATAGATGTAGGGGAGCGCGATTCCAACATCGCCAATCCCGCCGGTGCCGTAACCCGAAGCCTGGTATGCGGTCATCGTGCCATCTTTCTTCCCCGCGATTTTGACTTTCGCGTAGGCCGAGGGACCGTTTCCGACCGCCAGAAACTCCTCCTTGCGCGTAAGAAGCAGCCGTACCGGCGCGCCGGTGTCTTTGGCGAGTTGCACGGCGGCCCGTCCTTCCACACCCATTCCAAATTTGCTTCCGAACCCGCCGCCCATTACCTCGCAGATCACCTCAACATGGTCCGCCGGGAGATTGAAAGCCTGCGCCACGTCGTCTCGGACACCCGTAATGCCCTGGGTTGAAGCCCAGACGGTTACCCGGTCGGGCGCCGTCCAGTGTGCGGTGACACCGTGAGGCTCCAGGCATACGTGCAGGCGGGCCGGGACGCCATACTCCGCCTCATGAACGGCATCGGCGGCGGCGAACGCCGCATCGACATCACCCTGCTCATGGTGGCCCGGTTGATAATTGCTATCTTCGTTGGCGTGAACCTTCGGGCTGTCCGGCTTGATGGCTTCGGTTTCCGAAACCACGAACGGCATCTGCTCGTACTGAACCTTAATGGCGCGAATCGCGTCTTCAGCAATGTCCGGCGACTGAGCCGCCACCGCCGCGACTTCATCCCCGAAGTACATGACCTGGTCGCCCGGATTACGAAGCTGAATCGCCGCCCGGACGCCGCGCATTGCCTTCGCCGGAGCGAGATCAATGGAAGTGATCTTAGCGTGGGCGTAGGGACTCCGGAGAATCCGTCCGAAAAGCAGGCCCGGCATAACGACGTCGGACGCATAACGGGCGGACCCGGTGACCTTCCAGGGTCCATCCAGCCGATCGATTCCCGCCGACTGGTAGAGATATTTAAACCGGGTGGGATCCCCCCAGGACAGGTGAGTCTCGCTGTCAGGAACATCCATCTCAACGACCTTCTCCTGGCCGTTCACCTGAATTGTAACTTCTTTCTTCGGCATGACCGTTCTCTCTTCTCTGATGCCGCTCAAATTCATAACGATGCAAGTAAAATCGCTGCGCGCCCAAAAACGCGGTGCGCCGCTTATCGGCTAGACCTTTCGGGCTCCGGCGGCTTCGAGGCATGCCTCAAAGATCCGCGGATAGGTTCCGCAGCGGCAGATGTTGCCCCGGACGCCCTGCCGCACCTGTTCCTCGGTGGGATGCGGATTCTGCTCCAGCAGCGCCGTACACGACATGATAAAGCCGGGTGTGCAGTAGCCGCACATCATACCATCGTGCTTGACGAACGCGGCCTGAATTGGAGAAAGACGCCCATCGGACGCCAGGCTCTCCACGGTGCGAATCTTCTTGCCCCGGGCGTCCATCGCCAGCATCATGCAGGAGTACATCGTCTTGCCGTCGGCGATCACGGTGCAGGCGCCGCATGAGCCGCGGTCGCACACGACCTTTGTGCCGGTCATCCCCAGGCCGTAGCGCATGGCGTCGGCGAGGGTGGTCCGGGGTTCAACAGCGACGGTGTGAACTTTGCCATTGATGTTGAGCGGAATAAAGACCGAATCGGCGCCGACGGAGGGCGCTGCAGGGGCCGGCTCGGGCGCAGCGGAGCCTTCATCCTTGCATGCCTGCTCCAGCAGCGACCCCGGCACGGCGGCGGCAGTTCCCACCACGCTGACGCCTACCCGTTTCAGAAAGCGGCGCCTGGATACGCCGCGCTTTTGTTCACTCATCTCACGGTACTCCCTTTAGATAAAATCCTCTTTAGCTTAGATAAAGTCCTCTTCAGCATGAATAAGGGGCTCTTCAACCTTCGAGAATATGACTCACTTCCTCGACTCGCTGCTTTAATTGCTGTTCGGTCGGCGCCTCCAGATTGAGCCGGAGCAGCGGCTCTGTATTGGATGACCGAACGTTGAACCACCAGTCGCCAAAGTCAAACGTAACGCCATCGATTTCGGAGATCCTGGCGCCTGAGTATTGCTGGCGAAGTTGAACCAGCCGCGCAGCCGCGTCGGTTACCTTGAAGTTAATCTCGCCACTTACATGATACTTCGCATGGAGCGCGTCCAGCGTCTTTTTCCACTCGGCCCCCATTTCCGAGGCGAGCCGGATCATGTAGAGCGCGGCTAAAATGCCGCTGTCGGCGCCGAAGAACTCCGGAAAATAGTAGTGGCCGCTCAGCTCTCCGGCGAACGCCGCGTGCTCCTCGGCGAGCCGGCTCTTCATATATACGTGACCTACCCGGTTCACGACCGGTTTCCCACCGTACTCCAGAATCATGTCGCGTACGACGCGGCTGCACCGGACATCGTACAGAACCGGCGCGCCGGGCATTCGCTTCAGGGCATTCCTGCTCAGGAGCGCCGCTACGAAATCCCCCGGAATCATGACGCCATCGGGACCAATGATAATGGCCCGGTCGCCATCACCATCCAGCGCCACCCCCAGCGCCGCCAGATCACTCTGCACCCGGTCGCTTAAGAATCGGTGATTCTCCGGTTTCATCGGGTCCGGCCCCCGGTTCGGAAAGCGGCCGTCCGGATCATAGAAGATGACGTCGGCGCTCAGGTTCAGGCGATCTCGCAGCTTGAGAGCCACCAGCCCCGAGGCGCCGTTGCCCGTATCAATGACCGCAACGCGCGGCATCTCGAACGTCCCGACGAGTCCGGATATCAACTCTACAAACCCGTCTTCGAGGTCGATCGTTTCCTGCCGGCCGCCCTCCCTCGTTTGCGGCGGCTCTTCTTTAATCCGGCGGCGAAGCTCGGAGAGGCCCTGGTCCAGGGAGAGAGCGTGGGGCATCTTTCGAACGATCTTGAAGCCATTCTGATCCGGAGGGTTATGAGAAGCGGTAATCATAACACCGGCGCAGTTGTGGGTTGCGCACCCGTAATAGAAGAGATCGGTGGGTCCAAGCCCCGCGACGATCGCCACTGCCCCGGCGTCTTCGATGCCGGCGGCCAGCGCTTCCGTCAACTCGGGACCTGAAATGCGCGCGTCATGAACCACCAGGAACCGGGCGCCTCCGAGCATCCCAACGAGCTGGTTTCCCACCGCGTAGGCGACGTCGGTGTTCACTTCATCGGGATATCGGCCCCGGATATCGTAGGATTTAAATATATGCTCCGCTACCTGCATCACCACCCCCTCGGTTACGACGTCCGCCGTGCGCCCATTTCCTGGAGTAATACCTCCGCGCAGCGCTGGGCAAACTCCGGAGCATTGATATTACAATCCATCTCAATGACCGGTATGTCAGGACGCAGCCGCTCCCTCAAAGTATCATACAACGCGCGGTCGGCCTCCGGCCACCAGAAGGGGCCTTCCGGAGCGTCGATCATACTAACACCCTGCAGCGGAAGGATAAGAGTCACCGGGC
>Ga0307374_10011598_pt1 | contig 12505 bp, 18 predicted proteins | sample OX3MG_FD_202532 | JGI IMG/M metagenome (GOLD analysis project Ga0307374, IMG submission 202532) | Soil microbial communities from Risofladan, Vaasa, Finland - OX-3 | ecosystem: Environmental > Terrestrial > Soil > Coastal area > Acid sulfate soil | place: Finland: Risofladan, Vaasa | collected...
CGCAGCTTCGCCCAGTATTCGAGCCGCTTGCGGATTTCGCGCTCGAAGCCGCGTTCGGGCGGATCGTAGAATTGCTGTCGGCCGAGTTGCTCCGGGAAATAGTCCTGGCCGGAGAACGCATCTTCGGCATCGTGATCGTAGGCGTAGCCTGCCCCGTAACCTTCGCTCTGCATAAGCTTGGTCGGCGCATTGAGGACGTGCTTGGGCGGCAACAACGAGCCCGCTTGCTTCGCCGTGCGCATGGCCGCACCAAAGGCGGTATAAGCGGCATTCGATTTCGGCGCCGTCGCGACATAAAGCACCGCCTCGGCGATGGCGAGTTCACCTTCCGGACTGCCGAGAAAATCGTAGGCGTCCTTGGCGGCATTGGCGATCACCAGCGCCTGCGGATCGGCTAGCCCGATGTCCTCGACTGCCATGCGCACGATGCGCCGCGCCAGATAAAGTGGGTCCTCCCCGGCATCGAGCATGCGACAGAAATAATAAAGCGCGGCGTCCGGGTCGGAACCCCGCACAGATTTGTGCAGCGCGCTGATGAGATTGTAGTGGCCGTCCTGCTTTTTGTCGTAGATCGGGGCGCGCCGCTGCACGACGCCCTGCAACGCCGCGGTGTCGAAGGTCTCGCCTGCCCGCGCCGCGCGCCAAACCTCTTCCGCAAGCGTAAGCCCCGAGCGGCCGTCGCCATCGGCCATGCCGATCAGCGATTCGCGCGCGTCCTCGTCGAGCGGCAGCGTCTTGCCTTCGGCGGCTTCGGCGCGCGCTAAAAGCCTCTCCAGCGCGGCCGCGTCCAGCGACCGAAACACCAGCACGCGGGCGCGGGAGAGGAGCGGCGCAATCAGTTCGAACGATGGATTCTCCGTGGTCGCACCCACCAACACGACAGTGCCGTCTTCCACCACCGGCAGGAATGAGTCCTGCTGCGCACGGTTAAAGCGGTGAATCTCGTCGACGAAAAGTAACGTGCCCTGCCCAGTCTCGCGCCGCGCCCGGGCTGCATCGAACACTTTCTTCAAATCGGCAACGCCGGAAAAGATTGCCGAGATTTGTTCGAAGTGCAGATCCGTGGCTTGCGCCAGAAGCCGCGCGACGGTGGTCTTGCCGGTGCCGGGCGGTCCCCAGAAAATAAGCGAGCCGAGCGACCGCGTCTCCAGCATACGGGTCAGCGCGCCATCCGGCCCAAGCAGGTGATCCTGGCCGACAACGTCGGCAAGCGTCTTGGGACGGAGCTTATCGGCGAGCGGCCGCGGCGCGTCGCGGTGAAGCCCCGCGGCGGCGAACAGCGTCGGCGATTTCGATTTGGGCCGTGAACTCATCGGCGCGACTTCTTTCCCTATGCCCTTGTGGGCGAGGTAAAATATTCATCCACTGAGCATAACTGAAATTTGCTGGTTGCCGCGTTTTAGGGTGATGCGCCACAGCCGGCTCGCGGCTTGCGTAATCCGTTCGAGGTCGGCCGACCGCTCCATCTTCCGGCTATTGACCGAGACCACGATGTCGCCCTTCTGAAAACCGACCGATTGCGCCGGTGAGCCGTCGGCCACGCGGACAATAACGACGCCTTGCACTTGCGGATCGATCCCCAGCTCGTCGGCGAGCGCCGGCGACAGGTTGGCGACAGTGGCGCCGTGAAACGGCGAATGCGAACCGATCTCGATCTCGTCACGCGGGTTATCGGGCGCGGCCTGGAGTGCGACCGCAACCGTGATGTCGCGTCCCTGGCGTACCACACCGATTTGCGCGGTGCCGCCGAGCGGCTTGGTGGCGAAACGATAGTCGAACGCGTTGGGGTCATCGACCGCGATGCCGTCAACGCTGACAATCAGGTCGCCGGTTCGAACACCGGCGTGCGCGGCGGGGCCGCCGTCCGTCAGGCTCGCCACCAGCGCGCCGGCCGGCCGCTTGAGTCCGAGGCTTTCGGCGATTTCGGGGGTTACCTGTTGCAGCTTGGCGCCGAGCCAGGGCCGCTTCACGGCCGCGCTGCCGCCGCGCGCCGACGTGACCACGACGCGCACCATGTTTGCCGGGATGGCAAAGCCGATGCCCTGCGAACCGCCGGAACGCGAATAGATCGCCGTATTGATGCCGATCAGCCGGCCCTTGAGATCAACCAGAGCGCCGCCGGAATTGCCCGGGTTGATGGCGGCATCGGTCTGGATGAAGGACTGAAAGTCCGAAATGCCGACCTGGGTCCGCGCCAGCGCCGACACGATGCCGTGCGTCACCGTCTGCCCAACGCCGAACGGATCGCCGATCGCGAGCACCACGTCGCCGACCTGCACCTCGTCGGAATTGCCGAAATCGAGCGACGGAAAATGCTCGCTACCGCCCTTAATTCGCAGCACGGCGAGATCGCTGCGTTCGTCCTTGAGCGCGATTTGGGCATCGAATTCGCGCTTGTCGGCCAGCGCGACTTTCACTTCGCTGGCGCCTTCGATGACGTGATAATTGGTGACGATCAGGCCCGTGGGATCGACGATAACGCCGGAGCCGAGCGAGCGCTGCACCTGTTCGCGCGGCACCGCGCCGAAGAACTGGCGAAAAAGCGGATCGTTCATGAACGGGCTGCGATTCTCGATCACGCGGGCGGCGTAGACGTTGACCACCGCCGGCGCCACACGCTTGACCACCGGCGCGAACGAAAGTTCGACGTCGGTGGCCGACGACGGCACGCGGCGATCCTGTGCGCTGGCGCCAGCCATCAGCGCCGAGCAGGCGATGATCGCGACAACAATGACGGAAAAAACGCGTAGCTGCGACATGCGGATACCCCGAATCAACGGCGCCATATAACGGCGCAACCGGGGCGTAGAAATGGCCGGTGATCCGCTTACGCGGCGGCGTGCTCCGTCTCCTCGGCGCGCACCTGCACCGGTCCGGAATCCTTGCCCTTGGCCTCGACGTCGCGGTCGACGAACTCGATCACGGCTACCGGCGCCGAATCGCCGTAGCGGAATCCCGCCTTCATGAGGCGGATATAGCCGCCGTTGCGGCTTTTATAGCGTGGACCGATGACCTCGAAGAGCTTCTTGACCATCGCCAGATCGCGGATTTGCGCGATCGCCTGCCGGCGGGCGTGCAGGTCGCCGCGCTTGCCGAGCGTGACCAGCTTTTCCACCACCGGGCGCAGGTCCTTCGCCTTCGGCAGCGTGGTAGTGATCTGCTCGTGCTTGATCAGCGCGCAGGCCAAGTTCGCCAGCATCGCCTTGCGGTGATCCGAACGACGGCCGAACTTGCGGTGGGTCTTGGCATGACGCACGAACGAACTCCTTGCTCTTCCCTCTCGCCGCGGCTCAGTAGTGATCCTCGAAGCGCTTGGCGAGTTCTTCGATATTTTCGGGCGGCCAGCCGGGCACTTCCATGCCCAGATGCAGACCCATTTGCACCAACACTTCCTTGATCTCGTTAAGCGACTTGCGGCCGAAATTCGGCGTCCGCAGCATCTCGGCTTCCGTCTTCTGCACGAGATCGCCGATATAGACGATGTTGTCGTTTTTCAAGCAGTTGGCCGAACGCACCGACAGCTCGAGTTCGTCGACCTTCTTGAGGAACGCTGGATTGAAGGCGAGATCGGGGATGGTCTCCTGCGTCGTCTCACGCTTGGGCTCCTCGAAATTCACGAACACGTTGAGCTGGTCCTGAAGGATGCGCGCGGCGTAAGCGAGCGAATCCTCAGGGCTGACCGCGCCGTTGGTTTCGATCGACAACGTCAGCTTGTCATAATCGAGAATCTGGCCTTCGCGGGTATTCTCGACCTTGTACGAAACCTTGCGCACCGGCGAGTACAGGCTGTCGACCGGAATAAGCCCGATCGGCGCGTCCTCGGGACGGTTGCGCTCGGCGGGAACGTAGCCCTTGCCGGTGTTGACGGTGAACTCCATGCGAATTTCGGCGCCCTCGTCGAGGGTGCAGAGCACGAGTTCCGGATTGAGCACGACGATGTCACCGACGGTCTGAATGTCGGCGGCTGTCACCGTGCCGGGGCCCTGTTTTTTTACCACCATGCGCTTGGGCCCTTCGCCCTGCATCTTGATGGCAATGTCCTTGATGTTGAGCACCATGTCGGTCACGTCCTCGCGCACGCCTGCGATCGAGGAAAATTCGTGCAGCACGCCGTCGATATGCACCGACTGTACGGCCGCGCCTTGCAGCGAAGACAGCAAGATGCGCCGCAGCGCGTTGCCTAGCGTCACACCGAAGCCGCGCTCAAGCGGCTCGGCAATCACCGTCGCCACGCGACGCGCATCGCTCCCGGCGGCGACCTGCAACTTGCCCGGCCTGATCAATTCCTGCCAATTCTTCTGAATTGTCACGTTATCACCCATCGCGTTGCGCGGCGCGAGCGCGTCGTGCGGCCCACTCCGCTCCGTGGGGCCAAAGTCGTTGCCATGGTCGAGCGGCGTCGAATGTTCGATTTCCATCGATCCGAATGTCCTGTTTATACGCGCCGGCGCTTTCGCGGACGGCAGCCATTGTGCGGAATCGGCGTCACGTCGCGGATTGACGTGATCGTGAAGCCGGCAGCCTGCAGCGAGCGCAGCGCCGATTCACGACCGGAGCCCGGGCCCGCCACCTCGACTTCGAGGGTGCGCATGCCGTGCTCCTGGGCCTTCTTGGCAGCATCCTCGGCGGCGACTTGCGCCGCGTAAGGTGTCGATTTACGCGAACCCTTGAAACCCATCGTGCCAGCCGACGACCAGGCGATGGTATTGCCTTGCACGTCGGTAATGGTGATCATCGTATTGTTGAACGTGGCGCTGACGTGCGCGACGCCGGACGCGATGTTCTTTCGTTCCCGGCGCCGTACGCGCGTGGCTTCCTTACCCATTCCGAGCCCTTTCAGAGCGAGACCGGCGGTCCCGGCCCCTCACATCGATCCTGGTTGACGCGCTATTTCTTCTTGCCGGCAATAGCCTTGGCCGGACCCTTGCGGGTGCGAGCATTGGTATGTGTCCGCTGCCCGCGAACCGGGAGACCACGGCGGTGCCGCAATCCGCGATAACAGCCGAGGTCCATGAGCCGCTTGATGTTCATGGCCACTTCGCGCCGCAGATCGCCTTCAACCATGTAGTCGCGGTCGATGACCTCGCGCAGTTGCAGGACTTCCTGGTCGGTCAATTGCGACACGCGGCGCGCCTCGGGGATCGAGACCTTCTCCATGATCTCCTTGGCTTTGGACTCGCCAATGCCGTGGATATACTGCAACGCCACCACGACGCGCTTATTGGTTGGGATATTGACGCCAGCAATACGGGCCACGTTCAGTTGCTCCTTATGCGGACCAGCGCGGGGTTTTCCGGCCCTGTGCCGCTACCTGACGATTCGAATGTCACCTGAGGCCACAAACGTAAAAAGCCAACGCCTGCCTGCCGCCGCGGCTGGGCATCGCTGCTAAATCTCCGACCGGATATTTGAAGCTTATTAATGGACTCCTCGCACTTTCGTCAACCCAGCTAGCGGGTTCGTGTACAACTTGGTCTATCGCCGACGTTTTCTTCGCCTCGCCCCGGTTTGAGGCTCGGTTTTAGCCCTGGTTTTAACCTTGGTTTTGGCCTTCGGCCTGATCTTCGGGCGGGGCTTGGCAACGCGCCGTTTTCGGGCGGCTGGCGCCAGTTTCCGCCTCGCCTTTTGCCGGGTCTTGGATTTTTTTCCTATCCGGCCCTTCCCCGGCGGCGTTGGCTTAGTCGTGGCCGGAGAAGCCGCCGCCGGTCCCTCGGACAACACCCGTTCGATCTGCCGGGCCACCTCGGGAATCGGCGCCATACCGTCGATCGTGCGGAGGACGCCGTGCCGCCGGTAATAAGCGATCAGCGGTTCGGTTTGGGCGCGGTAGGCGGCGAGCCGGTTGTGCAGCACCTCCGCATTGTCGTCGGGGCGCAGCGCCTCGCCGCGCGCCGTCATCTGCGCGACGCGACTTTCGATCCGACGCATCAGCGCGGCCTCATCGACCTTCAGCTGAATCACTGCGTCAAGCGCCTGCCCATGCTTGCCCAGCATCCGGTCGAGCGCCTCGGCCTGCGGCTCGGTGCGTGGAAATCCGTCTAGGATGAAACCCTTGCGTGCGTCCGGCTGGCCGACGCGCTGCTCGACAATGGAAATCACGATATCGTCGGGGCAGAGCGCGCCGCGCGCCATGATTTCCCCAACTTGCCGGCCGAGCGGCGTGTCGGCCTTAACGGCCGCGCGCAACATGTCGCCGGTAGAAAGCTGGACGAGTCCGTATTTGGCGACGAGGTACTGGGCCTGCGTTCCCTTGCCCGCCCCCGGCGGACCCAGCAGGATCAATCTCATCTACGTCGCCCCCGCAGCTTCGAGCGCTTGATCAGCCCCTCATACTGGTGCGCCAGGAGATAGCCCTGCACCTGCGCGACCGTGTCCATGGTGACGCTGACGACGATCAAGAGCGAGGTGCCACCGAAATAGAATGGTACCGCCGCGTAGGAAATCAGAATTTCCGGAAACAGGCAGACGATCGCCAGATAGGCGGCGCCGATCACGGTGATCCGCGACAATACGTAATCGATATATTCCGCGGTGCGCTCGCCCGGCCTGATGCCGGGCAAAAAGCCGCCATGCTTCTTCAGATTGTCGGCGGTCTCGGTCGGGTTGAACACGATCGCCGTATAGAAGAAGGCGAAGAAGACGATCAGGCCGACATAGAGCAAAAGAAACAGCGGTCGCCCGTGCGAGAGCTGCGTCGTGATCAGCGTAAGCCAGCCCGGCCCCTGGCCGGCGGTAAAGTTGGCGACGGTCGTCGGCAACAGCAGCAGCGAGGAAGCAAAGATCGGTGGAATAACACCAGAGGTATTGAGCTTCAGCGGCAGATGCGATGTCTGCTCGCCAAGCATTTTGTTGCCGACCTGGCGCTTGGGATACTGGATCAGGAGGCGGCGCTGCGCGCGCTCCACAAAGACGATGAAGGTCACGACGGCGACCACCATCAAGAGCACGATCAGAATGAGCCCGGTCGAAAGCGCACCTTGACGGCCGAGTTCGAGCGTGCCGGCAACCGCTGACGGCAATTGCGCCACGATACCCGACATGATGATCAGCGAGGTGCCATTGCCGATGCCGCGCTGGGTAATCTGCTCGCCGAGCCACATCAGGAACAGGGTGCCGCCAGAGAGCGTGATCACGGTCGAGACGACGAAGAATGGGCCCGGGTTGGTGACGACGTTGCTGGCACCCTCAAGGCCGACCGAAATGCCGTAGGCCTGGACCGCGGCCAACACCACCGTCAGGTAGCGCGTATATTGGTTGATGATCTTGCGGCCCGCCTCGCCCTCTTTTTTGAGATTCTCGAGCGTCGGCGAAACGCTCGTCATCAGCTGGATGATGATCGAGGCCGAGATGTAGGGCATGATGTTCAAGGCGAAGATCGCCATGCGGTGAATGCCGCCGCCGGCGAACATATTGAACATGCCGAGAATTCCGCCGGCCTGCTGATTGAAAATCTGATTCCAGGCGTTCGGGTCGATGCCCGGCAGCGGAATGTAGGTGCCGAGTCGATAAACCAACAGCGCGCCGAGCGTAAACCAGATGCGCTTCTTCAGCTCTTCGGCTTTGGCCAGCGCACCGAAGTTCAGATTGGCTGCCAGTTGTTCTGCTGCAGAAACCATCCGCTGCTCCGAGCCCCATTCCCTGCCACGGCCAAGCTTGTCCTGGCCATCTACGTCTTGACCGAACAGCTATAAGTCGTGGATGCCCGCCACAAGACCGGGCATGACGACCTTATGCCGCCTGTTCGTCCGCTTCTCGCTTGGGAGCAAGAATTTCGACGCTGCCACCGGCCTTCTCAACCGCCGCAACCGCCGATTTCGAGGCGCCGTACACCGAAAAAACGATTTTGGCTTTAATCTCGCCGCCGCCAAGCAACCGCACGCCGTCCTTGGCGCGGCGCAAAATCCCGGCCTTCACCAAAGCGGCCGCATCGATTTTGCCGGCTGCATCCATCCCGCCGGCATCGATCGCCTGCTGGACGCGGCCCAGATTCACCTCGTTGAGCTTGAGCGCGAACTTTGTGTTCTTGAAGCCGCGCTTGGGCAGGCGCCGGTGCAGCGGCATCTGGCCGCCTTCGAAGCCTTTGATGCGCACACCGGAACGCGCGGTCTGGCCCTTGCCGCCGCGGCCGCCGGTCTTGCCGACGCCGGAGCCGATGCCGCGGCCGATGCGCTTGCCCTTCTTGCGGGCGCCGGCGCGGCCGGCGAGCTCATGCAGTTTCATCTTATTTCTCCACCACGCGCACGAGGTGCGCGACTTTGGCGATCATGCCGCGCGTTTGCGCCGTATCCGGCAGCTCGGCGACACGGCCGATCTTGTTGAGCCGCAAACCGACCAGCGTCTCGCGCTGAGTGTGATGCCGCCGCATCGGGCTGCCGACCTGCTTCACCTTGATGGTCTTGCCGTTGCTCATCGCAAACTCCAAAGGACTCAATCGGCCGCTTGCTCGGCATCGTCACCGCCGCGACGGCGCGCTTGCAAGGCGGAAACCTTCACGTTCCGGCGCGCGGCAACCGTGCGCGGTGAATCCTGATGCTTGAGCGCATCAAAGGTCGCGCGCACGACGTTATAGGGATTCGACGTGCCGAGCGATTTCGCCACCACATCCTGCACGCCCAGCGTCTCGAACACCGCGCGCATCGGGCCGCCGGCGATAATGCCGGTACCGGGCGGAGCGGCGCGCAGATATACCTTGCCGGCACCGTGACGTCCGGCCACATCGTGATGCAGCGTACGCCCTTCGCGCAGCGGTACGCGGGTGAGCCCGCGCTTGGCGGCCTCGGTCGCCTTGCGGATCGCCTCCGGCACTTCGCGCGCCTTGCCGTGGCCGAATCCGGCCCGGCCCTTTTGATCGCCGACGATGACCAAAGCGGCAAAACCAAAGCGCCGGCCGCCCTTGACGACCTTGGCGACGCGGTTGATATGCACGAGCTTGTCGACGAACTCGCTGTCGCGCTCTTCGCCACGCCGACCGTGTGGTTCACGTGCCATGTTTCATCCGTCCTTTAGAATTTCAGTCCGGCTTCGCGCGCGGCCTCGGCCAGGGCCTTGACCCGGCCATGATAAAGATAGCCACCGCGATCGAAAATTACGTCCGTGACGCCTTTTTCCTGCGCGCGCTCGGCGACCAGTTTGCCGACCGCCTTGGCGACACCGACATTCGCCCCGGTCTTGCGGCCATCGCGCACCGCCTCTTCCAGCGAAGAGGCTGCAGCGAGCGTCGCACCCCGATCGTCGTCGATCACTTGCGCATAAATGTGCTTGGACGAGCGGAAGACCGACAGTCGCTTGCGCTCACCCGCGGCAAGCCGCAGCGTGCCGCGCACGCGGCCTTTCCGCCGTTCAATCCTGTCGCTGAGCTTGCTCATCGGCAGCCTCCGTTACTTCTTCTTGCCTTCCTTGCGGAAGACCCGTTCGTTTGAATACTTGATGCCCTTGCCCTTGTAGGGCTCGGGCGGCCGATATTCGCGAATTTCCGCCGCCACCTGGCCGACCTTCTGCCGGTCCATACCGGTGATGACAATCTCAACCGGTCGGGGGGTGGCAATCGTGATGCCCTCCGGAATCGGATAGTTGATCTCGTGGCTGTAGCCGAGCGCGAGTTGCAGGTTCTTGCCCTGCACCGCGGCGCGGTAACCGACGCCGTTGATTTCCAGCCTCTGTTCGAAACCTTTGGAGACGCCGGTGATCAGGTTGGCGATCAGCGTGCGCGAGGTACCCCATTGCGCGCGGGCGCGCTTGGTTTCGGTGCGCGGATCGACCTTGATCTGGCCGCCGTCAAGCTTGACCACAACCTCGTCCGGCAGCACGACCGACAAAAGCCCCTTCGGACCCTTGATCTTGACGGTCTGGCCTTCGACGTTGGCGGTAATGCCGGACGGCACCGCAACAGCTTTTTTACCGATACGCGACATCAGAACACCGTACAGAGGACTTCGCCGCCGACATTGGCATCCCGGGCGGCGTGGTCGGCCATGACGCCCTTCGGTGTCGAGACGATGGCTACGCCGAGCCCGTTGTTGATGCGCGGCAGATTCCTCACCGAAGCGTAGACCCGGCGGCCCGGCTTCGAGATCCGCTCGATCTCGCGGATCACCGGCTCGCCTTCGAAATACTTCAGCTCGATTTCGATCTCCGAGCGGCCGTCCTGCTCGACGACGGCGTAGCCGCGGATATAGCCCTCGGTCTTGAGCACTTCGAGCACGCTTTCGCGCAACTTCGAGTTCGGGCTGGAGACCTTGCTCTTATTACGCATCTGCGCATTGCGGATGCGAGCAAGCAGATCGCCGAGCGGATCGTTCATCGGCATGATGCGACCCTCCTCACCAGCTCGACTTCAACAGGCCGGGGATCAGCCCTTTTGAGCCGAGTTCCCGCAGTGCGATGCGCGACAGCTTGTGTTTGCGGTAGAACCCGCGCGGACGCCCGGTCATCTCGCAACGGTTGCGGATGCGGGTGGCGGACGAATTGCGCGGCATTTCGGCGAGCTTAAGCGTCGCCGCAAACCGGTCCTCGACCGGCTTGGTCTTGTCGCTGGCAATCGCCTTCAGCCGCGCCCGCCGGGCGGAAAATTTCTTGGCCATCCGGCGGCGCCGGTTGTTTTTCTCGATCGAACTCTTCTTCGCCATCTATTGCTCCTCGCGGTTCCGCGTCTGAGGCCCCTTCGCCTCACCGCCGGAACGGAACGGAAAATTGAATGCCGTCAACAATGCGCGCGCCTCGCCGTCGGTGCGCGCGGTGGTGCAGACCGTGATGTCCATGCCCCAGACATCGGCGGTTTTATCGTAATCGATCTCCGGGAACACGATGTGTTCCTTGATGCCGATGGTGTAGTTGCCGCGGCCATCGAAGCTCTTCGGATTGAGCCCGCGGAAGTCGCGGACCCGCGGTAGCGCGATGTTGATCAACCGGTCGAGAAACTCATACATCTTGGCCTTGCGCAAAGTGACCTTGCAGCCGATCGCCTGACCGTCGCGCAGCTTGTAGGTCGCAATCGACTTGCGTGCTTTGGTGACAACGGCCTTCTGCCCGGCGATCAGCGCGAGATCGGCGGCGGCGGAGTCGACCTTCTTGCGATCGGCAACTCCCTCGCCGATGCCCATATTGATCACGACCTTGTCGAGTGCCGGTATCTGGAAACGATTCTTGTAGCCAAGTTCTTCGGCAAGCTTGCTGCGGATCGTCTCGTTGAACTGCACTTTAAGACGTGCCGGCACCTTCGGCTCGGCCTCGCGCGGCGCAGCCGGCTTCGCTGTCTTGCCGTCGGCGGCGGCGGCCTTGTTCGCTTTCGCCTGCCTGGCTGCCTTCTTTTCGTCCTTCTCGGCCTTGGCAAGCTGTTCGGCACTCGGCTGCCGTCCCGACGCTTCCGGCTTTTTGGCTTTCTGTTCTTCGTTGTCAGCCATCGATCTCAACTCCCGAACGCAGCGCGACGCGGACCTTCTTGCGCGCGTCACCTTTGCCGACGAATTTGAAGCCAACGCGGGTCGGCTTGCCACCCTTGGGATCGGCGAGCGCGATATTCGACAAGTGGATCGGCGCTTCCTTGGAGACGATGCCGCCCTCCTGCGCCGCACTCTGTTTCTGGTGGCGCTTGACCATGTTGACGCCGCGCACCAGCGCGTGGCCGTGGTCGCGGCGCATTTCGAACACTTCGCCGGTGCGGCCTTTGTCGCGGCCGGCAATCACGATCACGGTATCGCCCTTTTTGATCTTGGCCGCCATCACAGTACCTCCGGCGCCAACGAGATGATCTTCATGTGGTTTTTCGCGCGCAATTCGCGCGGTACCGGGCCGAATATGCGGGTGCCGACCGGCTCGTTTTGCGGCGTCATCAGCACCGCCGCATTGCGATCGAAACGGATGATCGAGCCGTCGGCGCGTTTGATGTCCTTGGCGATGCGTACGATCACCGCCTTCATCACGTCGCCCTTTTTCACCCGGCCGCGCGGGATGGCTTCCTTGACCGAGACGACGATGACGTCGCCGATGGTGGCATATTTGCGCTTGGAGCCGCCCAGCACCTTGATGCACATGACGCGGCGCGCGCCGGAATTGTCCGCCACATCGAGATTGGTTTGCATCTGAATCATGGGCTATCTCACTTACTTCCGACGCCGTTTACTGCGCCGATGCCTTCGACTTTTCGCCGCGCACGACTGCCCAGCGCTTGAGCTTGGATATCGGCCGGTGCTCTTCGATCCAAACGGTGTCGCCGACCTTGAATTCGTTCTTCTCGTCGTGCGCGTAATATTTCTTCGTGCGGCGGATCGTCTTCTTAAAGATAGGATGCGCGAAGCGGCGCTCGACGCGCACCACCAGCGTCTTGTTCTGTTTGTCGCTCACCACGACGCCTTGCAGGCTGCGCTTGGGCATCTCTATTCCTCTTAACTCTTCGACTTGGACGCGGCTTTGGACTTCGATTTAGCCTTGGCCGCGGCCTTCGGCGCCCGCTTGGACGCCTTCTTCGCGCCGGACTTCGGCGCGCTTTGCGAGCCGTCCGCCGACGCGC
>Ga0307374_10011599_pt1 | contig 12505 bp, 9 predicted proteins | sample OX3MG_FD_202532 | JGI IMG/M metagenome (GOLD analysis project Ga0307374, IMG submission 202532) | Soil microbial communities from Risofladan, Vaasa, Finland - OX-3 | ecosystem: Environmental > Terrestrial > Soil > Coastal area > Acid sulfate soil | place: Finland: Risofladan, Vaasa | collected...
CTGCTGCATTTCCGTCTCTCCTGGAGGAAGAAACCTTTCTGCACGATATGGGGCGCAGGATTGTGGGGGTTCTGGACAAAGAAAAACGGCCGCTTAATTTCGTGAGCCTGGGTGAGCATCTGGCAGATGAAGAGGCAAATGATCCCCAGTTTTTCCTGCCTGTTTCACGTTTTCCAGACGAGGAGTTGGATGCCAAAGGGAAACGAGATTTGTGGATAGCCGAAACATTCGGCTATTTTGGAATCCCCGATTCTGCGCGTGAATCCGCGGAGGACTTCGGATTGGTTGCGGTGGAGTATTCGCTCGCGGATGCCGAGAAAATGGATTTCCGTCGCCTTCTCGGAGGTTCTGATCTCAGTGCAGCGGAAGCCGATAACGTGTTGCAGATCCTTCTCTCATTCATGCGCCAACGCAAAGCGTTTACCCTGCCCAAGGGACGGGTTGATGCGGCCGCCACGGCGTTTGGGCGTGTGACGGCCGACATTGCCTATGTCTTAAGACGACAAGGAATCAGAAATACCAACGGCTGGTTGCCACAAGCGAACACCAGCAAAGACAACATCGTTTCGGATTACCTGCGCCGTGCGTTGCGACTTTCTAGGGACCAGGTGCTGATTCTCGGAGAGAAAATCTGGGAGTTTCTTACCCAGCGAGCCCTTCTGATCGAAAGCAAGGGCACATGGAAATTGGATCATGAACGACTTTTTGTTGTTCCGGTGGCGCATGGATCGCGGTATGTCTGCAATCGTTGTGGAATTGTTTCCGCTTACTCAGCCCGGAATTGTTGTTCGCGTAAGGAATGTGACGGCCTTTTGGAGCAGCAGGCCTTCGATGCGGGCTCCGCAAATATCATCGCGCGTTGGGTAGCCGGGCAAGGGCAGCCGCAGTTTTCCACTTTGAAATCCGAGGAGCATACGGCCCAGATTGAGAAAAACCTGGCTAAGCAGATCGAAGACAAGTTCCGTGATGAGGGCGTCAACCTTCTGAGCAGCACAACTACCTTCGAAATGGGGATTAACATCGGTGATCTTCAGAAAATCCTCTTGCGAAACGCACCACCGTCGAGCGCAAACTATGTGCAGCGCGTGGGCCGGGCTGGACGTGGAAAAGAGAAGAATTCCGTTTGCGTCACTCTTTGCCGTCGGACAAAATACGATGCGGATGCCTGGAATAACCCACCGCGTCTCATGTCCGGCGCGGTACGCGCCCCCACAGTTTTCATCCAAAACAAGGTGATAGCCCAACGTCACTTCAATGCGCTTGTATTTTCCAGATTTCTGCGGATCAGGATTGCTGACGATCATGTCTTGGGACGTCCTGGGCAACAAATAAGACTGGAGGTATTCTTGCCGCCTGATTCCCGGCAAGGCATACCTGAGACGTGGTTTCACGTTCGCCCTGTGAGTGTCTTGTTGGATTTTCTCAGCTGGCTAAGTCAACAGACTGAAGGCGACATTGTCTCCACAGAGGCAGGGCACACGCTGGTTGCCGCAGTTTCTGGATTTGAAAGCGGCGTCACCCAAGCGGCGACGAAATACGGGGAAACACTCAAAAACATCGCAAATGAACTGTCCGCTCTCATGGCGGAACGTAAGAAACTGTTTGAGCAGGGAACACACACAAGTGACATCGAGCAGGCGATTAAGAATTTACTGGGCAGCGACGTGATCGCCTTATTGGCTAAACGCGGTTTTCTCCCGCGATATGCTTTCCCGTTGGATGTCGTGACACTGGAAACGGGCACAACCAGATGGTCTCGCGATCTTGAGGTTGAACTCAGCCGCGACCGTGGAATCGCAATAGCCGAATTTGCTCCGGGAGCCCAGGTTATCGCGCATAAAAAAGTGTTCACGAGCAACGGACTCTACGTTGTGGGCAAGATGGACAGGCCAACTCGGCAGTGGTATTCCGAATGCCCGGAGTGCAAGCAAATTCGCACAGGCCAGACGCAAGATGAATTATGTAAACCATGTGCGGTATGTCAGCGATCAATTACCGCTCAGTTCGTTAAACCCTTTGTCGAGCCCGCCGCCTTCAGTGTGCGCGTTGATGAGAAGGATGGGGCGGCGCGCTACCGGAGGAGCACGCTCGTCAGGCAGCGCCAAACGGTCACGCATTTTATCGACCACGTAGAAGAATCGAGTCTGCAGGACCACGGTCTTTTCCAACTGGCATTGAAGGAAACGGGAACACTCTTTCGTTACAACTTAGGCCCGGAAAACAAAGGGTTCATGCTCTGCCCTGACTGTGGATGCAGTGAACCTCTCCGTGCATATAAGGCGGGGAAAAAGCATCAACGGCTACGCTCGCTTGGCGGCGAAAGAATGTGTAACAACGAACAACCGTGGACGAAAATATTAGCTTACGGACATAGATTTCAGAGCTGCTGCCTGATCGCACGGCCAGTGTCGATGCCCGTTTCCGTTGAATCTTTAGCCTACGCCCTACAACGAGCCCTCTGCACGACGTTGGACATCGATGCTTACGATATCGGCGTGTCCTGGCGTTGGCTGGCTGGAAAAAATAAACTACCGGCATGTGAAATCATTCTATTTGACCACACGCCGGGAGGAGCTGGATTTGTGAGGGATGGATTCGACACCTGGGACAAGGTGGTCGCGAAAGCAAAAGAGCTGTGCGAAGGGCATATCTGTGAGCGGGCATGTTATGACTGCCTGAAAAGTTACGGCAACCAGACACATCATGAAAAGCTAGACAGATCTACCGTCGTTGACTTCTTTAAGTGAAAAAGCACCAGTAGTGTCTGCTGGTCGGTCAAAATACGGAAGGTCAAGAATCGAGCGGCCACGGCACTGCGCATGGCTGCGCAAGCCCTCTATCGCAGCCAATCCTACCTCGGACATTACTTTCGCCGGATGCGGGCTAAGTTGGGAGCCCCGAAAGCGATCACGGCCGCGGCGCACAAACTGGCGCGCATCATCAGAAGGTAAGCGCAGAAACGCTAAGTAGTTGGTTCGTCTTGTCTTTGCCTATGTCTTGCATCACGGTTTTGCACGTTATTCGGCAGTGTTTGTTCCCAAGTTGTGCCTAAATGCTTGGGGTCATCTCCCAGAACGAGACATCTGGCCCGCCATGCCGCGAGTCGGTCCCGCCAATAACTTCAACGTTCGCTCTCATCTGCCTGCAATCGGCGAGCCCCAACTAACGATTTCCAACTGCACGGAGGCGGACTTTGGAGAAGGTCTGCGCCACCTGTAAGAGAAAATCAAACAACGGCACAACGGCACGACCCCGCTCAACGCTGTCTTGGGCGCGCGTACGTATTTCGGATGCCCCTACCGGCCTACTTGGCGATGCCTGTCTTCCTGAGTCGGAAATACTCGATTAATGGATTGCGACTCCCCATGCTTACCTGAGTAGGCATCCTGGCGATGAAATGGTCTAAGCTCGTGACGCCATCCAACAATACCGCCAACTGTCCGACACTTAGCGACAGAGTTCTCATCATCTGGCGTCTGATATCCTCGCCAAGGTTCACTATTCTCTCGGTTTCCGTTCGAAACTCGTCCAAGCACGAATTCAATTCGTCAATCTGTTTCGTTTTTTTGTAAGTCGGCAGGTATCGCACTTCGGCAAAACGCAGCGTATCGTATAGATTATAAAAAGTCAGCTTATCCTCAAGGCCCCCCAAATCGATTAGGGTAACACTCATTCGAAGGATCTTGCGGCTACGCCATTCGAGCGCAGAACCGTTCTGAAAGTTAATCTTTCCATTCGTTCGCAAAATTCGCTCGTGCCGCAGCGCTTGTTTTTGAGACTCCAACAGGCCACCCCCGAAATCAATCAAAGCATCGCCTGGGACGCCTGCCATCGAGGCTCGGGTCAACGGTTTTGATTTGCATTCCATAAAGACAATTACACTTTCACCTTCCAGCACGAAATCGCATTCACCTTTATCGCTAGCCGACTGGTATTTAGCAGCACGAAATGTAGGCAGGATGCCGGACCGCGATAAGAGGCCGGCGACAATTCTTTCCGTGCCGGCTCCTACCAATTCCGAGAGCTTCCCTGAATCTACGAGCTTCCTCGCGTAAATCGGTTTTAATATTGCTTCGAAGAAAGAGTACGAAGCAATCGGCAGTTCTGGGACAACGTAGCGATCTTCGTTCATCTTCAGCAACGGCTTGAAAATCAAGTCCACTTCGGTTGCGTGGACGGGAGAGGCATATCCCGCATTCACCGAGCCTGGAGAATGTGAAAAATGCGGCAACAATTCCTCAAGCGTTGCTTTCGACAGCCCCGTTCGGCCTAAGTCGTTCTGGGACATTGTGGCCGGGTCCTTCGTCGCACATTCCGCACACGCTTCGTACAGTGCTATCACCGAATCAATGTCCCAGCCTAGTTTTTCCTTTATCACCTCCGAAAGGCCAGCACCGAAGGACTCTCGAAGCAAAAAAGATGTGTGGGCCGGGGGCCATTGCCGAAATGTGAAAAGATGGTCGTAAACAGCCATTTTGCGCAGGTACGCTTCGATGTTTCTACGGGCGAACGCTGGCTACGTGATCCAAGAAACCTTTTTGTGCTCGTTGCTGCGATGTTTATTCTCGTCCGGACTTCCATTCCCCTGCCAGCTTTCGACCTCTATTTTGCACCGACTCGATTTGGTACCGTCCATCACTAAAAGGGGCTTCTCGCTTTCGCATACCGTAATTCTGTTTATCATTTCAAATACGTACATAATCAGGTACTATGGTGGGTCTTTGTATAGCAATTTCCCCGCTTTCCCTCCTCTTACTTCGATGGTTTCTAATGGTTTGCCATTTTTCGGATAGTCCGAATTTATCGTCAAAAACTCTACAAACATCTGATTCCTTGTAAATATGTCGATGAAATACGGACCCGCTGGAACAACTATAGGAACTTTAATCAAGCTACGACTTGGTCCCGGGGGAAGCGGGCCAAGCTCCCTTGCCAGAATTATCTGAAAGTTCGCTTGAGGATAGCCCAGGGCTCCGGGGCCCGGATTTGGATGTATCGCGACGTAGCACTGGGCCAGTGGAATCGGACCGGAATTCATGGGCATGAGAAGATATCCGCCCTGCACTTTCTCCTCAACCCTGAGATAGCAAAATTGTCCTCCTCCCGTAATTTGGTCCAAACTTTGCTTTGCTGTCTTGGCGATTGCTTCCTCTTTAGCTAACAGGCCTTGGATACGACTTATCGTTGCGTCAAAGTCCCGCTGATTCTGTGCCAGCATACCCTCGAAATGTTTATCCTGGTCCGCTCTCAAGGTGGCCTGTTCCGAGTCGTGCTGGTCGCGTTCGTGTTGAACGGCGCGAATCCAAGCCATCGCCAAAATCATAACAATGATTATCCATCCGACCTTCTCGGTGCGACTCCATTTTGCGTCGGTTCGAAGAGCCATGAAGACTGCTGCCAGGCCAAAGACCGCAGCCGCAATCTCTGAAGGCGGAGGCCTCAAAATCCAATACGAAACGAAAAGTACAAAGGGCCCTTGCCAAGCCGCCAGCGTCCACGAATAGTTCACGGGTCGCTTGGCTAATAGCGTAATTCGCCTTCGGATCCCTACAGCGGTCCACATGCCAGGGATTGTATAGCAAGGTTCTACGAAGCCTGCAATCGTGCGGAATTTAGCTTCTTAGCGCGAAGCCCATCCAGTTCGCTGATCCCTGAGTGCGCTTGGCGACGGGCCACGTCTCTGCTAGTCTCCCTTCGATGTCTGCCCCGTTCACGTCTCCCGTTAACTAAATCCTCCGGGTCCGCGCGCCGCGTCCCCAATCATCCTCTGCCAGAAACGTCACTTCTCCACATCCTGTTTCTTGATCATTCGACACCCTCGCGAAAGCAGCGTTATACTATCCGTGCTGTATGAAAAAGCGCATCTTTTTGGATGAATGCTGCAGCGACCTGGGGTCAGTCTTTGGCCCAAAGGCGCACGTCTATACAGCGAAAGATTTGGGCGTCACGGGGAAAGAAGACGTTTCTGTCATTGAAAAAGCCTTCGATAAGAAATGCTTGATCGTGACGGCCAACAAGGATTTCGTGGATTACTATCGTAACCACCCGCGCCGAAAGGAAAAAATGGGCAGTATTTCTACGGGTTGATTTTTCTGAAGCATAGCAAACAGCTTCCCCGAAGGAAGCAACTGCAAACCGCTCTGCGTGGCATTGCCTGGGATAATACCCGACAACACGATGATCTGATCAGAGTTTCAGCAGAAGGCCGAACGAGACATGAACGGTTATGTCATTCATCGTGCGCCGCTGAGTTCTCAAGGAAGAAACCGAATGGGACTAGGGGGAAGTCTCCACTCTTTCTCATTGATCCAGATCACAGGGCCCTTTTCGTGGATTTGATGTGGCCTGCTGCTGGCGGATGCTTTTCCGACGTGCCTAGATTGTGAGAGGGACGCTAGAGGCTATAAGTACTTTTCGCGTCAAGAATTTTATCAATTCAACGTCGTCCACAAGAAGATCGGCTTCCTTGCTGAAGGGGAGAATCATTTCGTCACTCCCTTCCAAGCTTTTCGTGTGCACGACTTTGCACCGGATGTCATAGATGCGCTCTGCTGTTTGGTTTACTATCCCGACCTCATCAGAATCAGAAAGCGTAATCCTCTTGTCGCTTATCTTTTTATAATCGCTCCCATAATACCGTTTCCTCTCGTCTGTCTCGTTTAGGAAATCACGAAGTGCAGCGCCATCCACGCATTGCTTAAGGGTAGCCCCCAGTTGTTTTCGCTCATCGAGCAGAGTCCCCCGACGACCCTCCACGGTCGCGTTTAAAATGCCGTTTATATGCGAATCATTGGTCGCATCGAAAGTCGGATTTTTCAGAACGTTCTTGATCTTCGCGATCGTCTCCTGCCTAGAGTATCTGGGGAAAAAGAATTCAAGACATTGGTAAAAAGCCAGAAACTGGAGGAGGGGCATTGCCGTCGCACTGCGCGCGTACCAATAGAGAGAAGAGGGAGTGCTCTCGTAGGAAAAGCGCGGGTATATCAGTTGGCTATCTTCGTCAAGCCGCCCGCGTGACTTAGAAAATCTGCGCGACAAAATGCGGTCTCTTCCAAGGGTAAGTGCGGAATCAAACCGGAAGTCGATCTGCATGAAGAGAGAGTTCGATAGATCTTCGAGCATGTTAAGAGCATTGTCGTGCTCAGTGATCCCGATGCCCTCGATCCTTAGATATATTGGGGACCAGTAGTCAAGCAAGTAAAGAATTCCTCGCTTCTCTGTTAAGCGGAGCGTGAGTCCTCCCGCGCCGGGAATCTCAACTTCTGCAGGTTCTTTGTCGCGCGTCGCGCTAACACCAAATATGCTACGGCGGTCAATAAAGCGCCGTGGCCCGGACCCGTGCGGACGCACCGCCGCCTCGATCCAGCCTTCCTTATATGAACATATTGCAGAGTATGCACCCAAGAATACAAGTTCCTCCAAAGCATTCTGCAGAAGATTATCGGCTGCCTCCTCCGATCCGATGAAGACCGTCCGTGTCGACCGTCCGTTCTTGAATTCCACGCTGACTGCGCTAGCAGGTGCATCAATTTCGATTTCACTTTTGAGGTTATGTTCGTCGCAATACGCCTTCAGGCGTACGAAAGCCGCCGGAGGGTCTACAACCGGAGGAGTAGGTGAAACGGCAGCGGCTTCAGTGCCTCTTTCCGATTCAAGATCGTTTGTTTCAGCGTCCGCGACCGCCTCAGCCGAAGGGATTGGTTGATCTGAACTGGCCTTTGGATTTTCTGGATTAGCCGACATGATGATGCTCCTCCAGGTTCCTCTGAGGGAAAACCTAAAATGTCCGTGCTTTCAGCCACTCGGATCGCGTTGAACCCAGATTGACACTGGCCCAATTTCCCGATAGTCGCGCAACAAAGAGGATATCCGAGGAATGCAAGAGTGCCTTGATGGCGTCCCGAACTTCAGCTGCGCCTTGATCTGTCTCGACAAGCCATACTGATTTTTCCAAATGACACCATGTTGGGTAAGCCGCTTTTAGACCTCCAATTACTCGTTCGTAGGCATCAGCTGTATCGTTAGGCGATTTGAGGTCATACGTAATTATGTGGATCAATCAGGCCTCCCCAATAATCACGCCCAAAGGATAACAGAAGATCTGAGATTCCGACATCGCGCGAGTCAGTGACAGCTACCGAAAACAATGAAAGGTCTGTTTCGGCTGCGCTCTTAATCATAATAACGGCAAAATCGCCGATAGTTCGGCTTCGCTCACCACGAGCGAGTGCGGCGCCCACGAGGTGGCGATCAGAATTAGTGGTGGGGTACTTTCGGGTGGGGCAGTACATTCATGGAGGGGGTCCTGCAGTCTGAGCGGCCTGTGCTTCGGCCTCCTGATGCGCGGCGGCTTTGCCTTGGATAAAGTCGGCGGCTTTCTGAGCCTGCGAAGCCGCAGAAACAAGCAACCGCGAATCCGACTTGAGCTGAGCAATCCAGGCCTTGAGATAGGCGGAGGAGTTTTCAAGCGTCTTCTGCTCGATTCCCGTGATGCCGCACAGCATGGCGGCGGTCATCTCAGCGATGAGTTCCTCTTTCGAGTAGGATTCAGAACCAAAGGAAACCGGGTTGTCGAAGTTTTCCCGGCACAAGCGCTTTGCGTGTCCGGTGCTGTGGGCCAACTCGTGAAACAGAGTGCAGTAATGCTCTTCCGACGAGTGGAAGAGACCGCGCGCTGGCATACCGACCGCGTCGCTACTCGGCGAGTACCACGCTTTATCGGATTGCTCGAACGCTGGCGGGTTCGGCATGTTCGCTACAATCTGTTCGCACGTCTCAATAGGGTTGTTGGTGCGCGTCTCTCGGAGAATGGAGGCCGGAAGGTCGATGCCTTCGGTCTGCGCGAGATTGAATACGCTGTAGTACCGGAGAAGAAAGGGCCGCGAGGTCTCTTTTGTGCCATCTGGGCTGAGAGTCTCTCGCTCTTCGCCAATGTTCCAGAAGATGACGGGCGAAGACCTCTCGCCCTTGCGAATCCTCCCGCCCAGCTTCGTTGCCTGATTGAAAGTAAGCCAGAATCGAGACGGGAACACCTGCGAAGCGAGAGTGAATACATTGAGGCCGCGATACTCTTTTTGCGTGAGCAGGTTTGCGGGAGTCTGACAGGTCCACGGCTTGCGCCAGGGAGCCACGCCGGATTCAAGCTGCTTGATAATTTTCTCGGTGACAATTTCGTAGACGCTAGGCATTGTGTTCGCTCCAGTGTGAATTAGTGTTTTCAGGCCCTTTCAGGGCATAAAAAACAACATGCTTTACTGGAGGCGGGTTCTGGCCGTGGTTCGCGGCTGTCAAGCCCCGGAGTGCATTTCAGCGCAGCCCGGAGGGGTGCGGAAGCGAGCACGGTTGGGGTATACCGAGCGGAGCTGCACAAGCGGGCTTTACAGTGGGAGCGAACTACGGCCCATCTTGCCCCGAGTAAAGCATGTGCCCTTTGGGCCGAGCATCAACGCGTCCGCTCTGTTTTGCATGAAGATTCCGGCCCAGGGAGACGGCAAGCTCGAACGAAGCTTGCTGCGGCCCAAGCAGGACGCCGGCAGGCATCATGAGGCGTTCTCCTCTACGGATGACGGTTGTCATGGGCCGCGACGGCGAAGAATTCTCAGATTGAACAACCAAGGCAGGAAGATCGAGAAGCTCAAGGATGCGTTGCTGAAGCTGTCGGGCCTGAAGGAGAGCCTAAGGAATAAAATCGCAGGAGCGAGTAGCGTGCCTATCGGCTAGGGCTGAAATCTCGTTCGATTGTTCTCTGTCTCTCCTGAGTCAGAGAAGAGGGCGGCTCGGTCCTTTGTGCGACCGCCGGTCCTATTGCGTGTGTCGACTCCATTGCCGATTGATGCGAGACCTCACGGCTCAGAGTCCCGGCAAGCTGGGTTTTGTCGTTCGTGTAGATTTGCGCATCGTAGCGGCCCCGAGACACCGCCGCATATGCCAAGCGCCGATTGACGAGTTTTTCTCCCGCGCGCTCCGTATCCACGTGGATGAGCACGCGGTCGGCGGTTTGTCCCTGGCTGCTGTGGCTCGTCACTGCGTAACCGTGATCGAGATGCGGATTCTCTCGGATGTTGAACGCGATCGCGCGGCTTGAGTCGAGGCGAATTCGAAAATTGCCACTGGCATCGATCCTCTCGATGGTGCCTAGCTCACGGTTGGCAACATGCTGTTCGCGGTACGGGGCAGTAAATTGCACCCGGTCGCTTTCACTGAAGGCTCGTTCCGCCACTCTGTACAGCGTCACACCTTGTAAACGGCGCGGGTCGTAGCTCGTCCGTTCCCCGTTTTCTCGTTTCACGGTGACCCGGTTTTCCTTCGCCTCCACGCTCTCGACGCGCGCATATTCTCCTGGTTCGATTCCGAGCGTTTTGCTGCCCTTGGCGTAGCGCACCACGTTGCCGGGTTCGTATTGGGCAGCCCACTGGCGATCTGCGCCCGTGATCTCCTGTCGGGCGACTAACACCCTCGCCTGATACTCGTTGTGGGCCACTTGGCCCATTTTTTGCATCGCATGATGGATCGCCTGGTTGATTTCCATCCGCGATTGGTTGTCGGGCGATACCACGAGGGTTCCTTCGGACTGCCTCACATACTCGCGCGCGATTTCGGCTAACCGTTCGTCACGGTCGAAAATCTCATGCACGCGGCCCTGTGAATCGAGTTTCTCTATCGCCTCTCTGACCTGGCCTCGCGAGAGTTGTTCCACGACCTCTTTGAGGGCCGGGTCTTTCTGCCGCACAATTTCATCCAGCCGTGCCGTCCGGATTCCCGCTTCCTGCAATTGCTGGTAAGGTTTGCCCGCTTCGACGGCCTGGTGCTGGCGTGTGTCGCCAACGAGCAGTACGCGGCCGTCTTCTTTGAGGCGGTGGAGGAATTCATTCATCTGCTTCGTGCTTGCGAGGCTCGATTCGTCCAGGATGTAAAGATGCTTCGGTCCGTCGTGCTCCTCGTCGCTTCGGGCAAGGTGTCGCTGCAATGTGCTCGATTCGATGCCAGCCTCTCCGAGCTTCTGCGCTGCGCGGGAGGTTGGAGCGAGGCCTTCGACCTTGTAACCCTCTCGCTCTGCGGCTTCTCCGATCGCCGCCAGAGCAGTAGTCTTGCCCGCGCCGGCGACGCCTTCGAGTGCAGTCACCTGATCGCGACTCGAAGAAATTTGCTCCACGGCCCGGCGTTGGCCCTCGTTCAGATGCGCGTGCGTTTTCTCGATTCCTCGGCGTGTGGCAAAGCTCGCGAGCGCAGCGTGTTGGCCCTGTCCCGTGCGCATAGTGTTGATCGTATCCTGCTCGTAGCCGATCATCTCCGCTGTTGTAAACGCGCGACCCGGCGCGCTCGCTCTCTTTTCCGCTTCGATGAATTCACCGGATTTGATGCGCTCTTCGAAGTCGGCTTTCACCTGGGCCAAAGTCGCCCCGCCCATCGAACGCCTGAGTGCGTCTGCGAGCATGGCCCGCTCCTCGACTACAGCTTCACGTTCCAGGTGTCGCTCCTTCGCGAACGTCACCGCCGTGTGAGCAATCTTGTCTTCCGCGCCTTGCTCGATTTCGTGCGTTTTTTCTCTGGCCGCCGTTATCACGCGCTCTGGTTGATTGCCGAACTGAGAGGCCATTTCGCGGTGTCGCTGTTGCATCTCCTCGTGCGACAGTTCGAGTTTTGCCTCGCGCGTCTGGTGCGCTGCGATTTGTGCGGCTGCCGCGCCCCTCTGGTTCTCCAGCGCAAGGTGCTCTGCGATCTGCTTCCGGCGCGGACTCGAAGCGTCAAGATATTCGTGGCTGTAGCCCTTGATTTCCGGCTGGCCGCTCTTGCCGTGTTCGATCTCGTAGCCTAACTCTTGCAACCGGTGTGCGAGTTCCGAGCGATAGACTGCTGTAGCGTACTGCTGGGTTCGGTAGAGTTCCTGCGGTTGTAGCGGGCGCGCCTCGCCATTTTCCGCCTCGGTCAAATTGAAGAACACGACATGCGTATGGAGTTGCGGCGCTGCATAGCCGTCTACGGGTCTTGCGCTGTCGTGCTCGAATTTCGCGGCAACCCAGTTGCCAGTTGTCTCTGGTGGAAGATTCCCACCAAGCCGCGCTTGGACGTATCGCTCCATCTCGTTGAGCGCAACTCCAACGCTGGTCTGATGCGCTTCCCGGACGCGCTCATCGCCGCCCACAAGCGCCGTCAGCGATACGCTTTTCGGCGCGGAGAATGTCGCATCCCAACCCGCGCGGTGCTCCATTGCGCGGACAGTTTCGCCATGTTCGTTCACGTACTCCCGCGCCGTCTGGTAGCGGACCAACTGCTCGCCGCTAATCGGATGCTGCCCGTCGCTGAGCCGTCGGAAGTGTTCCTCTTCGACCCCGCCGCGCAATCCCCACTTCTCCGCCAGCTTGCCGTGCCACTCCCCGCGTATCCGGTCGCCTTCGCTGTAGTAGTTCTCCTGGGCGTTGCTGAACTCCTCGCGATGATACGCACGGGCTTGGCCTGCACTGAGCGGCTTTGAAATAGTGAGCATGGGGTTCTATTCGAAAAAGCG
>Ga0307374_10011601_pt1 | contig 12504 bp, 7 predicted proteins | sample OX3MG_FD_202532 | JGI IMG/M metagenome (GOLD analysis project Ga0307374, IMG submission 202532) | Soil microbial communities from Risofladan, Vaasa, Finland - OX-3 | ecosystem: Environmental > Terrestrial > Soil > Coastal area > Acid sulfate soil | place: Finland: Risofladan, Vaasa | collected...
GAGCGCCGCGAGATTGCCCTTCAGCACCACCTCTTCGCCGATGACGAGCTGCTCGACGCCGTCGGCCTCGACGATGCGGATGGCCCGGTCGCGATACCTGGGCTCGAGGTAGCGGATCCAGAGGTCGGCGGGCTCCAGGATGTGCGAGTCGCAGTCGATGGTGATGCTCAAGGAGGCGCTCTTGGTTGCGGGGCGCGCGAGCCTAGAGCGGCCAGCGTCGCAGCGCCAACCGGATTTGCGGCGCAGTTCCGGCGCCACGGGGCGTTTCGCTGAGCGAAATCGCTTCTTAACCTTGCCGGCGCAATAGTCCGGCCGCAATTTTGGGCGGGGGCCATGGCGTCTGCATCGTCCGCGAGTGAAGGCTGGCGCGCGGCGTTCTCCGACGCCGAACTGCGCCTCTTCGCCGCCTCCAACCGCAACATCCGGAACCGGCTCATCCACGCCGGAGCCATGTGCGCCGGCTCGTTCGCGTTCGCCGGTCCGCTCTGGCCCAGCCTCGGCCTGGCGGCGACGCTCATGGTGGCGCTGCTCGGGCCGCCTCTGTCCAGGCGCGCCGAACGGGAGACGGACGAGGCGGCGCGCCGCGGCGCGGCGCGTCTGCTGCTGGGGCTCACCAGCGCCAATTCCCTGATCTACGCCGCCTGGAACGCGGCGCTGTGGTTCTCGCCGGCGCCCGGCGCGCATCTCTTCGCCAGCGTGATGTTCTTCATCTCGATGGTCTACGTGCTGATGCAGTACTACGCCGCGCCGAGGCTGTTCCTCGTCATCATCTGCCCGTACGTGGTGGCGATCGCCACTGTGGGCGCCCGCATGGCCGGCGGCGGACTGGCCGCCGGGCGCGGCCTCGTCCTGGTCAGTTTCGTCGCGGCGGGCGTGGCCTTGTTCAACTTCCTGCGTACCTCGCGGGCCTCGCTGGCCCAGTCGCGCGCGGCGCTGCGGCAGGCCAGGGCGCTCGCCACCGAGCGCGAAGCCGCGGCCGAGGCCGCCAACGAAGCCAAGAGCGCCTTCCTCGCCACCATGAGCCATGAGATCCGCACGCCGCTGAACGGCGTGCTCGGCATGGCCCAGGCCATGGCGGCCGAGCGGCTGCCGCGGACGCAGCGGGAACGGCTCGAGATCATCCGCCAGTCGGGCCAGGCGCTGCTGGCGGTTCTCAACGACATTCTGGACATCTCCAAGATCGAGGCGGGCAAGCTGGCCCTGGAGGACTGCGTCTTCGACGTCGGCGAACTGGCGGCGGGCGCCTACGCCGCCTTCAGCGGCCAGGCCGAGACCCGCGACCTGAAGCTCGCGCTCGTCGTCGAGCCGGGCGCACGAGGCTGGCGCCGCGGCGATCCGACCCGCGTGCGCCAGATCCTGTTCAACCTGCTTTCCAATGCGGTGAAGTTCACCCAGGCGGGCGGGATCGACGTGACCATCTCCGCGTCCGATGACGCTCTGCGCATCCGCGTCGCCGACACCGGATTGGGCATGGCCCCGCAGACCCTGGCGCATCTCTTCGAGAAGTTCGTCCAGGCCGACGCCTCGACCACGCGCCGCTACGGCGGCACGGGCCTGGGGCTCGCCATCTGCCATGAGCTTGCCGAAATGATGGGAGGCTCGATCTGCGCCCAGAGCGAGCTCGGCCAGGGCACGGTGTTCGTGGTCGATCTGCCGCTGGCGCGCGCCGAGGCGCCGGCCGCCGCGGCCACGGCCCGCGGCGCCAGCGAGATCGAGGCCTCCGGGCTCAGGATTCTCGCCGCCGAGGACAACGCCATCAATCAGCTGGTGCTGAAGACGCTGCTTTCCCAGATCGGGCTTACGCCGGTGATGGTGGAAAATGGCCGCGAAGCGGTGGAAGCTTGGCGTCGCGAGCGCTGGGACGCGATCCTGATGGACGTGCAGATGCCCGAGATGGACGGCGTCGCCGCCACCGCCGCGATCCGCGAGGAGGAGCGCCGCAGCGGACGGACGCGCACGCCGATCGTGGCGCTCACCGCCAATGCGCTCACCCACCAGATCGACAGCTACCGGGCCTCGGGCATCGACGCCCACGTCGCCAAGCCCATCGAGGCCGCCCGGCTTTTCGAGACGCTGCAGCAGGTGCTGGCCGAAGCGCCGGAGCCGGCCGCCGCCGCCGCGGCCGGCGCCGCGGGCTGAGGCGCCGGCGGCGTGGCGCACCGCTACTGGCGCGCCATCTCCGCTTCGCCCAGCGCCTCGCCATCGAGCGCCTGATCGGCGTCCATGACGACGGTGACCTTGCGAAGGCTGCCGGTGAAGGCGAACGGCGCCTCGTAGTCGCCGACCGGGCTGCCGCGGTCGCGGCCGATGTCGAGGCCGCTCCAGGAGACGAAATTGTGGAAGCCCAGTTCGGTCTCGCCGCCGCCCGCGGCTTCGCCGTCGATGGTCAGCGTCACCCGGCGCTTGCCATGCGCGACGCGCACCGCGACCCCCAGGCGCCGCGCTCCTGGCGCCGGCGTCCGCTCGCTGACGAAGACGCCATGGCGACCGCCGACGTTCATGTCGTAGACGAGCCGCCCCTCGCGCACGAAGAGGCTGTAGCCGCAGGTGGCGTCGCCATGGGCGATCAGCACGCCCTCGTCGCCGGCGCCCAGGCGGACGTGGGCCTCGATGGCGAAGGCGCGCGAGCGCACGTCGGGAGCGACGTCGGTGGGCAGATGACCCATGCCGGCGTGGAAGACGAAGCTGCGGCGCGACCCCTGAAAGCGCTGGGCGTTCTCGGCGAAGCGTGGTCCGAAGCGGTCGTCGAGCGGCAGCACCTGGCAGCGCTCGGCCTCGCGCCACCAGTCCTCGATCAGCTCGGCGAGCTTTTCCGGTTCGGCGGCGGCGAGATCGGCGACTTCCGAGAAGTCGTCGTCCAAGTGGTAGAGTTCCCAGCGGTCGGCGTCGAACGGCGTGCCCGGCGCATGGTAGGCCACCGCCTTCCAGCCCTCCTTCCACAGGCCGCGGTGGCCGAACATCTCGAAATACTGCGCTCCGCCGCGCGGCGGATCGGATGGGCCGAAACTGGCGGCGAAGGAAACGCCCTCGATCGGCTGCTGCGCGGCGCCGGCGATGCTTGCGGGCGGCTCAAGGCCGAGGACGTCCAGCAGCGTCGGGACGAGGTCGCAGGCATGGCGGAACTCGTGGCGCAGCTCGCCGCGGGCGCGGATGCCCCGCGGCCATGAGATCACCAGGGGGTCGCGGATGCCGCCGCCGTGGGTGTTCTGCTTGTAGCGCTTCGGCGGCGTGTTGGCCGCCATCGCCCAGCCCCACGGGAAGTTGCAATGGGTGTCCGGGCCGCCGATGTCGTCGATGCGGGCGATCTTCTCGGCGATCGGTTCGGGCTTGCCGTTGAAGGGGCCCATGGCGTTGACCATGCCGTTGGGACCGCCCTCCTGGCTGGCGCCATTGTCGGAGAGCACCACGATCAGGGTGTCGTCGCGCAGGCCCGCCTCGGCGAGGAACGCCACCAGGCGCGCCAGGTTGCGGTCGGCGTGGTCGAGCATGGCGGCGTAGGCGCCCTGCAGCCGTGCGTAGAGGCGCTGTTCGTCCAGCGAGTGCTCCGACCATGGACGCACCAGATCGTTGCGGGGCGGCAGGCGCGTCGACGCCGGGACGATCCCCAGCGCCTTCTGGCGTGCGAGCCGGCGGGCGCGCTCCACGTCCCACCCGTGCGCGAACAGCCGATCGTACTTGAGGATGAGGTCGCGCGGCGCCTGGTGCGGTGCGTGGCAGGCGCCGAAGGCGAGCCAGGCGAGCTACGGGCGGTCCGGCGCATCGGCCGCGTGCTCGGCGATGAAGCGGATCGCCTGGTCGGTGAGGTCCTGCGTCAGGTGATAGCCCGAGGCGAAGCCGCCAGGCGGATCGATGGGGGTGTTGTCGCGCACCAGTTCGGGCGCGAACTGGTCGGTCTCGGCGTCCATGAAGCCGTAGAAGCGGTCGAAACCGCGCCCCAGCGGCCAGCCATCGAAGGGACCGGCCGGGCCGGTCTCGGTGAGCGAGGTGACGTGCCACTTGCCGACCATGTAGGTCCCGTAGCCGGCGGCGCGCAGCATCTCGGGCAGGGTCCCGGCGGTGCGGGCGATCTTGCCGCGATAGCCTGGATAGCCGGAATCGAAATTGGCGAGGCAGCCGACGCCCACGGAGTGGTGATTGCGCCCGGTGAGCAGAGCCGCTCGGGTGGTCGAGCACATCGCCGTGGTGTGGAAGCCGGTATAGGCGAGGCCGCCCCCCGCCAGGGCGTCGATGGTCGGAGTCGCGATCGGCGAGCCGTAGCAGCCGAAGTCCGAGAAGCCGACGTCGTCGAAGAGCACGACCAGGATATTGGGACTGCCGGCGCGCGACCGCGCCGGCCACCAGGGAGTCGAGTCGGCGACCGTGCGGCCGATTACGGGGCCGCTCACGCCATGCTCCCGCGGGCGCGCCTGACCGTAGCGCCGAGCCCAGGCGTCTGGCGCATCACCCGGCCGCCGAGGTCAGCTGGAAGCCTTCGTAGCCGTTCGCAGCCACCTCGGCGCACTTCTCGCGATAGACGCCGAGGCCGCCGATGTAGGGCATGAAGACCCTGGGCTTCCCGGGGATGTTGGCGCCGAGGTACCAGGAATTGGCGAGCGGGAAGAGCGTCGTCTCGGCCACCTCGTTGACGTGCGCCACCCAGGCGTCCTGCGCCGCCTCGGTGGGCTCGATCGCCGCGAGCTGGCGCCGGGTCAGATCGCCGATGCAGGCGGCGATCCAGTCCACGTGCTGCTCGATGGCGAGCGCCATGTTGGCCAGCACCGAAGGACTGCCGGGGCCGGTGACGATGAAGAGGTTGGGGAACCCCGCGACCATCAGGCCCAGATAGGTGCGCGGCCCCGCCGCCCAGGCGTCCTTCAGCGCCGCGCCGCCCCGGCCGCGGATGTCGATGCGAGCGAGCGCGCCGGTCATGGCGTCGAAGCCGATGGCGAAGACGATGGCGTCGACGTCGTAGGCCGCGCGGGCCGTCCGCAGGCCGGTGGGCGTGATCTCCTCGATCGGAGCGGCCGAAACATCGACGAGGGTGACGTTGTCGCGGTTGAAGGTGGCGTAATATCCGGTGTCGACGCAGAGGCGCTTGGTGGCGATCGGATAGGACTTCGGAACCAGCAGCTCGGCCACCTCGGGGTCCTCGACGATGGCGCGGATCTTCTGCGCCACGAACTGTGCCGCCGTGGCGTTGGCCGCCTTATCGACGATGAGATCGGCGAAGGCGCCGATGAGGGCGAAGCCGCCGCGCGCCCAGCGCTCCTCGTACGCGGCCTGGCGCTCGTCCGGCGCGACCTGCAGCGCCAGCGCCTCCGAGGCGTCGACGTAGCGGATGCCGAAGCCGGAAGCGCGCGCCTCCTCGCGGTAGCGTTCGCGATTGACGCGCCAGTCCTCCACCAGCTTCGGGTCGGGCGGCCCGTTGTGGGCCGGCACGCTGAAATTGGCGGTGCGCTGGAACACGAAGACGTGCGCGGCCTCTTCGGCGATGCGCGGGATCGACTGGATCGCCGAAGAGCCGACGCCGATCACGGCGACGCGCTGGCCGGCGAAGCGGACGCCCTCCCTGGGCCAGCGGCCGGTGTGGAACGTCGGGCCGGCGAAGCTCTCGACGCCCGGGATGTCGGGCTCCTTCGGCGTCGAAAGACAGCCGGTGGCCATGACGCAGAACCTGGCCGAGATCTGCTCGCCGCGGTCGGTGGAGATGCGCCAGCGCCTGGCCGCTTCGTCGTAGATCGCCGCGGTGACGCGGGTTGCGAGCTGGATGTCGCGGCGAAGCTCGAAGCGGTCGGCCACGTGGTTCAGATAGGCCAGCAGCTCCGGCTGCGAGGCGTAGCGCTCGCTCCACGCCCATTCGGCGTCGAGTTCCGGGGAGAACGAATAGGAATACTCCTGGCTCTCGATGTCCACCCGCGCGCCGGGGTAGCGGTTCCAGTGCCAGGTGCCGCCGACGCCATCGCCCGCCTCGATGACCCGCGCCGCGAGCCCCAGGCGGCGCGCCTCGTGCAGCATGTAGAGGCCGGAGAAGCCGGCGCCGACGATCACCACGTCGCAGGCGTCGGGGAGCGGTGCGGGTGGTGCGGTCGGTTTGGGCATGGCGGCGCTCCGGTGATCCTGCGCCTCGACGATAGCGCAATTGCCGGCTTTGTCAGGCGGCTCGGCTCCGCGTTCGCCGCGCTCAGCCTATTGCGCCGGCCGCGGCGGGCTGCGACAGGCCTCGCGCGACAACCTCCCGGAGCTTCGCCATGGCCTTCCAGCCCTTCGACCTCTCCGCCAAGGTGGCCCTGGTCACCGGCGGCAACAGCGGCATCGGCCTGGGGCTGGCGGAGGGATTGGCGCAGGCCGGCGCTTCCGTGGTCATCTGGGGAACCAATGCGGAGAAGAACCGCGCCGCCGAAGTCCAGCTGCTGAAGCACGGCGTCCGCGTCCTCGCCCAGCGCGTCGACGTCGGCGTCGAGAGCGAGGTCGCCGCCGCCATGGCCGAGGCCATCGCCGGCATGGGCCGCATCGATTTCGTCGCGGCGAACGCCGGCATCGGCGGCGGCGGCCCGTTCGCGGAAATGACCACCGAGGCCTGGCGGCGCGTCACCCAGGTCAACCTCGACGGCGTATTCTGGACCCTGCGCGAGGCCTGCCGGCACATGGTCGAACGCTCCAAGGCCGGCGACCGCGGCGGCTCGCTCGCGGTGACGTCATCGGTCTCGGCCATCCACGGCGCGCCGCGCAACGAAGCCTACGCCTCGACCAAGGGCGCGGTCATCGCCCTCGTCAAGGGCCTGGCGGTGGAATACGGCCGCCACGGCGTCCGCGCCAACGCCATCGTGCCCGGCTGGATCCGCTCGCAGATGACCGCCCCCCTGCAAGGCTGGGACACCTTCAACGACAAGGTGATCGGGCGCGTCCCGGTCGGCCGCTGGGGCGAGCCCTCCGACTTCTCCGGCCTCGCCGTCTATCTGGCCTCGGACGCCTCGCGCTACCACACCGGCGATACCTTCGTGGTCGATGGCGGCTACACCGTGTTCTGACCCGTCGGGGCACCGACCCGTCCGGACGCCTCGATCAGAACCTCAGCCTCGTCCCCACCGAGACGCTGCGCTCGACCTCATAGCCGAACGGCGCGCCAGCCTCTTCGTATTCCAGATGCTGGGCGTGCAGCAGATTGCGCCCGGAAAGCAGCAGCTGCACCCGCTCGTTGATCGTCCAGATCAGGTTGGTGTCGAGTTCGACGTAGCTGGCGATGTGCGGGTGCGGCAGGGCGCCGACGTAGCGCAGGTCGGCGTGCCAGCTCAGGTGACGACCGAGGTTCATGTTCGACGCCACCGAGGCCTGGACGCCCGGATCGTCCCCGGCCTCGCCCAGATTGTTCACCGCACTGGCGCCCGGCTTGAAGCGAAGCGCCTCGTGCATGAGGTTGAACCCGGCGGTGAGCCGCCACCAGCGCGTCGGCCGGTAGTCGCCCCAGACCTCCAGGCCATCGGTGTGGCCCTGCATCATGTTGCCCCACTCGAGCACCAGGGGCGGGCGCACCGTGGGAGCGAACTCGACGCTGCGCAGATTGTCGTAGACGTTGTAGTAGGCCGAGGCGGAGATCGAGGCGGCGGCGCTGATCTGGGCGCGGGCGCCGACCTCGTAGGCGGTGACCCACTCCGGCAGGAAGCGCCGGTTGCCGGTGAGGACGACGACGCCCGGGACCAGCGTGTCCTTCAGATCCTCGTCGAACAGGGTCGGCGCCCGCACCGCCCGCGAAGCCGCCGCCCAGACGAGGATGTCGGGCGTGGGCTTCCAGGAGAGCCGCGCGGTCGGCAGCGTCGCGATGCCGGCGTAGGAATCCTTCTCGAACTTCAGCCCGAGGATCAGGTCGAGCGAATCGGAGATCGACAGCGTGTCCTGGCCGAAGACGTCGGCGACCGATTCGAGGCTGCTCGGCGGCAGATAGACGACGCTCCCGTAATTGACGAAGTGGTCCTGGTAGGCGCGGTAGCCGGCGCCCCAGACCACGGTCTGGCGGCTGCCGAGCGGCAGGGTGTGCTGGAACTCGACATCGTAGGTCTGCAGCGAGTAGCCGCCCAGGCTGGTGAAGCGGCGCTGTTCGTCGAAGTATGACACGACCTGGAAAGAGGCGTCGTCCCCCAGGTCGCGCCGCCAGTTGAGCTGGAGGTCGCCGCCGGAGATGTCGACGCGGGCCGGCGACATGTTCTGTTCGTCGCCGCGATAGAGGTCGCCCTCCAGCGTGACCGTGTCGCCGGGCGGGGTCCAGTCGAGCCGGAAGCCGCCCTGTCCCCTGGACCAGCCGTCGTGGGCGGGCACGCCGCTGGAGGTCCGGTCGTGCGGCACGGTGAAGTGCTCTGCATAGACGCGGTAGTTCAGGTCGTCGGCGAGCGCGCCGCCGTACTGGAGCGCGCCGCGGGTCTCGCGATTGCCCGCCTGCAGCTCCACGAGGCCGCCCTGGGTGTCCGCCGCCGTCCGGGTGATGATGTTGATGACGCCATTGACGGCGTTGGCGCCCCAGAGCGTCGCGCCCGGCCCGTCGATCACCTCGATGCGCTCGATGTCCTCGGGCAGGACATCCTGTTCGTCCCAGAAGACGCCGCCGAACAGCGGCGTGTAGACGCTGCGGCCATCGATCAGCACCAGCAGCTTGTCGGCCGCGTTGCCGTTGAACCCCCGCGCCGTGATGGCGTGGCTGTTGGCGTCGATGTGGGCGACCTGCAGATTGGGGTCGAGGCGAAGGATCTGCGCTAGATTCGTGGCGCCGGAACGGACGATGTCGTCATGGGTGATGACGAATGCCGCCGCCGCGGCCTCGCTCAGCGGCTGACGCCGCTTGGAGACCGAGGTGACGACGGTGTTCTCCAGTTGTTGGATCGACATGCGCCGCAGGTCGTCGATGGACTGGGCGCGCGCGTGCGGCGCGCCGGCCGCACCGACGGCCGCCGCAACGGCGATCCACAGTCTGGAACGGCCCCGACCCCCCATGCCCCCGTTTTGCTCCGGCGCACGCGCCAAACGCGTTCGCCGACCGTTGGTTCCGGTTGTTTCGGCGCCGGCCGCAACAGTCGCTCGATCTGATCCCAAAGTCGCGGTCCCGCAATGGCGCGTCGGCGCGGCGTCCGAGGGTTCCTGCACCTGCCGCGCCAATGCGGCTTGGCCCGGAAGGCTAGGAGCCGACGAGAGCGCCCAGGGAACGGGCGAGGGCGGCGGCGTCCTCGGCCAGGAGCAGCTGGGCGCGCTGCGGACCGAGCCTGGCCAGTCCGCGCGCGCCGAGGCGCTTCAGGGCATCGAGGTCGATGCCGCCGGTGTCGGCCATGGTGAGCAGCAGGCGGTTGGCGGTGGCCTCGACGCCGGTGAGATTGGCCGCGCCGCCCAGGGCGGCGAGAAGCGCGGCCGCCGCGCCGGCATCGCGGCCTTCCGCCGGGGGCGGGCGCATCGGCAGGGGCGCCGCCGCGGTGGGCGAAACACCGGCGCCGAAGGCTTCGCGCATCTCGCGGGCGACCTGGTCGGCGATCGGGCCCAGCACCACCTGCAGATCGCGCGCCGAGGGCCGCACCAGGCCGCGCGCGCCCAGCGCCTTCAGCGCCGCCTCGTCGACGGCGCCCTGGTCGGCCACCACGAGCCGCAGCCGCGTCGTGCAGGCGTCCACCGAGACGAGGTTGGCCGCTCCGCCGAGGGCGGCGATGAAGCCTCGGGCTCGGCCGCCGGTGGCAGGCGCGGCGACGGCGGCGATCTCGCCAGGCGGCTCGCGCCCCGGCGTCTTCAGGTCGAAGCGCACGATGGCGAAGCGGAACAGCCCATAATAGACGCCGAAGTAGCCGATCCCCACCGGGATCAGCAGCAGCGGGCGCGTCGCCTTGCCGAAGTTGATCAGATAGTCGAAGAGGCCGGCCGAAAAGGTGAAGCCGAGCCGCACGCCGAGCGCGTTCATCAGCACCATCGCGGTCCCGGTGAGGAGGGCGTGCAGGACGTAGAGCCCCGGCGCCAGGAACATGAAGGTGAACTCGATCGGCTCGGTGACGCCGGTGAGCAGGGCGGTGAGCGCCAGCGACAGCAGCATGCCGCCGACCGCCGCGCGCCGCTCCGGCCGGGCGGTGTGATACATGGCCAGGCACGCCGCCGGCAGGCCGAACATCATCACCGGGAAGAAACCGGCCATGAAGGCGCCGGCGGTGGGATCGCCGGCGAAGAAGCGGTTCAGGTCGCCGGTCGCGCCGTGATAGTCGCCGACGATGAACCAGGCGACGTTGTTGAGGATATGGTGCAGGCCGGTGACGATCAGCAGCCGGTTGAGCACTCCATAGGCGAAGAGGCCGAACGGCCCCGAGGCGACGACCGCGTGGCTGAGGCCGTCGATGCCGACGCTGATGGCGCCCCAGCCGAGCCCGAAGACCAGCGCCAGGCCAAGGCCTGCAAACCCGCTGACGATGGGCACGAAGCGGCGGCCGCCGAAGAAGGCGAGGTAGTCTGGCAGCCTGACCGCGCCGAAACGATTGTAGAACTGGCCGGCGATGACGCCGGAGAGGATGCCGAGCGGCACGCCCAGCCTGTAGAGCGCGTCCGCCTTGAACGCCGCAGCGGCGAGGTCCCGCGACTTGCCCGCAAGGCCGACCAGGGCGTCCGGCGGCACGATCATCAGCGCTTCGGCGCCGTTGCCGGCGACGAGGAAGCAGACCGCGCCGGCCAGACCCGCCGCGCCGTTGCCGTCCCTGGCGAATCCGACCGCGACGCCGATGGCGAAGAGGAGGCCGAGGTCGTGGAAGATGGCGTCGCCGGCCGCGGCCACGAAGCCGATGTTCAGCAGGTCCGGCTGCCCAAGACGCAGCAGCAGCCCCGCCACCGGCAGCACGGCGATGGGCAGCATCAGCGCCCGGCCCAGCGGCTGCAGGCTCGAGAGGGAGAAACCGGTCCTGGCGTGGCTCATGGGCGAGGCTCCTGGTCGGGTCCGGGTGCGGCGGCGAGCGCCAGGGCGCGGACCTCGGCCGCCGAGGTCTGGGCGAGGGCGCGCCGGGCGAGATCGTGGCAAGCCGCCAGGGTGAGCGGCCGGATCGCCGCCTTCAGCTCGGCGACGGCGCCGGGCGCCGCGGAAAGCTCGGTGATCCCAAGACCGATGAGGATGGGCGCGGCTGCGGGATCGGAGGCGAGCCCGCCGCAGACCGCGACCGGCCGGCGCCATCGCTGGGCGCCCGCGGTGGTCTGGCCGATCAGGCGCAGCACCGCCGGGTGCAGGGCGTCGACCTGGGCGGCGAGCTCGGCTGCGCCGCGGTCCATGGCCAGGGTGTATTGGGCCAGGTCGTTGGTGCCCACCGAGAGGAAATCCGCCCGGCTCGCCAGGAGGTCGGCGGTCACGGCGGCGGCGGGGGTCTCGACCATCACGCCGACCTGGGGCGCGGCCACGCCCAGCTCGGCCGCGGCGGCGTCGATGATGCGGCGCGCCTCGGCGAACTCGGCGAGGCTGGCGACCATCGGCAGCATGATGCGGACCTGACTCGCCGGACGCAGCCTCAGGATGGCGCGCAGCTGGGTGCGCAGCAGTTGCGGCCACGCCAGCCCGACGCGCAGCCCGCGCAGGCCCAGCGCGGGATTGTCCTGACGCGGCATCGGCAGATAGGCCACGGGCTTGTCGGCGCCGATGTCCAGGGTGCGGATGATCAGCGGACGTCCTTCGAGGGCGTCGGCGATCTCCTGATAGGCGGCGCGCTGTTCGTCCTCGTCCGGGGCCGCGGCGCGGTCCAGAAACAGGAACTCGGTGCGCAGCAGCCCGCAGCCCTCGGCCCCGTTCGCGATCGCCACCGACGCCTCCCCCGGCTGACCGATGTTGGCGAAGACTTCGATGCGGGTTGCGTCGGCCATGCGGCACGGCTCGGCGGCGGCGGCCCTGGCCTCGGCGCGCTGCGAGCGGCGTTCGTAGAGCCTGATCTGCGCCGCCTCCAGATCGGCTGGCCCCGGGGCGACGCGCAGGCGCCCGGTCTCGCCGTCGAGGATCAGGAGGGCGCCGTCCTCGACCTGCAGCACGCGCGGCCCGAGCGCCACCACCGCGGGTATGTTCATCGCTGCGGCCAGGATGGCGACGTGCGAGGTGGGGCCGCCGCGGCTGATGGCGAGGCCGGCGACGCGCGCCGGCTCCAGCGCCATCAGCTGCGAGGGCAGCAGGTCGTCGGCGATGACGATGGCGTTGTCGGGCAGCGAGAACGGCAGGGTGGCCTCGCCGGAAAGCTCCAGCAGCACCTGGCGTTCCAGGTCGGCGAGATCGGCGGCGCGCTCCATCATCCTGGGATCGCCCAGAGCGCGCAGCCGCTCCACGTAGCCGCCGATGGCGTCGCGCCAGGCGACGCCGGCGCTGCGGCCCTGCGCGATGGCGGCGCGGGCCGCCGCGCCCAGTCCGGCATCGTCGAGGAAGGCGACGTGCGCCTCGACGATCTCGCGGCCTTGACCGGCCTCGGCGGCGAGGCGCCGCAGCAGCCGGTCCCGGACCGCGCCCAGCGCGCCGGCGAGGCGCTCCAACTCCGCCTCGCGGCTCTGCGCCGCCTC